>Ga0213828_1000478_pt1 | contig 38465 bp, 37 predicted proteins | sample MC6MC0897MG_FD_180664 | JGI IMG/M metagenome (GOLD analysis project Ga0213828, IMG submission 180664) | Enriched soil aggregate microbial communities from Iowa State University, Ames, United States - MC6-MC0897-MG | ecosystem: Environmental > Terrestrial > Soil > Unclassified | place: USA: Iowa...
TGGTTCACACTATGTCCATTGATGTTTTCACATGGAGAAGCAGGGCGATGCAAGGTCACCCGGACGTAATCAACTACCTCGTCACGTTGCTGAAGGGCGAACTGGCAGCACGCGACCAGTACTTCATTCACTCGCGTATGTATGAAGACTGGGGCCTGTCCAAGCTCTACGAGCGCATCAACCACGAGATGGAAGAAGAGACGCAGCACGCCGATGCGCTGATGCGCCGCATCCTCATGCTCGAAGGCACGCCCGACATGCGTGCCGATGACCTCGAAGTGGGCAGCACAGTGCCGGAAATGATCGAGGCTGACCTCAAGCTCGAATACAAGGTGCGTGCCGCGCTGTGCAAAGGCATCGAGCTGTGCGAGCTGCACAAGGACTACATCAGCCGCGACATCCTGCGCGCACAGCTGGCTGACACCGAAGAAGATCACACCTACTGGCTGGAGAAGCAGCAGGGCCTGATCAAGGTGATCGGCCTGGAGAACTACCTGCAGTCGCAGATGTAAGTTATCCACAGCCCACGAAAAAGCCCCTGGCACCTACGGTACCAGGGGCTTTTTTATCCACAGGCGGATCAGGCCCGGTCACGCTCCAACAGCGGCTTGAGGTAATGCCCGGTGTAGGACTGCTTCATCTTGGCCAGCTCTTCCGGCGTACCGCTGGCAATGATCTGCCCACCCTTGGAGCCACCCTCCGGCCCCAGGTCCACCAGCCAGTCGGCCGTCTTGATCACGTCCAGGTTGTGCTCGATCACCACCACGGTGTTGCCGTGGTCGCGCAGGCGGTGCAGCACATCGAGCAACTGCTGGATATCGGCAAAGTGCAGGCCGGTGGTCGGCTCGTCGAGGATGTACAGGGTCTTGCCGGTGTCACGCTTGGACAGCTCGCGCGACAGCTTCACCCGCTGCGCCTCACCGCCGGACAAGGTCGTCGCCGACTGCCCCAGCTTGATGTATGACAGGCCCACGTCCATCAGCGTTTGCAGCTTGCGCGCCAGCGCCGGCACCGCATCGAAGAACTCGCGGGCATCCTCGATGGTCATTTCCAGCACCTCGTGGATGTTCTTGCCCTTGTACTTGATCTCCAGGGTTTCGCGGTTGTAGCGCTTGCTCTTGCACACATCGCACGGCACGTAGATGTCCGGCAGGAAGTGCATCTCGACCTTGATCAGGCCGTCGCCCTGGCAGGCTTCGCACCGGCCCCCTTTGACGTTGAACGAGAAGCGACCGGGGCCATAGCCGCGCGAGCGCGACTCGGGCACGCCCGAGAACAGTTCGCGGATAGGCGTGAAGATACCGGTGTAGGTTGCCGGGTTGGAGCGCGGTGTGCGGCCAATCGGGCTCTGGTCGATATCGACTACCTTGTCCAGGTGCTGCATGCCGTCCATGCTGCTGTGCGGCGCGGCTTCCAGGCTGCTGGCACCGTTCAGCGCGGTCGCTGCGAGCGGGTACAAGGTGTTGTTGATCAGCGTCGACTTGCCCGAACCCGATACCCCTGTCACGCAGGTCAGCAGGCCGATCGGGATTTCCAGGTCGACGTTCTGCAGGTTGTTGCCGCGGGCACCCTTGAGTTTCAGCGAGAGCTTCTTGTCGCGCGGTGTGCGTTTGGCTGGCACGGCGATCTTCTTGCGCCCGGACAGGTATTTGCCGGTCAGCGAGTCAGGGTGCGCCATGACCTCTTCAGGCGTGCCCTCGGCGACGATCTGGCCGCCATGCACCCCGGCCCCCGGGCCGATGTCCACCACGTAGTCAGCCAGGCGGATAGCGTCCTCGTCGTGCTCCACCACGATCACCGTGTTGCCAAGGTCGCGCAGGTGGTTGAGGGTGGCCAGCAGGCGGTCGTTGTCGCGTTGATGAAGACCGATGGACGGTTCGTCGAGGATGTACATCACCCCGACCAGGCCCGCGCCGATCTGGCTGGCAAGGCGGATACGCTGGGCTTCACCGCCCGACAGGGTGTCGGCGCTGCGGTCCAGTGTCAGGTAGTCCAGGCCGACGTTGACCAGAAATTGCAGGCGCTCGCAGATTTCCTTGAGGATCTTCGAAGCAATTTCGCCTCGGCGCCCGGTCAGGGTCAGCTCGCCGAAGTAGTTGCTGGCTTCACCGATGGGCAGGTTGGTAACTGCCGGCAGGGTTTTCTCGCCAACCCACACGTGGCGGGCCTCGCGCCGCAGGCGGGTACCGCGGCAGTCGGGGCAGGGCTGGGTGCCGAGCAGCTTGGCCAGCTCTTCACGCACCGTGGCCGACTCGGTTTCGCGGTAGCGCCGCTCCAGGTTCGGCACGATGCCTTCGAACGGGTGCGAGCGCTTGACGATGTCGCCCCGGTCGTTGAGGTACTTGAAGTCCACGCTCTGCTTGCCGCTGCCTTGCAGGATCACCTTCTGGTGCTCGGCCGACAGCTCGCCGAACGGCGCCTCCAGGCTGAACCCGTAATGCGCGGACAGCGAGCCGAGCATCTGGAAGTAATAGACGTTGCGCCGGTCCCAGCCACGTATCGCGCCCTCGGCCAAGGTCAGCTCGGTATTGACCAGGCGCTTGGTGTCGAAGAACTGCTTGACCCCCAGGCCGTCACAGGTCGGGCAGGCACCGGCCGGGTTGTTGAACGAGAACAGCTTGGGTTCCAGCTCGCTGATCGCATGGCCGCAGACCGGGCAGGCGAAGCGGGCGGAGAAGATCATCTCTTCGCCTTCCTCATCGTCCATCGGCGCCACCAGCGCGATGCCGTCGGCCAGCTTGAGCGCAGTCTCGAACGACTCGGCCAGGCGCTGCTGCAGGTCGGCGCGGACCTTGAAGCGGTCTACCACCACATCGATGCTGTGCTTCTTCTGCTTGTCCAGCTTGGGCAGTTCATCGAGCTCGTAGAGCTTGCCGTTGACCCGTGCGCGGACGAAGCCTTGGGCGCGCAGCTCGTCGAACACCGCCAGGTGCTCGCCCTTGCGCTCGCGGATTACCGGGGCCAGCAGCATCAGCTTGCTGCCTTCTGGGCGCTCCAGTACCAGGTCGACCATCTGGCTGATGGTCTGCGCTTCCAGCGGGATGTCGTGGTCCGGGCAGCGCGGGGTGCCGACGCGGGCATAAAGCAGGCGCAGGTAGTCGTAGATCTCGGTGATCGTGCCCACGGTAGAGCGCGGGTTGTGCGACGTCGACTTCTGCTCGATGGAGATGGCCGGGGAGAGCCCTTCAATGGTGTCGACGTCGGGCTTTTCCATCATCGACAGGAACTGCCGGGCATAGGCCGACAGGGATTCGACATAGCGGCGCTGGCCTTCGGCGTACAGCGTGTCGAACGCCAGTGAGGACTTGCCGGATCCGGACAGGCCGGTGATCACGATCAGCTTGTCCCGCGGCAGGGTCAGGTCGATGTTCTTCAGGTTGTGGGTACGTGCCCCACGAATCAGGATCTTGTCCACTGCGGCCTCGCTCGGCGGGCATAAACAAGGAAGTATACGGCGCGCTGCCATTACGCGGCAAAGCGTCGCGTATATGCCGTCTAGCTGTCGGACTGATAGAATCGCCGCCGGTTCACACGAGGTTAATCCATGCACGACACCCACAACGAGCGCATGAGTGGCAGCGAAACCCGCGCCGCAAGCGGCCTGGCCCTGGTCTTTGCCTTTCGTATGCTGGGCATGTTCATGGTCTTGCCGGTGCTGGCCACCTACGGCATGGACCTGGCTGGCGCCACGCCCGCGCTGATCGGCCTGGCCATTGGCGCCTATGGCCTGACCCAGGCGGTACTGCAGATCCCGTTCGGCATGGTGTCCGACCGCATCGGGCGGCGTCCGGTGATCTACCTGGGGCTGGTGATCTTCGCCCTGGGCAGCATTTTGGCGGCCCAGGCCGACTCTATCTGGGGCGTGATCGCCGGGCGCATTCTGCAGGGCGCGGGGGCGATTTCTGCGGCGGTCATGGCGCTGCTGTCCGACCTTACCCGCGAGCAACACCGCACCAAGGCCATGGCCATGATCGGCATGAGCATCGGCCTGTCATTCGCCGTCGCCATGGTCGTCGGGCCACTGTTGACCAGTGCCTTCGGCTTGTCAGGATTGTTCCTTGCCACGGCGGGGCTTGCCTTGGTCGGTATCCTGCTGATTGCCTTCGTCGTGCCCAATTCCCACAGCACCCTGCAGCACCGCGAGTCGGGTGTCGCGCGCCAGGCACTCGGCCCGACCCTGCGCCATGCGGACCTTCTGCGCCTGGACGTCGGTATCTTCATCCTGCATGCCATCCTCATGGCCAGCTTCGTCGCCCTGCCTCTTGCCTTCGTCGAACGGGGCGGCCTGCCGAAGGAAGAACACTGGTGGGTGTACCTGACCGCGCTGTTCATCTCATTTTTTGCAATGGTGCCGTTCATCATCTACGGCGAGAAGAAGCGCAAGATGAAACGCGTGCTGGCCGGAGCGGTCAGTGTGTTGCTGCTGGTGGAGGTGTTCTTCTGGCAGTGGGCTGACAACTTGCGCGGACTGGTGATTGGCACCGTGGTATTCTTTACTGCATTCAACCTGCTGGAAGCCTCGCTGCCTTCGCTGGTGAGCAAGGTGTCGCCTGCGGGTGGCAAGGGAACGGCGATGGGGGTGTATTCCACCAGTCAGTTCCTGGGTGCCGCCCTAGGCGGAATCCTCGGTGGCTGGTTGTTCCAGCACGGTGGGCTGAACATGGTGTTTCTGGGTTGTGCGGCGCTGTGTGCCGTGTGGCTGGTCGTTGCCTTGCGCATGAACGAGCCGCCGTATGTGACCAGCCTGCGCATGCCGTTGACGCCCGAGGCAGTCCGGGAAGCCGGGTTGACCGAACGCCTGATGGCCGTGCCGGGTGTAACCGACGCCGTTGTGGTGGAAGAAGAAGCCGCCATCTATATCAAACTGGATACGAAAATTTTGGACCGTACGACCCTCGAGCGTCTGGTGAACCCAGCCTCTTCGGCGTGCGAAGCCTAGGAGAACGTTATGGCCCGTGGGGTTAACAAAGTCATTCTGGTCGGCACCTGTGGCCAGGATCCCGAAGTCCGCTACCTGCCCAACGGTAACGCCGTGACCAACCTGAGCCTGGCTACCAGCGAGCAGTGGACCGACAAGCAGTCGGGCCAGAAGGTCGAGCGTACCGAGTGGCACCGTGTGTCGATGTTCGGCAAGGTTGCCGAAATCGCCGGCGAATACCTGCGCAAGGGTTCGCAGGTGTACATCGAAGGCAAGCTGCAGACCCGTGAGTGGGAAAAAGACGGCATCAAGCGCTACACCACCGAAATCATCGTCGACATGCAGGGCACCATGCAGCTGCTGGGCGGCCGTCCGCAGAACCAGCAAGGTGGCGGCGACCAGTACAACCAGGGTGGTGGTAACAACTACAACCAGGGCGGCCAGCAGCAACAGTACAACCAGGCGCCACCACGTCAGCAGGCCCAACGCCCGCAGCAGGCGCCACAGCGTCCTGCACCGCAGCAGCCAGCGCCGCAGCCGGCCGCTGACTTTGACAGCTTTGATGACGATATTCCGTTCTGATCAGAGCGGTTAGGCGTCGCGCTACATCGAAAGCCCAGGGCATTTGCCCTGGGTTTTTTTATGTGCGAGGAAACTTCACGGGCGCAAATGAAAGGTAAGCCTCGAGAGTCAGGCATCGCCATCCAGCGCTGCCTGGGCAAACTGCACATCCAGCTCCGGCGTAGCCCCGCTGATACCGATGCCGCCGATATGCTGGCCATTCGCATCCATGATTGGCAGGCCACCCCCCAGTAGTGTGAAGCCAGGCAGTGACGCATAGGGATTCGCTGGCAGGGCAGCACTGCGCTCTGCAAGTGTTCTGGAGGCAAGCGGGAAACGGGCGGAAGTCGCGGCCTTGAGCTTTGCGACCTGGATGCTGCCGCTGCTGGTGCCGTCCATGCGGTGGAAGTGCTTGAGGTTGCCATGGTTGTCGACAATGCTGATGACGATGGCAAAGCCCTCGGCCTGGGCAGCGCGTTCGGCGGCTGAGGCCATTGCCCGGGCGGCTTCGGCAGTGATCGAGGCGGAGGGAGGCGGGGCGGCTGTCAGGGGATCAGCCAGCGAGGGTGCCGCCAGCAACAGCGAGCACATGAGGAGACTGGCACGGCCGTAGTAGGTTTTCATGCAAGCATTACCCTTAGGATTTTTCGGGCAACCTAGCAGGCGACTGGCGTTTGTTGATGTAGTCCGTTTCAGAAACCGATGTCGGCCTGTCTCAAAAGGACGGCAGCGAGCCGTCCAGGGTCATTCGCCTAGTAGAAAAGCCGCGGCTCTGGTGAATCCAGCAGGCTGACCAGTTTGGTCAGGGCAAAGCCCAGTTCCGAACGGCTCGGCGTCATCAGGGCGATACGCACGCCGCAGGTGGCAGCGCTGCGCTCAGGCAGGAACTGGCTGCCGCTGACCACGGTGACGCCATTGTTGCGCGCCAGGTTGGCAAATTCGTCGCTGGTCCAGGGTTCGGGCAGCTCCAGCCAGATATGAAAACTGTAGGGCTGGCTGCGGATCTTGTACTTGCCGAGGATTTCACGGGCCATCTGCTGGCGCGTGGCCGCTTCGTCCTGCTGCACCTGCACCAGTTGCTCGGCCATGCCGCTGTTGATCAGGTTGCTGGCCAGTTGTGCCATCAACGGCGATGGCATCCACACGCTGCTGCGCACCATCGACGACAGCCGCGACAGGGTTTGCGGCGGGGCATACAGGTAGCCGATACGCAGCGCTGGCAGCACGCTCTTGGACAAGCTGGTGAGGTATACCGAGCGTTCGGGTGCATAGGCGGCCAAGGGCTTGTAGCCAGGTGCTGGCTCCAGGAAACCGTAGATATCGTCATCGACGATGAACAGGTCGAACTCGCGGGCAATGGCGGCGATGGCTTCGCGGCGCGCGTGGGGCATGATCGAGTTGGTCGGGTTCTGGTGGGTGGTGACGCACACCAGCAGGGAAGGGCGGTGCTCCATGCACGCTGTGCGCAAGGCCTCGGGAATCAGGCCGTGTTCGTCCATGGCCACACCGCGCAGGCGGCGCCCCATGCTATGGGCCAGCGAAATGATGCCTGGGTAGCAGAACGACTCGCACAGTATGACGTCGTCGCCTTTGGACAGGCTGCTGATGGCCACCAGCAGGCCATGCTGGGCACCCGAGGTCAGCACTACCTGCTGCCAGTTGGCTTCAGGCATCCAGCGCTGGATCCAGGCCGCACCGGCCTGCTTGTGCGTCGCATGGCCACCCTCGGTGACGTAATCGAGCACCTGGGCCAGGTCGGGTGACGCGGCCAGTTCGTTTATTGCCCCGCGCAGCCAGTCGGTCATGTGCGCGTCATTGGGCTTGATGATCGAAAGGTCGATCTGCCCGCTCTCGCGTTCGGCTGGCGGCATCAAGGGGCGTGCTGCCGGGGCCTGCGCCTGGCGTTGCTGCAGCACGAAGGTGCCGCGCCCCACCTCGCCCACCACCAGGCCACGTTTGGCCGCTTCGTCATAGGCTCGGCCGATGGTGCCAGGCGTCACGTTCAGTGATTCGGCCAGGTCCTTGAGTGTCGGCAAGCGTTCGCCAGCGGTCAGCCGGCCGCTACCGATGTCCTGTTCAAGGGCGTCGGCGATCATCAGATAGACCGGCTGTGCCAGGTCGCTGTAGTGAGGAACCCACATGGAAATGGCACCAGAAGCTGCAAGAACGCGAAAGCCTAGCACGAAAGGTCTGATAGGAGTAATTGTGTTTTTGTCTAGGTAAATTGCACCGATTGAGGTGGTTTCGCTAAACAAAAACGGAGGAAGGGGCGAATCGCGTTCCGGCTGTACTCGGCACCAGGCACGCGTGTCTGCGGCGGTTTTTCCAGAAATCTTTTGAAATCAATGAGTTGATTGAATCGATTCAATCGGTGTTCTTTGTTGATGATGAAATAAATTGAGTCGATTCTATTTTTGTAATTACAATGATTGAGTCGATGCAATTGACGGGTGCCCTTTCTGCCTCCGCCACCCCCATCGCACAGCTGTGAACGGCTTCAAAAAAAAGACAATGTCTGCCGCCTCTGCCCGGCTTAGCACGACACCGAATGGCCACAAGCTAGCTCAATGGACTAACACTCGAAATGGAAAGCGCACACCTGCAACAAGCAGCCGAGCCTCAGACTTCACTGGAGATTCGCCTGCCTTGGGTGACTTCAAGTGCCTGGCAAACCGTACTGAACAATACCCCCCTCGATTTCGAAACCAGCAAAGAGCTCTATCCGCAGCTCAAGGACCAGGCACAGGAGGTGCTGGGCAAAGCACTCTGCCAACAGATTCGTGGCTTCGTCGAAGACCCGCAGCTGACCTGCATGATCGTGCGCAACTGCCCACGCGACCGCGACGTCCCCCCTACGCCGTACTCCGGGGTACTCAGCCCGCGCAGCACGCCGATAGCCTGCCTGGTCAGCCTGACCATGCAGAGCCTGATGGGGATCAACCCGATCGTTTATGAAGGGGAGAACGACGGGCGCCTGTTCCGCCATGTCATCCCGGCGCGTACCTCGTCCAGCCACAAAAGCTCCCACGGCTCGCGCCTGCGCTTTTCCTACCACGTCGACAACCCCGACTTGCCGTTGTCGTCCGAGCCACTGGGCAGCGCTTCGTGCTGCCCGGAGTACCTGTCGTTCTTCGGCATGCGCTGTGACCCGCGTATCAGCACAACCCTGGTCAACCTCGATGCCGTAGTGGCGGCGCTGCCCGCGGCCAGCGTGCGCGAGCTTTGCCAGCCACAGTTCGAAATTCGCCGCCCCGACTCGTTCACCGCCAATCGGCGCTGCACCGCGGAGCTGCCCGTGCTGGCACATGGCAACGCGGGGGAGTGGTTGTGCCGTTTCGACAGCGAAAACACCCACGGGCTGAACCTGCGTGCCGAGCAAGCCCTGGCCAGCCTGCGCGGCGTGCTGGAAACCCGCCGCTTCGATGAGCCGCACCTGCTGCTGCCGGGTGACTTCATGGTGTTCAAGAACCAGCGCGTATTGCATGCCCGTGATGGCTTCGAGCCGCAAAACGACGGTGCCGACCGCTGGCTGATGCGCCTGTTCGCAGTCAACGACCTGAACCGTGTGCATTTCACCCGCGCCGATCACCTCTACGAAGTGCGCTCCTGATCTCACTCAACCACTCGATGGAAGTAATGCTATGGAACTGTTAGGCGCTTTCTGGGCGGAACACTGGCTGCTGGCGATCCTGATGCTGGGGGCGATCGCGTTCATTGCCGGCTTCGTCGACAGCATTGCCGGCGGTGGCGGGCTGTTTCTGGTCCCTGGGTTTTTGCTGGTGGGCATGCCGCCGCAAGTGGCCCTGGGGCAAGAAAAACTGGTCAGCACCCTGGGCACGCTGGCGGCCATTCGCAACTTTCTGGCCAACAGCAAGATGGTCTGGAAGGTGGCGCTGGTCGGCGTGCCGTTCTCGTTGCTCGGGGCCTACCTGGGGGCGCACCTGATTGTGTCGATCTCCCAGGAGACCGTGGGCAAGATCATCCTGGCGCTGATCCCGGTCGGCATCCTGATTTTCCTCACCCCTAAGGACCGCCCGGTCGAGGAACGCGAGCTGTCACCGCGGGTGCTGTACACCGTGGTGCCATTGACCTGCCTGACCATCGGCTTTTATGACGGCTTCTTCGGCCCCGGCACCGGCAGCATGTTCATCATCGCCTTCCACTACCTGCTGCGCATGGACCTGGTGTCCAGCTCGGCCAACTCCAAGACCTTCAACTTCGCCTCCAACATCGGCGCACTGGTGGCGTTCATCATGGCCGGCAAGGTTGTGTACCTGCTGGCCCTGCCACTGGTGGCCTGCAACATCCTCGGCAACCACATGGGCAGTGCCCTGGCCTTGCGCAAAGGCAATGACGTGGTGCGCAAGGTGTTGGTGTTCTCGATGCTGTGCCTGTTCACCAGCCTCGGCGTGAAGTACCTGGTCTGACTTACCCAACCGGAGATAACTGATGAAAACCGCATTCGTAACCGGCGCCTCCTCGGGGTTTGGCCGTGCCATCTGTCGTACCTTGGTTGCCAAGGGCTACCGCGTGATCGGTGGCGCCCGGCGCATGGATAAACTGCAGGCACTGGAGGGTGAACTGGGGGTCAATTTCATCCCGCTGGCCCTGGATGTCACCGACCCGGTGTCGCTTGAAGCGGCAGTCGAACAGATCCGTGATGCGTCGCTGCAGATCGACCTGCTGGTGAACAACGCCGGGCTGGCGCTGGGCGTCGATCGCGCCCAGGCCAGCAGCGCCGAAAACTGGCAGCGGATGATCGACACCAATGTCACCGGGCTGGCCATGGTCACCCACAAGATCCTGCCGCAGATGGTGGCGGCGGACAGCGGGATGATCATCAACATCGGCTCCATTGCCGGCACTTACCCGTACCCAGGCGGCAACGTGTATGGCGCCAGCAAGGCATTCGTTCGCCAGTTCAGCCTCAATCTGCGTGCCGACCTGGCCGGTACGTGTGTTCGGGTGAGCAACATTGAACCGGGCCTGTGCTCGGGTACCGATTTTTCGCTGGTGCGCCTGAAGGGCGATGTGGAGGCCGTGCAGGCTCTGTACCGTGATGTGGAGGCGATTCTGCCGGAGGATATCGCGGCCACGGTGGCCTGGATTGCGGACCAGCCCGCGCATGTGAATATCAATACCATCGAGATCATGCCGGTGGCGCAGAGCAGTGCGGCGCTTAATGTGGTGCGCGATCTGCCTAGGCCGTTGGGCGCTGCTTGATTGCCCCGTTATCGTTTGGGCCAACTGGCGCCATGGCGGCTGATGGCCTCTTCGCGGGATCTTGTGGGGTTTACCGCGAAGAGGCCAGTGAGATCAATGCAACCGGTTCTTGGCTAACTCGATATCGTCCATCAACGCCTTGGCCAGGACACTCAGGTAGTCAGCCGCGCCGAGCAACTTGTGGTCATCGTCCATATCGCCTTCACGCACCAGGTGCTTGATGTAGCCCAGCAGCACCGACACCTGCTCATATGCCACATCAATCGGGATGCCAGGCTGCACACGCAGCAAGTTCAACGATGGGTTGCCCACATCAAGGAAGGTTGCCAGGCCAGCGGTGGTGAGGGGCTTGGGTTCGTCGGCCATGGGCTCACTCCTCGGCCTGTTGGCCATAGAGACGGTTGTGTACATGCTCTACCAGCGAACGGGCGATTTCGCTGGCATGCAAGGCGTTGCTCAGCATGTTCAGGCCAGGTTCGCCGACGTGGCCGCGGCAATGGTCGTCGATGGTTTCGATGACGCCGCGGAGCAACTCGCTGACGTGCGCGAGGGCATGGGGTGGGTACATGTCGGATTGGACGGTGAAGAATGGGGTGGTGATCGGTTTGCGGCGGGGTGGGTCTGGGACGATCTTTTTCATGGCATGCAACCTTTGTTCGGTTTAAGGAACTGCCACCTGAATCTTTCTCACGGATTGAGGTGGCAGCCGCACGCGGGGTGAGAAACCGAGGAACAAAGGCAAAACTCGGCCAGGACAAAGCCTGCCCGCGCACGGCCGCCATAACGACGATGCCTTGTATCAGTCGGGTTCTCACACCCGGCCGCCGAAGCGACCCGAAAACGTTATCCCTGAGGCATTTCCCCGACAACAGCGATACTTCAGCAGTGTGTGTAGGGTAATTCCTAAGTGGCTGGAACCTGTAGCATTTGGTTTCAGGTTCAGAAATGTCTTACGGCGGATGGGTTTGTTGGCTGTGAGGTGCATGTCGGGAGAAAAGGGTGGGCACGGGGTGTTCGCCACAACAGCTTCAGCGCCTATGAGATCGAGCGCCGCCCGCGCGGCGCATCGCGACGCAAGGCCGCTCCTACATTTGTTTCGGGCCAATGAGGTCTGTGACATTTGCGCGCGACCGCCTTGTTCGCACGACGCAATATCGAGGCGAACACCAAGGGGGCGCGCGCCAATGCCTCAGGAATAATTGGCCCGAAACAGATGTAGGAGCGGCCTTGCGTCGCGATGCGCCGCGCGGGCGGCGCTCGATCTCACAGGCGCTGGGGATGCTATGGCGAGCACCTGTCAGCCCCCACACCGATCCCCAACACCTCCCCTGACCCACGTCATCGCACCTTCCCAATTCTTGACTAGTCTTACCCCTTGGCGGCCATCAAAAATCCGTCACCGTGACTACCAAAAGGCGCCGGCCATGTTCCGTGCGTCCACCACCTGATCAGGAGTGCACGATGGACCTCAACCGTCGGCAATTCTTCAAGGTCGCCGCCGTCGGCCTTGGAGGCTCTAGCCTGGCGGCGTTGGGCATGGCCCCGACGCCGGCCTTCGCCGAGCAGGTACGCCACTTCAAGCTGGCGCACACCATCGAAACCCGCAACACCTGCCCTTACTGCTCGGTCGGCTGCGGCCTGATCATGTACAGCCAGGGCGATGCGGGCAAAAACGTCAAACAGAACATCATCCACATCGAAGGCGACGCCGACCACCCGGTCAACCGCGGCACGCTGTGCCCCAAAGGCGCAGGCCTTCTGGACTTTATCCACAGCCCGAGCCGCCTGCAGTACCCCGAAGTGCGCAAGGCGGGCAGCAAGGAATGGGTGCGGGTGGAGTGGGACGAGGCGCTCGACCGCATCGCCCACTTGATGAAGCAGGACCGCGACGCCAACTTCATCGAGAAAAACGCCCAGGGGCAAACCGTCAACCGCTGGCTCACCACCGGTTTTCTCGCTGCCTCCGCCGCCTCCAGCGAGGCTGGCTACCTGACCCACAAGGTCGTCCGCGCAACAGGCATGCTGGGGTTCGATAACCAAGCACGTGTCTGACATGGCCCGACGGTGGCAAGTCTTGCCCCGACGTACGGCCGTGGCGCCATGACCAACCACTGGTCCGATATCGCCAACGCGAATCTGGTCCTGGTGATGGGTGGCAACGCAGCAGAAGCGCACCCGTGCGGCTTCAAGTGGGTGACCGAGGCCAAAGCGCACAACAAGGCGCGGCTGATCGTGGTCGACCCGCGGTTTACTCGTACCGCCTCGGTGGCGGACTACTACGCACCGATTCGCACCGGCAGCGACATCGCCTTCATGGGCGGGCTGATCAACTACCTGCTGAGCACCGACAAGATCCAGCACGAATACGTGCGCAACTACACCGACGTGTCGTTCATCGTCAAAGAAAGCTATGGCTTCGAGGACGGGCTGTTCAGCGGCTACGACCCCGCCAAGCGCGTGTATGCCGACAAGTCCGGCTGGGGCTACGAGCTGGGTGAGGACGGCTTTGCCAAAGTCGACCCAACCCTGCAACACCCGCGTTGCGTGTTCCAGTTGATGAAGCAGCACTACAGCCGCTACACCCCGGAACTGGCCAGCATGACCTGTGGCATGCCGCAGGACGCCATGATGAAGATCTGGGAAGAGATCGCCACCTGCTCGGCACCGGGCAAGACCATGACGATTCTCTATGCGCTGGGCTGGACGCAGCATTCGATCGGCGCGCAGATCATCCGCAGTGCGGCCATGGTCCAGTTGCTGCTGGGTAACGTCGGCATGCCGGGCGGCGGGGTCAACGCCCTACGCGGGCACTCCAACATCCAGGGCCTGACCGACCTCGGCCTGCTGTCCAACTCGCTGCCGGGCTACCTGACCCTGGCCGGCGATGCCGAACAGGACTACGCCGCGTTCATCGACAAACGCGCCTCCAAGCCGCTGCGCCCGGGGCAGCTGTCGTACTGGCAGAACTACGGCAAGTTCCACGTCAGCCTGATGAAGGCCTGGTATGGCGCCAATGCCACGGCAGAAAACAACTGGGGCTACGACTGGCTGCCCAAGCTCGACGTGCCGGCCTACGACGTGCTGCGCATGTTCGAGATGATGAGCCAGGGCAAGGTCAACGGTTACATCTGCCAGGGCTTCAACCCGATCGCCGCGCTGCCGGACAAGAACCGCGTCACCGCAGCGCTGGCCAAGCTCAAATGGCTGGTGATCATGGACCCGCTGGCCACCGAAACCTCCGAGTTCTGGCGCAACGCCGGGCCGTTCAACGACGTCGACACGGCCAACATCCAGACCGAAGTGATCCGCCTGCCCACCACCTGTTTTGCCGAAGAGGACGGCTCGCTGGTCAACAGCAGCCGCTGGCTGCAGTGGCACTGGAAGGGCGCCGACGGCCCAGGCCAGACCCGCACCGACGTGCACATCATGAGTGAACTGTTCCTGCGCCTGCGCCAACGCTACCAGGCCGAGGGCGGCGCCTACCCCGATGCCCTGATGAACATCAGCTGGCCGTACAAGATCCCTGAAGAGCCGTCCCCGGAGGAGCTGGCCAAGGAAATGAACGGCTGGGCCGTGACCGACGTCACCGACCCGACCGGCGCCGTGCTCAAGGGCGGGCAACAGTTGTCGGGCTTCGGCCAGCTCAAGGACGACGGCAGCACGGCGTCGGGCTGCTGGATTTTCGCCGGCTGCTGGACCGAGCAAGGCAACCAGATGGCCCGCCGTGACAACAGCGACCCGTATGGCATGCACCAGGTTCAGAACTGGGCCTGGGCCTGGCCGGCCAACCGCCGCATCCTCTACAACCGTGCCTCCAGCGACCCGCAAGGCAAGCCATGGGACCCAGAGAAGAAGCGCCTGGTGTGGTGGAACGGCAAGGCCTGGACCGGTACCGACGTGCCCGACTTCAAGGTCGACTCGCCACCGGAAGCCGGGATGAACCCGTTCATCATGAACCCCGAGGGCGTGGCGCGCTTCTTCGCCATCGACAAGATGGCCGAAGGCCCGTTCCCCGAGCACTATGAGCCGTTTGAAACACCGATCGGCATCAACCCGCTGCACCCGCAGAACAAGAAGGCCACCAGCAACCCGGCCGGGCGGATCTTCGATTCGGTGTGGGACACCCTCGGCACCCATGATGAATTCCCCTACGCGGCGACCACGTACCGGCTGACCGAGCACTTCCACTTCTGGAGCAAGCATTGCCGGCTCAACGCCATCGCCCAGCCCGAGCAGTTCGTCGAGATTGGCGAGGTGCTGGCGAACGAGAAAGGCATCAAGGCGGGTGACCGGGTGCGGGTGTCGAGCAAGCGCGGCCATATCGATGCGGTGGCGGTGGTGACCAAGCGGATTCGCCCGCTGCAGGTCAACAACCAGACCGTGCACCAGATCGGCATCCCGTTGCACTGGGGCTTCACCGGGGCGACCCGGCACGGCTACCTGACCAACACCCTGGTGCCGTTCCTGGGTGATGGCAATACCCAGACGCCGGAGTCCAAGTCGTTCCTCGTCAAAGTGGAGAAACTCTGATGGCCAGCCAAGACATCATCGCCCGCTCGGCCACCACCACCGTACCGCCGTCGGTACGCCAGCAGCAGGAAGTCGCCAAGCTGATCGACACCACCAAGTGCATCGGCTGCAAGGCCTGCCAGGTGGCGTGCTCGGAGTGGAACGAACTGCGTGACGAGGTCGGCCACAACCACGGCACCTACGACAACCCCCAGGACCTCACCGCCGAGACCTGGACCCTGATGCGCTTTACCGAGCACGAGCGCGACGACGGCAACCTGGAGTGGCTGATCCGCAAGGACGGCTGCATGCATTGCGCCGAACCAGGCTGCCTGAAGGCGTGCCCGAGCCCGGGGGCAATCATCAAGCACGCCAACGGCATCGTCGACTTCAACCAGGACCACTGCATCGGCTGCGGTTACTGCATCACCGGCTGCCCGTTCAATATCCCGCGCATCTCGCAGAAGGACCACAAGGCGTACAAATGCACCCTGTGTTCCGACCGCGTGACCGTGGGCCTGGAGCCGGCCTGCGTGAAAACCTGCCCGACCGGGGCGATCGTGTTCGGCACCAAGGACGAGATGAAGGTGCATGCCGCCGAGCGTATCGTCGACCTCAAGTCGCGCGGCTACGACAACGCCGGGCTGTATGACCCGGACGGCGTCGGCGGCACCCACGTGATGTACGTGCTGCACCATGCCGACACGCCCAAGTTGTACGCCGGCCTGCCGGACCAACCGGTGATCAGCCCGCTGGTGGGCTTGTGGAAGGGCTTCACCAAACCGCTGGCGCTACTGGCCATGGGCGCGGCGGTGCTGGCCGGGTTCTTCCACTATGTGCGGGTCGGCCCGCAGCGGGTCGAAGAGGACGAACACCCCACACCGCCCGATGACAGCGTGCACCAGGTGGACCCGGCAGTGCATGTCTACGATCCGAAGCAGCCCGGTGGGCAAGGGGAGCAGCGGCCATGAACGACAACAAACCCATCCTGCGCTACAACGCCAACGAACGGACCAACCACTGGATCGTCGCCATCCTGTTCTTCCTGGCCGGGCTTTCCGGGTTGGCGCTGTTCCACCCGGCGCTGTTCTGGCTCAGCCACCTGTTCGGCGGCGGGCCCTGGACACGCATCCTGCACCCGTTCATGGGCGTGGCGATGTTCGTGTTCTTCCTTGGCCTGGTGGTGCGCTTCTGGCGCGCCAATTTCATCACCGCCAACGACCGCCTGTGGCTGCGCCGCATTGACCGGGTGATGGTCAACCGGGAAGACGGCGTGCCGCCTATTGGCAAGTACAACGCAGGGCAGAAGCTGCTGTTCTGGACGCTGCTGGTGTGCATGCTGGTGCTGTTGATCAGCGGTGTGGTGATCTGGCGCGCGTATTTCAGCCATTACTTCGATATTGGCGCGATACGCGTAGCGTCGCTTGCCCATGCACTGGCAGGCTTCGTGCTGATCCTCAGCATCATCGTGCACATCTACGCCGGTATCTGGATCAAAGGCTCGATCGGCGCCATGCTGCATGGCTGGGTCAGCCGCGCCTGGGCGCGCAAACACCATCAGTTGTGGTACCGCGAAGTGACTGGCGACAAGACGCCGGGCGATCACGGACGTAAAGAAGGATGAGCGTGTGAGCACGATACTCGAACCCGGGCAGATCGAAGCGTCGGCGGTGGCGCCGCCGTTCATTCATCTGCCGCACAAGGACTTGTTCGCCCAGCGTGCCGAGCGGCTGGAGCAGTTGGCAGTGGGTAATGCCCTTGGCGATTACCTGCGCCTGATCGCCTGGCTGTGCCGCTTCCAGCAGCAGCTTGTGGATAACCCGCCCAGTGGTTTACCGGTGGCCGAAGCGCGTCAGCGCCTGTGCATAAGCCATGGGCTGCCGCCCCTTGCAGCCGACAGCCTGGTGCGCGAAGGGCCGTGGCTGGCGTGGATGCAGGCGTTGATCGAGCACTTTGACGAAGAGGCCAGCGGCCCGTTGGCTGTGGCGTTGCAGGCACTGCGCGACAGTGACGACAGCCAGCGCAAGGGGTGGGGCATCGCCTTGCTGGCTGGGCAGTTCGACGCCGTGCCGGCAGCGTTGGTGCCGTTTCTCGGCGCCGCGCTACAAGCCGCGTGGTTCAGCTGGCTGCTGGCGCTGCCGGCCGCCGAGCTCAAGCCCTCTGGCAGCCAGGCCCAGTGCCCGGCCTGCGGCTCGCCGGCGATGGCCGGGGTGGTGCGCAACCGTGGCAAGCACAACGGCCTGCGTTACCTGGCGTGTTCGTTGTGTGCCTGCGAGTGGCATGTGGTGCGGGTCAAGTGCGTGTACTGCGAGTCGAGCAAGGGCCTGCGCTATACCAGCCTGGAGGATGATCGCCACGCGCCGGGCAAGGCGCCACTACGGGCCGAGTGCTGCCCGGGGTGCAACAGCTACCTGAAGCAGAGTTACCTGGAAAACGATGCGGCGGCCGAGCCGTTGGCCGATGACTTGGCCAGCCTGGCACTGGATATGCGCTTGGATGAGGAAGGCTTTCATCGCCTGGCACCGAACCTGATGCTGGCGCCGGGTGGTGGCTGAGTGTCTACACTGCAAGTTCGAGTCGCCCTTTTCGCGGGGCAAGCCCGCTCCCACAGGTACTGCGCTTTTTCCGAAAACTGTGGAAGCGGGCTTGCCCCGCGAAAGGGCCAGAACAGACAACGGACCAGCTCAAGGTAGTACCTGATGTCTTCAAGCCTCGCCGATAACGCCCCACGCCTGCCTTCCATCGACACCCTCCTGCGCCACCCGGCCTGCCTCCCGCTGATCGACCGGCATGGCCGCGACGCCGTGTTGAATACGCTGCGCCAACTGCTCGACGACCTGCGCGAACCCACCCGCCAAGGCCAACTCAGCACCGCCGAACTGGCCGCAGACGTGCTGTTGGGCCGCACCGGCGAGCGCCTGGCCACCCAGCAACGTAGCCAGGTCCGCCGCGTGTTCAACCTCACTGGCACCGTGCTGCACACCAACCTCGGCCGCGCCTTGTTGCCGGAAGAGGCCATTGAAGCCATGCAGACCGCCGCCCGCTACCCGCTCAACCTGGAGTTCGACCTGGCCACCGGCAAGCGCGGTGACCGCGACGACCTGATCGAAGGGCTGATCCGCGAGCTGACCGGCGCCGAAGCCGTCACCGTGGTCAACAACAACGCCGCCGCCGTGCTGCTGGCGCTGAACAGCCTGGGCGCGCGCAAGGAGGGCATCATCTCCCGGGGCGAGCTGATCGAGATCGGCGGTGCCTTCCGCATCCCCGACATCATGGCCCGCGCCGGCGTGCGCCTGCACGAAGTCGGCACCACCAACCGCACCCATGCCCGCGACTACGAAGGCGCGATCAACCCGCGTACCGGCCTGCTGATGCGCGTGCACTGCAGCAACTACAGCATCCAGGGCTTCACCACTCAGGTGCCCACCGCCGAACTCGCGCACATTGCCCACCAACATGACCTGCCCCTGCTCGAAGACCTGGGCAGTGGCAGCCTGCTCGATATGACTCGCTGGGGCCTGCCCGCCGAACCGACCGTGCGCCAGGCCCTGGCCGACGGCGCCGATATCGTCACCTTCAGCGGCGACAAGCTGCTGGGCGGCCCGCAGGCCGGGATCATCGTCGGGCGCAAGGCGCTGATCGCCAAGATCAAGAAAAACCCCCTCAAACGCGCGCTGCGCGTCGACAAGATCACCCTCGCCGCGCTTGAGGCGGTGCTGGCGCTGTACCGCAACCCCGACCGGCTGGCCGAGCGCCTGCCCAGCCTGCGCCTGCTGACCCGCAGCCAGGCCGAAATCCAGGCCCAGGCCGAGCGCCTGGCACCGGAACTCAAGGCCCGCCTCGACGCACAGTGGGCCGTCAGCGTGGAGTCAGCATTGGGCATGATCGGCAGTGGCAGCCAGCCGGTTGCACGCCTGCCCAGCGCCGCGCTGTGCCTGCGCCCGCGGGTGTCGAAGAAGCTGCGCGGGCATAGCCTGCATGTGTTGGAGCGGGCCTTGCGCAACCTTCCGGTACCGGTGCTCGGTCGCATCGACGACGATGCACTGTGGCTCGACCTGCGCCAGCTGGACGACGAAGCCCAGTGGTTGGCGCAACTGCCGGCCCTGCAGTTGGGGCCGGTGCAGTGATCGTTGGCACCGCCGGCCATATCGACCACGGCAAGACCGCGCTGCTGCAGGCCCTGACCGGGCAGGCGGGTGACCATCGCCAGGAAGAGCGCGAGCGCGGCATGACCATCGATCTCGGCTACCGCTATGCAGCCCTGGCCGAAGGTGCGCCGCTGACCGGCTTCATCGACGTGCCCGGCCACGAGCGTTTTATCCACAACATGCTCGCCGGTGCCCACGGCATCGACCTGGTGTTGCTGGTGGTGGCCGCGGACGACGGCGTCATGCCGCAGACCCGCGAGCACCTGGCGATCATTCAATTGCTGGGTATCCCCCAGGCACTGGTGGCGGTCAGCAAGTGCGACCGGGTAGCGCCCGCGCGGGTGGCGGAGGTGCAAGCGCAGGTTGCCGCGCTGCTGGCGCCGGGGCCGTATGCGGGCGCGCCGCAATTTGCCCTTTCCAGCGTCACGGGCGAGGGGGTGGCGGCGTTGCGCCAGGCGCTGCTGCAGGCTCAAGGGCGCGTGCGGCAGCGCAGTGTGCGCGGTGGTTTTCGCCTGGCCATCGACCGTGCCTTCGCCGTCTCCGGTGCCGGCGTGGTGGTCACCGGCACGGCATTGGCCGGCCAGGTCCGTGCCGGCGATACCTTGCTGTTGGGCAAAGCGGGCAAACCCGTGCGCGTGCGTGGCCTGCATGCGCAGAGCCAAGCGGCGCTGGTGGCCGAAGCGGGCCAGCGGGTGGCGTTGAACATCGCGGCCGAGCGGCTGGCGGTCGAGCAGGTACACCGGGGTGACTGGCTGGTGCCCGAGTGGCTGCATGCGCCCAGTGTCCGGGTGGATATCGAGCTCACGCTGCTTGCCGGCGAGCCCCGCCCGTTCGAGCATTTCAGCGCCGTGCACGTCCACTTGGGCACCCAGGATGTGACTGCCCGCGTGGCATTGCTCGAAGGCGAAGTACTGCAGGCAGGCCAGCGCATGTTTGCCCAGTTGCTACTCAACGCGCCGCTGCAGGCCGTGCATGGCGATCGGCTGGTGCTGCGCGATCAGCGCGCCCAGCGCACGCTAGGGGGCGGGCGGGTACTCGACCCGTTTGCGCCCAGCCGGCAGCGTCGCAGCGAGCCCCGGCTGCGCCAGTTGCAGGTGCTGCGTGATACCGAGGATCTGGAGCAGGCGTTACCGGCCTTGCTTGCCACCGCTGCCGGAGGGCTTGACCCGCAGCGGCTGGAGCGGCAGTTCAACCGCCTGCGGGCCAGCTGGCAGTTGCCGGCGGAGGTGCAGGTGATTGCCACGCGCCAGGGGCAGTTGTTGTTTGCCGATGCCCAGTGGTGCGCCCTCAAGCAGCAACTGCTGGCGCAGCTGGCGCTGTTTCACCAGCAGGAGCCCGACCAGCTCGGCCCGGACCGCGACCGCTTGCGACGCTTTGCGGCCTTGCCGCTGGAGCGCCCGGCGTTTGTCAGCCTGCTGGATGAACTGCTCGATGAGGGGAAGGTTTCCAGCAGCGGGCCTTGGTTGCATCTGCCCGATCACAAGGTGCAGTTGAGCGAGGCCGACAACGCATTGTGGGCAAGGCTGGAGCCATGTTTGCTGGAGGGGCAATTCGACCCCCCGTGGGTCAGGGCCTTGGCCAATGAAGCGGGCTGCGCCGAAGCGGATGTACGCCTGCTGTTGCGCAAGCTGGCAAGGCTCGGGCTGGTGCACCAGGTGGTACGCGACCTGTTCTACCCGGCGGCGACGATCCAGCGCATGGCCGCGTTGCTGCTTGGCCAGGCGAATGAAGCGCCGATAGTGCAGGTGGCGGCGTTTCGCGATATGTTGGGCATCGGTCGCAAACGCAGTGTCCAGATTCTGGAATATTTCGACCGCATCGGCCTGACCCGCAGGGTGGCCGACCAGCGTTACATCCGCGCCGACAGCGCCCTGGCCCAGCAGCAGGCCAGGCACTGAGTTCAAGGAAGGCAATCGCGCCCGGTGGCGCGGCCGGGCTTCAAACCCGGTTGGGGACGGCAGCCGTTCCCGGGCAGGTTCGACTCCCGCTGCCTTCCGCCACTTTATTCTGACTGTTCGGGGCTCTTCGCGGAGCAACCCCTCTCGCCGCACAGATCCAGCGCAAACCACTGCTCTGCCGCTGCAGCATCCAGCCCCGCCCCCAGCAGCGCAAACATCTTGCCCAACGCCGCTTCACGGGTCATGCCGCCGCCGCTTACCAGGCCTGCGCCACGCAGGCGGTTGCCCGCCGCATAGGTATCGAACACCACCGACCCTTCCGGGCACTGGCTTATCGCAACCAGCATCACACCCCGCTGACGGGCCGCCTGCAGCGCATCAAGCAAGGCTTGGTCATCCGATGGCCCCGTGCCGCTGCCATAGCACTCCAGCAACAGCCCCTGCACGCCGCTGTCGAGCAGCGCCCGCAAATGCCCGGCCTGCAAGCCAGGAAACACTGGCATCAGCGCCAGATTGACCGGCTGACGTGGGTGCTTGTAGCCAAGCTCGGCAGGCAGGGCAGTGGCACGCTCACCGTCGCGATGACGCGGCAGCGCGGCAAAGGCATCAAAGGCCTCGCTGCGCAGCTTCGACGCCCGGCAGCCATGCAGCAACTGGCCGTGGAAGTACAGCTGCACGCCCTCTTCAAGGCCTTGCTCGCACTGGCGCAGCGCGCCGCACAGGTTGTCCCAGGCATCACTGCCCGGCACGCCGGCTGGCAGCATCGAGCCGGTCAGCAATACCGGCACCGGCAAGCCAAGCAGCAGGAACGACAACGCCGCCGCGCTGTAGGCCAGGGTGTCGGTGCCATGCAGCACCAGCACGCCATCGTGGCCGGCAACGTCCACCGCTTCGACGATGGCATCGCGCATGGCCAGCCAGTTTTGCTGCTGCATGTTGGCGCTGTCGAGCAGCGGGTTCATTTCCTGCAATGTCCACTGCAGCTGGGGGGCATCGGCCATTTGCGCGAAGTGCTCGCGCATCCGCGCATCGAAGCCGCCCGCTGGCGCCAGGCCTTCAGGGGTTTCGAGCATGCCGATGGTGCCGCCGGTGTACAGGACGAGAAGATTCTTTACTGCGCGCATGGAGAACATCCGTAGCGGTGAGCGGAGAAAGAAGAGCCGCCCGCGGGTGGGGCGGCTGGGCAGGGGAGAGTATCAGCGCTGCGGCTGGGCTTGGCCAACGGCTTTGTCAGTGGCTGTTTCCACCTGCGGGTTGGCAGGCCAGGCGTCGCGGTCCAGGTCCAGGTCGGCGAACTTGGCAGAATCGAACACCGGCTGCTTGATGCCCGCTTTGCGCTGGTCGTCGTAGTCGCGCATCACCCGCAGGCCGACCTTGAACAGCAGGGCCAGGGCCACCAGGTTGACGAAGGCCAGGCACGTCATGGTGATGTCGGCGAAGGCGAACACGGTCGACAGGTCCTGCACCGAACCCCACACCACCAACGCCAGTACCAAGGCACGGAACACCAGCAGTACCACGCGGTTGCGGCTGAGGAACTGCAGGCTGTTCTCGCCCAGGTAGTAGTTGTAGAGGATGCAGGTGAACACGAACAGCGACAGCGCCACGCTGACGAACAGGCGGCCCCAGTCACCAACCACGGCGGCCAGCGAGTTCTGGGTCAGGACGATGCCATCACCTTCGAAGCCCGGTGTGTAGAAGCCCGACAGCAGAATCAGCAGCGCGGTGCAGGTGCAGATCACGAAGGTGTCGAGGAACACGCTGAACGCCTGGACCACGCCTTGGGCGCCAGGGTGTTTCACCGCGGCCACTGCGGCAACGTTCGGTGCACTGCCCAGGCCCGCTTCGTTGGCGAATACGCCACGCTTCACGCCCATGACGATGGCGCTGCCGAGCAGGCCGGCGAACGCGGGGTCGAGGCCGAAGGCGCTCTTGAAGATGGTTTCCAGCATGGCTGGTACGTGTTCGATCTGGGTGCCGATCACGTACAGGGTCACGCCGATGTAGGCCAGGGTCTTGATCGGTACCAACAGGTCCGACACGGCAGCGATACGCTTGATGCCGCCGATGAACACCACGGCCAGCAGCACCGCCAGGGCGATACCGGTGTGGCTCGGCGCGAAGCCGAAGGCGTTTTCCAGCGAGTGGGTCACGGTGTACGACTGCAAGCCCATGAAGGCAAAGCCATAAGTGACCAGCAGCAGGATGGAGAACACCACGGCCATGCTTTTCAGTTTCAGGCCGTGCTGAATGTAGTAAGCCGGGCCACCCCGGTACAGGCCATCGCCATCGGCGCGCTTGTACACCTGGGCCAGGGTACATTCGAAGAAGCTGCTGGACATGCCCACCAGTGCGGTGACCCACATCCAGAACACGGCACCCGGGCCGCCAAGGGTCACGGCGATACCGACACCGGCGATGTTACCGGCGCCAACGCGGCCGGCCAGGCTCAGCATCAGGGCCTGGAACGAACTCAGCTGGCCTGCCTGGCCGCGCAGCGATTCCTTGAACACACTGAACATGTGCACGAAATGACGGAACTGCACGAACCGCGAACGGATGGTGAAGTAGCTGCCGAGTCCGACGATCAGCACGATGAGTAGTTTCCCCGAGAGGAAATCGTTGAGTGCTTCGAGCATTGGGAAATGACCTCGATTCTTATTCTTCGTGTGGAAAGACAGCGGGCGGCAGGCGCGCCGCTATGCGTTGGGGCGCATGGTTGGCTATGACAAGAGTGGTTACAATTTCGCATTTTGTTCTGAGTTGATGCGACTTGATGCTACACTTGCGCCATTCGCGTCACCTGGAAGCCCCTGCATGAGCGAGCATTTCGCTACCAACCTCAAACTGGCCTGCAGCCACTACCGCTCTATCTCGGAAGTTTGCCGGCAGCTGTCGATCAACCGTGCCCAGTTCAACAAGTACCTGAGCGGCCAGAGCCGTCCGACGGCGTTCAACCTCAAGCGCATCGGCGATTTCTTCGGCGTCGAGGATTACGAACTGAACGTGCCCCCCGAGCAGTTCTCCCGGCTGATCGGTGCGCGGGTGTCGGCCGTGGCCGACCAGCCCAGCGACCCTATCAGTGAATTGTTCCGGCCCTTGCACGAGCACGCCGGCAACCTGTCGCGCTACTGCGGTTACTACTTCGAGTACTCCAACTGCATGTCGGTACCGGGCTCGGTGCTGCTGTCGCTGGTGCACCTGCGCGAAGAGCGCGGCCGCTTCCTGTTCGAGCGCCAGGAGCGTCAGGAGCGCAGCAGCGCCACCGACCTGCACGCCGAGGTACGTTGCCGCTACCTGGGCGCGGCGTTTCAGTTGCAAGACCGAATGTTCCTGATCGACTACGAGTCGCTGACCCTCAACGAGATGAGCCAGACCATCCTCATCCCCAGTTTCAAGAGCCGCATCACCCGCCTGAACGGCCTCAAGACCGGTGTCTCCAGCGGCGACCGGCGCAACCCGGCCTGCACCCGCGTGGTGTGGGAGTACCTGGGCGAAGAGATCAACCGCATCAATGCCTATCGCCAGGTCAAGCTGTACCGGCCGGATGACCCGCGCATCGATGACGACGTGCGCGAACGGTTGAGCGTGGGGCCGTTGAGTAATGGGTTGTTCGAGATCGAATAGGTTTTGGCAAGGGCAGGGGATGGCGTCAGGGCAGCCACCCACCCGTGTTGGACTTCCCGGGCAGGAAACCGCAAAATGACCCCTTTCCCTCAATCAACCTCTCCGGATCTGCTGACTCTATGCGTATGCGCCTAATGCTGTTGGGTGGTGGCAATGCCCTCGGGCAAGCGCTGATTCGTCTCGGGGCTGAAGAGGACATCGCATTCCTGGCACCGCGCCCGCCGGAAAACGGCTGGGACCCGGCCAGCCTCACTCAGCTGCTCGACGATCACCGCCCCAATGCCTTGGTCAACCTGGCCTATTACTTCGACTGGTTCCAGGCCGAGTCGGTCAGCGAACAGCGCCTGGCCCAGCAGGAGCGGGCGGTGGAGCGGCTGGCAGAGTTGTGCCAGCACCACCAGATCACCTTGGTGCAGCCTTCGAGCTACCGGGTTTTCGATGGCTCGCGGGCCACGGCCTACAGCGAGAAGGACGAGCCGGTGCCGCTGGGCCTGCGTGGCCAGGCACTCTGGCGTATCGAGCAGAGCGTGCGTGCGGCGTGCCCGCAACATGTGCTGCTGCGCTTTGGCTGGCTGCTCGACGAGAGCGTCGACGGCACGCTCGGGCGCTTCCTGACCCGTGCCGAGCAACCCCAGGAGTTGCTGCTGGCCGATGACCGGCGCGGCAACCCGACGCCGGTCGACGATGCGGCCCGGGTGATCCTGTCGGTGCTCAAGCAGCTCGATTGCAGTGCACCGCTGTGGGGCACCTACCATTACGCTGGCAACGAGGCGACCACGCCGCTGGCGCTTGGGCAGGCAATTCTTGCCGAGGCCGGCCAGTACCGTCAGCTGGCGGTGCAGGCCCCCACGCCGCAGGCCCATGCCGCACGGCCGGATGCCAGCGAAGAGCCACAGCACGCAGTGCTGGCCTGCAAGAAAATCCTTCACACCTTCGGTATCAAGCCGCGCGCCTGGCGCGCTGGCCTGCCACCTCTACTGGACCGTTTCTACCGCCATGGCTGACGCCCCCATCCTGATCACCGGCGGTGCCGGCTTCATAGGCTCTCACCTGTGCGATGCGCTGTTGGACAAGGGTTACGCCGTACGCATTCTCGACGACCTGTCCACCGGCAGGCGGGACAACCTGCAGATCGCGCACCCGCGCCTGGAACTGATCGAAGGCGATGTCGCCGATGCCGGCCTGGTCACGCGTGCGGCCGCGGGCTGCAGCGCAGTGGTGCACCTGGCGGCAGTGGCGTCGGTGCAGGCCTCGGTCGAAGACCCGGTAAAGACGCATCAGAGCAATTTCATTGGCACCCTCAATGTCTGCGAAGCCATGCGCGTGCACGGTGTGCGCCGGGTACTGTTCGCGTCCAGTGCTGCGGTGTACGGCAACAACGGCGAAGGCGAGTCGATAGCCGAAGACACGCCCAAGGCACCGCTGACGCCTTATGCTGTGGATAAGCTGGCCAGTGAGCAGTACCTGGATTTCTACCGCCGTCAGCACGGCCTGGAGCCGGTGGTTTTCCGCTTCTTCAATATTTTCGGCCCGCGCCAGGACCCTTCCTCGCCGTATTCCGGCGTGATCAGCATCTTCAGCGAGCGCGCCACCCAAGGGCTGCCGATCACGGTGTTCGGTGATGGCGAGCAGACCCGCGATTTCCTCTATGTCGGGGACCTGGTGCAAGTGATGATCCAGGCGCTGGAGCAGCAGCAGGTCGAGGAGGGGGCGGTGAATATCGGGCTGAACCAGGCCACGTCGCTCAACCAACTGCTGGCGGCGCTGGAGAAGGTGATCGGCAGCCTGCCTGCGATCAGCTATGGCGCGGCGCGCTCGGGCGATATCCGCCACTCACGGGCGGATAATCAGCGCTTGCTGGCGCGCTTCGACTTCCCGCAGGCAACGCCGTTGGTCGAAGGTTTGTCCCGGCTGCTCGGCAAGGCCTGAAAGCCGCCTGACGCTGTGGGAAGGTGGTCACGGAGTTATCCGTGGCGCACCAACCTGCGCTGGCAATCTTCCGGCCGCAACACCCGGCCATCCTCAGTGCGCACTTGCAGCGGGGCGATCGCCTGCCCTGTGGCCTGCTCCAGCAGTGCCGAGCGCGCCTCACCCGCTTCGAACAAAAAGCGCTCACCCCACTGGCGCAAGGCAATCACCAGCGGAAACACCGAACGGCCCTTCTCGGTCAGCACGTATTCCTTGTAGGCACTCCCATCCGACGCCGGCTGCAGCTGCAGCAAGCCACTCTCGACCAGCAACTTCAGGCGTGACGCCAGGATGTTCTTGGCCAGCCCCAGGTTTTTCTGAAACTCGCTGAAGCGGCGTAAACCATCGAAGGCATCGCGCAAGATCATCAGCGCCCAGCGGTCACCGAGCACTTCGAGGGCTCGGGCTACCGGGCATTGTGCGTTTGTTTCGTTAAGCATCAGCGAAGACTCTTCGGTTGTTCTGGTTGCAGATTAAAACCACATTTGCTAGAAAGCCACATGTGGTTTTAATTTGAAACCAGTTCGTAGGGATACGCCATGCACGCCTCAAGCACTTCACCCCCTCGTCTGACCCAAGCGATGACCCTGTTGCTGGCGCTCACCTGTGCCATGGCCGTGGCCACCGTGTACGTCGCCCAGCCACTGCTTGAGTCGATGGCATTGGACCTTGGGGTAGGGCAGCAGCGCATCGGCTGGGTGGTGGGTGCTACCCAGGCGGGTTATGCGCTGGGCTTGCTGCTGATCGTGCCGTTAGGCGACCTCATCGACCGCAAGCGCCTGATCATCGGCCAATTGCTGGTTTCGGCGCTGGCGTTGGTGGCGGTCGGCATGGCTTGGGGCTGGGCGGTGCTGCTGGTGGCGCTGGCCATGGTCGGGCTGATGGCGGTCATGGTGCAGGTGATGGTGGCGCATGCCGCGACCCTGGCCACCCCCGCGCAACAGGGGCAGGCGGTGGGCACCGTCACCAGCGGGGTGGTGCTGGGCATTCTGTTGGCGCGCCTGGTGTCTGGCGTGGTCGCCGACGTGGCCGGCTGGCGCGTCGTCTATTTTGCCGCAGCCGGGGTGCTGGTGCTGATGGCCGGGCTGCTCTGGAACGGCATGCCTGGCACCCGGCCTGCGGCGCAGCGGTCCAGTTACCTGGCGCTGATCGGCTCGCTGTTTGCTTTGTTCAGACAAGACCCGCTGCTGCGCCAGCGAGGGTTGTATGGATTATTGATCTTCGCCGCCTTCAGCGTGCTGTGGAGCGCCATGGTGCTGCCGCTGAGTGCGTCACCCCTGGCGCTCAACCATACCCAGATCGGGCTGTTTGGCCTGGCGGGTGTGGCGGGGGCCTTGGCCGCTGCCCGGGCCGGTCGCCTGGCCGACCAAGGGCGGGGCGATCGCACCACCGGTCTGGCCTTGGGCGTGCTGACGCTGTCGTGGCTGCCGACGGCGTTCGTCGAGCACTCGCTAGTGGCGTTTCTGCTGGGCGTGGTATTGCTCGATTTCGCTGTGCAGGCAGTGCATGTCACCAACCAGAGCCTGTTGTTGGCCGGGCGCAGCGCCCTGGCGAGCCGGCTGATTGGCGCCTACATGTGCTGTTATTCGCTGGGTAGCGGCCTGGGTGCGGTACTGGCGACCTGGGTCTATGCCCGTTGGGGATGGGCTGCGGTGTGCGGGTTGGGGGCGGGGATCAGTGCCACAGCGCTGGGCTGCTGGCTGGTGTCGAGCACCGGGAGCGCGGCCGTGGCCGCCCTCCCGGCCCGGGATCAGAACTTGTAGCCAAGGCCGACCATGTACACCCACGGGTCAACGTCGACGTCGACCTTGGTCTTGCTGTAGCCCAGTGCGGTCGGGCCGTTGACACTGGCCTTGGTGTCGATGTCGACGTACCAGACAGAGGCGTTGACCAGCAGGTTGTCGGTCAGCATGTAGTCCATGCCCAACTGGCCAGCGATGCCCACCGAATCCTGCAGTTTCAGGTTGCTGAAGCCCTGTTGCTTGCGTGCGCTGCTCAGGTCTTCATCGAAGAACAGGGTGTAGTTGATGCCCACGCCGGCATACGGCTGGAACCTGGAGTTGGGTTCCATCGGGTAGTACTGCAGCGACAGAGTCGGTGGCAGTTGCTTGATGTCGGCCAGCTTGCCGTCCAGGCCGCCGCCCAGGCCCTTGACGCCGACGGTGTGCTTGAACGGGGTGGCCGCCAGCAACTCCAGGCCGATGTGGTCGGTGAGCATGTAGGCGAAGGTCAGGCCCAGCTGGGTGTCGCTGTCCAGGGTCGCCTTGGTGCCCGACACCTTGTTGCCATCGAACTTCAGGTCGCCGCTGCTTTCGTTCGGCGCGGTAGTGATGGCGCCGGCGCGCAGAATCATATCGCCCGCCTGGTAGGCGTGGGCGGCAGGGGCGGCAAGGGCGAGGGCCACAAGCGAGGCGCCAAGCAAGGACTTGTTCATGGAAGCTCCCAGAGGACATTAATAATCGAGTAGTCCAATGGTACGGAGGCGTCTAAACAGAAAGTTTGATCCAGCTCAAAGAAGCGTCGTAACGAATTCGAAACAGTTCTCACTTCAGCTCATAAGCGTATATTTTCTCGGCTTCCATCTGGTATCCGGCGTCGGCCAGCTCGCTGCTGGAGGCTCTGACCTGCAGTTTTCCCTCGATCCAGTAGGGCTGATAGAGGTCTTCGACGCGCACGCCCATCTCGCTGAAAATATGCACGATCTGATTCGACGGCGGCGGGGGCACGTGGATGCAGGCGCCGTAGTAGGGCACTAGCAGAAACTCGGTGGTGCGGCCTTCCTCGCTGACTTCCAGCGGCACGATGTAGCCGGGCAGTTTGATCTGCTGGCCGTCCAGGCTTTGCACCACCGGTGCATTCGGCGCCTGCTGGTGGGCGGCGGGGGCCGACTCGGCAGACAGGGCGTCGCTCAGTTGTGACAGGTCGTGCAGTGGCGCCAGCTGCGGCGGGATGACGGGTGCGCCTTCGGGGATCAATGCGGGCCAGTCGAGTTCGCGAGGGTCGGTGGCCCAGGCAGGTAACGCCAGCGTGAGCAGCACAAGCAGGACGATGTGCACGGCGTGCACTGGCCGCTTCGCGGGTAAACCCGCGAAGCAGGCGGTGAGGTTTGAGGTCATGACGGTTCTCAAAGGTGAATCGACAAGCCATCGGCCAGCGACTGCCGGTAGGCACGCCAGGCCGGCACGCTGCCCATCAGCAATGCTGCGCCGAGGATGATAGCCAACAGCGTCCACTCGTGCGCACTGGGCGTGGCCAGTGGCAGGAACAAGCCGTAGTTGGCCTGCACATAGCCCTGCGCCCCGGCGATGCCAGCGTACAACAGCCCCAGCCCGGCCACGGTCCCCACCACTGCCAGCGACAGCGCCTCGAGTACCAGCAGCCCTGCGATATGCCAGGGGCGGGCACCTACCGAACGCAAGATCGCCATCTCCCGCCGGCGTTCGTTGAGGCTGGTAAGAATGGCCGTGAGCATGCCGATCAACCCGGTCAGCACCACGAACAGCGAGACCACGAACAGCGCCTGCTCTGCGGTACCCATCAGGCTCCACAGTTCTTGCAGGGCAACCCCGGGCAAAATCGCCAGCAAGGGTTCGTTGCGGTACTCGTTGATTTCCCGTTGCAGGCTGAAGGTGGCGATCTTGCTGTTCAGGCCGAGCATGAACGCGGTGATGGCGGCGGGTTGCAGGTCCATGGTACGGGCCTGTTCGGCGCTGATGCGCCCCGCGCCACGGGCCGGCACACCGTTGTGCCAGTCGATGTGAATGGCCTCCATGCCGCCCAGGCTGATGTGCAGGGTGCGGTCGACCGGGGTGCCGGTGCGTTTCAGCACACCGACCACGGTGAAGGGTTTGTCGTCGTGTTTGACCAGGCTGATGGCCGCCACGCCATGCGCCAGCACCAGCTTGTCGCCGAGCCGGTAGTGCAGCGCCTCGGCCACCTCGGCGCCGAGCACCACTTCGAACGGGTCATCGGCGAACGCACGGCCCTGGCTCAGTTCCAGGTGCTGCCTGCGGCCATACTGGTAATGGCTGAAATAGTCGCCGGTGGTGCCCATCACGCGATAGCCGCGGTGCGAGTCGCCGAGCGAAATGGGGATCGCCCACTTTACCCGTGGGTCCTGGGCATAGTGCTGGTAGCTGTCCCAACGGATGTTGTTGGTGGCGTTGCCGATACGAAACACCGAATACAACAGCAGGTTCACCGACCCCGAGCGGGCGCCGACAATCAGGTCGGTGCCGCTGATGGTGCTGGCGAAGCTGGCGCGGGCCTCGGTGCGTACCCGCTCCACGGCCAGCAACAGGCACACCGACAAGGCGATGGCGAACGCGGTAAGGAAGGCGGTGAAACGGCGGTTGGCCAGGCTGGCCAGGGCAAGACGAAGCAGGTACATCAGGCCTCCCGGGGCTTGGCGGCGCGGTTGAGTTCGGCCAGGGAAAGGTGCCGGTCGAACAGGGGGGCCAGGCTCTGGTCATGGCTGACGAACAACAGGCTGGCGCCGGCCGCGCGGCACTCGTCGAACAACAGGCGGATGAACGCTTCGCGGGTGTCGGCATCGAGGGCCGAGGTCGGTTCGTCGGCGATCACCAGTTCGGGCTGGCCGATCAGCGCCCGTGCGGCGGCAACCCGTTGCTGCTGGCCGATCGACAGGCTGTCGGCGCGGCGGGCTATAAGGGCCGGGTCACCCAGGCCCAGGTGGGCAAGCAGCGTGGCGGCAGCGTTATCGACGCTGCCATGGCGCTCGGCCGCCCGTGTGGCTCGGCTACGCGAGAAGCGGCAGGGCAATTCGACGTTCTCGCGCACCGAAAGAAACGGCAGCAGGTTGAACTGCTGGAAGATGTAACCGGTGTGGTCGACCCGGAAGCGATCGCGCGCGCCCTGGCCGAGGCTGCCGAGGTCGTGGCCAAGCAGGCGAATGCTGCCCTGGTTAGGCAGGTTCACCCCGCCCAGCAGGCCCAGCAGGGTGGTCTTGCCACTGCCGCTTGGGCCTTTGAGAAACAGCGCCTCGCCGGCCGCCAGATGAAAGGCGGGAATATCCAGCAGGGCCGGCTGACCTGGCCAGGCGAAGACCAGGTCATACAGTTCGATCAGCGGCTGGCCCATTCAGAACGCGACCGCAGCCTTGGCAGGCGTTGCTTCCACGCCTTTCTGGCCTGTTGGGCCGATCAGTTGTACGTTGATCTTCTGGGTTGCCGGGAAGGCTTTGAACAGGGGGGCGAGGTCGATCTGGGTGAGCGTGTCCGGGTTCGCGCAGGTCAGTTGATAATGCGCACCGATGTCGCTGTGTTGGTGGCCGTGCTCATGTTCGTCGCCATCGTCGTCGGCTTTCGGCGCGTCGCCGAACAGGGGGCTTTCCAGCGCTTGTGCATCGTCCTTGCAGCCGGCAGCCGCGGCCAGCCCGAACAGTTGCAAGGGGTGTTCGAGTTGCTGGCGCACGGCGGCCACCTTGGCCTTGTCGGCATCGCTGCTGGCGGCATGTTCAAAGCCGACCAGGTTCATGGCCGGGCTGTCCAGCTCCAGCTCCAGGGTATTGCCATCCAGCACGGCATTGAGCTTGGCCACGCCGTGCTCGTGGGCACCGAGGGTGCCATGAGCGTGATCATGGTCATGGTCATCGTGGGCATGCGCCATGGAAAGGGGCAGCAGGGCGAAGGGCAAGGCGAGCAGCAGGCGACGCATGGAAGGCTCCAGGAGCAGGCTGGGAATGATTTGGTAATGTTATAACAACTTTTCTCTACGCCGCCAGCCTGTGTGGTGCAGGTTTCATGTTGCTGTAGCATGGCCACATTGACCTGTGCTCAAGGAAAAGATCGTGCGAATTCGCGGAAAGATTGGAGATTGGCCGGTGGATTTGTCCATCGAGTTGGAGCCGGCAGAATGGGCGCAGTTGGGCGGACAGCTCGCAGTGCCAGCGGTGCCCCGAGAAACGCCTGACGAAGTGACGGGCGCGCCGCGCCAGGACGACCGCATCTGGGCCGCAGCGCAAGCGTTGCTGCGCCAGGCGGGGCAACTCAATGGCCCGCAACTGCTGGACCGTCTTGAAGCACTGGGCGAAAGCCCGGCGCAGGCCAAACGGCTGTTGGTCCGTCTGCGCCATTGCGCGCAGGTCAAGGTGACGAGTGGTGCAGATGCCCCCGTGTTTACCTGGCTTGGTTAGCCCGCAGCTCGACCCGCCTCGGACCTGGTAAATCTGCCAGTAGTTGCATCGCTGCTTGTGTTCTTAGAATAGGCCTCGCCCGTTCAGGAGCATCGGCAGATGAGCGATGAAATGCGGTCTCAGTACGATTTGTTCGGCTGGAAAGTACGGCTTGATTTCTACTCCAGGCCAGTCAATTACAGTTATGCGGTGTGGCATCAAGGCGTGGGTGACACGCGTCCTGAAGACACCGAAGCCTTTGACTTCGAGCGCGTCATCAGCCCGGGTACAAGCTGGGAGCATTGCACGGGATTGCTCGGCCTGCCTTGGCTCGAGTTTCAACCCTATCCTCATGAACGGCCCATCCTCATTCGCCGGAGGCTGGCCAGGTTCGTGCGTACTTCCATACGCAGGGATCTTGGCGAAGTCATCCGCAAAGTCAGCGAGCTCATAGCCGTAGAGGCGGGCGAACCCTACTATTTGCATCAGCAGTTCCACTTCGATGCGTTTGTCGGCACGCTGGATGCCGAGAAGGTCCTCAGGCTTCAGGTGGCCAAGGGATCGACTTTTGCTTTGGGTTATCTCGACTCCTTGAAGCGCGACGAAGAAGCCGCAGAGGGTTTTCGCGCGCGATTTGAAGCGTTACCGGACGAGCGTCGGGTCATCAGGATGCGCCGGCTGTCCATCGAACCTGGGAGTGACTGGCTGATCAAGCCACTGTATTTTGCCATTCGCATGGTGCCTGAACGGAGCCGATGGGACCCCTTCACCATGGCCTGCAACCTCTATATGACCTACCAGGCAGAGCCTGGCGGCCGCATTCCGGTGGACGGTGCCTGGGTGCTCGGCGAAGAGGGTCATGTTGCCCAGGCACTCGTGGATGACCGTATCATCCCCAGCGTCGCACCGCCCAGCCGGCACTTCATGGGGCTTGCCAGCCTGCTCTACCCGGAAGGCGGGATCAGAAGTCTCAGCGTTGGCAGGTCCGCGCCCGTGAGCTTCGTTTGGTACAAGGACCGGTTTTTCAGTCCACCAGCGGCCGTCAACTCGGAGGGCATGTATCACGCCGAGCCGTTGATCAAAGTCGTGGATGGTGTGCGCAGCCGGACCCATGTGGCGCTGACGCCGCAAACGCTGCCCGGTGTGTCATGGCAGCTTGGCGAATCTTCCAAGGGGCGTTACGAGCCTGATCGTTCGGGCTGCTGGTACTGCCCGCCGGCAGATCCTCAACCTGAATACGATCAGGATGGCAAGACGCAGAAACCCTGTGCACTCAAAGCCAGTCTTGGCGAGCTATTGACCATCGATGTGCTGGAAAGCCGTTACTACGGGCGTGTTTTTCAATCCACCTTCGTGATTGTCAACGCGTTCCCTACGCATTTTTTCAGGGTGCGCAACCACAACGGGCGTGTATCGCTAAGGTTGTACTACATCGGCATCGGGGGCGCTCAGGTAGAGGTCGACCCCCAGGTGATAGAGTGGCAAGTGGTCGCCGGGGATGGTCGCATGGCCCAGGATGGGACGTTCACCCCAGGCCACAGCAGTACATTCTCGGTGGTTCAGGCCATTGAGCCGGATGAACGACAGCGTTACTGGTATTGGGCTTTCATCGTGATCCCTGTCCCACTGATGGATGTCGACACCTTCGTCGCCATGAGCGACTCACGATAGCAGTGGCTTGTCGCTTCAATACATCGCGGCGAAAAGCTTGCGCCGATACGCACCGACCAAGGGGTGATCACCGCCCAGTAATTCGAAGACCTGCAGCAGCGTCTTGTGTGGCAGACCATTCTCGTACCCGCGGTTGCGCTGGAACAGCTTGAGCAGGCTTTCCAATGCTGGCTCGTACTGCTGACGCGCCAGCTGTTGAATGCACAGTTGGTAAGTGGCTTCATCATCCAGCGGATTCTGCGCCAGGCGGCTCTTGAGGTCGGCAACTTCCGGCAGGCTGGCGGCCTGGCGCAGGAAGGTCAGTTGCGCCTTGGCACCGGCCAGGGCAGCCTTGTGCTCGTCGGTCTTGACCGCATCCAGCACGACCTCGGCTTCACCCAACTCACCGCGTTCGGCCAGGCAACGGGCGTACAGGATCAGCGCCTCGGCATTGCTGTTGTCTTCGCCAAGCAGCGCCTGCAGCAGCGCTTCGGCTTCGGCAAAACGGCTCTCGGCGAACAGCGCCTTGGCCTGTTCCAGTGGCGAAGCGGTAGGGGCGGCCGGCATTTGCACGTGCGGTTCGAGCAGTGCGCGGATCGCCGACTCCGGCTGCGCACCGGCAAAACCATCGACCGGCTGGCCGTCCTTGAACAGCACCACGGTCGGCAGGCTGCGGATGCCGAACTGGGCGACCACCTGCTGTTCTACGTCGCAGTTGATCTTGGCCAGCAGCAGCTCGCCCTGGTAACCCTCGGCGATCTTCGCCAGCAAGGGCATCAGCGCCTTGCACGGGGCGCACCACTCGGCCCAGAAGTCCACCAGCACCGGCTTGTGGAAAGAGTTCTCGATGACCAGTTGCTGGAAGGTGGCATCGGTGGCGTCGAAAATGTACGGCGTGTCTTGGCTCATCGCGACTCTCGCAAACTCGTGAATGGCACCACTATAAAGGCTCGCGGCTAGCGTGGTACAGGCTGACCCGGCGGAATTCGTGGGGCTCGGCCAGGTCTGGGAGGGTCAGTGCGTCGAGCACGCCCAATTGCCGGTACAGCGGGTGGCAGAAGTCGCGAACCCGTGAGTCCGCCACCAGGGCCTGGCGACCACGGCCGAGGAAGGCGTCGAGCAGGGGCAGGTTGGCGCGGTCATACAGCACATCGGCGACCAGGATCAAGTCGAAGCGGTCGTCCTCGGCGAAGAAATCGCTGCTGTAACCCAGCGCCACCCCGTTCAGCGCGGCGTTGGCGCGGCAGGCGTCGAGGGCCAGCGGGTCGAGGTCGCAGGCCACCACTTCCAGGGCGCCAGCGCGGGCTGCGGCAATGCCGGCGATACCGCTGCCGGCGCCAAAATCGAGCACGCGCTTGCCGGCCACCCAGTGCGGGTGTGCAGCCAAGTAACGGGCCATGGCCAGGCCGCTGGCCCAGCAGAAGCTCCAGTAGGGTGGCTCTTCGAGGATGCGCCGGGTTTCTTCGCTGCTGAATGCGCGGTCCATGTTCTGGTCGTCGATCAGCCAGAGCTTCAGTTCGCATTCAGGCAGCTCGCTGGCCACCAGGCGCGCTTCGCCGATCAGGCCGCTGAGGGCCTGTTGCAGTGCCAGGGGTGCCACTTACGGTGCCTTCTCGAAGCGCAGCGGCCCGGTGGCCTGGGTCTGTGCCTGGGTAATGCGTACCGGCGGAAGGTGCATGATCAGCTGGCCAGAGCGGCTGGCACGGCCACGCAGCTCTACCCGGGCACCGGCCGGAAAAGCCTCGGGGTTGAAGCGCAACTGGTAAGGCAGCGCCTGCCCGGTGCCGCTCAGGTTGCTGCTGGCCAGCAGGCGTTGCGGGCGGTCGCGTTCGTCGATGACCAGCAGGGCCAGCTCCACATCGGCCCCGGCCGGGACTTCCAGCAAGGTACCGCTCAGTTCGCGCTGGTAGGCGGGCAGCGGGCCAAGGGGCTGGGTTTTCTTGGCCGATTTTGCTGGCGCGGGCGCCTGGGCCTGTTCGGGCTTGGGCCGGTCGCTACCGCAAGCGGCAAGCAAGGCGGCGCAGCACAGCACGACGAGCGCTCGATGGTGCATTGGGTCATCCTTCAGGGGCAGATTTCCCTGGATGTTAACCCCTTTGGCTTGTCTTGCCAGTGGGATGCGCTACCATGGCCCTCCCTTTTTTTGTTGCCTGCCACCATGCACTGTCCCTTTTGCGGTGCCAACGACACCAAGGTCATCGACTCTCGTCTTGTCGCCGAGGGCGAGCAAGTGCGCCGCCGTCGCGAGTGCGTCGCCTGCGGCGAACGTTTCACCACCTTCGAAACTGCCGAACTGGTGCTGCCGCGGCTGATCAAGCAAGACGGCACGCGCCAGCCCTTCGACGAAGACAAGTTGCGTGCAGGCATGCAACGGGCACTGGAAAAACGCCCGGTCAGCGTCGAACGCCTGGAAGCGGCGCTGGCGCACATCAAGAGCCGCCTGCGCGCCACCGGCGAGCGCGAGGTCAAGTCGCTGGTGGTGGGTGAACTGGTGATGGCCGAGCTGCGCAAACTCGACGAAGTGGCGTATATCCGCTTTGCCTCGGTGTACCGACGCTTCCAGGACCTCGACGAATTCCGCGAAGAAATCGACCGCCTGGCCCGTGAGCCAGCCAAAGAGTGAGCATGCCCAGCCAGACCGCGATTCTCGACGCCCACTACATGGCCCGTGCCCTGGAACTGGCTCGCAAGGGTGTCTACAGCACCCACCCCAACCCGCGCGTGGGCTGTGTGATCGTGCGCGATGGCGAGGTGGTGGGCGAGGGCTGGCACGTGCGCGCCGGTGAGCCGCATGCCGAGGTGCATGCCCTGCGCCAGGCCGGTGAGCGTGCCCGCGGCGCCTGCGCCTATGTCACCCTCGAACCCTGCAGCCACCATGGCCGCACGCCGCCGTGCGCCGAAGCTCTGGTCAAGGCCGGCGTGGCCCGCGTGGTGGCGGCGATGCAGGACCCCAACCCACAGGTAGCGGGGCAGGGGCTGCGGCGCCTGGCAGCGGTGGGTATCGAGGTCCACAGCGGCGTGCTCGAAGCCGAGGCTCGGGCCCTCAATCCAGGCTTTCTCAAGCGCATGGAGCACGGCCTGCCGTTCGTCAGGGCCAAGCTGGCCATGAGCCTGGACGGCCGCACCGCCATGGCCAGCGGCGAAAGCCAATGGATCACCGGCCCCGCCGCCCGTGCTGCGGTGCAGCGCCTGCGCGCCCGTTCAAGTGTGGTGCTCACCAGCGCCGCCAGCGTGCTGACCGATAACGCACGCATGACCGTGCGTGGCGCAGAGCTTGGCCTGGATGATGAAACCCGTGCCCTGGCATTGAGCCGCCCACCGCTGCGCGTGCTGATCGATGGCCGCCTGCGGTTGGCGCTGGATGCGCCGTTCTTCCTGGCTGGCCCGGCCCTGGTGGTGACGGCTGCCGCAGCAGATGCGCGGTACGCCGAGGCGGGCCACGAGCTGCTGAGCCTGCCAGGCGCCGATGGCCAGGTCGACCTGCCCGCGTTGATGCGTGTGCTGGCCCAGCGTGGCGTCAACGAGATTCTGCTGGAAGCCGGCGCAGGCCTTGCCGGTGCGTTCGCCCGGCAAGGCCTGATCGACGAGTACCAGTTGTTCGTCGCCGGTACCTTCCTGGGCTCCCAGGCCCGCCCGCTGCTGGAGTGGCCCCTGGCAACGATGAGCGAAGCGCCGCGACTGAAAATTACCGAAATGCGCGCTGTGGGCGATGACTGGCGGGTCACGGCCATCCCCCTGCCGGCGCCCGGCGTATAATGCCAGGCTTGCCCTGCGCAACCCGTTCTTGAGGAAGACCCCATGTTCACCGGCATCATCGAATCCATCGGCAC
>Ga0213828_1000481_pt1 | contig 38356 bp, 42 predicted proteins | sample MC6MC0897MG_FD_180664 | JGI IMG/M metagenome (GOLD analysis project Ga0213828, IMG submission 180664) | Enriched soil aggregate microbial communities from Iowa State University, Ames, United States - MC6-MC0897-MG | ecosystem: Environmental > Terrestrial > Soil > Unclassified | place: USA: Iowa...
GAAAAGCGAAAGCATGGTTAGAGGAGCATGAAATTCCATATACAGAACGGAATATATTTTCTGAGCCGTTAAGCATTAGTGAAATAAAAAAAATTTTACGGATGACAGAGGATGGTACAGATGAAATTATTTCAACGCGTTCGAAGATTTTCCAAAAATTAAATGTAGATGTTGAAAGCTTACCATTGCAACGTTTATATGAATTAATTCAAGAATATCCAGGTCTATTGCGCCGTCCCATTATTTTAGATGAAAAACGTTTACAAGTTGGCTATAATGAGGATGAAATTCGACGCTTCTTACCTCGTAAGGTTCGTGCTTATCAATTACAAGAAGCACAGCGCATGGTGAACTAATTTTTCCCTTTACTGCATAGAATAAATAGTAGATGTTACAAATCCTATTGTGACATCTATTTTTTTGTGTTTTACTTATGTAAAATCCTCTATATAAAGTATAATAAATAGTAGGGAAAAGTCATATATTTCCGTTAAAGTATGTTAAACTTGATTTAAGATAAATAGTTTACTACAATTTCAATAATTCAAATATCTTCTGTGAAACGGTGTATATCCTTTTCATTTTATGACGGAACAGCATACAATAGAATTAGAGACAACTGTGAAATAAAAATTGATCGATTCATCGGTTGCTCAACAGTTTTACTGTAGTGTAGTCAAAGGTTGAAAAACAAATGGAGTATGAAGGTTAAAAAAGATGAATAAAAGCATACTAATGAAACAAAACTGTTTTTCGACAAATGACAGTGAAGGGAGATGAGGTCTAGTGGACATCGAACGTGTAAATGAAAATACACTCAAGCTCTTTATTACGTACAATGATATAGAGGATCGCGGCTATAGTCGTGAAGAAATTTGGTACAATCGAGCAAAGGGTGAACAACTTTTTTGGGATATGATTGATGAAGTAAATACGGATGATTATTTTGATGTTGAAGGTCCGATTTGGATTCATATCAATGCGTCTGAAGTAGGCTTGGAAATCATTGTCACACGTGCACACATATTAAAAGACGGTGAAACATTAGATGGTCATTCGCATTTTGATGAACAAAAAGATATGTATGCCCCTTTTGATGAAGTTGGAGAGGATCTTCTTAGCCAGCTAACTCAATTTGGTGACATAGATGAGTCAGAATTATTTACGGATACAGATATTTATGTTTATAAATTTAAAGATATTGATGAGTTAATCCCTGTAGCGAAACGTATGACAGACGAATTAGTGGATTCCTCATTGTTCAAATATGAAGGTTGGTACTATCTAGTAGTTGATTTTGCAAACGCTGACGAAGATTTAAATCGTCACGACAGAAATGCTGTTATCAAAGAATTTTTAAGTCCATCAAATTTCACAATTCATCGCTTAGAGGAATACGGTGAAAAAATTATGGAATTTAATTGCTTTGAAACAGTGCGCAAATACTTTCATTAAATAATTTAACTTTTAGGCTGTAAACCCTTGATTCAATCAAGTTGTTTACAGTCTTTTTTGAGTTTAATTTTTAAATTTCAAGAAAAAGCCGTTAAATAGTTGTTGCTAGATAAGTACTTCCTTACAATTAGGCAAAAAGGAGACGATTTTATGTTAATTGCCTATAATGAGGAGCGGCAGCTTTTTCTCCCATATCAATATACGAGGGAAGATTTACAAAGATATAGGCGATTTATGAAATTTTATTGCCCACAATGTCAGCATCCTGTTCACCTTAAAATCGGTAAATATAATATCCCTCATTTTGCTCATCAATCAAAAAATAACTGTGCCCAGTTATTTGCCGAAGGTGAGTCACAACTTCACTTGCAAGGAAAACTACAATTATTCGAATGGCTAAAAAAGATAGGGCATACAGTAATGCTAGAGCCTTATTTAAAAAAGCTTTCGCAGCGGCCAGATTTACTTGTAATGAGTGATCGAAAGCAGGTTGCTATTGAATTTCAATGTAGCACAATCACTCATGAAAAATGGTTATCACGTACATTGGGATATAAGAAAAATGCTATCCAGGTATTATGGCTTTTTCAGACACCTCTAAAAAATTCATCCCTACAAGGCATTCAAAAGCTCAACATTTCCCCTATTTTGCAAAAAGTAATTGCATATACAGCGCAAGACCTGCCCTATTTAATAACCTATGATGCAAAAACGGCTAGATTTATTTATTGGACGAATCTTTTGCCTGTTTATGGACATACTTTTATAGGAAAAGTTCAAGAAATAACTACTAGTAAGCAGCACTTTCCATTTTATGAGCCTGTAGTGATTACAATAGAAGAATTCAGGCTATATTGGCGGCTTTATAAAAGATACTGTCGGCAATTTGCCTATCAGCGGCTACTACATAATCATAAGGGTGTACAGGATGCATTTTTACGTAGTTGCTATGAATTAGGTTTTACTCTTACTGCTATGCCTGAGTACGTAGGTATACCTGTAAAAGCTAGTGAGGCAATTCCTATGTTCTCTCTCGAATGGCAAACCATTTTACATTATTTTTGCCAGGGTATTCAGCAATTGCCTCATGAACTAAATAAAAGCGAGATTCGATATTTTTTAAGTGAACAAAATATGGATATTACAGATCAAGCAGTGAAGGCTATTCAAAATTATGCAGCCATATTTGCGAAAAATTATCAAAACCATTATATTCCAGATATATGTGAGCATGTGTATGCACATTTATTTGCAATTGCCACAATATACTGAGAAAATATGAGAGTATAGGAAAAACTCACATAATAAGGGGGCTGGCACATGGCTAGTAACAAAGTTTTAGTAAGAAATGAAGTTCCAGAAGAGCTAACTTGGCGTTTGGAAGACATATTTGCAACTGACGCTCTTTGGGAAGAAGAGTTTAAGGAAGTCGCGGAAATTGCCAAGAAAGCATCTAGCTATGCAGGTACGTTAAAAAATGGAGCAGATGCTTTATTAGCAGTATTATCTTATCATGATCAGATTTATGAACGAGCAATGAAGCTTTACACTTATGCCCATATGCGTTATGACCAAGACACAACTAACAGCGTCTATCAAGATATGAATAGTCGTATTCAAACACTAGCGACTAGTATCTCAGCTGCCCTGTCGTTTTTAACACCTGAGATTTTATCATTAAGTGAAGAAACAATAGAACAATATCTAAAGGAAAATAAAGACCTACAACTATATAAACAATCCTTAAAAGAGATAACGATGGCTCGTCCACATATTTTGCCGGCGGAACAGGAAGCATTACTGGCACAAATGTCTGAGGTAACAGGTACAGCTTCAAATACATTTGGGATGTTAAACAATGCTGATTTAGTTTTCCCTAAAGTGAAAAATGAAGATGGAGAAGAGGTTCAGCTTACACATGGAAATTATATTAAGTTTTTAGAAAGTAAAGATCGCTCTGTTCGAGAAAATGCTTTTAAAGCAATGTACGAAACGTATGGACATTTTAAAAATACATTTTCTGCAACATTAACTGGGAATGTGAAAAAACACAATGTCAATGCACGTATTCGAAACTATGATTCTGCTCGCGAGGCAGCAATGTCCAATAACTTCATTCCAGAAAATGTTTATGATCAATTAGTGGAAACAATCCATAAACATTTACCAGCTATGCAACGTTATATTTCATTACGTAAAAAGCTATTAGGCGTTGATGAGTTGCATATGTGGGATTTATTTGTACCTCTTGTTAAGGAAGTAGAGATGAAGGTCACTTATGATGAAGCCAAGGATATTTTAGTGAAAGCTTTAGCACCACTTGGTGAGGAGTATCAAAGCATTGTACAGAGTGGTTTTGATAATCGCTGGGTAGATGTTTTAGAAAACAAAGGGAAACGCAGTGGTGCCTACTCGTCAGGTGCATATGGAACAAACCCATATATATTAATGAATTGGCAGGACAATGTGAATAACCTCTTCACCCTAGCTCATGAATTTGGTCATAGTGTACACAGTTATTATTCACGTAACAATCAACCATTTGTCTATGGAGATTATTCCATTTTCGTGGCGGAAGTAGCTTCAACATGTAATGAGGAGTTATTGAATGATTATTTACTGAAGACTATTGAAGATCCACAACAAAAAATATATTTATTAAATCATTGGTTAGATGGCTTTAGAAGTACTGTTTTCAGACAGACAATGTTTGCAGAGTTTGAACATCGCATTCATCAAATGGATAAGAATGGCGAATCTTTAACGGCAGATCGTTTAACAGAGGTTTACTATGAGTTAAATAAACAATACTTTGGTGAGGATATTGCTTTAGATGAGGAAATCGGCTTAGAATGGGCACGTATCCCACATTTTTACTACAATTATTATGTTTATCAATACGCTACAGGAAAATCAGCAGCAACGGCATTAAGCAAACAAATTTTAGAAGAAGGGGCACCTGCTGTTGAACGTTATATTAATAACTTCTTAAAAGCAGGTTGCTCTGACTTCCCAATTGAGGTATTAAAGGCGGCAGGTGTTGATATGAACGTGGCAAAACCAATTGATGATGCATGTAAAGTATTTGAAGAACGTTTAGATGAGTTGGAAAAATTATTGTTGAATAATTAATTAGAGAGGCTGTAGGAAAATTTCTACAGCCTTTTTTTGATCATTCGCCTACCAATAAAAAAGAAAAGAATAATGATTTTTTTTGATTTCTATATGTTTGAAAGTGCACATCTTGGAAAAATACTGTCTGTAATCGCTTTCTATTTGACAAATTTGTGAATCTACTATCGGTATCATTGCTAAATTTATTATTCCATGATAAAGTAAATCTTGTGAAATAAATCACAAAACAAACATACACCCCTTTGTTTGAACGTGAACATTTCTCCCATCCCCTTTGTGAAAAAGAGGCGTCTCTATCTGTCGAGGATAGAGGCGCTTCTTTATTTATATTTAAAAATATTCATTAAAAAATAGGGACCCAACAAAAAATGTCGAGTCCCTATTCTTTATGATAATAGTATAATTGCATTATTTAATACGCCAAAGTGTAGCGTGATCTGTCTGAATTCGTTCAATCTTTTGTTGCAGCATACGTTTCTTTAATTCACGTTCAGCTGCTTGCTCAGTTAATGAGTAGATAAAAGCTACTTCATTTGTTGAGATTGTATGAAATTTGGAAAATAACTCTTCTATTGTTGGTAAGGGTTGACGTACAAGTTGTTCATCTAGCATCTCTTGTAAAATATGTTCATAAACTTCATAGGAATAGCTACCGCTAACTTTAAGCCCCTCATCTTCAATGCATTCATTAAAAAATACAATACTCGGCACTTCATCTACTTCCATTTCGCGTTTTATATATAAATCGCATTGGAAGGCACGTGCAGCTTCCTTTGAACCAAAATCTGCAGTGAATTCATTCATATCTAATTGAACATCTTCTGCAATTTTTAATAGTGTAGCATAGGAATTTACATCTTCATGGCTTAGTAATACATATTCTTGTAATTTCGACAAATAGCGTGCACCTGAACGTTTGCCCTGTAATTCAGCTGCTTTAATAGCGATAGAAGGCAAAACAGGGTGATTTATGTCGAGTTCAATACCTGAAATACATCCCTTTACACGCTTACTGAGACAATTTAATGACGAAAGCTCTGTGCTTAGGACAAAGCGCCATGTAAAGTAGTGGTTGTATTCAAGTTGTAATTTACGAAGAATAGCATGCATACTGTAAGCTTCAGGACAAAGTGGATCTACGAAAATATACAATTCAATAGGCTTATTAGCAGTCGTAATCACTGGAGTTGGCTCTTGCAGCATTTGAATATTATTCACGTAACAATTCCCCCTCATCGTCATTTGGCGTATTAATCATGTGATGAGCTGTTAATACTAAACGTTGATAATAAGTTTCGCGGAACTTCCCTTCCAACCCAACTTCATCCATTGCTTCGGACATACATTCAAGCCATGCTTGAGCACGATCAGGTGTAATAGCAAAATTCATATGCCGTGCACGCATCATTGGATGTCCATGCTCCTCAGTAAAAAGATTCGGACCACCTAAATACTGTGTTTGAAATTGAATTTGTTTGCGGGCTGTCTCTGTCAAATCTTTCGGAAAGATTGGAATAAGATCAGGATGCTGTGCAACTCTTTTATAGAACGCATGAATGAGTTCTGACAGTTTTTCAGCTCCCAGCTCCTCATAAGGAACAGTGTATTTTCGAGTCATAAGTTAAATGCTCCTTTAATTCTTTATATCGTAAAGTACAATTTTTGTATCTTCATTCACTAGAAGACTCTCAACTCTAAAGATGATGAGATGAAAGTTTGAACGCAACGTACGATCGCCAAGGCAGAAGTAATACTTTGTCATCAGGAAAATATGAAATTCTTGTGACTACCTTCATTCTATCAACGTCTTTTCGTTAACACAAACAAAGCGCTCTTTCGAAAAGTTTTTTGCTAGAAAAGCACAAATTTCACCAGCGTGGGTGAAATTTGTTGAAAAAGACCGTAATAACAGTGATTATGCTATTAAACTGTAAAGTAATTCATTACTTTTTTGACATAATTCTGTGTTTCTTTGAAAGGTGGAACACCACCATATTTTGTAACACGTGATGCTCCAGCATTATAAGCAGCTAAAGCAAGCGTTGGATCATTATCAAATTTATCTAGCATTTGGCGTAAATATTTAGCTCCAGCCATAATATTTTGCTCAGGATCAAAGGCATTTGAAACCCCTAAATACTGAGCTGTTTTTGGCATTAATTGCATTAAGCCTTGCGCTCCTGCATGACTTAGCGCTAAAGGATTAAAATTAGACTCTTGTTTGATAACAGCAGCAATAAGCTTTTCAGGTACATTATACGTTGCTGCTGCCTTCTCAATGATTGAAGAATATTGATTTGCTCCTGATAATGAATTAGCATACGCTGTTGAACCGATCACATCATCTGAAACATATGAATCAAGCTTTGTACTAGATTGTGAGCTTGCTAATGCTGCTTGCACATAGGCAGGTACGAAAACGGCGTTAGAGCCCTTATATAATAAGGCTTGTGCGTTTTCAGATACGTTATTTTGAAGTGCAGAGGAACCATTTAATCCAAGTAGACTAGAAAGTTTTGCATGACTAGCCGTCGTAGCATCTCCAAGCAATTCGCCAATCATATTAGAGAACATCGAGCTACTGTCTGTTACAGAGTTGGAAGATGTGTTTTCTGTCGCTCCTAGTGTTTGCAATGCTTGAATTTCAAGTAACGTTTTAATTGACTGGATATCCAAGAAATTGGTCACCCTTTCCTGTTGATATTAGTTTAGCTATTTGTATTATTTTTTTCTGCTTGTAAAGCCTTCATAAAGCGTGCGATTTTCTTATCTGAAGCTTTTTTTTCAATTTGATATTGCTGTAGAAATTCGTCGAAAATCACATTTCCTTTTGTTGCATCTTTTGATTCATATTCTACCTCATAATCGTCACACTGCAAATAGAAAGAATGATCAAAAACTAGAAGACCGTCTTTATACGGTATTTCAACACGATCAGTTGTCAATGATCCAAAAACGGCTAGTTCATCAAGGGAAATATGATATTGAGCAAGTCTTTTTGCTACTTCGTGTGCATAAAAACCTTTACCCTCTATCGTTAGTTGAGCTTGCTCAGCAGTTAACACATCCGTTGTTTCTATGTGTGTGTGTGCCGCACTTTTTTCCTTTAACGTACACTCATAATAATTGTCAATTTGTCTAATTCGTAGCCCGCTTTGTCTATTTTTTATCGCTTGAGAGGGCGTGTCGAAATAATGATTTGTTTGACGATGAATAGCATTTTCTTGAATGTGAAATTCTTGTAGTAAATGCTCATATTGTTGCTTTGTCAAAAGGTTTTTAAATTCAATTTCAAGTTGTTGTGCCATTTTTGTTCACCTATCTATTTTTATTTTTCTAGTTTTGTTCATAGGGCAATTTAATTTGAATCAAATTGCTGCTTAACATAGCTATTTTGAACAAAGTATTATTTCTTGATTTAACATTTACACACTGCAACTATTTACCCTGTATGATAAAATAAGAGGAAGAGTACGATGAAAAGAGGAACCGCATGTGCGTAAAATTTATACAATTGAAACATTGAATTTTGAAAACGATCATCTTCATTTTAGTTTAAACGACAATGAAGAAAATTTACAGTTAAAACCTGCTGCACAATTGATAGCAGATTCTGATGACTTTGCATTTATTTATTTACTTGATGCAGGAGAGGACTATCATTACTTGCGTTTTCCACCGAGTAGTTGGGAGAATCTTGTACATATTTTACAAAAAAAGCAAAATCCAAAGCTACAGCTAGGTGAAAAAGTGATTGAGCTTACAAATTTCTACGATGAATTAGAAATGCTCGTGTATAATATTGAAGGAAATTACAATTATGGAGCAGAATTTGTCCAAGCAGTGGAGCAACACTTTAAGACAATTCTCGCTGAATAAAAAGACAAAACGAACAGACGGTGTTGGTTTTGTTCGATACCGAATGTCGGGAGGTTTTTGCGATGGGACAATGGGAAATATTTTTAAGTCCTTATAAACAAGCAGTAGATGAATTAAAAGTGAAGTTAAAGGGTATGCGTTCCCAGTTTGGCATTGTCAATGCAAATTCACCAATTGAATTTGTCACTGGACGTGTAAAGCCTTTAGCTAGTATATATGACAAAACATTAGAAAAAGGACTAGCCTTTGAGCCCTCTAAACGATTAGGCGATGAGCTGGGAGATATTGCAGGCCTTCGAATTATGTGTCAATTTGTAGATGATATTTCGACAGTGACGGAACTTATACGCCAACGTAAAGATATGCGTGTAGTAGAAGAGCGCGACTATATTACACATAATAAACCAAGTGGGTATCGTTCCTATCATATGATTGTAGAGTATCCTGTAGAGACGATTCAGGGGAAAAAAGTAGTTTTGGCTGAAATTCAAATACGAACACTAGCCATGAATTTCTGGGCATCTATTGAGCATTCATTAAATTATAAATATAAAGGGATGTTCCCAGAGGAAATAAAAAATCGTCTTCAAAGTGCTGCAGAGGCTGCTTTCCGTTTAGATGAGGAAATGTCATCCATCCGCAGTGAGATTCAGGAAGCACAGGCTTACTTTAGTGAATACAAAGAAGCATCGAATCCTAATTTACTATCTGAGAAGGAGCGTGACACACAATGAAATTTTCCATTCAATCACGTAGAGATGCACAATCGAACGAATTAATGGAGCTAGCCAAAACATATTTACAGGATTTTGGCCTAACATATGAGGAGGAATCACCAGAAATTGTTGTTTCTATTGGTGGGGACGGTACGTTATTACATGCTTTTCACCGCTACTCACATTTATTAGATCAAGTTGCATTTGTGGGTATCCATACAGGGCATTTAGGTTTTTATGCTGACTGGAAGCCATCTGAATTAGAAAAGCTTGTTCTCTCTATTGCCAAAAAGGATTTTAATGTAGTGGAGTATCCTCTATTAGAAGTAAAAGTAGAGCATCATAATGCGGAATCCAATACGTATTTAGCATTAAATGAAGCAACAGTAAAATCACCTGATGTCACATTGGTAATGGATGTAGAGTTAAATGGTAATCAATTTGAACGTTTCCGTGGAGATGGCCTTTGTGTATCAACGCCTTCTGGTAGTACTGCCTATAATAAAGCCCTTGGAGGAGCTATTATCCACCCAACACTAGCGGCACTTCAAATCACAGAAATTGCATCCATTAATAATCGCGTTTTCCGTACAGTTGGTTCACCGTTAATCCTACCAGCGCATCATCACTGTATATTACGTCCTGTTAATGATCAAAACTTTAATATGACTGTGGATCATTTGCAAGTCACACAAGGCGATGTGAAGTCAATTGCCTTTAATGTAGCAAATGAACGTGTCCGCTTTGCCCGTTTTCGTCCATTCCCATTCTGGGAGCGAGTGCACGAATCATTTGTCGCAAATGAATAAGATGGATACAAGATTTACGCTACGTTTTATTGCAGAAAAGGAAGGGCAAATATTGCGGGAAGCCTTACAAGAGTGGCGAATCTCAAAGCGAGCGTTAACAGCCATTAAATTTGATGGTGGCTTATTAACTGTCAATAAAGTGGAATGCAATGTCAGACATATCTTACACATTGGCGATCAGATTGAGGTGAAGTTTCCTCCTGAAGAGAAAAGTGAAGGTCTAGCTGTTGAATATGGTAATCTTTCCATTGTTTATGAGGACGATGCTATTTTAGTCCTTAATAAACCAGCCTATCAAAGTACCATTCCCTCAAAGGAGCATCCTTCTAACAGCATAGCCAATCTAGTATGCGGTCACTTTCAACAACAAGGTCTAGCATCTACTGCTCATATTGTGACGAGGCTTGACCGTGACACCTCTGGTTTACTATGCATTGCTAAACATGCTCATATTCATCATTTAACAGGACTTGCACAGCGCAGTGGGGAAATTTCCCGTCAATATGAAGCAATTGTGCATGGACATGTTGGTCAGGATATACAATCCATTATTATGCCTATCGGACGGAAGGATACAAGTATCATTGAACGAGAGGTTCGTGAGGATGGTCAATTTGCTCATACAGATGTGACCGTTTTACAGCGTTTTAATTTTAATAATAGGCCCATGACTCATATAAGATTAAAGCTTCACACGGGTCGTACACATCAAATAAGGGTGCATATGGCCTATCTAGGACATCCACTTATTGGGGACGAACTTTATGGTGGTAGTCGAGAACAGTTAAATAGACAAGCTCTACACTGTGTCTCCTTAGCTATGTTCCACCCGTTGACTGGAGAAAGTCTTCACTTTACAAGTGCATTAAATGAAGATATGCAACGATTAATTCGTGACACCTTGGCTTGACCATAATCAGTCATAGTGTCAGTTATTTTCAGTGAAAACTATTGCTGAAACATGTTAAATAATCAAGGAGATGTTCGCGCAATCGGGCATCTCCTTATCGTTTTACTGTAGCGAGAAAGTGAACGATACAGTGAATAATTTTTTTAACGTTATGTTTACAGAAATTATAATCATTGTAGGGTATAGTAAGATAGAATCTTCGATAAACCGGAATTGAAGTTTTCGCTTAAGATTAGTTTCAATTGTTTGAAATAAAAAAAGGGTTTGCAGAAAAGGCATCATACACTCTATTATATAGAAGGTAGATTTGCGGCAACCTATTAAAGATTAAATGCTCGGAAGGAGGGGACAAGCATGATAGAGGAAAGAAATGAAAAGGATGATGTGCAATTCGACGAAGCACATTTACGAGAAATGCTGGAAGCACATGATATTGATGCATTCCGTGAAGAGTTTTTAGAGCTTCATCCATATGATCAGGCAACGTTTTATGAGAAGGTGGAACCTGATATAAGGAAGATCATCTATTCATTCTTGGCTCCGACTGAAATGGCTGATATTTTTGAGGCAATTGATATAGATGATGATGAATATACTGCATATCTAGCAGAGATGGAACCTTCTTATGGTGCTGAAATGCTTTCACATATGTATGCAGATGATGCGGCAGACGTATTAAATGAGTTAGATACAGAGCAACGTGAAAGCTATTTAGGCATGATGGATGAGGAAACGGCTGAAGAGATTAATGAGCTTCTTAGCTATGATGAATATACAGCCGGTTCAATCATGACAACAGAGTATGTTGCAATTCCAGAAAATTCGACAGTTCGTTCAGCTATGACCATCCTACGGAAAGAGGCGCCAGATGCAGAGACTATTTATTATATATTTGTTGTTGATGAGGCGCATCGTTTAACAGGCGTTATTTCCCTTCGTGACTTAATTATTGCAGATGAGGATACGTTAATACGCTCTATTATGAATGAACGTGTTGTGATGGTGCATGCAGGAGATGACCAGGAAGAAGTTGCTCAAATTATGAAGGATTATAATTTCTTAGCAACGCCAGTTATTGATGATAAGGGCGAATTACTTGGCATTATTACAGTCGATGATATTATTGATGTTATCGATGAAGAAGCTTCAGAGGATTACTCGAAATTAGCGGGTATTTCCGATATGGATAAATTCGATACGACTTCCTTACAGGCTGCAAAGAAACGCTTGCCATGGCTTGTGATACTACTTTTTTTAGGTATGCTTACAGCAAACTTAATGGGGCAATTTGAAGCAACATTAGAAAAGGTAGCGTTACTTGCAGTGTTTATTCCACTTATTTCAGGTACTTCTGGAAATAGTGGTACACAGGCTTTAGCAGTAGCAATACGAGGAATCGCAACAGGTGATGTAGAAGAACATAGTAAGCTAAAATTGCTAGCACGTGAGGCAGGCACAGGCTTAATGTCTGGGGTCGTATGCGGTTTGATTGTTATTGGCATTATCTATATTTGGAAGCAAGAGCTCTTATTAGGAATGTTGGTAGGGGCAGCGTTATGTGGTTCAATTTTAGTAGCAACACTTGCAGGCTCTTTTATTCCACTTCTAATGCATCGCTTGAAAATTGATCCAGCCGTTGCATCAGGTCCTTTTATAACAACATTAAATGATATTACAAGTATTTTAATTTACTTAGGTTTGGCAACAGCATTATTAAGTCAAATAGGCTAAGAACCAAATCACTCACCTTTGCATATTGTATGAAAAAAAGGGAAGTGAGTAATGTGGATCGTGAACCACGCTTATTTATAAAATCACCATCATATTTCCTAAATATTTCTAAGGTGTTGCATGAACTCGAATTGGAAGAAAGTACATCTGTGTATGTAAGGGATGGCTATTTTAGTGTGCAGCCTGTGGAAGAAAAAGAAGAAGTGATTGAAGAAGTCCAAATAGATCCCTATTTACTAAAGCAACTTCGATTTTTAGAAAAACCATTTCGACAAAAAGCATATCAGCCATTATTAATTTGTTTAAAAGATGGTAGAAAATTAAGCGGTTCAGCGTCAGAGGTACAGATCGATTCATTAAAGCTTACTTCTTTAGAATTGAAGACACAAGAAATTATTTATTTTGAGGATATTGATCAAATATTTTGGCGAGGAAGAAAATTGCCAACCCTATGAAAAAAGTGTACAGCAGAGGATGCTGTACACTTTTTTTATGTGTAGTGTGTCAAAGGAGAAAAGATTTAGTCACATATCCCTAAGTCAACATCAGCGATACATTGTACTGCGCAGAAGCAAGATAAATCTACAGTAATACAGCTCTCAGTAGAATTCCAATCATCTACTTTACAGATTTTTTTCATGTTGACACAGCAGCCATCCCGGCTTAATAAATCTACTGTACTTTCGCTAGAGTCAAAAGAACATAAAGGCTCTAACACACGTAATGTAGCACAGCACTCATCAAACATATCTTCTACACGGAAGAAGACAGATGTACAAATACATGGATCTGCTGTTGGAGAATTAAAGAATGCTTTAAAAGGAGTACCATCTTTTGTAATTAACATGAATACACGTGTATCTGCATGAGAGCGTGCAGGACTTACAATGCCTCCAAGTGGTTCTAAGAAGCAGTTAGCTGTACATGGTTGACACTCTTCTCTCACCGCTTGATTTTGAATATCTAATATAGCGCGAACTACGTCACAAACGCAGCCTGCTGAATGGATTGGTCCAATAGGATTTGTTGGCTTACCACAACCCATATTGTCACCTCCTTTCCTCGTTACTACTTCTACAATATGTCCTTATGAAAAATGGACACGGGCTTTTGTATGTATCGGCAAATGAATAGTTTTTTTATGTATGGAGAAACTTTAAACAAAAGGAGGGAGAGACTTGAAGCTACTCGGATTAATGGTACCTCTATTAGTCAGTTTGTCACTATTAAGTGGTTGTGGTGAAAAAGAAAAATTCGTTATCTACGGTTCGTCAGAAAACAAAAAAGATGTTGAATCCATTTTAAAAGAAGATTATGTGGAAAAAACAACGGTTATTCAATATGACGATAGTATGCTTGTAGCAGTTCAAATTAAACCATGGGATAAGTGGAGAAAGACTAAATTAGAGAAAAAATTACAAAAGAAATTTGATAAAAAATTCCCAAATAAAGAAGTTTTCGTTTCAGCTGATTATAAAATTTATTATGAAGCCAATAAAATAAAAAAGGATAAAGTTGAAAATAATATACTTAGCGATAAAATCACTGAACTGAAAAAACTTGCAAAGGAGGAGACATAAGTGGAAAAAGAGCAATATAAGCAACTTGAACAAAATGTTACACCAAAGCCACCCATTTTAAAGAATGTTGTTAAGGCATTTTTTGTCGGAGGTCTCATTTGTACAATTGGCCAAGCTGTGTCATTGTTTTACATCATTTTCTTTAATTTTACGGAAGCAACAGCAGGAAATCCTACAGTTGCTACAATGGTCTTTTTTGCCATGATTTTAACAGGCTTTGGCTTATATAAAAGAATTGGTCAATTTGCTGGTGCAGGATCTGCCGTGCCTGTCACAGGTTTTGGTAATGCTGTTATATCGGCAGCTATTGAGCATCGATCCGAAGGGTTAGTACTTGGTGTTGGTGGGAATATATTTAAATTGGCTGGATCTGTCGTGTTATTTGGTGTAGTATCTGCCTTTTTTGTTGCACTTATTAAATATATTTTAGTGACGATAGGAGTGGTTTCATGGTAATTGTTTTTCAGTCGAAGCCATCCTTAATAACAGGTGGTGTTGTAGCAGGTCCACTTGAGAAACGAAGCATATTTAGCCAATATTTTGATGCAATTTATGATGATGAACGATGGGAAATGAAAACCAATGAACAGGGACACCGAAAAATGGTGGAGGAGGCCTGTGAATTTGCCATAAAAAAAGCAGGGGTGCAGAATCCAGATATTGATTATTTAATGGGTGGTGATTTAGTCAATCAAATGACACCAACCAATTTTGCGGCTAGAGATTTAGCCATCCCCTTTGTTGGGTTATTTTCTGCATGTGCGACCTCCATTTCTTCAGTGATTATAGCGAGTCTTTTAACAGAGGTCGGTGCAGCTAATTTATCATTAGCAGGTGCATCGAGTCAGCATAATGCTATAGAGAGGCAATTCCGTTATCCCATTAATTATGGCTCCCAAAAACCTCAAACTGCACAATGGACAGTAACAGCTGCAGGGTATGCCCTAATTGGTAAGCACCGTGAGGAGTACCCTTCTATAGAGGCAGCAACTGTCGGAAAATCTATTGATTATGGGATGGACGATCCTTTTCATATGGGTGCAGCAATGGCGCCGGCTGCTTTCCAAACAATCCAATCTCATTTAGAGCAGCGTAATCAAAAAATGTATAATTATGATCTAATTTTAACAGGCGATTTAGGTCAGCTTGGCTTGAAGCTATTAAAGGGAATGCTTGTAGATAGTGGCATAAAAAATGAAGAACTCACGATATTACGTGATGCAGGTGCAGAGTTTTACGGACAGGATGAATCATTCCAATCTGGTGCAAGTGGTGCAGGCTGTTCGGCAGCTGTTTTTTTTAGTTATGTTATCCAACAAATGCGAGCGGGTGCCTATAAGCGAGTGCTTCTTGTCGCAACAGGGGCATTACTTTCTCCACTTTCATTTCAGCAAGGTGAAACAATCCCATGTACAGCACATGCAGTTGAAATTACAATGAAATGAGGCAAAAACTATGGTAATGACATTTGTGTTTGCATTTATTGTCGGAGGTATTATTTGTGCTATTGGTCAATTAATGATGGATGTTGGTAAACTAACACCTGCTCATACGTTAAGTACATTAGTTGTGGTGGGCGCTATACTAGACGGTATGGGATTGTATGAACCCCTTATTGATTTTGCTGGAGCTGGAGCTACTGTACCAATTACATCCTTTGGAAACTCATTAACACATGGGGCAATTGCAGAGGCAGAAAAACATGGGCTTGTAGGTGTATTAACGGGTATGTTTGAAGTAACCAGTTCGGGTATCAGTGCAGCTATCGTTTTTGGCTTTATTGGAGCATTAATTTTTAAACCAAAAGGAAATATCGACTAGACGAATAACCCTCCCATTTCTACACCGAAAACATATTATAGGTTGTAGAAGGGAGGGTTGCTTTTATGGGATATCAAGGCTGGTGCGCTCAACCATATGGAGGTAATGTTGGTAGCTGGAACAATAATTATTGCGGAGGCAATGACTATGGTGGCTATTGCTATGGAGGCTATGGCGGTGGCAATAGTTCAACATTTGTTCTAATTGTTGTTCTTTTCATCCTGTTAATTATCGTAGGCGCTACTTTCGTAAATTAATGTGGCATTAGATAAAGGGCTTTAACTTTTCTTTGGAATTTCTAAAATAAGTTAAAGCCTTCACTAGTTGCTTTGACATGCATACAATAGTAGAAACTAAACTGATTTTAATGATAGGAGGGGAAACATGAATCGCTCGTTTTTTAATTCAATTGAACAAAAAACAGGAGTATCAATGGAGGAAATTTTCGCATTAGCAAACGCTATTCAACATGCTGATTTTAAAAGTGAAAAACAAGTAAGAAAAATCGTAAGACGTGTAGCTAAGGTGTCCAATAGACAAATAACTCAAGAGCTAGAGGATAAATTAGTACAATCTATTATTCAAGATGGAGCTTCACTAGATTTAGATAAAATTACTAGAATGATGAAATAAGATGAATGTACTATTAATCAAAGAAATATTTGTAGACAAATAAGGGTGTTACGATATGCCATGGCATTATCGTAACACCCATTTGTTAAATCTCTTTTTCCATAGCACGATGCGGAATGCCAGCATCCATAAATTCAGGTGAAGTGACTGTGTAGCCAAGCTTCTCATAAAAAGGGATAGCATAGCTCTGGGCATGAAGCTTTAATTTTTGTTTATTCATGGAAATGGCGTGTTTCTCCATTTCCTTCATAATTAAAGCACCAAGTTTTTTTCCACGTTGGTCTTGCAAAATGCAAACACGTTCAATTTTAGCAACTTCATTTTCGATACTACGTAAACGTGCAGCACCAACAGGTTTGTTGCCCTCATACATAATGAAATGCGTTGCAGTTGCATCCTCCGCATCACATTCAAGATGAAGCGGAACACCTTGTTCTTCTACAAAAACTTTTTTGCGCACTGCAAACGCATCATCATGTTCTTCCTTTGTCTCCACTATCTTAACGTTGTACAAAACTTACTCAGCTCCAGTCAATCGGAATGTTTCATAAGTTGTCCATGAGCCGTCTTCTAATTGATAAAGTAAATGAATGCGGTCAATCGTATCTTTTTCATCAACGCCCGTCATACGTAATTGTCCAAAAATATCATCGTGCTCAGAGTCCGTCATTTTTTGTGCAATTGTAATATGTGGTACAAAGACATGCTTCGGTTCACCAAATGGTACTTTTTCTTGTATGGCTTCGTTGAATGCTACTAATTGTTCAGTGGGTTCAATGCGGAAATAAATCGCATTGGTTGTTGGGAAAAACGAACTTATGCGTGATGCATGAATGTTTAAAGGTGCATAATTGGCAGTAAGCTCATCTAATTGCTTTACGATGGATTGAATATCTTCTTCCGTAGCATCAAAGCTGTCTTTTAATGTCATATGCGGAGTAATCTGCGCATAATGAGGATCGTAACGTTTGCGATAAGTGTTCGCTAAATCTTGCAATTTTTTTGATGGAAATGCCACAATACCGTACTTCATAGTCCATTACCTCCCGAAAATAAACAATTTTTCTATTTAAGTATAACAGAAATTTTCCTTTTCGTAATTTGAATCGCCTAAGATTAATTGAAATTTTCTATCAATGCACGTCTTAAATCAGGCTTCCAGTATTTCCACGTATGATTGCCTTCAAATTCATCATAAAATGTAGAAAACCCTTTGCTAAGCAAGAGGTTATGCAGTTGACGATTAGGTGTTAAAAAATCTTTTATAGTTTTGTCCATCGTTACAACCTTATCTTCTCCCTTACCAATAATGTGATAGATAGAGATTGCCCCAGGATCTTTAAAATTTTCTACCGCCTTAAGAACATCCTCATCTACATAGGGTGATTGCATGATGACCTTGCCAAAAATACTTGGATATTTTAATGCAGCCATTAAGGAAGCGGTTGCAGCCAGCGAATCACCAATTACTGCACGACTCATTCCCATCTGATAGGTTGCATATTCAGCATCTAAATATGGCACAAGCTCATGGGCTAAAAAACGTAGATAGGCTTCGTGCTGTTCTCCACACGGAATATATTTGTGGCGTCGATCCTTAATATCTTTATAAGGAACGAATGCAATAATTAAATTTTCGATTTCATAGTCATCAATCAGTTCATCTGCAAGTTTTGTAATACCTCCAAGCTGGAAGTAATCCTTGCCGTCAGATGCAATCAAAATATTATATTTATAAAGTGGTGAATAATTAGCAGGAACATAAATATAAAGCTGTAATTCCTCCTGCAATGCTTCACTATAGAACTTTAAATCCTCTACAGTTCCCTTATCCAATGGTGACACTCCTTCTTGTGTTTGTAACAAAATTGTACCATATTACCAAAGTAAAGGTATAATAGGTTGGGCTAGACCTATACTAGCAATAAAAACGAAATGAGGGTTAGTTATGCATGATAAAAGTATTCGAATACACTCTGATGAGGTAGCGAAGGCAGCTCAAGCTGCACTCATTCGTCGCGGTGTATCACTGGAGGATATTGCAGAGATTGTTTATGAAATGCAAAAATCCTATAATGAAGGCTTAACATTAGAGCATTGTGTTCATTCTGTCGAGCGGGTTTTACGTAAGCGCGAAGTTCAACACGCCTTATTAGTGGGCATTGAATTAGATGAACTTGCTGAGAAAAAATTATTATCAGCACCATTACAGCAAATAATTGAATCCGATGAGGGCTTATTTGGTGTAGATGAAACAATTGCACTCGGATCTGTTTTTACATATGGTAGCATCGCAGTAACAACATTCGGACACCTAGACAAGCAGAAAGTTGGTATTATCAAAAAACTAGACACGGAGCCTGGGCACCATGTCAATACGTTTTTAGATGATTTGGTCGGGAGCATCGCAGCATCTGCCGCATCCCGTATTGCACATCGTATGCGCGATTTAGAAGAAGAGGGCGAGACATTTGCAGACATTGAACCCGAGGAACTAGGACCAAAACCAAAATCACATAATGAAATTTAACAAGTGTTTATGAAATAATAAGGAGCCTTCTCAAATTTAATTGAGGAGGCTCTGTTTTAGTATGGTTAAAAATTCACGTTGTATGTTTATTTAAAGGGATAAAAAAGTTGTTTTAAGAATGCAAGATATTCTGTTCAACAATTGGCTATGTTTTTTAGGAAGAGTAAGAACTAGTAGCAGTAAAATGAAACTCTCAAATGAATAAAATGGAACTATTTCACAGGTTATTCGTATTATAGATAGCGGTTTATCAGAAAAATAGTTGTCTCATAAAGGGGAGGGCTTCAATTTGAAAAATTCTACGAAAATAACGGAATGTCCAAAATGTGGTGGGAAGGAGCTGGGGAAAGGCAAGCATAGTGGATATGGAACTATGTACCCAGATGGTAAGATGAGTTTAGGGTCAGATATTGAATATATTATTTGCACAGAATGTGGTTTTATAATCGAGAGCTATGTCAAAAAACCAGAGAAATTTAAGGGTACACTTTTTTAAGGAAATATCGGAAATAACATAACAAAAATATTGTTGTATGAATATTCCAATATCATTCTAAACATAAAGGAATACCCTTAATGAAAGTTGAAATTAATCAAGTAATGAGAGCTAATTTTGATAATCTCCAAAGTTAAAGAACGATATGTCAAACCCCGTCCTAAATTTAGAACGGGGTTTGAGCTAATTAAATGGCTTATTTAGTTGATAGCTGAAAAATCTACTTTGCATCTTTATATGCTTTTAAAAATTCTTTTACTTTTTCGCTGTCAGCCTTAAGCTCTAATCCAGTGTTAACTAATGTTGAAACAGTGGATACAGCGGGTTTTTTATTGCCTTGATAGTAGCTTATAAATTCATCCTGGTTGATCGAGTAAAGTATCGCTTTACGTAAGTCCACTGAATCCGATACGGCACGTCCTGATGTATTCATTTGTAAATATGCTACAGCGTTACTATCAGCGGTATTTAAAGTTAATTTATTATCAGACTTTACTATATCCAGTTTTGTTTCTGGTACTGTCTGGAGTATATGGATTTCCCCATTACGTAATGCAGATAGGGCACTATCATTATCCGCGATGAAACGAACATTGATTTTCGTAATTTTTGGTTCATATTCGCTACCAACACGGTATGCAGGATTTTTCACGAATTGTGCTTCATAATCATTTTTCTTCACAAGAATGTAAGGTCCGCTTGCATATAAATGATTGTTATATGTTGCTGTACCCTCTGTTACGGTTGCTTGATCACCATATGCAATATCCTTGTCTGGATCATAGCTAGCTACATCATAAGTATTGATACTTGTTACTTGTTTCTCAGATACAATACCCCCAGATTGGTGAGCTAAATAATTTAGCACCTGTGGGAATGGTGTCGGTGTTGTAACCTTTACAACCTGATAACTACCTGCTGTATTCTTAACAGCACCTTTATCTTTTGCTAATTTTGTTACAGAAGCAGGCAGGTTTTGAGAAAGGACATCTAAAATAGATTGATCTGATCCTGCCACTTTTTTATTTTGTAATTCAGCTAAGTCTGAAACAATTTCTACAGATTCAATATTTTCATGGATACTATAAGTACGGTGATCTGGTACTGATGTTGAATCTTTTGCACGATTTAATGAGAATACAACATCTTCCCCAGACACCAATTCACCTGTATCAACGGCAGCACCATCCTTGATAGCTGCAAAGTGAATATCATCACGTAAAATGAAGTAATATTCTTGGTTACCTTCAGCAATTGCATGGTTATAAGATAGTGAACCATCTGACACGACTTCATCTGTATCCGTTAAGTTAACCAGTCGAACATACATATTAGTATTCAATGTATTAATGGAGCCATCATTACCTTTAATCGGATCAAGGGATGTTAAAGAATCTAGTGTTTGGTGTAAAATCAACGGTTCTGTCGCATTTTTAGATGCATCATTAAATGCAAAGCTTTCCCAAACTTGTGCACGTGATTTCGGCAAATGAACAGTTTTTGGATTTACTAATTCTGAATAAATCCCTTGGTACTTATTGGAAATATATAAAGGGGCAATATATGCCTGATCGAAAACTAATAGCTGTTCTAATTCTTTATATTTCGCTGCAGCTTCATCACCTGTTAGTGTACTTGCTTCATCAATTAAAGCATCTAATTTCGAGTCAGCAACAACACTGTAGTCTCCACCCGTTTTAAATAAACCACGTACAGCATAATCAGGATTTCCTGTAACTGTCGTCCAGCTAGAAAGTGCTAAATCGTAATTGCCCGCCTCTTTTTGGGCAGAAAATGAACCATAATCAGGCTGAATGTTAAGTTTTACATCAAAACCATTTTTCACTAATTGATCTCGCACAATATTCATATCCTCTTCAGAAGCGGACATGCCTAAAAGTTCAATTGTTGTACTGCCTTTACCTTTCGAATCTTTACTGCCTTCAACGTCCTTTTTTGTTTGAACACAGCCGGATAGTGCTAATACTGCTATGAATAACAATATAAGTAATCTCTTCATGTAAGAACCTCCATCTTAATTTGTTTTTGGATCTAAAGCATCCCGTAATCCATCCCCTAAGAAATTAAAGGACAGAACGAGCAGCATAATACAAAGACCTGGGAAAATCGCAACATAGGAATGTGTTTCCAGGTACGTACTACCAACCTTTAAAATATTGCCCCATTCAGGGATATGTGGCTCAATGCCAAGCCCTAAAAAGCTTAGACTACTTGTTGAAATAACAGCTCCACCAATTGTTAGTGTGGCTTTAACAATCATTGGTGCTAATGAATTAGGGACGATATGCTTAAAGATGATTGCAGCATCAGAAGCACCTAATGCTCTAGCTGATTCTACAAATTCAAAATTAGCGAGTTGCATAACATTCGCCCGCATTGTACGAGCGTATGTAGGAATAGCTCCAACACTAAGAGCAATGATTAAATTAACCGTATTGGCTCCAAACGCAGCAATTATTGCAATAGCTAGTAAAATACCAGGAATCGCATATAAAATATCAAGGCTACGCATGATGATGTTGTCTGTGGCTTTGCCATAAAAACCTGAAAACGCTCCAAGCACTCCTCCAATAAGTGCTGGAATAATGGTTGAGAAAAAGCCAACAATCAACGATATTTGTGCACCGAAAATAATACGAGAAAATAAATCTCTACCATAATTATCAGTGCCTAGTGGGTATTCCAGTGACGGTGTTTGTAACAAAGCCCCGTAGTTATTTTCGGTAGCCAAATCATAGTCGAATGTCCACGAGCTTGTGACAGATAATGAAAACATTAAAACTATGAAAAATAACCCGAAAACGGCCATTGTATTACGCAAAATCTTTTCCCAAATGTGTTGCCATTTTTCTATGGATGATGGATTTGTCTTTCGTGCCTTTTGAATAAGGCAATAACCTAGTAATGTGGCAAAAAGATTGCCAGTAAAAGTCGCAAATAATAACAATATACCAGGCAACAGCATCCATTTTGGAGCAGATTTTGGTGTAACAAATTTGGTACATAAAATTAGCATTACAATATAAAAGAGTGCAAGGCATAGGAAAACTCCCATTGCTAGTAAAAAGGTATCTGTCACATATGGCTTAAACAGGTTTAGTGCTGAAATACCTATGATGAATAGTTGTGTAATAAATGCATACGCAGCAAAGGTATATTCAGCTGTCTTTTTCTTAGACACCAGCATAAAAGCAAATGACGCTGAGAAAATATTGCCCGTAGCTACTGTTAAAAATAATGGATATCCAAGGAGGCGAGTGCTTTTTGGGATATCTCCTAGCTTTGCTAAATTATGTTTGATTCGAACAGTAAGAAAACCGACATAAGCGGTGGTAATCGCATAAATTATAAAAAAGGCACATACAATTGGGCGCCAGCTTTGGCTAGAGAAATTATAGCTATAAGCTAGAAACAATAAAGAGAACAGGAAGGAAAAGACAAATGTAAAATGAGCATTGACATATTCCTGTGTAATCTTCAAGAGTAGTTTGACATGTAAGTTGTTTTTCAAAGATGCTCCCCCTTTAAGACTTCTTCATTTTTGAGCGGATGCGTGGATCGAAAAATGCGTACAAAATATCGATGAAAAGGTTAACAATCGAAATTGTAATAGCAATGTATACGACCCCACCTAGAATCGCTGGGATATCGGGGATAAACTGTTTGTCAACGATATAGCTACCAATACCACTAATATTAAAAACCTTTTCTGTAACAGATGCCCCTCCCAACATGCCGCCGAAGAGAAGCCCGATCACTGTAATAATAGGAATCATGGCATTACGAATCGCATGCTTTGAAATGACTTTAAATTCATTTAAACCTTTAGCCTTTGCTGTAATAATGTAATCCTCATGTATAACCTCAAGCATGCTCGATCTGGTCATACGGGCAATAGAAGCAGTAATGGATGTACCCAAAACAATTACTGGCATAATTAGAGATAACCAGCTTTGCGGATTATACGTAGCTGGTAACCACTGTAGCTTTAGCGCGAACGTCAAAATAAAGATCAAGCCCTGCCAGAAGCTTGGAATGGATAATCCGATTAAAGCGATGAACATAAATGTATAATCCAAATAGGAATTTGGACGAACCGCTGAAATAATGCCAACCGGAATGGCAATAGCAATAGCCATTAACAATGATAGGACAGCAATTTCAAGTGTGATAGGAAATTTATTTGCAATACTATGAGTAATGTCTTCTTTCCCTGCAAAGGAAGTACCTAAATCGAAGGTGAATAGGCCAGATAAAGCATTCCACAACTGAGAGAAATAAGGTTGATCTAAGCCGTGAATCCGGTTGAAATTTGCAATTTGCTCAGCCGTTGCCTCGACCCCTAGTAAATTTCTTGCGGGATCAAATGGAGACAAATACAAAATTGTAAAAACTAGTGTAGCCACTCCTACAATAACAATGAAGCTTTGTAGTATTCGTTCAATGATGAATTGTAGAAATGGATTCGCATATAAAAGGAGTACTACATAAAATAAAGCAGCAGGTAAAAACGTAAAAGTCAGGAATTTTCTATTTTTTAGTTGCTCACTAAAATACTCTAAATAGGAGAGATCCTCTATGCCTTCCTTTAATAACTCCTGCTCAATAAATTGCTGAAATTTTGCTTGGGCTAATTTAGAAGCTGTCTCCTGTATTTGCTTTTCAGATACAGTTTCATGAAAGAAAGTAGCCTTTGCTAATTCTTGTTCTGCAAATGTAGATTGCCATTTTGCCATTAAACCTTTTTCCTCGTAGTACAGCCACCGTTGTTCAAAAGCTTGTTTGTATTGTTGTGATTGTTTTCTTTTTTGATAGAAATAGTATGTAATAGGATGGACCAAGATACTTAAAAGAAAGAGCAACACATTATAGAGTTTTTGAGTTTTGAGCTTTTGATAAACCGCAAAAAAGAATACATGTTCTGTAGTTGCTGAATGATTGTTTGATATATGCATGCATTTCCTCCAAACGTAAGTTAAGTAAGGTTTAAGCAATTAAGCCTTCATTACTGATTAGTTTATGCAATATCTCGCTGACTCGTTATAGAAGTGATTGTCCTACTTACTGGATGCGGGATGACATGTTTTGTAGGATATTGTATAATTCCTATCAGTATTGTAAAGTATGGATTATACTTGTACTTAAGTCAATCACAAAATTTAAAAAGGGTGGATGGAATGAGTGAAAAGCTTCTAGAAATCAACAATCTACGTGTGTCCTTTCTGACAGGCGAGACAGAATTTGAAGCAGTTAAGGGTGTTAGCTTTCATCTAAATAAAGGTGAAACGCTCGGAATAGTAGGAGAGTCAGGTAGTGGAAAAAGTGTTACGGCTCGTTCAATCATGCGGTTATTACCAACACCCCCTTCATTTTTGAAGTCAGGCAGTATTTTATTTAAAGGACAAGAAATAACCTCTTTGAGTGAAAAACAAATGGAAGCAATCCGCGGACAAGATATTAGTATGATTTTTCAAGACCCTATGTCATCCACAAACCCAACTATTCGAATTGGGGAACAAGTAGCTGAAAGTTTAATCAAGCATCAGTCAATGTCCAAAGCTGAGGCCTATAAACAAACAATTGAACTATTAAAGCTTGTAGGTATACGGGAGCCCGAAGAACGCTATAAGCAATATCCACATGAGTTTTCGGGAGGGATGAGGCAACGTGTCATGATTGCTATGGCATTAGCCTGCAATCCGTCTTTACTCATAGCAGATGAACCGACAACAGCACTTGATGTAACGATTCAAGCACAAATTTTAAAATTAATGCGCAATATGCAAAAGAAAATGGGTACGTCGATTATTTTGATAACGCATGATTTAGGTGTTGTGGCTGGTATGTGTGATCGATTAATTGTCATGAAAGAGGGAGAGATTGTCGAGCAGGGAACAACAGAGGAGATTTTTGCGAATGCTCAACATCCATATACAAAAAAACTATTGAATGCTTTGCCAAAACTCCATGAGAAAAAGCAGCCAAAACCGAATGTAAATTGGCAAACTAGTAGCAATCAACATAAACCATTAATTGAAGTGACACATCTTTCAAAGGAATTTGAATTAGGTCGTGGTCAAACAGTGAAGGCTGTTAATGATTTATCATTTCATATATACCAAGGAGAAACATTGGGATTAGTGGGCGAGTCGGGCTCAGGCAAATCTACGACAGGACGAACGATTTTACAGCTCCATCAGCCTACACATGGAGAAGTCATATATCAAGGAATACCCATTACAAGATTAACGAAGAAACAGCTAAAGGCAATGCGTCGTCATATGCAAATTATATTCCAAGATCCATATTCCTCGTTAAATCCCCGAAAAAAAGTCGTCGATATTATTGGGGAGGCATTAGATATTCATAAGCTGGTCAAAACAAATGCAGAACGTCAACATCGTGTCGAGGAATTACTTGAGCTTGTAGGCTTAAACAAAGAACATGCAATGCGTTATCCACATGAATTTTCAGGTGGACAACGACAACGTATTGGCATTGCAAGAGCTTTAGCAGTGGAGCCTAATTTTATCGTTTGTGATGAACCACTATCAGCCCTGGATGTTTCTATTCAAAAGCAAATTGTTGATTTGTTAAAAGATTTACAGCAACGACTGGGCCTAACATACTTATTTATTGCCCATGATTTGTCTATGGTGAAGCATATTAGTGATCGTGTAGCGGTCATGTATGGTGGTAAAATTGTCGAGCTTGCAGAAAGTGAAGAGCTCTATGCAAATCCTCGACATCCCTATACACAAGCTTTATTGCGCTCCATTCCAATTCCTGACCCAGCAATCGAAAAGCAAAAATATGTGGACACTGAAAATGAAGAAACACAACTAAGTTATGAGATTGAAAATAGTCAGCTTGTTGAGGTATCTCCAAATCATTGGGTTGCCGTTGCAGCTACATAGCTTGAATGTAGAAGCTTGATATTTTACAATAGAAGCAACGTGAAACTTTTAATTGATAGGGTTTCTTCTTTCCTAGAGATAATGAGTGGAGCTAGTTGTACTTTAGGGAGGTTCCTTAAAGTGTAATGTAAGATGAATAGTTGTGAGGGACCTATAACATGAAGATGCAGGATATAAAAACGTTAATAACAAGTGGTACCATCATTTTAGCTGTTGCACTATATATGATTTTTGGTAGATCACCAGCTGAAGAAAAGGATGCAACATCGACAGACCAAAACGGCATCATTTCCATTGAACAGGTTGAAGAAAAAACCGAAAATAAACGTTTTACAGTCGATTTTATTAAAGCATACGATGGCGATACAATTCAGGCGACAATAAATGGTCAGAAGGAAAAAATCCGCTTATTAATGGTCGATACACCAGAAATGAATTACAACAAAGGTGAAGCACAGCCTTTTGCTGAAGAGGCAAAAGATTATACGATTAAATTGTTAGAAAACGCTAAAAAGATTGAAGCAGTTTACGATGTAGGACCAGAAACGGACAATTACGATCGACTGTTAGCCTATGTTTTTGTGGATGATGTGTTATTACAGGAATCGTTATTGAAAGAAGGGCTTGCGGCAGTACGTTTTATCCATAAACCAAATAATACGTTTGAGGATGAATTCAGAGATATTCAACAGGAAGCCGAACAAGAAAAATTAAATATTTGGTCACATGATAATTACTTCCAAAAAGATGGATTCCATCCGGAAGTATTGAAGTAAAGGTTAACAATCAAGGGACAGTCCCAAAAGGCAATGATTAATGCCTTTTGAGGGCGGTCCTTTTTTCGATCGTATGTAGAAATGATGGATAGAATTGCTGAGGGATTGGCGGATAGAGCAGTCGATGTAGCGGATAGAATGATTGAAGTGACGGATAGAGCAGTGAGTCGAATGTGGAATGGATCTTTTAAAATGGAAACATGGGATTTTTAACAATCTCATGTTTTTTTATTTTCAAAAAAACAAGCTTGCAAAATTCATGAAATATGTATATATTGTATATAAAGTATATATACAATGTTATGAACAGAGGTACAGAAGTTTTAAAGTACATGTACATTAAAGTTCTCAGGAAAGGAAATTTATTTATGAAATGGATAAAACTTTTATTAATAGGGTGGTTAACGTTAGTTGTTAGTCTATCCCTAGCTTCTCTTTCAGGTGAAATTTCTGCACAGTTGTTTGATGCATCAAGGGATTTTCAAAATTTTATAAAGGGTCTTGTGATGAGTGGGCTGGTCGTTCCTATTGTTTTGTATTTATATCAGCATGTCTATCGAATGACTGGTAATAAACCCAGTACCCCGGTATATTCATGGAAAAGGCTGTATCACTTTTTTACTGGGGTTTTCTTGGCAATTGCCCTGGCTTCATTGGGTATCATAATTGCTGGTTATCAAGGATGGCTAATCATTGAAGACTGGCATGCCCCTAATCAGTGGTATGGTCCGTTACTGATCAATATTACTTTTGCTTTCTTTTATGAAGCTTTGCCGGAGGAATTGGGATTACGAGGATTATTATATGATGTCTTACGTTATCGATTCGCCACTTGGCTTTCAGTTTTATTGCAAACCCTACTATTTGTATTAGTTACTATTGCAGTTGCCTTGATTCAAGCACTTGTGGGATTAACCCCAGGAGTATCCATTAACATCGGTTATATTATTTTAATTCTATGCTTTGGATTATGTTTGCAGCTACTTCGTCTATGGACTGGGAGTCTTTGGACATCAATTGGTTTTCATCTAGCATATTTAGAAATCATGAGATTTGCCATCTCACCACAGCAATACGGTGTATCACCAATCATAACCTACGACGGATCAATGCCTGAGCTCGGTGCCTTAATCTGTGTCATTATGATGGTTATTGGGGGTATCATTGTCTCACTCGCTATACTAGGTGCTAAGCGTTTTATACAGAAAAGTACATAATTAGCGCGACTTACTACGATTATGACTTAAAACAAATTAAAGAAAGTCGATTCCTTTTTATACAGGGAATCGACTTATTTAGATTATATCTGTTTAGCGAATGTTTTTGGCGTTTTATATGAAACAACTGTAATTATTTTACACCCTTTGACCACTCTGTAACTTTCTCTTCATTATTTTCAATCCATTTTTTTGCTGCCTCTTTAGGATCAGCGCCTTCCATAATATCAAACATCACGCTTTCTATATCTTCAGCAGTCCAGTGGAAGTTTTTAAGAACACTGTATGCGTCTGGATTATCCTCTTTTAATCCTTTACGTGCGAATGTGCCAATATATTCCTCAGCACCATAAATACCTTTCGGATCGTCTAAATATTTTAAATCAAAAGCATTAAAAATCCAGTGAGGGGACCAACCAGTAATAATAATTTCCTCGTTTTTAGCTAATGCCTGACTAAGTGCAGCAGTCATGGCACCTGCTGATGAGGTAAGGACATGCCAGCCTTCAAGGTTATGATATTCCTTATAAGCATTTTCTGTGGTAGCCATCATATTTGCCCCTGGCTCAATACCTGTAATTGTTTGATTAGCCTCGTTTGTTAAATCTTCAATAGAATTTACATCCATATAACTTGGGACAACTAAGCCAATCTTAGCCCCTGTTAGATTTTTTCCCAAATTTTCAATTTTATTTTTATACTTTTCAACTTGAGGGGCATGCGTTTGTGGTAGCCATGCTGAAACCATACCATCAACCTCACCATTGGCAAGTGCCTCCCACATAATGCCATTGTCAAGAGGGGTTAATGTGACATCGTATCCCAAATTCTCTAAAACTTGTCCTACTACGTGTGTAGAGGCAACTTCAGTATCCCATTCAACGTAGGCTAAATTAATCGCTTGATTTTTGGAGTCATCACTAGGTGAGCCACATGCTGTTAATAACAACATGAATCCTAAAGCAATTCCCCATTTTAATAATTTATCGAACTTCATAAAATCTCTCCTTACTATAAAGTTTTAGGTTTCAAATAAACTGCATGAATAGTTAGTTCAATTAAAATAAAAATAATATAAACTAAAAATTAACAAGTAACAACTTAAAATTAACAAAGAGTTGTTACTTTTGTCAAATCACTAAAATAGAAAGAAATGCTAGCTTACTAGCAACCTAAACTTTTTGTCCATAGGATTTTTAGGAGTGACAGGGAGAAAAGTGGAATGGGAGAATATCTAATGACTCGCCATCAAATGCATTTAGAGAAGCCCAAAAATCAAAATTTTGCCCACATATGATAGGTGAAAATGGATACTTGGGTTTGAGGAGGCTTAGAATGCATTGGATATCCATCATTCTGATTGGTATTGCTGCTAATTTAGATAATTTAGGAATAGGTCTTGCTTATGGTGTGAAACGGGTGAAAATTCCAGTCCTATCTAACGCAGTTATTGCTATTATGTCAATGATTGTCACATTTGTTGCAGTAACAGCGGGGGGTACGATTGTTGAATATATATCCCCTCATATCGCAAATTTGTTGGGGAGTCTATTGCTTTGTACGATTGGATTGTGGACATTAATGTCTAATCGTTTTTCTCAGCAAGGGATTGCAGAACAGCCTGAATTATTTGATGAGGATAAAAACTATATTATTTCATTTAGAGAAGCAATAACACTTGGTTTTATCTTATCTGCTAACTGTTTAGCAGGAGGGATTGCTATCGGTGCTCACGGTATTTCAGTCATCTGGACAGTGATTTCTATTGGAACATTTTCATTTATTACGGTTGCAATCGGCAGCCATTTTGGAAATTTACTAACTAAAACTTTTATTGGAAAATACTCAGCGGCTATATCAGGATGGTTACTCATAATGATTGGAGTATTGGAAATTTTAGGGTAATAGTGGCTCGTTTAAATAGAATTGTTTAAGGGATATCACAAATTCTTCCGTGATATCCCTTTTATTGTAGAAAATTTGACATATTAAGGACGAATTTGGTTTAGCAGTTGACATACGTTGGTATCAACGATTATTCTTGGAAATAGAAGTGTAATTGAGAATAATTTTCGTTTACGTGAAAATGCTTTCAATCCGAATATTGTGAACGAAAATTTTTTCGATTATAATGTTCTGTGGAAATTAGACGAAAATATTCCAATAAGGAGGAGTTTAGCACATGAAGAAATTAATGTTGTTCGTCATGCTAGTAATGGTGTTTACCTTCAATTTAGGGTTACCACAAGCATCTGCTCAACTATCTGACGGTACTCATTCCATAAAATATCAGGTTAATAAGCCTGAAAGCAGCTCGGTGTCCATTGCCAATGATTATTTTGTAAAACCAGCAAAGGTCACTGTGAAAAATGGTACGGCGACAGTTCAAATTACCTTGAAAAATAGTAAATGGATTACTAAATTTCAGCCACCTGGTGGAGCAACTGTAGTAAGTGAAGATAAGGCAGCAGATACTCGAATCGTGCAATTCACAGTGAAAGATTTAACGAAACCTGTTGTGACTTCAATGAAAATTGATATTGATGATATTAATTACCACCATGAATATAGCGTTGCACTAGTTTTTGATGCGGTATCTACTGAAGGCTCAGCAGCGCCAAAAACTAATGATGTAAAAGCTTCAACAAATTCAACTATTGAAAGTCAGGTGCCCAATCCACAAACAAGCGATACAACACCCTATTTATTAATCGTTGCATTAGTGGGATCAGCATTTTTACTTTATAGAAAAAAACTACAATCCAAAACGGAGGGTCAATAATGACTAAAAAACGTCAATCACGCGCAACAAAAATCGTGCTAGCTTCATTGCTAGCAGCATCTTTAACAGTACCATCTTTTGCATCAGCAGCAGAGGTAGTTACGACAAACACGGAAGTAAAGGCAGGGACTACAAAGGCTGAGAAAGCTGATAAGATTGTCAATTTCCAAATCTTTAAACCAGGTACAACCGAAGCTCAACCTGCTATCAGCTCTCATCTTGTCACACAAGGTACAATTGTTGAGAAGGATGGTAAGTTTGAAGCAAAATTAACAGTGGTAGCAAAATCTGCGCCAATGATTGCAGGCTTACAAACTAAACAAGGTGAAAAGTATGTAGATGCTACTGAAGTGAAAAATGAAGATGGTACAATTACATATAGTTTCCCAGTGGTAGCTGATAAGTTGTTAGCTGCAAAAATTCATGTAGTAGCTGAAACATCTCAAGGTCCGATGGATACATGGTATGAATTTGATTTAAAAGCAGTAGAAAATAAAGAAGCAACGACTACAGAGGAAAATGGAAAAACTGAAGAAGTAAAAGAAGAAGTTAAGGAAGAAGTAAAAGAGGAGTTAAAAGAAGAAGTTAAGGTCAATGATGTAGCAATTACTGTTTACAAAAACGGTACTTTTGAAGAATCTAGGATGAAGCAATATATTGCACCTAAAGTAGGTATCTCAGTAGTAGACGGTAAAAACATCGTAACGATGACATTCCCGCAAGGTCAATATGTTAAAGGATTTACAGTGGAAGGAAAAGAAGCAACTTTTGTAAGTGAAGACAAAGCAACAAATGCAAGTACGTATTCATTTGAAGTGAAGGACTTAAAGAAACTTGTGAATGCTCAACTGCGTATTGTTGTGAATGAGCCAGGCGTGAACTATGATACTAACCACCAAGTACAATTTAGCTTTGCTGTGGAAGGTGCGGTGAAGCCAGTGGTTAATCCATTTAAAGATATTAGCAATGATGGGAATAAAGATGCTATCTTAGCATTATACAGCAAGGGAATTGTGAAGGGGCAAGATAACTTCAAACCATACGACAATATTACACGCTCTCAATTTGCGTTAATGATTGCTCGTGCATTAAATTTATCATCAACAACAGATGCTGGATTTAAAGATACAGCCGCACTTGACGCTGAACGTAAACAAGCAATCAATGCTTTAGCTGAGGCTAAAATTGTTGTGAAAGCGGAGAACTTTAATCCAAATGGGACACTTACTCGCCAGCAGGCTGCTGTAATGATTTACCGTGCTGTAGCACATGTTGCAGGGAAAGAAATGAACTATGGTGACCCAAGCCTATCCTATTATGCTGATGGTGCAACTGTAACAAGCGAAGAAGCAAAAAAAGCATTTGCCTTTTTAAATGAAGGTAAAATTATGACTGGCTCTGCCAATGCTAAAGGTAAAACAGTGATTAATGCAAACAGTCCTTTAAAACGCACACAAATGGCAAAAATTTTAAATGGTGCATTACAATACATGAATAAATAGTACTATTACAGCAACTTCCTTTCTCACTTCTTTGAGGAAGGAAGTTACTGTGCTTTTCAAGAATTTGGGGGGATTTTCATAGTGATTAGCAACAAAAAAATATGCCAAGCATTTCTATTCAGCACTATTTTGCTGATGTTTTTCCCTCCCTTTAATTGGCTTCAGGTCAATGCTGAAGAAACTATAATTGAAAATGGAAGCTATCAAGTTGAACTAAGTTTTTCATCTATAGAAGAATTGGGAGAAACTATTTTTAGCGAAGTGGCGACTCTAGCTGTAAAAAATGGTCAGTATAAACTAGAGCTAACACTGGAAAAGCCATGGATTGTAACAGACATCCAAATGAAACAGCTAGATAATGAAATAACTTCCACTGTTGTGCGCGAAAATTTAGTTCAGTTTGATGTCAAAGATATACATGGACCAATTAGGGTAAACGGTGTAGTACACACAACTACCGAGGAATCCCTCCCTTTTTCGCAGGAACTCCACATAAATGCCCAAACACTTATACAGCTAAATAAGGAGACTGTTCCAGATACAGATAACGAAAAAACTACTTCGAAAGAAACAGTATCTGAGGAACGGACATTGAATTATGTATTGCTGGTAGATGGCAAAAATGAGCCTTCTATAATGAATACCTATGTAAAACCACAGGCAAAGGTAATAGAAAAAGATGGTATATACTATGCCCAAATGACAATATTAAAATCAGCATGGGTAACAGGAATTACTGTAGATCAACAAGGAAATCAAGTAGAACCAAAGCTAGTCTCAATTATTGATAATGTTAAAATTATTGAATTTGCAGTGAATGATTTTGAGCAACCTATACGTATATGGGTTAAAGTTGATATTCCTGAGCTCTCTTATTATCATCATATTTCGTTCATCTAAAGTTTGATCAGCAGCAAGTTGCCAAACTTTTCAGTAAGCCTTTTGAAGTGAAGACTTCTGAGCAAGCTAAAGATGTGAAACCACTGGTAGTTGATAAAGAAGTTAAAAGGCAATCTCCAATAGTAATGGTAGAGGAAAGCATCTCCAAGCCAGCTCTGTCAACGCTGCCATCCGTTCAGCCAATTATGCCAAAGGAGGAGCAATTAGCATTTGACCGTACACTAGATGCTCCAACTGAAGATGATGTAAAAGAAGAAGCTGAGGAGACAGAAATAAAGGAAGAAATCACAACTAAAAAACCAATGCAAGATTCAAAAGATCAGCAGCTTGCACAGCTAAACGTAGTAAAGGTTATCTTGCTTATTGGAATTTGTATTTTATCGGGCTTACTGCTCGTTCGCCGTATCAAAAATTCTAAAAAAGATGTGACTGAACAGAAATAAATAGGAGATGACAGTATGCAAAAGAAATTGAAATGGTTGCTGTTAATGGCAGCTTTGATGTCATTGTTATTACTAGTTGTTGGCTGTAATGATAGCAGTAATCAAGAAAATAAGGGAGATTTGACTGAAAAAGAACAAGTTTCTGCAGAAGCTACTGAGAAGGATGAACAGCGTATTATTGCTGGTACTGTTGTTATTGCAGAAATTATGGATAAGCTTGGGTTGGACGCTATAGCAGTACCAGAAACGGAGAAAAAATTAGCAAAACGTTTTGAAGGACTACCAACTATCGGTAATGCAATGGAACCGGATATGGAAATTGTGAAATCATTAAACCCGACAGATGTGTTATCAGTATCTACGTTAGAGTATGATTTACAAGATAAATTCAAGCAATTAAATATTCCAGTCAATTTTTTAAACTTTCAAAGTGTAGATGCGATGCTTTCTGAGATTCAAAAACTAGGAGAACGTTATAAACGCGAAGAACAAGCTGAAGAATTAGTGAAGGAACTCCAAAAAAATATTGAGGCTGTTCAAAATGTAGCTGGCAATAAAGAGGGACCTCGCGTCCTCATTTTACTTGGAATTCCAGGTAGTTATTTAGTGGCAACAGAAAATTCTTATGCGGGCGATCTGGTGAAACGTGCTGGTGGTATCAATGTGATGGAAGGACAGGAAGCTGAATACTTAGCATCAAATACTGAGTATCTCCATAACAGTAATCCTGACATTATTTTACGTTTATCTCACGGTATGCCTGACGAAGTAGTAAAAATGTTTGATGAGGAATTTAAAACAAATGATATTTGGAAGCATTTTAAAGCAGTTAAAAATGGCAAGGTTTACGATTTAGAGGAGGAATTATTTGGCACTACAGCCTCCTTACAAGTACCACAAGCTTTAGGACAACTGATGGAAATTTTCTATCGAGAATAGCAATCTGGAAATGTCGCTCGTATCACAAGCATAGTCTTGTCATAGAGCGCTTTTCTTATAGAATGATGGAATTTGAAATGATAAAGGAAGTCCAATATGACAAAAAAAATAGTTAGTTTTTCAATTGTAATTGTATTATTACTTGTCTCAGCAGTTTATGCAGCGACAACAGGTAGCATTAAGATGGGCTTTTTCGAATTTATTGCAGCATTGTTTGAGGATGGAAATAATCAAATGGAAGCAATCCGTGATTTGCGATTTCCACGCATTATCGTTGCCCTGTTTGCCGGAGCGGCATTATCTGTTTCAGGGGTCCTGTTACAATCTGTGATGCGTAATCCATTAGCAGATGCCGGCGTTATCGGTATATCTTCAGGAGCAGCGTTTGTACAGCTCTTTATAATTTCCTTCTTTCCCGCATTATTTTTCATGACGCCTGTATTAGCCTTTATAGGTGGGGCATTTGCCTGTGCACTCGTATTTGCGCTGTCATGGAAGTCTGGGTTAAGTCCTTTAAAACTCATTTTAGTTGGGATTGCGATTAATGCTATGTTTACAGGACTAACAGAGGCATTTATAAGTCTAGGTGGCTCTTTAAATACGTCAGTCTCGGGCGTTATTGGCTCTAACCTAACGATGCGTACATGGAAAGATGTTTCGACAATTGTTACATATGGTACTGTGGGATTAATAGCAGCTTTCGCGTTGTTTAGTTGGTGTAATCTCCTTGTCTTACAAGATAAAACAGCGAAAAGCTTAGGCTTTCCTGTTGCACGTGCTCGACTGATCATTGCTGCTGTAGCAGTATTACTATCGGCTGTTTCTGTTGTCGTAGCGGGCGTTATTTCATTTGTTGGTTTGTTAGTGCCACATATTGCTCGTCGTTTAGTTGGACATGATCATAAAGTGCTGATTCCCTTTACAGCATTAGCTGGAGCATTACTGATATTAGTGGCTGATACGATTGGGCGTACAATAGTAGCTCCTATTGAAGTACCAGCTTCAACCATTATGGCAATTATCGGTGGGCCGTTCTTAATATTCCTATTACGAAAAGAGTGACGAAACATGGACATACAAAATATTATCGTATCACATGATAATACTCGAAATCATTTAGATGGTGTATCAACAATGATTCAAAAGGGAAAAATCACGACGATTATAGGTCCTAATGGCTGCGGAAAATCAACATTATTAAGTGTTTTATCACGCAATAATACGCCAAAGTCAGGGAATGTGTCATTAGAAAACAAGGATTTGCTGCATTACAAATCAAAAGAGTTTGCTAAAAAATTAGCCATTGTTTATCAACAAAATGAAATTCCAAAGGATTTAACGATTGAAAAATTAGTAAGCTTTGGACGTCTTCCATATCAAACAATACTGAAAAGAAATCACGAGGAGGACACTAAAGCTATTGAATGGGCACTTGCTTGTACAAATTTACTTGAAAAACGCAATACCGATTTAGAGGCTCTATCAGGTGGAGAGCGTCAGCGCGTATGGATTGCCATGGCTTTAGCGCAGCAATCTGAAATATTATGTTTGGATGAACCAACAACCTATTTAGATATTTTCTATCAAATTGAATTATTAGAGCTTGTAAAAGCATTAAATAAGGAACATGGCTTCACAATTGTTATGGTCCTTCATGATATTAATCAGGCAATTCGTTATAGCGACCAAATTATCTTGATGAAGGCAGGACAAATAGTAGCTGAGGGAGCACCAAGAGAGGTCATTACAAGGGAAGTTATTAAAGAGGTGTATGGGGTCGAATCGATTTTTCACGAGGATAAGCAGCTAGGATTCTACATGGTTCCCCTTGGTATTTAAGTAGGTGACAGCATGAAAAAATGGACTTCTAAGTTATTAACAATTGTATATTTAGCTATATTTCTATTTTCAGGATTTTCTTTAGCAAAGTATTTATACCCGTATTATGAAACCTCTAAATCTCTGGAAGAAGTACAAACGATTTATGAATCTTCATTGGCTGCTCATGATAAAGTATCTAAAGAAGAAAAGACTGTGGAGCCTCTATCGCCCTATACTATTCGACCACAATTTGATGATTTGCTTGCTGTCAATAAAAATATCGTTGGATGGATTTCTATCGATGGTACAAAATTAAATAACCCCATTCTTCAAAGTAACAACAATGATTTTTATTTAAATCATAATTTTAAAGATAGAGAAAGCCGTGCGGGGAGTGTCTTTATGGATTACCGTAATGATGTACATGCTATCAAACGAAATACTATTTTGTATGGTCATGCGATGAAGAATGACACAATGTTTGGCAGTCTCAAAAATTATTTAAAGCAGGACTATGCAGATCAATATCCTATTATTTACTTAGACACATTATATGAAGGATACGATATTGAAGTCTTCGCTGCTTATGAGACAACCATTGATTTTTATTATATTGAAACAGAATTTGATAGCGATGAGTCTTTTCAAACATTTTTACACGATATTCAAGCACGATCTGTCATTGATATGAATGTAGATGTTGGCCCAGAAGATAAAATACTAACTTTGTCTACATGTAAAGATGCTGTCTTAAGTGATGATCATCGTTTTGTTGTTCAAGGTAAATTAGTAAAACGCTGATAGATAGAAGTTTTCTCAATTTAAGTGGGGGAAGCTTCTTTTTGTTTGACGAAATACTTTAGAAATAAGAAAAATGCCTAGGTTGAGATAAAATTGCTCGGGTCACGAGGAAAATCGCTCAGATCGAGCCCGAAATCGCTCAGGTCCCAGTGAAACCCGCTCAGGTCGAGCCCAAAATTGCTCGGGTCCCAGAGAAAGCCGCTCAGGCCGAGCCCGAAATCGCTCGGGTCCCAAACGAAACCGCTCAGGTCGAGCCAAAAACTGCTCAGGTCCCAGAGAAAGCCGCTCAGGTCGAGCCAAAAACCGCTCGGGTCCCAGAAAAAGTCGCTCAGGTCGAGCCCGAAATCGCTCGGGTCCCAGAGAAAGCCGCTCAGGTCAAGCCCGAAATCGCTCGGGTTCCAGTGAAACCCGCTCATGTCGAGCCCGAAATCGCTCGGGTCCCAGAGAAAGCCGCTCAGGTCGAGCCCGAAATCGCTCGGGTCCCATAGAAAGCCGCTCAGGCCGAGCCCGAAATCGCTCAGGTCCCAGAGAAAGCCGCTCAG
>Ga0213828_1000484_pt1 | contig 38322 bp, 43 predicted proteins | sample MC6MC0897MG_FD_180664 | JGI IMG/M metagenome (GOLD analysis project Ga0213828, IMG submission 180664) | Enriched soil aggregate microbial communities from Iowa State University, Ames, United States - MC6-MC0897-MG | ecosystem: Environmental > Terrestrial > Soil > Unclassified | place: USA: Iowa...
ATATCCATGAGCGGCTACTCCCCAATAACGGCTTCGACTGGAAGGATCTTTCCCCGGGCGGCAGTATAGCCTCCTGATTGAACGGAACGCGTTACGTGGCCACTCCCCTGCCCCAGATCCTGAGCAACCTGCACAACGCCGCCGCTGCCGCCGGGCGGCCACCGCCGCGCCTGCTGGCGGTGTCCAAGACCCAGCCGGCCGAGGCCGTGGCTGCGCTTGCCGCGCAGGGCCAGACCGCGTTCGGCGAGAACTACGTGCAGGAAGCGCTGGCCAAGATGCAGGAACTGCAGCCGCTGGGCCTGGAATGGCACCTGATCGGCCACCTGCAGTCGAACAAGGCCGAACCGGTGGCCACGCACTTCGACTGGGTGCAGAGCGTGGACCGGCCCAAGCTGGTCGCCGCGCTGGCCCGCTACCGCCCCGCTGAACGCGGCGCGCTGAACGTACTCATCCAGGTCAACATCGATGACGAGTCGAGCAAGCACGGCTGCGCGCCGGGCGACGTGGACGCGCTGGCGGCAAGCATCGCCGCCGAGCCGAACCTGCGCCTGCGCGGCCTGATGGCGATTCCTGCGCCGTGGCCCGACGCCGAGCGCCGGCGCGACGCGTTCGTGCGCATGCGCACACTTTTCGAGGCGCTGGCTGCCGGTCATCCCCAGGTGGACACCCTGTCGATGGGCATGAGCAGCGACTACGCTGAAGCGATCGCCGAAGGTGCCACCCTGGTGCGCATCGGTACCGCCCTGTTCGGCGCGCGTCCGCGCCCGGCCTGATTCCTAGGAGATTCCCATGGCAGCTGATTCCATAACCTTCATCGGCGGCGGCAACATGGCACGCAGCCTGATTGCCGGCCTGATCCGGCAGGGCGTGCCGGCCGCGCACATCCACGTGGCCGAACCGGTGGCCGAACTGCGCGAAAAACTGGCTGCCGATTTCGGCGTGCAGACCCACGACAACGCGGCCGCTGCGGCGGCGCAGGGCAACACGTGGCTGCTGGCGGTGAAACCGCAGGTGCTGCGCGAGGTCTGCCAGTCACTGCAGGTGTTGGCGCAGGCACAGGAGCCGTTGGTGATCTCGATCGCCGCCGGCATCACCAGCCCGCAGCTGCAGCGCTGGTTGGGTGGCACGCTGCCGGTGGTGCGCGCGATGCCCAACACCCCGGCCCTGCTCGGTGCCGGGGTAACCGGCCTGTATGCCACGCCAGCGGTGGATGCGCAGCAGCATGCGCAGGCCGAACGCGTGCTGGCCAGCGCGGGACGCACGGTGTGGATCGACGACGAAGCGCAGATGGATTCGGTCACCGCCGTATCCGGCAGTGGCCCGGCCTATGTGTTCCTGCTGGCCGAAGCAATGGAAGCGGCCGGCATCGCACAAGGCCTGCCTGCAGAAGCGGCGCGCACGCTGGTGGTGCAGACACTGCTGGGCGCCTCGCGCATGCTGGACGAAGCCGGTGAAAGCCCAGCCGAACTGCGGCGCCGGGTGACCTCACCCAACGGCACAACCCAGGCGGCGATCGAAAGCTTCCAAGCAGGTGGGTTTGAAGCGTTGGTGGAAAAGGCACTGCGTGCCGCGCAGGTGCGTGGGCAGGAACTGTCTGCGGCCAATGATTGAAACAGGTGTGCCGACCAACGGTCGGCACCCACCGCCATCCACGCATGCGTGGATCTACGTCCCCAGCCTGGCCATGACGAAATCAACGAAACACTGCAGCCGCGGTCGGGGGCGACGGTCGGGCAGGTAGATCAGGTGCATCGGCCGTGGCTCGGGCAGATGGTCGCGCAGCAGTGGCTTCAATCGTCCCGCTGCGATTTCACCGGCAAGCAGCGCGGTCGGCTGCAGCACCAGGCCCGCGCCCGCCACGGCTGCTTCGCGGAGCGCGTAGCCGTCATTGCTGGTCAACCGCGCTTCCCAATCGACCTGTTCGCCATTGGCCAGCTGCCAACCGTGACCGCCGCGCCAGGCCAGGTGGCTCAGGCAATCATGTCCTTCAAGATCGGCGGGCGTGCGCGGCGTACCACGGCGGCGCAGGTACGACGGTGATGCACACAGACTCATCGCATACGGCGGCAGCGGCCGCGCCACCAGTTCCTGCGACGGCAGCGGACCGACGCGGATGGCTGCATCGAAGCCATCCTCGATCAGGTCGATGCGGCGATTGCTCAGGTCCAGCTCGATGTTCAGCAGCGGCTGGGCCCGTAGCAGCTCGCTCAACACGGGAGCCAGCACGCAGCTGCCCCAGGTGGTCGGCGCACTGACCCGCAACAGCCCGCGTGGCTGCACCTGCAGCCCGGCCACGTCCGCCTCGGCCTGCTGCACCTGTTCCAGCACCTGCCGGCAACCGGCCAGATAGGCAGTGCCGGCTTCGGTCAGGCGTTGGCGACGGGTGTTCCGCTGCAGCAGCGCGGTGCCCAGGTGCGCTTCCAGCTGCTGGATGTACTTGCCGACCATCACCGCCGAGACCTGCAGGTGGCTGGCGGCAGCGGAAAAACTACCGTGCTCGGCCACGGCGACGAAGGCCTGCATGCAGCGCAAGGTATCCATTGCAAACCCATGGTTAGGAATATGCGAATCATAAGCCACTTACCAAACCAGCCGGTAACAGCGCAGACTGCATCCAACCCCTCTCGCAAGGAGCTGTCATGAAGATTCTTCTCGTCGGTGCCAGCGGCACCCTCGGCCAGGCGGTCGCCCGCCACCTGGGCCAGCAGCACGACATCCTCGCTGCCGGCCGCCACAGCGGCAGCCTGCGCGTGGACCTCACCGACGACGCCAGCGTGCGCGAGCTGTTCGCGCAGACTGGCCCGGTCGATGCGGTGATCTCCACCACCGGCAAGCTGCATTTCGGCCCGTTGCAGCAGATGACACCCGAACAGTTCAACGTCGGCCTGCAGGACAAGCTGCTCGGCCAGGTACGCCTTGCACTGGCCGCGCAGCACCATCTAAACGCTGGCGGCTCGATCACCCTGACCAGTGGCATCGTCAGCGCGCAGCCGATCCGCGATGGTGCCAACGCCACCGCCGTCAACCATGCACTGGAAGGTTTCGTGCGGGCGGCGGCGCTGGAACTGCTGCCGCGCGGGCTGCGCATCAACGTGGTCAGCCCGAACGTGCTGGTGGAATCGATGGAAGCCTACGGCCCCTACTTCCCCGGCTTTGAAGCAGTAACCGCACAACGCGCGGCGCTGGCCTTCCAGCGCGCGGTGGAAGGCATCCAGAGCGGCGAAACCATCACCGTCTGGTAACGAGCGTGCCGACCAAGGTCGGCACCCACCAGCACGGTCAGCCCCAGCGCATCGGGCCGTCGCCGCGCTCACCGAGCACGTCATCCGGGTTGGCCAGGCGGCAACGCTTCAGTGACAGGCAACCGCAGCCGATGCAGCCGGTCAGCTCGTCGCGCAGCAGCTGCAGCATGTGGATGCGTTCCTCCAGCTCCACCTGCCAGCGTGCCGACAGCTTGGCCCAGTCGGCCTTGGTCGGCGCCCGCCCCTGCGGCAGGCTCTCGAACGCACGTGCCACCGCTTCCAGCGGCATGCCCACGCGTTGCGCCACGCGGATCACCGCCAGCCGGCGCAGCACGTCGCGGGCGTAGCGGCGCTGGTTACCCGACGTGCGCAGGCTGCTGATCAACCCCTTGCGCTCGTAGAAATGCAGCGCAGAGACGGCCACGCCGCTGCGACGGGCGACATCGCCGACGCTCATGTCCTGTGCCAGCATCGATTGACCTCAACTTTGGTTGAGGTGGCATGCTGCTACCATCGCCGCCAGATGACAAGCGCGGCCCGTCCGCCCCCGCAGGAACCCGATGCCCTCCCCCGCTGCCACGGCCGATCCGGTCGATTCCTCCATCCTGTCCGCGCGCTACCGCGCCACCACCCTGGGCATGGTCGCCCTGGTCTCCCTGCATGCCTTCGAGGCACTGGCGGTGGCCGCGGCAATGCCGACCGTGGCCGAGGCCCTGGACGGCCTGCGCCTGTATGCGTTGGCCTTCGGCGGCACCTTGGCCACCAGCGTGATCGGCATGACCCTGGCCGGCCGCTGGGCCGACCGCCACGGCCCCGCACGCCCGCTATGGTGGGGCCTGGCCTGCTTCGTGCTGGGCCTGCTGCTGGCGGGCTTCGCTCTGCGCATGGGCATGCTGGTGGCCGGACGCCTGCTGCAGGGCTTGGGCGCAGGCGCCATTTCGGTGTCGCTGTATGTGATGGTCGGCCGGACCTATCCCGAGCATCTGCGGCCGAAGGTCTTCGCCGCGTTCTCTGCCGGTTGGGTGGTGCCGTCGATGATCGGCCCGGCGCTGAGCGGTGTGATCGTGCAGCATCTTGGCTGGCGCTGGGTGTTCCTGGCGGTGCCGCTGCTGGCGATACCGGCCGGCCTGCTGCTGCGACCGGCGCTGGCGCGCATGCAGGCTGCAGCCACGGATGTTGCCGATGATGGCGGCGGCAACATCGTGCGCTGGGCCAGCGGCGCCTCCCTGGCTGCCCTGCTGCTGTATCTGGGCGGGCAACAACAGGGCGTACCTGCACTGCTGTGCATCAGCGTGGCGATGCTGGCGCTGCTGTTCTGCGTGCATCGCCTGTTGCCCGCCGGCACCCTGCGCCTGCGCCGTGGCCTGCCCAGTGTGATCGCATTGCGTGGTGTGGCCGCTGCCGCGTTCTTCGCCTGCGAGGCCTACCTGCCCCTGCTGCTGCAGCGCGAGCGTGGGCTGTCACCCAGTTGGGCCGGTGCCGTGCTGAGCCTGGGCGCGCTGGGCTGGTTCACCGGCTCGTGGCTGCAGGGTCACCAGCAGCGCGGCTGGTCGCGGCAGCAACTGCTGCGCGTGGGCACACCGCTGATGACCGTGGGCATCGGCGCGACGCTGGCGGTGCTGTTCACTGCGGTGCCACTGCCGGTCGCCCTGGTCGGCTGGACACTGACCGGCTTCGGCATGGGCATGATCTACGCCAGCCTGTCGGTGCTGACGCTGTCACTGTCACCACCACACGAACAGGGTGCGAACACCTCGGCCCTGCAGTTGAGCGAAGCATTGTCGGTGACCACCGCACTGGCGGTATCCGGCGCGCTGTTCGCACTGTTCGTGGAAAGCGCCCCGCATACCGGTTACATCCTGTGCCTGGCCATCACCCTGGGCCTGGCGGTGTTCGCCACGGTGATCGCACGTCGCGTGTAGACGCTCCGGAGAGCGTCCCGTTACGGCCTCGCCACCGTACCCACTTCATCGATGTCCTGGTGCAGGATGCGGCGCACTTCCAGCACTGCCTGCGGCGTCTCCTGCACGCTGTGGCCGGAGATGATCACCTTCTCCGACAACGCGCCCGGCAGGTGCGAGCTCCAGTAAGGCACCAGCCCATCGTCGGATTTCTCCACCGGCAGTTCCGGTTTGCGCTGGGCGATGATGGAGTGGTACTTCAGGCCCGGCGTGATCGGCAGCTGCGCAGCGGCTTTCACGAACGGGTCGCTGGCCTTGAGGTTGTCGATGCTGTTGGGAATCTTCGGCTTGGCCGTGCCATCCGCCTGCTGCTCGGCCTGTGCCAGTGCCAGGAACACATCCTCGAACTTGCCGAGGATGGTCAGCGGCAGGCGCACCAGGCGGCCGATCAGGCGGCCGACCTTGTTGCCGGCGATGTCCGTGCCCTGGTGCGGGGCGGCGATGAAGATCGCACGCTCTACGTTCGGTTCGGCCTTGAAGTGCAGCAACGGACCCAGCTTGGACTGCACCCGCTTCAGGCGTTCGCCCTTCAGGTTGTAGTTGGCGAGCAGATCGTTCCACAGTACATCGCCGGAATCGCTGACCAGCAGGCGCGCCAGCACGCCACCCATGCTGTGGCCGATGTAGACCATGTCCTTCGAGGCGCGCGTGCTGCCGTTGGGGTCGAAGTGCTGCAACGTGTCGTTGAATGCGTTGGCGATCTCGTAGCGGTTCAGCGCGATCGGCGCATTGGTCGGGTAGTACACCTGCCACACCTGGAACTGCTGGCGCAGTTCGGGGTCACCCATGATCTCGTTGGCCAGGTTCACCCACGCTTCCGGGCTGCTGCCCAGGCCATGCAGCATGAAGATGATGCGGCGGTTCGGATCCCATGGCTGCATCAGGTAGATGTGCGGCTCGCCGATGCCCTCGCTCATGCCGAACAAGGTACGCAGCGACTGCGTGGCGAACCCGCTCTGCGCCAGCCACAGGCCGTAGGCGGCGGTGAAGTTGCCCGCCAGCGGCACCTCTTCGCCATGCAGGGTGATGCGCTCGGTGGCCTCGGGCGAATAGCCATCCAGCAGCACCTGGCGGGTGCGCATCACGTCTTCCAGCGTGTTGCCTTCAAAACGCAGCAATGCCGTGACGTTGATCGAGGACATCTCGCTGTACTCGGGCACCGAATCGTCGTGCTGGTGGCGGCGTCCGCGGCGGACGCCCTCCTCCTGCTCGTCCTTGGTGGCCTGCGCCTGTGCCGTTTCGGCCTTGGCCCCTTCCGCGGCGACGGCAGGCACCACCAGCTTCGGCGGGTCCATCACCATCACCAGCTCGGCGCCGAAACCATCGCGGCGATAGGTGCTGCGCATGCCGACGAAGCTGACGGTGCCGGCCGGCACCAGTTGCTTGGGAATGCTCTTCAATGAAAGGCGCTGGAAATCGGAAGCCAGCGTCCAGCTGCCCGCCGACACCGGCTTGGTGTAGTCCTCGCCGGCCAATGCTGCGGCACGGGCACGCGCGAACAACACCACGGCGGCCTTCTCGGCAGCATAGTTGTAGTAATCGCGTACCTGCGTCTGCCGATCCTCGAACGCGCGATCGGAGGGCGAGCGCCCGCTGTAGAACAGATAGGCATAGCCATAGCGCGCCGCCTCCAGCCACGCATCCAACGCTGCATCGCTCATCGGCGGTTCGTTGGCCGCCTGCTTCTTCGGCGTCAATGCCAGAGCGGCCTTCACCCACAGCTCGGACAGCGTCGACAACCGCTGCTCGACGTTGAGGTCATCGGTCATCAACAGCGTGCTGCGGCAGACCAGGAAGTCCTTCTCGCACTGCGATTCGTCCAGCCCGGCCGCACTCAGTGTCTCGCGCGAGGCGGGGCTGAGCTTGCCGGTGTTGAGCACATCCGCGCGCTTGTTGACCAGGTAATCGCTGGATGCCACGTGCTTGACGGTGACCATCGCGCAGCCGCTGCCACCCAGCAGCAGGAAGGCAGCCAACAACGCCGGCAGCGCGCGCTGCCAGCGGAACAGGATCATCGGGGTCATTGCTGCAGGTCCTGCTCGGTGCCAGGGATGCCCTGGCGGATCACGGTGGAGAAATCATCGTCGGGTGCCATCTTCAGCGCGCGCTCGGTGATGCGGCCCTTGGCATGCAGTTCGGCGTACGGCACGCCAGGCGTGAGCGCGCCTACCTCCTGCGCGTACTCGGCCAGGTAGCCCGAGGCCAGCAACCGGTAGTCCAGCGGCAGGCGCGGAGCGATATGCCGCGCCAGGTCGAAGACAATCGTGGTGCAGTTGCTGGTCAGCGTGTTGTAGAAGCCGGGCGTGGCATCAAGCTGGCGCGCCTGGTCGATGTAGGCAGCAAACAGGGTCTTGAGCTGGTTGCGGTCCATGCCGTGCAGGCGGTACAGGTAGACATCCTCGCCGCGCGCGTTGGTGCGGGTGCGGATGATGTCGGTTTCTTCGGACGCGACCAGCGTCATCTCGAACTTGCGGAAGAAGCCGCCCAGTGCGGAGAACGATTCACCACGCTCCTTGCGGATTTCCAGCGAGAACACCAGATGGCGCCCGTCCTCGAATCCGAACGAGACCAGGGTGTGGGCGATCGCCGGGCCCATCCAGTACGACAGCACCAGGTCGGCCGAACGCAACTGGTCCAGGTCGTAGCTGCGGCGCACCCAGCGCGCGTCGTAGTCGGTCTCGGTGCGCCAGGTGAAATCGCGCACGTTGTCCAGCACCACGTGGCGGCCGTCGAAGGATTCCACGTGCAGGCGCTGCGCCACGTCATCGGCCCAGTCGCGGTCCTGGCGTGGGGTCAGCAGCAGCCACCACAGCCCCGCCAGCGCCAGAGCGCCGGCAAAGGCCGCCCACAGCCGGCGCGTGCCACGGCCGCGCGCCACCTGCCACGCCGCCCAGGCGGCGGCCAGCAGCCACAGCATCGCCGCGGTCGCGCCCAGCCAGCCCGGCCCGGGCATCTGGTAGGTCAGCAGACCGGCCACCCACAGCGCCAGCAGCACCATCACACATCCTGTCATCCATCGTCCTGCGGCTTTCACTGGCATCCTGTCGGGGTCCCGGGGCGGCATAGTTAGCCACAAGCCGCCTCACGGCGACATCTACGACGGTTCAGGCTGGCGCCGGCGGGCGCATACTGGCGTCCACCAAGGGTATACAGGGATCGAGGATGGGCATCACCACCGTGGCCGGCGTCGCCGTGCAGGCGCAGCATCGGGCCAGCTGTCATTGCGGCACCGTCGAGCTGCTGCTGGACCTGCCCGAGGGCATCGTCGACCCGCGCCGCTGCGACTGTTCGATGTGCCGGCGCCGCGGCGCCATCGCCGCCAGCGTGGCCGAAGACGGGCTGCATATCGTGCGTGGCCAGGCCCATCTGCGCCTGTACCAGTTCAACACGCACGTGGCCGAACACTACTTCTGCGACGTCTGTGGCATCTACACGCACCACCGCCGCCGCTCCAACCCGGACCAGTACGGCTACAACGTGGCCTGCCTGGAAGGCATCGATCCGTTCGCGCTGGGAACCGTTCCGGTCAGCGACGGGGTCAACCACCCCTCTGATCGCACCGGTTAGTGGCGGCTGCGCCGGGGTGGCGGCGCGATCTTCTGCCAGGGGGCCATGCTGGCCCGGCCGACGCGCAACGGACGCTTCAACGGCGTTCGACGCGCGGACAGGTCCGCTGCAGGCGGCAGCGTCGCGGCGGGCAGCGCAGGGCTCGAGGGCCAGAGTCGGTCAAGCAACCACATGGCTGGTCTCCGTGGGGGACGGGGACGATCAACCCTACCGATGCCCGGGCCAAGACCGGGTGATGGCGCTGCGGCAGGCAGGTGACAGCCAGGCACATTCCCCATGGGTCGGCCGCATACCTCACCGTCGCGGCGGCTTTCGCGCGCAACGAAACTGACGTCAGCTGCAGCAACGTGGCACTGGAAGTGGGCGGACACCTGAACGACAAGCTGCCACGCCGTGCTGCGCCTTCGGCGATTGTTTTCGCCGGCTACCCGCGCGTGGTCACCGGCACCATCAGCTATCGGTTCTGAGCACGGCAACGGCCGGCGACCGCCGCAGCAGCACATGCAACAGCAGGGAGCTGCCGGCGGTCAGCGCCGACAACACGTGCAGCAGCTGCGCCAGCGCTTCGCCGCTGGCGCGCTGCAACTGCAGCGACGTTGACCCAGGCAGCAGCGGCTGGGCCGAATGCAGTGCACCGGTAGCCAGATAAACCGCGGCCTTGCCCACTGCCGGAGCGGATGCGCCCGGCAGGCGTTGACCGATGAGCGTCGCCAGCAATGCAGTCACCGCAGCAAGTGCGATGCCCTCGCCCGCTACCCGCACCGTGCCGAAGATTCCCGCCGCCATGCCCGCGCGTTGCACCGGCACTACGCTGACCGACAACCCGTCCATCAAGCCCCATGGCAATGCGGTGCCTGTACCGATCAGCACCAGCAGCGGGATCCATTGCGCCGGCAATGGATGTGCCGCCTGCCGCGACAGCAGATACAGCCCCAGCGCGCAGAGCAGCAACCCAGCCACACACAGGCGCGTGCTTCCCAGCCGGACGGCCCAGCGCGCAGCCAGCAGTGGCAGCACCAGCATCGGCGCGGACAGCGCCAGCATCTGCACGCCAACGGTGGCGACGCTCTGGCCATGCACGCCCATCAACTGCAACGGCAGGACCACCAGCAGCACCACGTAGCCGAAGCAGGTTGCCACCGGCAGCAGCTGCACACCGACGAATGCCCGCTGTGCGAACAGCGAAAGATCGAGCAACGGCGCCGGCTGCCTGCGCTCGATCAGCACGAACGATGCCGCCAGCAACACGGTCGCCAGCAATGCCCATCGCACCCGCGCTGCGTACAGGCCGAATTCGCCCAGCCACAACAGCGCCAATGTCAGCATGCTCAGTGCCAGGCTGAAAGCCAGCATGCCCGATACGTCCAGCTGCGCAGCCTGCCCGCGGCTCTCCGGCAGCACGCGGGCTGCCAGCGTGCACGCCAGCAGAGCCAGTACACCTCCGGCGGCAAACACGCTTCGCCAGCCCAGCGCCTCAAGCAGTACGCCTGCAAGTAGTGGCCCCAGCGCCAGGCCGGCACCGAAGGTCGTGCCCAGCAGGGCAAACACGCGCGTGCGGGCCTGGCCGTGCCACGCCTGCGCCAACGCGGCGCTGCCCGACGCCAATGCCGCCGCAGCGCCCACGCCTTGCAACCCGCGCGCCAGGCCCAGCCAGAACAGATCCGGCGCAAGGCAGACGAACATCGTCGCCAACGCGAAGCCGCCGCTGCCCAGCAGGAACAGGCGGCGCCGCCCATAGCGGTCCGCCAGCCCACCTGCCGCCAACAGCAGGCTGCCGAATCCGAGCATGAAGGCGTTGGTCACCCAAGCCAGCGAAGCGGGCGAACTGGCCAACTGGATGGCCAACACCGGCACCGCGACAGCGCCGGCCGAGAACGACAATGGCAACGCGAGCGCGGCCAGACACACCGACAACAGGGCCCAGCGCCGTTGCGCGGAGTGGGAATCGGTCAGAAAGCGGGCCATCGCGGCCTCCTGCAGAAGGGGCCATTGATGATGAACAGGCCGCGATCCGGGAAAAACAGGCCCGCAGGCGTTTGATTACAGCCAGATGTTCCGCAATCATTCCGCCATGGACTCCATTTCCGCACTGCTGGCCTTCGTCCGCACCGCCGAGGCCGGCAGCATTGTCGGTGCCGCCCGGGTGCTGGGCCTGTCCGCCTCCGCAGTGGGCAAGCGGATCGCCCGCCTGGAGCAGGACCTGGGTACGCGACTGTTCCACCGCACCACGCGCCGCATGCACCTCACCGACGAAGGCGACCTGCTGCTGCAGCGCTGCCGCCGGGCATTGGATGAACTATCCGAGGCCCAGGCTGATCTTGCGCAACGCCAATTCGCTCCGCGCGGCCTGCTGCGGATTGGCCTGCCCACCATCGGCTACCGTTTTCTGCTGCCGGTGCTGCCCGGCTTCCAGCAGCGCTACCCGCAGGTGCAGTTGGAACTTGATTTCAATGACCGCCTCGTGGATGTAGTCAGCGAAGGGCTGGATGCGGTGATACGCAGCGGTGAACTGGCCGATTCCAGCCTGATGTCGCGTCGCCTCGGCAGCTTCCACTTCGTGCTGTGCGCAGCGCCGATGTACCTGCGAACACACGGCTGGCCACAGTCGCTGCCGGAACTGCGTTCACTGCAGGCGGTGCGTTTCCGCTTCCCGACCACCGGCACGCTGCAGCCCTGGAGCCTGCCCGGCGTGAATGGCGATGCCGGCGCTGCTCTGGCTACGGCAATGACCTGCAACAACATGGAAGCGCTGCTGGCCGCGGCGATCGGTGCCATGGGCGTGGCCTGGATGCCTGATTTCCTGGCGGCCGAAGCACTGGCCGATGGCCGGCTGAAGCAGGTGCTGCCGATGCTGGAACGGCAGCACGGACAATTCTCACTGCTGTGGCCGGGCAATCGCCACCCCAGCGCGCGCCTGCGGGTGTTCATCGATTACACGGCCGAACATCTGTTCGCCCGTCCCCGCTGAGCAGGCAGATGCACCGCCCGCCGCCGCTCCCGCGCACGACGCGCATTGCCACCCCCGAGGCAAGCGCCATCAGCGCATTCGTGGCTGACCACGAACTGGCGGCGGGCGATGCGGGTTGGCGTACCGGACAACTCTGGGACTGACCGGCAGATCATTGTGATCCCCACACATCGCCCACCACGGACAGCGGGGCACGAGATCCGCAGGCGCCATCCGTGCGCCTGCCGATCACGTGCCAGAGTTGATTGTAGGACGCCAATCCCAGCCGGCCGATGATGGCCGACGGGGACATGCTGGTCGTCGTAGCCGAGGCGGTATGTAGGGATTGCCCGCACCGGTGCATCAGGCTTGCCGCAGGCATGATTCCCGAAGACAGAACTGCAGGCCGAATCACATTCCGGAGGCATGCACGACGCGGATCACCGCCGCACCCGCGCATGCAATACGGATGCTCTGCCGGCAATCACGACACTACCGGTTGTGCTGCCATCGCCAGGAAATTCTGCAGCACCGGCGTGGGTGATTCCGGGCGCATGCAGAACTGCAGTTCGAAAGCAGCGTTGCCGCCGTCCAAGGGCCGATAGACGATTTCCTCGGGACGGAACCCGGCCATGCTTGCCGGCACGATCGCCACGCCCGCTTCCACGGCCACCAGCGACAGCACTGCGTGCATGCCCTGTGCTTCCTGCACGACCCGCGGCGTGAAGCCGGCAGCAGTACACAGGCCCAGCACCTGTGCGTGGAAGCCGATGCCTTCGGCCGACGGCCATGAAACGAACGGCTCGTCCACCAGCGCGGCGACATCCAGCCGTGGCCGTGCGGCCAGCCGATGCGCGCGCGGCAGGGCAATTGCCAGTCGATCATGGTCGAACGCCCGCAGATGCAACTCTGCGGAAATGATCGGCGGAATCAGGATGCCCAGGTCGATGCGCCCTTCGCGCAGCCACTGTTGCTGCTGCCGCGAGGTGGCTTCGTGCAGATGCAGCTGCACCTGCGCAAACGCATGACGGAACTGGCGGATCAGCGCCGGCAGGCGCCCATAGAGTGCGCTGCCGACATAGCCTACGCGCAGGCTGCCGGTCTGCCCTGCCGCCGCTTCCCGCGTGCGCTGCAGCGCCTGCTCGGCATGCTGCAGGGTTGCGCGCGCCTCCACCAGCAGCGTCTGCCCCGCTGCGGTCAGGCCCAGCGTGCGGTTACCGCGTACGATCAGCCCGGTACCCACCTCGTCCTCCAGGCGCCGCATCGCCGCCGTCAATGGCGGCTGCGACATGTGCAGGCGTGCAGCAGCGCGATGGAAGTGCAGTTCTTCGGCCACCGCCACGAACTGGCGGAGCAGGCGCAGATCGATCATTTCATCGCAGGCAGGTGGAGACCTGCCTAGGGTACGCGTTCAACCGCGCGCGTCGACACTCGGCCGTGCAATGACCGGCCACTGCAGGGCCACCGATTCGATGCTGTCCGCTGCCACCGCACGCAGGTCGCGCGGATAGGCCACGTGTTCGGCTTCCTGCAATCGCAATGCATGGAACTGGCCGTTGCTGGCCCGCAGGGTCCAGCCACCCTGCCGGCAACGCGTGGAGGCAAGGAAGGCAACCCCGGGCGCCACCGCCTCTGGATGCAGTTCATCCGGTTCCCCATCGATGCCCCACATGCGGGTCTTGGCCACCGGCGACACCGCGTTGACGACGATGCCATGCTCGGCACCTTCCAGGGCCAGCACATTGACCAGCCCCTGCGCAGCCAGCTTGGCCATCGCGTAGCCGCACAGGCCGCGCTGCGCATACTGCGGGTACAGCGCGCGATCGGAGGTGGTCAGCACGATGCGGCCGCCGCCGGCAGCACGCATCGCAGGCCATGCCGCCTGTGCCAGCCACAGCGGTGTCTTCGCCGCCAGGCACAGCATCTGCTCCAGTGCATCGTCTTCCACCACTTCGATACCGGCGTAGGCCACCCAGCCGGCGTTGTGGATGATGAAGTCCAGGCGACCATGCCGCTGCAGGATGTCCTGCACGAGCGCGTGGCAGCCACTGCGCTGGTTGATGGGGCCGCTGGCGGCTTCGACCGGCAGGCCCTGGGCATGCAGTGCTGCCACCGCGTGGGCGATGCGCTGCGGATCGGTACCCGTGCCGTCCGTCGCGGCGCCCACGTCATGCATCACCACGTGCGCGCCACGCTGGGCCAGCAGGCGGCTGTAGGCCAGGCCGAGGCCACCGGCGGCACCGGTTACCAGGCCCACCTGGCCTTCGAACGAGATACTGGAATTGGGTTTCATCGGCACAGCTTCAACCAAGCGCGCCGGCCCCGGCCAATACTGTTGGCGGCACGCCACGATACGCCGACGCTATCGCGCGTCATCGGCTGAAGCGGCGGGCACCGGCCACGCAGATCACCGCTGCCACGGTCACCAGCAACATGCCGGCGCTGACGGTCTCGTGCAGCAGCAGCGCCGCCAGCGCCAGGCCGAAGAACGGCTGCAGCAGCTGCAGCTGGCCGACCGCAGCGATACCGCCCTGGGCCAGGCCGCGATACCAGAACAGGAAACCGACCAGCATGCTGAACACCGCCACGTACCCCAGCGCCCACCAGGCCGACGCGGCGACCGCCGTGAACGAGGACGGGCGCATCGCCACCATCAGCGGCAGCATCACCGGCAATGCCAGCAGCAATGCCCAGCTGATTACCTGCCAGCCACCCAGATGCCGGGCCAGGCGGCCGCCCTCGGCATAGCCAAGTCCGCACACCACGATCGCTGCCAGCATCAACAGGTCGGCCTGCAGTGAGGCTTCGATGCCGTTGCGCGCGGCGTAGCCGACCACACAGGCGCTGCCCAGCAGCGAGAACACCCAGAATGCCGGGCGTGGCCGGTCACCGCCGCGCAGGACGCCGAATACCGCCGTGCTCAGCGGCAACAGGCCCAGGAACACGATGGTATGTGCCGAGGAGGCGTGGCGCAGGGCAAGCGCGGTCAGCAACGGGAAGCCCACCACCACGCCCAGGCTGACCAGCACCAGACCGGGCAGATCGCTTCTGACCGGGCGCGGCTGGCGCAATGCCAGCAGCAGCACCAGCCCCAGCAACGCGGCGATGCTGGCGCGTGCGGCGGTGACGAAGCTGGCGTCCAGCTCCATCACTGCCAGGCGGGTGGCCGGCAACGAGCCGGCGAAGATCACCACACCGATGAAGCCATTGATCCACCCGCTTGCCGACCGTTCCACACCCTGCTCCAGAAATGCCGGGCAATGGCCGGCCGTGCCCGTCATTGGGCCACCGGGCACGGGCGATACACAGCTACAATCCAGTACAGTCACAAGTAACTGTACTGCCCACAATCCCCTTACAGTCACGCGCATGTCCCGACCGCCCAGCCGCATCGACAGCGTCATCCACGCCGTCCGCTCCCGCATCAGTTCGCGCCTGGATGGCCCGGGCAGCCGCCTGCCCTCGGTGCGCGCGCAGGCCACTGCGATGGGCGTTTCCGTGTCCACCGTGGTCGAGGCCTACGAACGCTTGGCCGCCGAAGGCGTGATCGCCGCGCGCGCCGGCTCCGGCTTCTACGTGGCTGGCCCGGCGGCACCACTGGCGCTGGCGGAAATGGAACCGCGGCTGGATCGCGCGGTAGACCCGCTGTGGGTATCACGGCAATCGCTGGAAACCCCGCCGGGACACCTCAAGCCCGGCTGCGGCTGGATGCCCAGCGACTGGCTGTACCACGATGGCCTGCGCCGTGGCCTGCGCCGCATGGCCCGTACCGACTCCGCACACCTGGTGGACTATGCAGGACCGCTGGGCCTGCCGGCATTGCGGCAGACACTGCAGCGACGCGCGGCCACGCTGGGCATCGACGCGTCGATGGAGCAGTTGCTGCTGGCCGAATCGGGGACGCACGCGGTCGACCTGATCTGCCGCTTCCTGCTGAAGCCCGGTGACTGCGTGCTGGTCGACGACCCGAGCTATTTCAATTACCACGCGATGTTGAAGGCCCATCAGGTGCAGGCCATCGGCATACCGTACACACACACCGGGCCGGATCTGCAGGTGTTTGCCAGCGCGCTGCAGGAACACGCGCCACGCCTGTACATCACCAATGCCGGGCTGCACAACCCGACCGGCGCGGTGCTGTCGGCGACCACGGCACACCGCCTGCTGGGCCTGGCCGAACACAGCGAACTGATCATCATCGAAGATGACATCTTCGCCGACTTCGAGCTGCGCCCGGCGCCGCGGCTGGCGGCCCTGGATGGATTGTCGCGGGTGATCCATGTCGGCAGTTTCTCCAAGACCATTTCCGCGGCATCGCGCTGCGGCTACATCGCCGCGCGCCCCGACTGGATCGAAGCACTGACCGATCTGAAGCTGGCCACCAGCTTCGGCGGTGGGCACCTGGCCGCGCACCTGATGCAGATCGCACTGACCGACAGTGGCTACCGCCGCCACATGCAGGCGGTGCGCACGCGCCTTGCCGATGCGCGCAAGCACACGCTGCGGCAGGTGCAGAAGCTGGGCATTACGCCATGGCTGCAACCCGATGCAGGGCTGTTCCTGTGGTGCCAGCTGCCCGATGGCCGTGATGCATCGGCGGTGGCCAGGCAGTGCCTGCGCGAAGGCGTGGTGGTAGCGCCGGGCAATGCCTTCAGCCAGTCGCAGCGGGCTGCCGACTACGTGCGCTTCAATGTGTCGCAGTGCCAAGACCCGAAGATCTGGCAGGTGCTTGGGAAGGCGTTGCAGCAGCACAGCTGAGGCATCCGAGTGCGTTATCCTGCCAGCCATCCAGGCAAGGAGCGCCCGCATGCGTCGATGGATCGGCATCACCTTGGTCTGCGGGCTGGCCAGTGGTTGCGTCACGTTCGGGCCACCCGACGGCTCGCTGCAGATCGCTGGCTATGCGCCCACGGATGGCAACTGCCAACTGCAGATCACCGCGCCGGGGGCGTCCAACACGGATGCCGAGCCGGTACAGGGCTATTTTCAACGGCACTTGATGGTTCATTCCAGCAGGCCCGGTCGCGTCGCCCTGCTTTGCAATGGAAGGCTGCAGGCCGAACGCAGCTTCCGCTATAGCCGCGACGTGGGGTTCGGCGAGGTTCTGCCGCTTCTTGTTTTCGAACGCAGCGCGCTGGATCTGGGCGGCAGCACGCCGGTCGTACGCATGCGCGCCTTCCAGTCCGACTTCCTGGAATGGAACAAGGCCTCGCTTGCACGGCTGGCAGAGCATGGCCCATCGCGCGGCCAGGCATTGGCCGATGCGTCGTACGCGAAGCTGGTGGAGCACTATGCCCTGCCGGGCACCTCTCGCACCGTCATGCGCCGGCCCAGCGTCGAGTCAGCGCATGATCCGGAAATGGAACAGGTCCTGGCCGTGCAGATCCTCGGCGACGCAGCGTCCATACGTACCGCGCAACAGCGCCGCTCCAGCGTCCGCATCCATGAGTACCGGCTGCAGCGCGTACACGATGACTGGCGATTGACCGGCCTGTATCGCCTGGAAGCAGACGGGATGAAGCCCGCGCTCTGAAAACCCCGGGCTCAATGGGCGAGGTAGGTCTCTGCCGGGATGTCCAGAAGCTCCGGACCCGAAAGCGCGGCGCCCCGCAGATCGGCGCCCGTATTCAAGGCGTTGTCGATCGCATTGAGCGACGAACTGCGCTGGCAGATCGCCCGGAACGCGGCGCGTGGCCCTTCGTGGTACATGGCCAGGGCGCGCTGGAGACCGGCAGCGAATACAGGCTCACGGTCGAGCGGTAGTTCATGCAGCTCGCCTTGTGCGTCGGAGGCGGTGAATGTACCGGGCAGCTGCACGCCCAGCTCCATATGACCGATCAGGGCCATGGCGAAGGCTTCAGGCAACCACACCAGCAGGCGTCGCATCTGCCAGTGTTCGCTGCCGAGCGCGAGCAGCGCCCGCTCGGCCTGCTCCTCATCCACGCCCTCCCGTCCCAACATTGTCAGCGCCAGTTCAAAGGCTTCCGCCGATGGCATCGCGGGGCTGCGAGGGTCCATTCCCGATCTCTTCAATGCATGCAGGCGCAGACCTTAAGCAAAGGCGGGCCACTGTGCAATCGACACTTGCCGAGCACGGTAAAGTGGATGTTCGCCATTGCCGCAGGAATCCTTCCGATGTCCTTCTCCGATCCCCACGCCGTGGCCCGCTACGCGGAGGGCCCGCTGCGGCAGGTACCCGGTTTCCTCGGACTGCAGCAGATGAGCCACCTGCTGCTGGCCGAACACGTACCCGATGATGGCCAGGTGCTGGTGCTCGGCGCAGGCGGCGGCCTGGAACTCAAGGCCTTCGCAGAAGCGCACCCGCAATGGCGGATGCTCGGCGTCGATCCTGCCGCGCCAATGCTCGCGCTGGCCGAACAGACCCTGGGGCCGTTGATGGCCCAGGTGACGCTGCTGGAAGGCTACATCGACGATGCCCCGCGCACCGTCTTCGACGGCGCCACCTGCCTGCTGACCCTGCACTTCCTCACCGTTGAACAGCGCCTGCACACCCTGCGCGAACTGCGGCAACGGCTGCGCGCAGGTGCGCCGTTGGTGGTGGCGCACCACAGCGTGCCGCAGGACGCGGCCGGCAAGCATCGCTGGCTCCAGCGCTACGCCGCGTTCGCCGAGGCTTCCGGCATTCCACGTGCCGATACACAGCGCGCGATCGAGGCGATTGCCGAGCGCCTGCCGCTGCTCTCACCCGAACAGGAAGTGGCGCTGCTGCAGGAGGCCGGCTTCGAGAGCGTGGAACTGTTCTACGCCGGCTTCAGCTTCAGGGGCTGGGTGGCACATGCGCCGGCCACACCGGTATAGCGCCGCGACGCACGCTCATGGCACCACGGTAATGCCGATCCGCTGCATCAGCAGCGCGACCTGCTGCACATCCAGCGTGGCGCCACGCAGGTTGGTGCTGCGCAGGTCCAGTTCGCCCAGTTCGGAGTTGGTCAGGTCGCAACCGGTGAAGTTGGCGGAATTCCAGTCGACGCCATCGAACTGGCCGCCGGACAGGTCCGACCCTGCAAAACTGGCGCCGCTCACGTTGGCACCGTCCCAGCGGTTCTCCCACAGCTCGCACTTCTCCAGCGTCACCCGCGAGAAGTTGGCATAGCGCAGGTTGCTCTTCTTGATGAAGGCACTGCAGAACCAGCTGCGCGTGGTGATCTGGTTCATGAAACTGGCGTTGCTGAAATCTGCACCCTGTGCGCGGCACTCGCTGATTTCCAGCCCCAGCGCCTTGATGAAGTTGAAGTTGCACATGCTGATGTCGCACTGGCGGAAGCTGGCTTCCTTCAACGTGGCACCACTGAAACGGCACCCGGTGCGCGTGTCGGCATCGTAGAAGCCGCAGTTCACGAACTCGGTGGCGGTGAGGTCCGCGCCGGAGAAATCGCATTCGAGGAACTGCTGATCGACCACCTTCTGGCCGGTGAACTGATCGGCGCCGATGCGCAGCTTATGGTGAACAGTGGAGGACATGCAGGGTTCCGTGCCGGGTGCCTTGCCATGATGCCGCGCTGGAAAGGCGATGGACAGCACCAACTCGCGCGCGATTCACCAGCGCTCCAGCCGCAGTGTGTACAGGCGTCCCTACGCGCCGCCACCAACGCCAGATACTGCACATTAACGCACAGACAACCTGGTAGAGCGCATCGGCCGGCAGAGGGCGATCGTGACCGGTGCACTGCTGGCCTGCGCCGGCGTGCTGGTGCTCACCCTGGTCACGCCATGGCAGGTGTCGTTGGTCGGCTATGTGCTGGCCGGCCTGGGCTGCGCCACCATCGCACCGGCGCTGTTCTCGCTGGCTGGCAGCCAGAACCGGATGCCGCGGGCGATCGCCATCACCGCCGTGTCCACCCTCGGCTTTGCCGGCATTCTTGCCGGCCCGGCGCTGATCGGTTTCGCCGCCAATCACTTCGGCCTCATCGCCGCCTTTGTCGGCGTGGCGATGGCGCTGTTGCTGGTGGCGGTGTCGACGCGCTGGCTGCGGGCGTGATGCGCATGGCGGCGCTTGTGCCGGAATGTCATGCGCAACCGCCGGTAGCCAATGACGGTTGCCGTTGCACATAACGCGGTGCCCGCCAAGCTGAACAACAGCAGCACCATCAGGCGGCTGTTCTGCTGCCGCAGCAGCGCGGGTAGATCCCAGCTGTGCAGGAAGGAGAACAGCCAGCGACCTGCGCGCTCGCGCTTGCCCAGCGTCAATAGCGGATCGCCGGTAGCCAGGTCGACATAGACGCGGGTTGCTTCAGCATCATCAAAGTCGACCATCGCCACCGGAAAGCGGCGTACCGCGGCGCCGTTCATCGCCTCTGCAGCGCGCGGATAGAAGTAAGCATCGGGTGCCTGCAGAAGGGTGAAGCTGCGCATGCGTGCCTCGGACATCGCCACTACCCTGCCCTGCAACCAGTCTGCACCTAATGCAGTGGACACTTGCAGTGCGCCGCCACGCTCACTGACCACGCGCGAATCGGCATTGCCATCCAGCGCCACCGCGAACAGTTCACCGCCGATGCGTCGCCACTGGATCTCGACCGGCACGAACTGCGGTGTATGCACCGCAGCCAGTACTGCAGCCGGTTGCGCGAGGACGCCAGTATCCGCCGGCACCCCACCCTGATAGCGCGCAACGTCAAGCGAAGCGCGTGAGCTGCTGAACACCCCAAGCGGATTCATCGACATCAACCCACTGAAGATCCAGGTGAACACGAATGCGCTCGCCATCAATCCGATCAGGTGATGCCAGCGCATCCATGGCTCCTGGTACGGCGTCTTCGACCCGGACCGGTACTGCCCGCGAAACCGCCAGCGCCAGATGCCGACCACGACCCCGCTGATTGCGGCCACCGTGCACAGCGCCGACAGCACGATCACCGTCCAGGTCCATACCGGGTCCACCGACTGCATGCGCAGGAAGTACAGCCAGTGCAACCACGCACCCACATAGTTCCAGCGCTGCTGCAGGCGCGGTGCATCCAGCACGACTTCGCCGGTATGCGACGACACGTAGACATCACCGGGCTGTGCACCGCCGACGCCGACGCGATACAGCGGTCGATGCGGATCCAGCGCGCGCGAATGCGTCCAGCGGTCTTCGTCCAGCGGCATGGCGCCAACGAAGGCAGGGCCGCCGGCGAACTGCGCGGCGGAAACCTCGGCCAACTGCGCCGATACCGGCGGCAATGCCTGTCCGGTAAGAACCGACCACGCGCCCACGTTCGCGCCGGAGCGCACCACGTAGGCAGGCTCGCCACGCAGCGTCGTCAACACGACGCGCTCAGGCTCCTGTCGCACCACTTCCGGCAGTACGTAAAGTGCCTGCCAGCCCCGCGCGTCGACCAATGCGGGCAGCGCGGCCAACCGCTCCGCTGGCGTCAGCTTCGGGTAGCCGACGAACAGCATCACCATGCCGCTGACGAACCACAGCAACATCAGCAGGCACCCGCCGATGCCCAGCCAGCGATGCGTCAGGTAGGTCCAGCGCCTGGCGGTGGATCGCAACGACATGGCGTGCGTCCTCAGAAGCGATGGTCGAGGCTGAACTCGACGCGCCGGTCCGCGCCCAGCAGCCACTGCGTACTGGTGTAGTACGCCGTGGCGTAGTACGCCTTGTCGAACACGTTGAACACGCGCGCGGTCAGCCGTGTGCGCGGCGCGGCCTGCCAGGTCAGGGCCAGATCGGTGGTGGCGTAACCCGGAAGCTGCAGCGTGTTGGCGTTGTCGGCATAGCGCTTGCCCACGTAGCGCACGCCACTGGCCACGCTCCAATCAGGCAGGAACTGCCAGCTCAACCAGACGTTGGCCAAACGTTCGGCCACGTTCGGCGGCACGTTGCCATCACGCGACACGATCACCGCCGGCGTGCCGGTGGCTTCCAGGAAATCCTCGAACCCGGCCTTGAGCACGGTCGCGTTGGCATCCAGCGACCACTGCGGCGCGAAGCTCCAGTTCAACGAAGCTTCGATTCCCTTTGAGGTCTGTGCCCCCACCTGCACGCGACGGTCGGGCTGCAACGGATCACGGCTGAGCAGGCCGGTCTTGCGGATGCGATAGGCCGCCAGCGTCCACTCGCCTCCGTCGAAGGCCTGCTTCATGCCGATCTCGATCTGCTTGCCCTTGGCCAGATCGAACTCGCCGTTGGCCGGGCTGATCATCAGCAGACCACTGACCGGGTCGGCCGCCTGCGAGTACTGCGCGTAGAGGGTCAACGAAGGCTGCACCGCGAAGACCGTGCCCGCGCGCCAGCCGGTGCTGTTGTAGGTCCTGGAGAACGCACGCTCGCCACTGATCAGGTCGTTGCGGTCGATCGTGGCACGGTCGTGGCGCAAGCCAGCGAGCACCGACCAGCGCTCGCTCAGTTCCAGCCGGTCTTCCACGAACAACGCGACCTGTTCGGCGCTGTTGCGGTAGCGCGGCAGGTTGGGGGCATCGCTGCTGAAGCCACCGGGCACCGGGTTGAAAGGATCCACCGGCCCCGAGCTGCCCGCATAGGTGTTGTTGGTGTGCTTGAAATGCGCACGGTTGGCATCGAAGCCGACGGCGAAACTGTTCGGCTGACCACCTGCATTGCCCAGCAGGCGCAGCGTGGACGTCAGTCCGGTCTGGTCCTGGTTGTGGGTGATCTGGGTGTTGCCAGAGCGGTCGATCAGGCCCGTGCGCCCGTTGTAGACATAGGCCTCGGCATTGCGCCAGTCGCGCTGGCTGTCGATCTGGTAGACGCGTGTGCGCCACTCCACGTTCCCGTTCGGCGTCCAGGCCGCATCGAGCTGGGTCCAGCGGTCGCGGAAACGGATCACGCTGTCGGCCACGTTGTAGTTCTCGTGGCGCAGCGCATCCAGCTGCCGCCCATCGATCAATGGCGTACCGAAGTAGCGCATCGGCTGCTGGTAGCCCTGCGCATGGGTCAGCGTGAACTGCATGTCCGACCTTGGCTGCCACAACAGGGCGCCGGAGAACGTCGCATCGTTGTTGCGGCCGCGGTCGACCCACCCGCTGCTGTAGTTGCCGCTCACATCCAGCCGGTAGGCCAACTCGGGCGTAAGTGCGCCACCGCTGCCGAAGCCCAGGCGCGCAGTGTCCTCACTGCCCAGGGTCACGCCGACCTCATTCTCGATGGCACCGCGCGAAGGCTTCTTCGGCACGATGTTGACCACGCCGCCGATGGCGCCATCGCCGTGGATGACCGAGGCCGGCCCGCGCAGCACCTCGATGCGCTCGATAGACCAGGTATCGAACGGAAAGGTGATGCCCACACCACCGTACTGGCGCAGGCCGTCGTACAGGCGCATCACCGAGGCGCCATCGGTGAAGCCACGGCTGGACAGCGCACTCAGGCCGTTGCCCGGATGGGGCATGGCACTGATCGCGCCGGCGCGGATGATCGCGTCGTTGAGATTGGAATCGCCGCGCTGTTCCAGCTGCTCGCGTGAAATCACCGTCAGGCTAGCCGGCGTCTGCAGCACGCTCAGCCCGAGCGCCGAACCGGTATTGGCGGTGGAGGACAGCGAACCGCTGCGGGTATCGACCACGCGGACGGTATCCAGGGTTGTCGGAGGTACCGCATCGTCGGCAAGGGCGGGCACGGTGTGCAGCAGGGACATGCACAACGCAGGCAGCGTCGCCCAGCGCAGCGGGGCGAAGTTGGGGGTGGTTTTCATTTATTCACGGCATGCAAGACCGCCCCGCACTGCGAGGCAGCAGAAAGAATGGCGCACGCGGTAGTGCCAGGCCACGCCTGGCAACCCGGGAAAATCAATCAGCGCGTGCGCAAAGCGCTCAGACGGCCAGCAGCAGCGGTGGCCCGCGCGCGCCCAAGGTGCCGCAGATCCGCTGCGGCAACGTCTGCACCGCACCGCGCAGCGCGCGGCAGACCGGTGCCATCAGTGTCAACAGCAGCAGCGCCGCCACCAACAACGAGATCAGCCTGGCGGCGATCAGGCAGTAATCGCAGTCCACACCCATTTCATGGTCGGCATGTGGATCAGCGGGCGGCTTCTGTGCGGCCTCGCCGTGCTCCATCGCCATGGCGTGATGGTCGTGATGCCCTTCCATCGCGTGCTGGGTATGTGCGGCGTGGTCCATGGCCGCCACCGGTGCGGCAGTCGCAACAACGTGCCCATGCACCAGCCAGCGGCTCACAAGCGGGGCGAACAGCACCAACAGCATGGCAAGCCATGCCAGGGTCTGGAACCGGTGGTGGAGAACAGAGCGGCGCACCCGGCCATTCTACGAGCCCGGGGCCAACCTTGGACCATGTTCAGGGTTGCCACCCCGGTCCTGCGACATCGTGTCGCAGGCAGTTCCATGCCGATCCTTGTCAGGTGCCGATATCGCCGGAAAGGGACGGACGGGCGCCTGGTGTGACCGGCCCCTTCCGTCCCCTGGCGGCAAACGCTAGAACCGTGCCGGTTGCTGCACAGCGCGTTCCAGGAACATGACGCCCGCCTGCAGGCTGTTGCGGGCGTTCTCCAACCAGCGCTCCGGATCGGCTACCGCGAATCGCTCCTGTGCATCCACATCACCGGAGTCAGCCAGGTCGGCCAACTGCAGATGGATGTGGTGCTCCACCAGGCTCATCAATACGGCGAGCTCGGCCGATACCCCGGCGATGCGTTCGGTGAAGCCAGCGTCGTTGCTGTTCAGAGACATGTCCCCTGTTCCTATGCGTTGCGGTGTTGATGGATGGCTTCGAAACGCTCGGCGCAGGCAGGCCCACAGAACAGTCTGGCCGGATCGTTTTCGAAGTCTTCGCTGCAGTCCGGGTTTTGGCACTCCCCAGTAGGTTTGAGAGAGGCAACGTTGCCGGCCCGCACTGCGTGCTGGGCCAAGGCGCGTTGCAGGTGGCGCGCTTCCAGTTCCTGCGCTTCGTCGATGGTGTCCGTCATGCCAGTCGTATTTTATCGGGGGGTGGTCGCACCGATTGAGAACGTCGCGACCGTCGTGCGCGGTATCGGCACGGCATCGGACATGCGTACTTCATCGGGTTCGTTTTCAAACATGCGGACTCCTTGTGCATGGCGCCCGGGTCGGGCGTTGAGAGAGGGCGAAGGGCTGTATCGAACGGCATCGGCATCATCGGAAAATGCGTTCTCGCCGGCTGCGACGCATCGTCGCGATGAGGACGATCTGCGACCGTCATCGCAGATCCCTCGCTGACAAGAACGCCATGCGAGACCGGGGATGCAAGGTGTCAAAAGGTGTTGCAAAAACAAGCCCGCTCCGACACCATGATGACGTCACCACCTTCCATCACCCACTGACCACGTTGCGTCGGGCAGCCACCGCATGTCCCGCGAACAGCGGGCAGCACACAGCACGTTGGCCGCAACCGGCCGCTGTGAACCGAACCACGCTTCAAGGGGACCCCGCCGAATGCAGACACCGCACCCAGTGCAGGACATCGTTCCCGCATTCCTGCAGGCCATGCACGCACACGGCATCGTGCCTGATGCGCGTGGCCGAGATGCACTCAATGCGGACGGCACGCTGGTGCGATTCCACGTCGAGGGGGATCGCCGCGGAACGCGCAATGGCTGGGCCGTGCTGTTCGGCGACAACGTGCCCGCCGGCGAGTTCGGCAGCTGGCGTACCGGCCTGCGCCAAGGGTGGTGCGCGAAGTCGCCGACCTCCCTGACCGCCGCCGAACAACGCGCGATCCGGCAGCGCCAGGATGCCGCCCGCGCGGAGCGGGAAAGACAGCAGCGCGAGCGCGAGGACGCGGCGGCCAAGGCGGCCAATGTCCTGTGGAACCGTGCAGTGCCTGCCGATGCCAGCCACCCGTATCTTGTGCGCAAGGGCATTCAGGCGCACGGGCTGCGCGTAGCGGCGTGGCCGGTGCGCAACAGCGATGGTCTGGTGTTCCGGCACATCGACAACGCACTGCTGGTCCCGGTGACCAATACCGCGGGCCGAATCGTCTCGCTGCAGGCGATCTTTCCACGCATGGATCCGGCGCTTGGTCGCGACAAGGACTTCCTGGCGGGCGGCCGCAAACAAGGCTGCTTCCATGTCATCGGCAAGCCGCTGTCCGGCCAGCCCATCGCCATCGCCGAGGGCTACGCCACCGCGGATTCCATCCATCAGGCGACCGGCTGGTGCGTGGTGGTGGCCTGGGACGCCGGCAACCTGGCCGCGGTCGCACGCGCATGGCGCACCGCCATGCCAGACGCAAGCCTGGTGATCTGCGCCGACAATGACCAATGGACCCGGCAACCGCTGGACAACCCCGGCGTCACCCAGGCAACGCATGCCGCTGCGGACATCGATGCACGCGTGGTATGGCCGGAGTTCGCCGTTCTGCATGACGAGGATGACCGCCCCACCGACTTCAACGACCTGCATCTGCGCGAAGGCCTGGAGGCACTGCGTGCGCAGCTGATGCCCGCCCCTGCCGCCACCGCCGATGAAACGGCCACGGAAGATGAGGTGCCAGCAGTGGCCGCCGCGCGCTATCTGGTGCCTGGCAACCTCTCCGCCTTCGACACCTTCACCCCGTTCCCCGACTGCAGCGCGCGTGGCCGGCCATTGCCGACCGCGCGCAACCTGGCCGAACTGTGCCGACGCACCGGCGTGATCGTGCGCTACAACGTCATCCGCAAGGATCTGGAGATCCTCGTCCCCGGCCTGCAGACCACGGTGGACAATGCCAAGGAGGTCGCCGCCGGCGAAGTGATGGACTGCATGCACCGCGCCGGCATGGCTGTTGCCAGCTTCGAGACCAACCTGTGCCAGGTGGCCGAGGCCAATCCGTACAACCCGGTCGCCAGCTGGATCACCTCACGGCCATGGGATGGGCAATCACGCCTGCAGGCGTTCTTCGACACAGTGCAGGAAGCCCAGCCCACACGCATGGCGGATGGCCGCGTGCTGAAGGAGATCCTGATGCGACGCTGGTTGATCTCCGGCGTTGCCGCCGCATTCGAGCCCGATGGCGTGGTCGCCCGCGGCGTACTGACCTTCGTGTCGAAGCAGAACCTGGGCAAGACACGCTGGGCGCGGCAGCTGGCACCGGCCGAGCTGCAGCTGATCGCCGACGGCGTGGTGCTCGACCCCGCCAACAAGGACAGCGTCAAGCAGGTCATTTCCAAGTGGATCGTCGAGCTGGGCGAGGTCGATGCCACGTTCCGCCGCACCGATATCGCCGCCTTGAAGTCATTCATCTCCCGCAGCCATGATGAAATCCGGCGGCCCTACGCGCGCACCGAGTCGCGCTATGCGCGGCGCACGATCCTGTTTGCCAGTGTCAACGACGAACGCTTCCTGCGCGATGCCACCGGCAATACGCGCTGGTGGACCGTGCACGCCGTGGCGCTGGGCGAGCCTGCCCGGATCGACATGCAGCAGGTCTGGGCCGAAGCGCATGCGCTCTATTGCAACGGCGAAACCTGGCATCTGGCGAGTGATGAGCTGGACGCGCTGAACGCCACCAACAGCGAACACGAACCGATCTCGCCGATCGCCGAGCTGATCGACCGTCACTTCGACTGGTCGCTGCCTGCCGAGCAGCGGAGCGTGCCTTATCGCGCCACCGAGATCGCCATTGCCGTGGGCATCGACAAGCCCAACCGCCGGGACGTCAACGAGGCGGCAGCCTACGTGGTCAAGCGCCATGACGTACGCACCAGGCTGATCGGCAAGGAACGGGCGAAAGTGTGGCTGATGCCACCGCGCAGCCGCAGCGTTGCCGAGCACGCCGCCGGGCCGTTCTGATGCCCCGGACCCACGACGGACGTGATGTCGGCAGCGGCAGCGCCGACTGGCGCCTGGACTGCGAGGCACGACACCTGCTGGGGCTGGACGGCTACCACTGCGTCGATGCGCGCGGACGCAGGATGAAGATAGGGCCTCGCCGGCACCGCCAGCAGTACCTTCAGGGCGTGCAGGCAGCACGTGGTCTTGCCGAGCGCGATCGGCTGGCAACGGCTGCGCTGCGGATATGGGACGCAGCGGCCCCCGTGCCCCCGGCACTGGATGACAGTAGATGAAAGGTGTTGACTAGAGGGGGCTGCAAAGGCAAGATATGGGTAACGGCCACGCCACCTTCCAGGAGCCCAGCCATGCCTCGCGCCCGCCTGCACGCCTTCGAAGGCGAACAGCTGACCGTGCAGCAGATCCATCAACGCGTACCGGTTCTATCGCAACGGACCATCCGCGACCACCTCGCCGCCGGCCGCCGCACGTCCACGGCCATGCTGTGCTTCGACCCGATCGCCGCCGCAGCACGCGGCGGCCGCATCACCCAGCGCATCCTGCGCGCCCGCAGCACCACCGGCAGCGATTGCTGACTGCCGCCGCGCCTGCGCATTCCCCAAGGAGTACTTACCGCATGATCCCCGCCTCGCTCGACAGCAGCCAGCGCATGATCGCCGACACGCTGGCCGCATTCCGCTGCGGTTCCGCCTTTGGCAGCGTGCCGCTGCGATCCGCCCCGTTGACGCGGCCACCGCTCTACATCGGCATCGCCGGTGGCAAGGGCGTGGGCAAGGACACCCTCGCCAACGGCCTGGCCTCCGCGCTGGCCCTGCGCTGCGACACCTTTGCGGCCCCGGCGCGGCCAAGTGCCAGCGCCGGATGTCGTCGCGAGCATGTCCATCCGGAGCTGTGGGTGCGCTCGTTGTTCTCGCGCCTGCCCGAAGGCGGTCTGGTTCCCGATGTCCATTCCGCCGACGAGGCCCGCGCCATCCGCCGCCAGGGCGGCGTTGTGATCCGCATCACCCGCCCCGGCCACGACAGCGTGGACCTGCATGCCAGCGGCCAGCCGCTGCCCGCCGCGCTGATCGATTTCGAGCTGCACAACGACCGCAGCGCGGCCGACCTGGTGCGCACGGCACTGGACCAGTTGATGTGCCGCGGCGTGATCTGAACGGCCTGCCGGAACCGCCGCCGTGCGACGGGCCGGTCCGCTGCTTTCTTCATCCATAAAGCAGGTTCCGGCCCATCATCGGCGAAAATGATGTAAGGTCGTCCCCCATCAATGACGGCACCTGCCGTCACCCTGCATCCCCAACCGCTTTCGCAAAGAGGAAATGTCATGGAGGTCGAACAGTTCACGTCGACACGCCAGAAGGCCATCGCGTTGTTCAAGTCGCAGCCCAAGGGTGGCAAGGACATCGTGAGTCTGGATGCGATCTTCATTTCGCTGTGCTCGCTGGCCAGCGCCCAGCCCGAGGCTACTGCCGCCAAGCAGGCACGTACCACCGCCCGCCCCGGCAACCAGCAGCCCCCCGCTCCGTGGTTCATCGAGACGCTGGCCGCGCTCAAGGGCAAGGGCGAGTCGATCACCGTGGCGCGCTTTCTGATGTTCGCCAACCGTTTCCCGGTCAAGCGCATGGACCAGGTCAATGCAGCCCGCTGGCTGCGTGATGCCGGCTACATTCCGCGCAAGACCGGCGGCAACCTGGTGTTCGACCTTTGACCCAGCACCACCTGCAGTCCTGAAGCCCCGGCATCGTCCGGGGCTTTTTCGTTTCAGGCACCCAAGCGCCCGGCAAGAGCATCAACACCGTGGCCGTCCTCACCTTGTACCTGCCGTCCCCTATTGCCCTGTCTCCGTTTCCAGCAGGTGAGGACAAGGAGTACGGGAGAACCAGCGAAACCACAGGCAAGTCCGGATGGCATGACAGGGCCGCATCGCAAACCTGCGCATGCAGGTACTCGCCGGTCCTCGCGCACGCATCTGAATGTCTTCAGTCGCAAGCGCCGAAAGTAGATGAAAGGTGTTGACGTGATCGACGGGATGGCAACAGTGGATACCAATGCCACTGACCAACCTTGCCATGAACGCCCTGCCCGACAGCATCCAGACCCTTGCCGAGGTCATCGGCGAATCCGCAGCCCTCACGCTGGTGCGTGCATGGCCGCCGACCACCTCCAGCACCACCGGACGCCACCGCGTCATCGTCTACGTACCCTCCACCCTGCCCGATCAGCATCGACTGATCGACATTCTTGGCCTGGAGATGGCCCAGCGCCTGGTCGCGCACTTCGGCGGTGAGTTGCTGTTCCTGGCGTCCTGCTTCGCCGCCAGTGCACATGAGCGCCGCGAGCAGATCGCCCGGGCGGTAGCCAGCGGCATGCCCCGCGAGCACGTCGCGCAGGAGTTCGGTGTATCGCAGACCACCATCAAGCGCGCCGTGCGCGGTGCCCGCTCCACCCCGGTCCCGGCCGTCCATCCTGCACTGCTGAAGGGATACGCACGCGCATGAACGAGAGCGAGCTGCTGGCCGGCGTGCCGGACTGGGCCAAGTACCTGGGCGGCACGTCCGGGGTATTGATTGCAGTCTCGTTGTGGCTGCGGCAATGGTTGTCGTCGGCCAAGGTCGACCGCACCGCCGATGAAGCCACCAGCAACACCCTGCGCACCCTGCAGGAACAGCTGGCCGCGGAACGCACACGCGCAGATGGGCTGATGCACGAGCGCGAAGCCATGGCCCAGGAGATCGGCCAGCTGCGTGGTGAAGTCAGCGCCCTGCGCGCACAGATCGCCCAGCAGAGCGTGCAGATCGATGCGCTGCTGGACCTGGTGCGTAAACGATCGGGAGCAGCCGCATGACAGCCGCCGCAGCGAGCGCCCTCGGCGGCGCCAACGTGGCCGCGTTCCTGGACATGCTGGCCGTATCCGAAGGCACCGACATTCCCGGCCAGCGCTCCCGCAATCGTGGTTACGACGTGATCGTCGGCGGCCAGCTGTTCAACGACCATCGCGACCATCCACGCGTACTGGTGTCGCTGCCCCGCTACGGCATCAAGTCCAGCGCCGCCGGCCGCTACCAGTTCCTGCGCAGCACCTGGGACGACCTGCGTGCACGCCTGGACCTGCCGGACTTCGGCCCGGTATCGCAGGACCGCGCCGCGGTAGCGCTGCTCAAGCAGTGTGGTGCCTACGATCTGATCCGCCTAGGCCGATTCGATGCTGCTGTCACCGCCGCCCGGCGCATCTGGGCGTCGCTGCCGGGCGCCGGCTACGGGCAGAAGGAGCATGCGCTGGAAACGCTGCGCGCCTCCTATCGCGCCGCTGGCGGGCTCCTGCAGTGATGCCGATACCGCTGAGGCAGCGCATCGTGCTGCTGGGCCTGGTTGCCAGCCACGCGTGCTGCGCATGGCTGGGCTGGGAGATGCGCGACCGCAACGCGGATCTCGCCGCCATGCGCTTACAGGCCGCGCAGGAGACCGGTCGTGCCGACACCGCGCTCGTCGCGCGCCAGCAGGACCACACCAACGCACAGGCCGGTGCACAGGCTGAATCACAGCGCTTGGCCATGCAGTCCGGGCGGACCCAGCAGTTCATCACCCTGCAACAGGACATCGAGACCCATGCCAAGACTCCTGGCCGCGACCGCGGCGATGCTGATGCTGAGTTCGTGCGCATCTGGCGCGAAGCCAATGCCGGCCGCCCTCTTCATCCCTGACCTCAGCATTGCACCGGCACAACTGCGCGCGCCGCAGGAACTGCCCGATCTGCAGGCTGCCGACGACGACGCGCTGCTGCGCAACCACGTTGCCGTGGCGCGCCAGTACCACGAACTGGCCGACCAGATGCGCGCCCTGCTGTGCAGCCTCGGCAGCCAGCACGGCTTCACCATCAATGGTGCAGCACCGCTGACGCCTGCCGGTTGCATCCCCGCGGGCAACACCAGACATCGCGGCCCACACGAGCACTGAGCGGGCCAGTCATGGCCACGCGTGCAATGTCCCGCGCCCCGGGCAATGGCAACACTGCTTGCAGAAAGCGCGTGCTGCGGCCAGTCGCGTTCTTCCTTCCATTCATCGCATGAGCTGACATGGCAACCGATACCCCTTCCTCCACCTTCGACGCGCTGCACGCCGCCATCGAAGCGGCGATCCGAACACGCTTTGCGGACTTCGCGACCGTCGAGTTCTATCGCGACGCCAACAGTGGTGCGCCACCCACGCCCGCCTGCCTGCTGGCGATGACCCGCTGTGATCGCGGCAAGGACAGCGATGATGGCAGCGGCCAACTGCAGGCCGTGCTGCGCTTTGAAGCACGCATCTCCGTGCAGTCCGCGGCAGCCGATTCTGCCCTGCAGCTGCGCCGGATCGCTGTAAGCCTCGCCACCTGGCTGCATCAGCTCGGCCGCTTTCCGGGTGCGCCCAGTGGCGCGATCGAGGTAATCGCAGCGCTTCCAGAGGATGCCGCAGCGGCGCAGCCCGACCTGCGCACGTGGATCGTGGAATGGTCAGTGCCCATCGCGCTGGGCGGCAATGCCTGGGAGGACGGCGATGGCGTAGTACCGCACGCGTCCTACAGCTTCGCACCGGAGATCGGCCGGGCCCATGAGCGGCGCTACCAGCCACTCGCGGAGGACACGCCATGAGCGCCGAACACGCCCGGCTGATCGGCAACCTGTTGATGATCGGCGTCGTGCGCGAACTTGATGAAGCCGGCGGCCGCGTGCGCGTCGATGCCGACGGCATGCTCACCGATTGGATTCCCTGGCTGGAACGCCGTGCGGGACCAGGCGTGCGCAGCTGGTGCGCACCGGAGCCCGGCGAACAGGTGGTGCTGGCATGCCCGTATGGCGACCCCGGCCAGGCCCTGGTGCTCGGCAGCCTGTACCAGGATCGCTTTCCCGCACCGGCCGACACACGCCAGCTGCAGCGCACGCAGTACGCCGACGGCAGCCTCGTCGAGTACGACCGCGAAACCACCACGCTGACCATCACCGTTGGCAGCGGCAAGGTCATCGTCAACTGCGCAAACGCAGAAGTGCATGCCAGCGAATCGGTGTTGCTCGACACGCCGGCGCTCAAGGCCACCGGCGATCTGGACGTCACCGGTGCGATCACAGCGGGCAAGGACATCAGCACATCGGCCGACGTCAAAGCCGGCGCCATCAGCCTGAAGTCACACAAACACACCGCCCAGGGCCCGACCGCACCCACCACGCCTGCACAGCCGTGATGGGCCATCGCTGCAATGCCCTGAAAACCCGTACTCCACGACGATAGAGACCATGCGAGGAATCGACGCCAACACCGGCAAATCCCTGGATGGGCTCGCCCATCTGCACCAGTCCGTGCGTGACGTTCTCACCACGCCCCTTGGCTCCCGCGTCCTGCGTCGCGAGTACGGCTCGCGCATCTTCGAACTGATCGATGCGCCGACCAACCGCTCCCTGCGCATGGACCTGATCGCGGCCACCGTCGACGCACTCGCGCGATGGGAACCGCGTCTCCACGTCGAGAACGTCGACGTCTCCCTCCCCGCCCCCGGCTCGTTCACCAGTGTCAATCTCTCCCAGCTGCCAGCCCCGGCGGTCATCGAAGTGCTCGATTTCGAAGCCATGTTCGATGAGTCGCTGACGGCATTGCAGGCCCTGGACCCCACGTTCGACGCGCTGCTGCCGTCGGACCCCGCCTTCAAGATCCTCGAAGTCTGCACCTACCTGCGCCTGCTCGACCGCCAGCGCGTCAACGATGCCGCGCGCGGTGTCATGCTCGCCTATGCGGTGGGCAGCGATCTGGATCAGCTGGCGGCACTCTTCGGCATCACACGCCTGGTGCTCGATCCGGGCAAGCCACAGGAAGGCATCCTTCCCCGCTACGAGAACGACGAGGACTTCCGTCGCCGCATCCAGCTCGGACCGGAAGGCTTCAGCGTGGCAGGACCGGAAGGTGCCTATGTGTTCCATGCGCTGAGCGCGGATCCGCGCGTGCTGGACGCCAGCGCTACCAGCAGCACGCCTGGTGAAGTAGTGGTGTCGGTGCTGTCGCGTGAAGCCGACGGCACCGCCACCCAGGGCTTGCTCGACGTGGTGGAGGCGAAGCTGAGCGCGGATGACGTGCGCCCGTTGACCGATCACGTGCTGGTAAAACCGGCGACAGTCATCAAGTACGCTGTCGCCGCTACGCTGTACACCTTCGCTGGACCCGACTCGCAGGTCGTGCTGGCCGAAGCGCGCACGCGCCTGGACCGCTACATCGTCGAATCGCATCGGCTCGGCCGGGACGTGACCCGCTCCGGGTTGTTCGCTGCATTGCATGCCGAAGGCGTACAGCGCGTGGTGATCGACAGCCCCGCTGCGGACGTGGTGGTGGACCGCACCCAGGCCACGTACTGCACCGCCGTCACGCTGGCCCACGGTGGCAACGATGAGTGAGGCCACCACGCGCCTGGTCAATGCGCACCTGCGTGGTGCGATTGATGGAAAGAACCAGGTGTTCCGCCACCCCGGCGGCATGCTGGCAACGGTGCAGGCCGTGTATCGCACGGATGCGCAGGGACGCCGGCGCCTGAACGACGCTTCCGTCAGCGGTAGCGCGGTCACGCTCGCAACCGCACCTTCCCCTGGCGTGATCATCGACGGCGACGCACAGGTCCGCGTGCCGGCCTCAGCCAACCTGCTGCCGCCCAATGCCACCCAGGCCGAGCGTGCATTGTCGCAGGCGATCATTGCCCGCCCGCTGCCGGTGGACATCACCGCCCTGTGGGACGCCGATCGCTGCCCGGCCGCGTTGCTGCCCTGGCTGGCATGGGCGCTCTCGGTGGACGAATGGAAGGCGTACTGGCCCGAACCGGTCAAACGCGCCCGCGTGCGTGCGGCGATCGCCATCCAGCGCCGCAAGGGCACGGCGGGCAGCGTCCGCGATGTGGTTGCTGCGTTCGGTGGTTCTGTACTGATCCGCGAGTGGTGGCAGCTGCAACCGAAGGGACCACCGCACACCTTCGAAGCGGTGATGACCATCGCCAACCAGGGCGGCACGTCGGCCACCGCCATCTTCGTCGACGACGTCATCGGCGAGATCACCCGCACCAAGCCGGTGCGATCGCACTTCACCTTCACCCAGGGCATGCAGGCCGACGCAGCAATCGGCGCGCTTGCAGCCGCACACGCCACGGCCTTCCGCCGCATCCAACTGATCGGAGAGTAAACCCCGCATGCGATTGAAAATCACCGACGCCGGCTTCGCCAAGCTGGTCAATCCGCCGAACACCGGCACCAATGCCGTTCTGATCACCCAAATCGGCCTGACGTCCACGGCATTCGCACCTTCGGGCGACCTGACTGCGCTGCCAGGCGAGATCAAACGGGTCGCAACCTTCGGCGGCCAGGCCGTGGGCGATGACACGCTGCACGTGACCATCCGCGACGACAGTGCCACCGCCTATTCGCTGCGCGGATTCGGCCTGTACCTGGCTGACGGCACGCTGTTCGCCACTTACGGCCAGACCGATCCGATCATGGAAAAATCGGCTGCGTCGATGCTGCTGCTGGCCACTGATGCGCGTTTCACCGACGTGGACATCACGCAAATCCAGTTCGGCAACGCCGAGTTCATCTACCCGCCGGCCACCACCGAGGTGCTGGGTGTGGTCGAGCTGGCCACCAGCACCGAAGCGGAAGACGCGGCTGACACCCAGCGCGCGGTGACTCCGCGCGGCCTGCGTGCGTTCACCGACAAGCGCTTTGGTGCTGCCGCACCGACTGCACTGGCCAGGACCCTGCTGTCTGCCGCAACCACGGCTACCGCACGCACTGCGCTAGAGCTGAAGGGAGCCGCACTGAAGGACACCGGGCATGGCAATGGCCTGGATGCTGACACCCTGGACGGCAAGCACGCGTCCGCGTTCGCCCTCGCGGGTGACTTCGCTACTGTCGGGCACAAGCATGTCATCGCGGATGTGACCGGGCTGCAGGGAGTGTTGGATGCCAAGGCGGTCAAGGGAACCAATAGTTTCACCGATCAGCAGTTTGTCGGCGGGACGTTTCCGCTGGTGGGCTTTGGCGCCCAGGGTGCAGAGCAATCCTTCATCGGCGGCTGGGCCAACGCGGGCCTGTGGCGGGTATGGAGCAATGACCGCGCGACCAGTAGTGAAATCACCATCAAGCACGGCGACAGCCCGCGCTGGAACGGCTCTGCGATGTGGCATGCCGGCAACTTTACGCCGGAGTCGAAGATCGATGTGGCGGGCGGCACGTTCACCGGTGGCGTAACCATCAAGAACAGTTCCCTGCGCGTTTCAGGCTGGGCTAACGTCGCAACCGATGGGGTCATCTACTTTGGCTCGGGCGACAGCTACTTATTCAAAGCCGGCCCATCGTTCTCACTCAAGAATGCCGAAGGTGGGTTCACTGCATTGTTGAATTCTGGGGGTGGCATCTGGACCAGCGGCAACTTCGACCCTAACAGCAAGATCAGCAAAGCCGGCGACACGATGACCGGAGAACTCACTACGGTTGGGTTGCGCGTTGGCTACGCTGGGAATGCGGTTGCCCGAGTGTTCAGCTCTGCGGGCGCCGTCTACTGGGACAGCCGCAGCAGCTACGATGGTGAGCTGCCCAATGCTGTCGCGTACTATCGCGCAGCCACGCATGATTTTCGAAACAAGGACGGTAACAGCGTCGCGTCCATTGATGGCGCTGGCAGATTCTGGGCCGGGCAGATTGGTGTGGACACTGCCTTCATCGGCGGAGACCGGACGTCCCAAGGAGCGCAGATTACCTGGAATCGTGAGGGCGCTTCCAATGGCTACGGTTGCTCGGAATACGTTTGCAACTTCGGCGGCGGCACCGGTGGTCACCACTTCTACGTACGACCGAGTGCGGGCGTAGCAGCCACCCGTGTTATGGGTGTTGATCGCAATGGAGCACTATGGGTGGCCGGCGGTTACGACGTCGGCTCCTCGCGCAAACTGAAGGTTATCGACGGTCCCGTGCCCTACGGTCTGGCTGCCGTCGAGCGCTTGGAACTGGCTACCGGTCACTACAAGCCAGAATACAACCCCGACGGCCGCCGTCGTCTCTTCTTTGTCGCCGAACAGCTGGCAGAACTGGTGCCCGAAGCGGTCGACCTGGAAGGCATCGAGTTCAACGGTGAACGCGTCGCCACGGTCAAGCTCGACCAGCTTCTGCCGGTCATGGCCAAAGCCATCCAGGAACTGGCCGCAGAAGTGCGCGCACTGAAGGCGGAGGGCTGACATGGCCAGCGGATATCGCTCGGCAGGCGTCGACTTCGACGATCTGTTCGATCCCTATGTGGAAGGCCCCGTTGCACAGGACTCCGGCCTGCGCGTGGGCGGCACCGACCTCAGCCGTCGCTATGCCCACATCCAGTACGGCAGCAAACGCGGTGACGTTGGTTACCGCATCGGCGGCATGGACGTATCGAACCTGTGGGCTGCGCGCGGCAGCGCCAGTTATCGCCTGCCGTTCCATGGCCAGGGCTATTCGGCAAGCAACGGCGCCAAGACCAACTCGACCGGATCGGCATCGGCATCGATCTCGATCGACATGCTGTCCGACGGCAACTACAGCATCCGTCGAAGCGTCACCGGTGGCGGCAACAACAGCAACACCGTGATTGGCTCCGGCCGCTGGCTTCCGGCAGGCGCCAGCGCCTCCGAGTACGACGTGCAGTTCAGCGTAAGCAACCAGGGAGCGGCGTACTTCAGCAACAGCGCACCGTCGTTCGCCTCGCTGGCATCGACGCAATCGGCAGGCGTATCCATCAGCGTGCCCGCCAGGTCCACCAGCTTTGAAAGTGCCTCCACCAGCATCAACGTCCACCTGCGTCGTGCCGGTGGCAATGCCCAGGTCTCCAGCTTCAGCGCCAGCGTCAGCGCCTCCGGCTGGGTCTGATCGATCACCGGGCCACCGCTGCAATTATCGCGGCGGCCGCATTTTCCGAACATATACCCGTCGCCTGCATCTGCAGGCACACCACCACACCGAGGAACCTCTCCGAATGACCGAATTTCTCCACGGCGTACAGGTCGTCAACATCGACACCGGTGCGCGCTCGATCGCTGTTGCATCCACCAGCGTCATCGGCATCGTCGGCACTGCGCCACTGGCCGACGCCGACGCTTTCCCCATCAACACGCCTGTCCTGGTGACCTCGCCGTCGCAGGCCGCCAAACTGTCGGCCAAGACCGGCACCGAAGCCGGCACGCTGCCCGGCGCACTGGATGCGATCTTCGACCAGTCGTCGGCCGTCGTGGTCGTGATCCGCGTCGAGAACGGCGCCAACGAAAGCGCTACCCTTGCCAACGTGCTCGGCGGCGTGAACGCACAGACCGGCGCGTACTCCGGCGTGCATGCACTGCTGGCTGCCAAGTCCATCGTCGGCGTGAAGCCGCGCATCCTGGTCGCCCCGGGCTTCACCCACCTGCACCCGGCCGATCCGGCCAGTCCGGACACTGTCCTGGCCAACCCGGTCGTGGCCGAGCTGCTCGGCATCGCCGACAAGCTGCGCGCCATCATCATCAAGGATGGCCCGAACAGCAACGACGATGCGGCCAAGACCACCACCGCACTGACTGGTTCCAAGCGTGTCTACGTGGTCGATCCGGCCGTGCTGGTGCAGCAGGGTGAAGCGATCGTCAGCCGTTACGCCTCCGGTGCCGTGGCCGGTGCCATCGCCCGCAGCGACAACGAGCGCGGCTGGTGGGCATCGCCGTCCAACCAGGAGCTGTACGGCATCGTCGGCACCGCTCGTGCGATCGACTTCGGCCTGTCCGATGCGACCAGCCGCGCCAACCTGCTGAACCAGGCCAACGTGGCGACCATCATCCGCGAAGGTGGCTTCCGCCTGTGGGGCAACCGCACCGCCAGGAAGCCACCTTCGCGGATGATGGTCGCCA
>Ga0213828_1000486_pt1 | contig 37966 bp, 40 predicted proteins | sample MC6MC0897MG_FD_180664 | JGI IMG/M metagenome (GOLD analysis project Ga0213828, IMG submission 180664) | Enriched soil aggregate microbial communities from Iowa State University, Ames, United States - MC6-MC0897-MG | ecosystem: Environmental > Terrestrial > Soil > Unclassified | place: USA: Iowa...
AACATCAGAAAATCAATATGAAATCATTGCTGGAGAACGTCGTTATCGAGCGATGAAAAAGCTACAATGGACAGAAGTCCCTGCTATTGTACGTAATTTAACTGATAAGGAAACAGCATCTATTGCATTAATAGAGAACTTACAGCGTGAGGAGTTAACGGCGATTGAAGAAGCTGTAGCCTATCAAAAATTATTAGAGCTTCATGAGCTAACACAGGAAGCTCTGGCCCAGCGACTTGGAAAAGGACAATCCACTGTAGCTAATAAATTACGTTTATTAAAACTGCCGGATGAAGTGCAGCAAGCAATTTTGAAGCGTAAAATATCTGAACGACATGCACGTGCATTAATTGCAATTAAAGATCAGCCATTACAACTAGAGATTTTACAACAGATAATTGAAAATGATTGGAATGTTCGTCAGCTAGAAGAGCACATCCATCTATTATTGCATCCAGAGACAGCAGATCAAGAAGAAGATGCACCAAAGAAGGCGAGACCAAAACGTAAGGCAATTAGTAAAGATGTCCGCATTGCATTGAATACGATTAAACAATCGCTATCAATGGTAACCAAAAGTGGGATAACGGTTAAGACCGAGGAAGAAGACACAGAGGAATATTATCAAATTACAGTGAAAATACCTAAAAAGAAAAAATCTTAGAGTTAATATTATTTTAGAAAAATAATCAATTTCGTCTTGGCGTAATTGTTGCTGTCGCTTCGCTTTCGCACAGATAAATTGCCACAGGACGTGGCGTTCTTAGACTAAGTTCCGCTATTTCAGGAGGTGTTTGGACATCCACTGAAAAGGAACCAACACCACTTTCATCTCATTACTGGTAGAGGTGGGAGTCTTCTGTATCTGCCGCTATGCTTTCGATACAAAAAACATCTGCAAAATGAAGATAAATTAACTTTTATCCCTCTGTTTAGAGGAGGCATTTCAGAAATATATCTGAGATGCCTCCTTTTTTGTATATATTCTTAATATTTTATACAACTCTTTTCTGTTTTTTTGATAGAATGAGAATTAGATAGCGGTATGGAGTAGTGATTTTACAAATGATTTGTCAAAGTAAGCTTTGATAGATGAAAGCAGGTGCTTTTAAATGGGTAGAATTATAGCAATCGCCAATCAAAAGGGTGGCGTAGGTAAAACAACGACATCGGTCAATTTGAGCGCTTGTCTAGCATATTTAGGAAAGAAAGTACTATTAATTGATGCCGATCCACAGGGCAATACAACGAGTGGTTTAGGTGTCAATAAAGGAGAACTTCAAGGCTGTATTTATGATGTCTTAATTGATGATGAAAACGTTGAAAATGTCATTCAAGAAACAAATGTAGAAAACTTATCTATAGTTCCAGCAACGATTTCACTGGCTGGAGCGGAAATCGAATTAGTTTCAACTATATCAAGAGAAGTACGTTTAAAGCACGCACTTCAAAATGTGAAAGAAGCCTATGATTATATTATTATTGATTGTCCACCGTCTTTAGGGCTTTTAACTATTAATGCTTTAACGGCATCCGATGCATTAATTATTCCAGTTCAATGTGAGTATTATGCATTAGAAGGGCTTAGTCAGCTATTGTCTACTGTTCGTTTAGTGCAGAAGCATTTAAATCAACAACTTTACATTGATGGTGTACTGTTAACGATGCTTGATGCACGAACAAACTTAGGCTTACAAGTAATTGATGAAGTAAAAAAATATTTCCAAGATAAAGTATATAGAACAATTATTCCTCGAAATGTGCGATTAAGTGAGGCTCCAAGTCATGGGCAGCCAATTATTATTTATGACGCAAAATCAAGAGGTGCAGAAGTTTATCTAGAGATGGCGAGGGAAGTGATTAAAAATGGCTAAAGGTTTAGGAAAAGGCATTGGTGCATTATTTCCTGGAGAGTCTTTAGAACAAAGTGGGCAAGTAGAAGAAATTCAATTAGAGTTAATCGTTGCAAATCCATTTCAGCCTCGTAAAATTTTTGATGAAGAAACGTTACAAGAATTAGCAGACTCTATACAGGAACATGGCATTCTACAGCCTATTGCAGTAAGGAAAAAAGGGCGTAAATATGAAATTGTTGCTGGGGAACGTCGTTATCGTGCCGCTCAATTAGCAGATTTAGAGGTTATTCCAGCTATTATAAAAGAATTTTCAGATGCACAAATGATGGAGTTAGCTATTTTAGAAAATTTACAACGTGAAGATTTAACAGTTATTGAAGAAGCTGAAGCTTACCAAAGCTTAATGGAAAACTTACATTTAACACAGGAGGAGTTATCCAAGCGATTAGGGAAGAGTAGACCACATATAGCCAATCATGTTCGTTTACTAGCACTACCAGAGGATGTTCGCACATTAATGAATGATGGTACTCTATCAATGGGTCAGGGACGAGCATTACTTGGATTGAAAAATAAAAGAAGGATTCCTGAGGTTGCAAATAAGGTCATTAAACAAGGCTTAAATGTACGTCAGGTAGAAATGCTCGTACAAACAATAAATGAAGAAGTTTCACGTGAAACAATTCAGCCAAAGAAAAAGGATATATTTGTTGTCGCTAAGGAAACACAACTACGAGATTATTTTGGAACAAATGTCCAAATAAAGAAGGCTAATAATAAAGGGAAAATAGAAATTGAATTTTACTCTGAGGATGATTTAGAACGTATTTTAGAAATATTAAATTTACAAGATGAGTAATGCTAAATTTCTATAACTAAATCAGAGCGCCGAGCTATAAGGCGCTCTCTATTTTTCTAGAGAGAAGGAAGGCTGAAATGTGGTTTTATTTGGAGCTCTAATAAATGCACTATTAATAATAGCAGGCTCAATCGTGGGAAGAATTTTTAAAAATATCCCTGAATCAATGAAGTCTACCGTATTATCAATCATTGGCTTAGCAGTTGCACTTTTAGGGATTAAAATGGGCTTTGAAAGTGATAACTTTATTATAATGGTGGTAAGTTTAGTAGTAGGTACTGTTATTGGTGAATGGTTAGATTTAGATAAGCAAATGAATCGACTAGGGCAATGGGTTGAATCTTTATTTAGCAAAAAACGTACCGATAATAATCAAATTAGTATTGCAGAGGGCTTTGTAACGGCTTCATTGATTTTTGTAGTTGGTTCTATGGCTGTTATAGGTGCTTTAGATAGTGGTCTGCGCAATGATCATAATGTACTCATAACGAAAGGTTTAATCGATGGATTTACTTCGATTATCTTAGCATCTACATTAGGCATAGGTGTACTATTATCTGCAGTGCCTGTTTTTCTTTATCAAGGAGTAATTGCACTTTTCGCAGGTGTTATTAGCTCCTTTATACCAGATGAAGCGTTACAAATGTTTATAACTGAGATGACTGCTGTAGGTGGTGTCATGATTTTAGCCATTGGTTTAAATATTGCAGGCTTAACCAAGATCAAGGCTGCTAACTTGTTGCCAGGTATCGTCGTTGTCGGCATTATGGTCGCTATCTTCTATACTTTTCAGTGAGAAACGATGTGCAGCGAGTAATAGTGCTCTGGAAAGTTTTTCAGCCATCGCATAAGAAATATGAAGTCTTGTATTTTGTAAAACAAGCATCTCCATAAAGCCTCCAATATTGACGATTCCTTTAACCGAAATGTCACCAATTGGAGGTAATTGCTTTTTAACAGCCTTACCAGGGAAAATAGGTCCACTCTGTACAGAAATATGCCCAACATTTTGTTCACTACCAAGACAGGCATCAATCGCAATAATAAAAGGTTTTGTAGTATGATTGTGTAGCTGTTGGATTGTAGCGTCTAAATTAAGAGCATGTAAAGGATCCTCTAAAGAACCTACAACATCATATGGAAAACTAACAGATTTTTTTAGAAAACTACCTGTTAATGGCCCCAGGGTATCACCTGTACAACGGTCACTTCCAATACAGCAGAAAATAAGTCGTTCATGATGAAATGGTATATGTTCTAAAAACAATGTACTTAGTTGCCAAACAGCATTTTTACTTTCATGATGAAGAGAATAAGGAAGTAATAAATTTGGTATAGTATTCATAAAAAAACTCACTTTCTTTTTTATTTGGAAGAAGTGCTCAATTTTTATGCAGTATACACAAATTTTTAGCAGGCTATACAAGAGGTGGTAATATTGGAATTCAACAAGAGATTGATGGAGAATTATTGGAATAAACTAACATCGGAAGAGTTTTGGGAACAGGCTGTAGATGCAACCATTGATATTATGATTATCCTTATTGTTTCATGGATTGCAGTACGATTAGGGAAAAAATTTATTAAAAAAGTTTTCTTAATACGCATTCGTTCACCATTAAACCATTCAGAGCGTCGACAGCGAACAATTTCAAGATTATTACAAAGTATTATTTCCTATGCTGTTTATTTTTCCGCCATTATTGCCATTTTATCTAGACTAGATATTAAAATAGCGGGATTATTGGCTGGTGCAGGAATAGTTGGTTTAGCCATTGGTTTTGGTGCACAAAGTTTAGTAAAGGATGTTATTACTGGATTTTTTATTATTTTTGAAGATCAATTTGGTGTTGGTGATTATATAAAAATCAATGGTGCTGAAGGAACTGTTGTAGAAATAGGCTTACGAACAACAAAGATTAACGGAGGTACTGGTGAGCAATTTATTATTCCAAATGGTTCAATTGGGGAAGTTGTGAACTATTCTGTCAATAACTCTAAAATTTTTATAGATTTACAGATGACAAGTGATGCCGACTTTGAAAGGGCAGAATCGATTATAAAGAAATATTTAGAATCATTACCAGATGTTCATAAAGAGCTAGTAACAGTACCAGCCTTTTTAGGGGTACAAAATGTCAAGGGCACTGAAGTAACGATACGTATCGTGGCTGAGACATTACCACAGCAACAATATGGAGTGGCACGTACTATTCGTAGAGATGTGACAAAGCTTTTTGAAGAAAATAATATACCAATGTCCCATCCAAAAATGATGTTATATGGTGTTAAAGATGAAGGGAGAAATGAATAATGGAACCGAAGAAATTTGGTCTAAATGATATTGTTGAAATGAAGAAGCAGCATCCATGTGGCACAAACAAGTGGAAGATTATTCGTATGGGTGCAGATGTCCGAATTAAATGTGAAGGCTGTCAGCATAGTGTCATGATTCCACGCCGTGAATTTGAAAAAAAAATGAAGAAGGTTTTAATTTCTGCTAGTGAGGCATAGCTTCAGGCGTATTAGACTTTTTAAGAGTGAATCAATATAATAGATAAGGTTATATGAGAGAAAAATGAACAGATCATAGAAAGGTTGTGTCCATTCATGGCATTAACAGCTGGAATCGTTGGTTTACCTAACGTTGGGAAATCAACATTATTTAACGCAATTACAAAAGCGGGCGCATTGGCTGCAAACTATCCATTCGCAACAATCGATCCAAACGTTGGTATTGTTGAAGTACCAGATGCACGTTTAGATAAATTAACAGAATTAGTAATACCGAAAAAAACAGTACCAACAGCGTTTGAATTCACTGATATCGCAGGAATTGTAAAAGGTGCTTCCAAGGGTGAAGGATTAGGAAATAAATTCCTGGCGCATATTCGAGAAGTAGATGCCATCTGCCAAGTTGTACGTTGCTTTGTAGATGAAAATATTACGCACGTATCAGGAGCAGTTGATCCAATTGATGATATTGAGGTCATTAATTTAGAGCTTGCACTTGCTGATTTAGAATCTGTAGACAAGCGTTTACAGCGTGTTAGTAAAATGGCCAAGCAAAAAGACAAGGAAGCAATGATTGAAGAGCCTGTACTACTAAAAATTAAAGAACAATTAGAAAACGGTCGACCTGCACGTGCTGCTGAGCTTTCTGAGGATGAATTAAAGGTTATCAAGGGCCTTCATCTTTTAACAATTAAACCAATGCTTTATGTGGCTAACGTTTCAGAAGACGAAGTGGCGGATGCTGATAACAACGAGTATGTGAAAAAAGTACGTGAGTATGCGTCTGCTGAAGGTGCACAAGTTATTACAATTTGTGCAAAGATCGAAGAAGAAATTTCCGAGCTTGATGATGAAGAAAAAGCCATGTTCCTAGAAGAACTAGGGATTAAAGAGTCAGGTCTAGATCAATTAATCCGTACTTCTTATGATTTACTCGGACTAGCAACTTACTTTACTGCAGGGGTACAAGAGGTACGTGCTTGGACTTTCCGAAAAGGGATGAAGGCACCACAATGTGCTGGGATCATTCATACTGACTTTGAACGTGGTTTTATTCGTGCAGAAACAGTTGCGTTCGATGATTTAGTAGAGGCTGGATCTCAAGCTGCTGCTAAAGAAGCTGGTAAAGTACGTCTTGAAGGTAAAGAGTATATTGTACAAGACGGAGATATTATGTTATTCCGTTTCAATGTATAGAACATAAACAGGGGCAATCTTTAACGGATTGCCTTTTTTGTTTAGGATAATCTGTTCATTTTGAAAGGTGGGTACAGCGATGAATTTATTACATATAAAAGAGCGAGGACTGGAATTTGAGCAGCTAGGACATTTACCGAAAGATATCTTAGAAGCTATTTACGAGCAAAAATTGTTTAAGCTATTTACACCTAAAGAACTAGGCGGTAAAGATTTAAACCTAATGGAGGGCATGAAAGTATTTCAGGAGATGTCTGCACTTGATGGAAATTTAGGCTGGCTGGTCACAATTGGTACAGGTGGCAATGCATTTATCCCAACATTCAATCAAGCCATCTGTAAAAAAATATTTTCACCAAGAAATGCTGTTATCGCAGGTAGTGGCTATCCAACAGGCATAGCGGTGCAAGTGGAGGGTGGCTATCGTGTAACAGGGCAATGGAAGTATTGTAGTGGTGCAGATTATGCTACTACTTTTACAATGAATTGCTTTGTTGAGTACGAAGGTATAAAAACGGATCAAATCATTAGTTGTTCGGTTGAACGTGATCACGTTGAGATTCTTCAAGATTGGTGTGCAATGGGTTTAAAAGCAACAGCCAGTCATACGATTAGTGTACAAAATGCATGGGTACCACAAGAAGCAACATTTCAGTTAGGTGCTATTCGTAATAATTACGGAAGCTTTGTACATAGCTTTCCGTTCGGCACATTTGCAGAAGCTTCCTTCCTAAGTGTTTGCCTCGGCATAACAGAAAATTTCTTACAAGAGATATCTATTATAATCAAGCAGAAAAGTGATGATCCAAGCCGTGCAGAACGTATGGATTCATTACACTCTTTATTAATGCAGCAGCAACAAAATTTTAATCAGCTTGAAGAACAATTTTATGCAATATTGACGCAATACTGGGAAAGACATAACGCTGGGCAAAATTTAACGGAAGAAGAGCTACTACAATTTTCACAAATGAGTAAGGATAGTGCAGCAACCTGTATCGATATTGCTAACAGCTTCATTCGTAATCTTGGAATGGAGGCAATTACTGAGACATCATCGATTAACCGTATTTGGAGAAATTTATATACAGCTGCACAGCATGGTTTTTTAACCCCATAAGTTGTGGGGTTTTTTGAAGGATAGATCAGAAAATGCCAAAGCGCGGATTAAATAGCGTTTTGGCATTTAGGGATTTTTAGGGTGTCCCAACCACTTCTATTCCTTTTCTGAGGTAGTGTATACATACAGCTTAGGTAACTGAGGATCATCTTTAATAAGTGCATCTTTTGGATATTTACGTAACTCTTTATACATTGCAAAATCTCCCACTGCTCCAGCTATTAAAAAAGCCCCCACTAGGACTATCACAGTGCTGTTAAGGTAAAAACCTACAATAGTAGGTAAAACGCCTGTCGTCCAAAAAGGGAGCAGCAAGGCCTTTTTCATTGCATGATTAGGTAGTGGTTGGTCTGTTGTAGCATAAGCTATACCAAGCTCTAAATTAAGACCATATTTTAATGACTTAAAAGGAACACCCCCAAATAACATAAATCCAATTAAATGAGAGGCTTCATGTAATACAATTAAAAAAATATACAGGACAACAAAGAGAATGGACCCAATGATCATTTCCAAAAATGAGAAATGGAAATCTTTAAAGCAAATATATTGTATAGCCACAAATAATATAACAAGTCCACTTGTGACAACAACATTGTCCATCATTAGCTTTTTTATATCGAGTTCAATCACAATCGGCTCTTTCTCTGGTAGCATGAAAGCTCTCCTTCCATGAAGCTATTATATTCATTATATAGGAAGAATTATTAGTTTGCGACTTGAAAGACATGTCTCTGTATGTTACAATTCATTGATGTGAGTAATAATTATTACTTGCTCCTTGCTCCCTTATATAGGAGAGCCTAAGTCCATAAGGAGGTGTAAACAGATGAGAAAATACGAATTAATGTACATCGTACGTCCGAACATTGAAGACGAAGCGAAGAAAGCTTTAGTTGAACGTTTCAACGAAATCTTAACTTCTAACGGTGCAGAAGTCATCGAATCAAAAGAGTGGGGCAAACGTCGCCTAGCTTACGAAATTCAAGACTTCCGTGAAGGTTACTACCAAATCGTAAAAGTAAACGCTCCTTCAGAAGCAATTAACGAATATACACGTCTTGCTAACATCAGCGAAGATATCATTCGTCATATTGCAGTTCGCGAAGAAGAAAAATAATTTTTAACAAAATGCTGAAAAGGAGGTTGTATTCTGATGATAAACCGTGTCGTTTTAGTTGGAAGACTAACAAAAGATCCTGAGCTACGCTATACACCGAATGGTATTGCGTCTACACGATTTACAGTTGCTGTGAATCGAACATTCTCAAACCAACAAGGTGAACGCGAAGCTGATTTCATTAGTTGCGTTGCGTGGCGCAAACAGGCTGAAAACCTAGCGAACTTCATGCGAAAAGGAAGTTTAATTGGAGTGGAAGGCCGTATCCAAACAGGTAGCTATGAAGGACAAGATGGTAAGCGAGTATACACAACAGATGTAGTGGCAGATAGCGTACAGTTTTTAGAGTCTCGTAATGCTAGTGCTAGCGGTGCTCCTGCTCCACAATACAGTGGACAGACTTACGGTAATAACCAGCCGTCGTATGGTGGTGGTGGTCAACCACAGCAATCATTTGGTGGCTCGATGCCTGGGCAGGGTTCATTTGGCAACGATGCTGCTTATCAACAAAATCAACCACCTATGAATCAGCCGAACTATACACGTGTAGATGAGGATCCATTTGCGAATAGCAAAGGACCAATTGAAGTATCTGAGGATGATCTTCCATTCTAAATACTTCTAACATAAAAAATTAATAAGGAGGAGACATACTATGGCACCACGTCGCGGAGGCCGCAAACGCCGTAAAGTTTGCTATTTCACTGCTAATAACATTACGCATATCGACTATAAAGATGTGGATTTATTAAAAAAATTCATCTCTGAGCGCGGTAAAATCTTACCACGTCGCGTAACTGGCACTAGCGCTAAGTACCAACGTAAATTAACTTCAGCTATCAAAGTATCTCGTATCATGGGATTACTTCCATTCGTAGCAGAGGACAAATAAGATTGATGTCGCCAAGGTATTGACCTTGCATCAATTTTTAAGACCAGCATATTTCGATATTCGTATCGGTTTATGCTGGTTTTTTGTTGCAAAATGTTTTTTAGAAAGAATTTAGGCGATTCGGTAAAAAATCCTCTATATAGACATATATTTAGCTCTAATAGTCAAGAGTTCTACAAAATATATAACAATCTATCCAGTTGTTCTTAGCGTTTTTTGTTCAATAACGTGAAAAAATGGTACAATAAAGTTTAGTTAGTTTTGACTGAAAAAAGGAAGGTTTTCAATGCCGAATAATCAAACAAAGGCGCTTGTACAGGGTGCTGCAATGGTGGCAGTTTTTACGTTGATGATGATAATATCTGCGTATATTCCTCTTGCTTTCATGCTAGTATTTTTATTTGCACCATTACCCTTTGCATGGTATAGCGCAAAATATAAGCGCTCCACATCAATTTTAGTAGCAATTGTCGGATGTATTCTAACATTTATAACTAGCGGTTTAGCCATACTGCCATTCGCATTTATTTTTGCGGTATTAGGAATAATTATGGGTGCTGCTATTCGCCAACAAAAAAGTAAATTGTATTTATTTATGTCATCAGGTATTGCAGTTCTTTTAACGACTGCAATTGTATTTCTCACGTATTTACGTCTCGCAGGCATTAATATGGTTGAGATTGGTGTAGAAATGGCGAAAAAAAATTATGAGCAAACAGCAACAATGTCACAAAATATAACTGGGCAATCGACTATTACTCCTGACCAGATAGAAGCTGTTTCGAAGATGATGGAATTAACGATTCCATCAACAGTAACATTGGGGGCATTTTTTGTAGCATTTATACTGATGTCAATTAATTTACCTGTTTTAAAACGTCTAGGATTAGATGTACCTAAATTTTCACCATTTCAACATATGCGTTTACCACGTTCAATATTATGGTATTACATGATTGTTCTGTGTATCAATTTATTTATACGCCCAGATTTAGGTTCTACATTAGATGTTATTGTTATTAATGTTTCATATATTTTATGGGTTTTATTAATATTACAGGGAATTTCCTTTATCCATTATTTTATTTCCAAAAAGGGTATGCCAGTAGGTGTAAAATGGATTGCGACTTTGCTCGCGATACCATTATCATCCTTTATGATATTACTTGGTATCATAGACTTAGGTTTCAATGTTCGTTCACTTGTGAAAGGGAAAACTCAAGAATAAGGAGCTGATGTAATGGGGACTTTTAGAAAACGACCAATTCGCTATCCGCTTTTTGTTCTTTCCATTTTTGGCATTGTGACGTTCATGCTTCTATGTTTTTGGAATATCGGGATAGGTATTGGGTATGGAGTAGGCTTTGCACTGTTAATGGCCTATACGTGGAAGGTAGAACAAGTAGCCTTTGATGAAACAGAAAAGCATATTGAATCCATTTCTTTTCGTATGAAAAAGGTTGGAGAAGAGGCATTGCTTGAAATGCCAATTGGAATTTTACTTGTCAATGATCAATATGAAATAGAATGGTCCAATCCATATATGCAGGGAGTTTTAAATAGGGAAACATTAGTAGGTGAAGGAATAGTCAATATTTCCGATGACATCTATGTACTGATGAAGACAGAAGAATCAAATGAAGCAACAATTACGCTACGTGAACGAAAATATCGTGTTTTTTATAAAAAAGAAGAACGTCTTCTCTATTTCTTTGATATTACAGAGCAGATTGCGATTGAAAAGCAATACTTTGCAGATCGTACAGTCATTGCCATTTTATTTGTTGATAATTATGATGAAATTACGCAGGCGATGGATGACCAGCTACGTAGTTTAACCAATACAATGGTTACATCCATTGTCAATGAATGGGCTGCAGAGCACGGAATATTTGTAAAAAGAATTTCATCTGACCGTTTTTTAGCAGTATTAAATGAATCTATCTTAATCGAGCTTGAAAAGAAAAAATTTGCTATTTTAGATACCATTCGAGAAAAAACAGCGCAAAAAAATCTCTCATTAACATTGAGTATTGGTGTAGGTGCAGGATCATCATCATTAGTGGAACTTGGTGAGCTAGCACAATCCAGTCTTGATCTTGTTTTAGGACGTGGTGGCGATCAGGTGGCTATTAAACAGCCAACAGGAAAGCTAAAGTTCTATGGGGGAAAAACCAATCCAGTGGAAAAACGTACACGTGTAAGAGCAAGGGTTATTTCCCATGCTTTACGTGATTTAATTCAAGATAGTGATCAAGTATTTGTGATGGGACATAAAAATCCTGATATGGATTCAATTGGTGCGTCTGTCGGTGTACGAAAAATGGCGCAAATGAATGATGTAAAGGGTTATGTTATCATAAATTTTGATGAATTAAACGGAAGTGTCACACGTTTAATGAATGAAATTGAGAGTAAATCGGATTTCTATGAAAATTTCCTAACACCAGAGGAAGCTGCGGCAAAAATGACCGAAAAGTCGTTGCTCGTTATAGTTGATACACATAAACCGGATTTAGTCATCGATTCTCATCTTTTAAGATTGGCTGAAAAGGTTGTTGTGATTGATCACCATCGTCGAAGTGAGGATTTTATAGAGAATCCAACACTTGTTTATATGGAGCCGTATGCCTCGTCGACTGCTGAGCTTATTACAGAGTTACTAGAATATCAACCAAAGCGGGCGAAGATAAATATGCTAGAGGCAACAGCCCTACTAGCGGGAATTATTGTTGATACGAAGAGTTTTACCTTGCGTACTGGCGCTCGCACATTTGAAGCAGCTTCTTATTTACGGACAAATGGTGCTGATACGGTGCTTGTCCAGCGCCTTTTAAAAGAAGATGTGGATACGTATATAGAGCGTTCTAAAATTGTACAAACCGTAAAATTTGTAAAACCTGGTATTGCCATTGCTGTCGGTGAGGAATCGAAAATTTATGATTCCGTATTAATTGCGCAAACAGCAGATATTTTATTAACAATGAAGGATGTTGGTGCTTCCTTTGTTATAGCACATCGAGCAGATGGAAAAATCGGTATAAGTGCAAGGTCGCTTGGCGAAGTAAATGTCCAGCTTATTATGGAGAAGCTCGGTGGTGGCGGTCATTTAACAAATGCAGCCTGCCAGATGGAGGGGAATTCCATAGAGGACGTGAAAAAATATTTAGAAGAGGCCATAAATGAGGTACTTGAAGGGAGTTTTGAATCATGAAAGTAGTTTTTTTAAAAGATGTTAAAGGAAAAGGTAAAAAAGGAGAAATTAAAAACGTAGCTGACGGCTATGCACAAAATTTCTTAATTAAAAATGGCTATGCAGCTGAAGCTAATGCACAAGCATTAAGTCAATTAGAAGGACAAAAGAAATTACAAGCCAAAAATGCAGCAGCAGAATTAGCCGAAGCAAAAGCGTTAAAAGAAAAGTTAGAAGCTTTAACTGTAGAACTAAAAGCGAAATCAGGTGAAGGTGGTCGCTTATTCGGTTCTATTTCTACTAAACAAATTGCTGATGCACTACAAAAAGTACATGGCATTAAAATTGATAAACGTAAAATGACTTTAAATGAGGGTATTCGTGCACTAGGATTTACAAATGTACCTGTAAAACTACACCATGAAGTAACTGCAACATTAAAAGTACATGTAACGGAAGAATAAGGGGCGACAATTCATGAGCGAACCGATGATGGACCGCGTTCCACCGCATAACCGGGAAGCGGAGCAATCGGTTATCGGTGCCATTTTCCTTGATCCACAGGCATTAATTACAGCGTCGGAAATTTTATTAGCGGATGATTTTTATCATAATGCACATAAGAAAATTTTTGAAACAATGCTACGCTTAAGTGACCAAGGGAAAGCGATAGATGTTGTTACAGTTACTGAAGAATTATCTGCAAAAAAAGAGATTGAGGATGTTGGCGGGCTATCGTATTTACTAGAGCTCGCCAATGCTGTCCCTACGGCTGCTAATGTCGCACACTATGCAAAAATCGTTGAAGAAAAGGCACTCTTAAGACGTTTAATTCGCGTCGCTACTAAAATTGTAGAAGATGGCTATACACGTGAAGATGAAGTAGAAGCATTGCTAGGTGAAGCAGAGAAGAAAATGATGGAGGTAGCCAATCGTAAAAATGCTGGTGATTTTAAGCATGTTAAAGACGTTTTGGTGGAAACCTTTGATAACATTGAACAGCTCCAATCTCGTAAGGGAGATGTTACAGGTATTCCGACGGGCTTCCGTGATTTAGATAATATTACTGCTGGATTCCAGCGCAACGATTTAATTATTGTAGCGGCACGTCCATCTGTGGGGAAAACAGCCTTTGCTTTAAATGTTGCGCAAAGTGTTGCTGTCCAAGCCCGTGAGAATGTTGCAATCTTCTCACTGGAAATGGGTGCAGAGCAGCTTGTCATGCGTATGCTTTGCGCAGAGGGAAATATAGATGCACAAGTTTTGCGTACAGGTGCTTTAACTACGGAAGATTGGGGTAAACTAACTATGGCAATGGGAAGTTTATCGAATTCTGGAATCTTTATTGATGATACGCCAGGTGTACGTATTAATGAAATCCGAGCAAAATGTCGACGCTTAGCACAGGAGCATGGGCTTGGAATGATTTTAATTGATTATTTACAGCTCATTCAAGGTAGTGGTAAACCTGGAGAGAACCGTCAGCAGGAGGTATCTGAAATTTCACGTTCATTAAAGGGATTAGCACGTGAATTAAAGGTTCCGGTAATTGCCTTATCACAGCTATCACGTGGTGTTGAGCAGCGTCAAGATAAGCGACCAATGATGAGTGACCTACGTGAATCAGGAAGTATTGAGCAAGATGCTGATATTGTGGCCTTCTTATATCGTGATGATTATTACGATAAAGAATCGGAAAGTAAAAATATGATTGAAATCATTATTGCAAAACAGCGTAATGGTCCAACAGGTACAGTTACACTTGCATTTAAAAAAGAATTCAATAAATTTATTAACGTGGACTGGTCGCAAATGCCACCACCACCTCCACGTGATTAAGAATATCTAACGATAGAAAAGCTTTTAATCTAAATGTTAGATAATATTCATACCATTCTGTCATTAAACACGAACGTTAAATCATATTTTTTGATTTTATGTTCGTGTTTTTAACTATTTTTTGTTGACTTGTTGTTTCTATCATTGTTACAATAGTTAACGGCTTAAAAATTGAGATACAAAGCGTATCTAACGGAGGTGCTGATTATGACATCAGTAGTTGTTGTAGGAACACAATGGGGAGACGAAGGAAAAGGTAAAATTACAGATTTCCTATCGCAAAAAGCCGATGCAATCGCTCGTTTTGCAGGTGGTGATAATGCAGGACACACCATTAAATTTGATGGTGAAACATATAAGCTACATTTAATTCCATCAGGTATTTTCTATAAAGATAAGACGTCAGTAATCGGCAATGGATTGGTTGTTAATCCAAAGTCATTAGTAACGGAGCTTAGAGGTTTACAGGAGCGTGGCATAAATACAGACAACCTACGTATTTCTAATCGTGCCCATGTTATTTTGCCATATCATATCAAACAAGATATTGCTGATGAGGAGAGCCGTGGTGACAATAAAATTGGCACGACTTGTAAAGGTATTGGCCCTTGCTATCAAGATAAAGTAGCCCGCATTGGTATCCGTATGGCTGATTTACTGGACAAAGAAATATTTGAAGAAAAACTACGTCATAATTTAGCAATTAAAAATAAATTATTTGAGAAGTTTTATGAAGTTGAAGGTGTAACGTTTGAAGAAATTTTTGAAGAGTACTATGCATATGGGCAAGAAATCGCAAAATATGTAACAGATACATCAAAAATTTTAAATGATGTTTTAGATGAAGGCGGCAAAGTGTTATTTGAAGGTGCTCAAGGTATCTTGCTTGATGTCGATCAAGGCACATATCCATTTGTAACATCTTCAAATCCTGTTGCTGGTGGAGTAGCAATTGGTGCTGGGATCGGTCCATCAAGAATTTCCAGTGTAATTGGTGTATGTAAAGCTTATACATCTCGTGTTGGTGATGGTCCATTCCCAACTGAATTATTCGATGAAGTGGGTCAGCAAATCCGTGAAGTCGGTCGTGAATATGGTACAACAACGGGTCGTCCACGTCGTGTGGGCTGGTTTGATACGGTAGTTGTCCGCCATTCACGTAGAGTAAGTGGAATTACACATCTTGCACTTAATTCAATTGATGTTCTATCTGGCTTAGACACTGTAAAAATTTGTACTGCGTATAATTATCAAGGTAAAACTATTACCGAATATCCTGCAAATCTTCATATTATTGAACAATGTGAACCAATCTATGAGGAGCTACCAGGCTGGTCAGAGGATATAACAGGCTGCAGAACTTTAGAGGAGCTACCTGAAAATGCGCGCCGCTATGTAGAGCGTGTAAGCGAGTTAACAGGAATTCAAATTGCCACATTCTCCGTTGGCCCTGCACGTGAACAAACTAACGTTTTAGTGGATATTTGGGAAGCATAATAAGATAAAAATGGGCGTGCCATATGCGGCACGCCCTTTTATATTTAGTGAATATCCTTTTTCTTAAAGCGTCCACCTTTAACCTCTGCTATATTACCAATTGCAAGGAATGCATTATCATCAATTTCAGCGACAATCGATTTAAGTTTCGACTCCTCTAATCGTGTAATAACAGTAAAAATAACCTTTTTATCGTTACCTGTATAAGCTCCCTCCCCATGAAGGAAGGTTACACCTCGACCGAGTCGATCCATTATGGTTTGACCGATTTCATCTATTTCATCACTAATAATGTATACTGATTTTGATTCCTCCATTCCTTGAATAACAATGTCAATCATTTTATAGGCAATATAATAGGCTAGGATAGAGTACATAGCTTGTTCCCAGGTGAAGATAAAGCCTGCTACCGTAAAGATAAGGATATTGAAGAACATAATAATTTCACCCACAGAAAAGGGGGTTTTTCGATTAAATAAAATGGCTAAAATTTCGGTACCATCTAACGATCCACCATACCTGATAACAATGCCGACGCCAATTCCTAAAATCATGCCACCAAAAACGGTCGCTAATAAAGTATCCTGTGTAAATGGTTGTAGATTATGTAATAAGATTGTTGTTACTGATAGTACGGTAATACCTAGGCCTGTAGAAAGTGCAAAGGTTTTACCAATTTGCTTATAGCCTAAAAAGATAAAGGGTAGGTTTAAAATGAAGATAAATATACCAAGAGGTAATGTTAATAAATGTGAAGTGATGATAGAAACACCTACGATTCCACCATCCATAATGTGGTTTGGTACTAAAAATAATTCTAATCCTAGTGCCATTATTATTGCACCTAGTGCCACCATAATGCTCCTTATGACAATTCTACGAGCCCTATTTTTTTGTGGCTTGACCAATCTAGGCGTTATTTCAGTGGTCTGTGAATCACTCAATGTTAATCGCTCCAATCAAGTAGTGTATCCTTCTTCTCTATTTTATCGGAATATTAAAAAAGTAAAAAGAAATAAGTTTAACTCTCATAAAAAATATATGAATAGTATTGTGAAAATATCAACCAATAAATATATAAAATGACAATTATAAAAGCATATAACAGATAAGAGTTATGTAACAATTAGTCGAAAAATAATACATTTATATTACAAAAGTATGAAAATATTCAATCCTTTTACCCTTTATGGTACAGTATAGTGGTGCAAAAATATTTTGTGGGTAATTAATCCTACGATAGCATAAAGTTGGAAGGGGCTTTATTGATGAGTTCGTCTTGGTATAAAAAAGAAGAAAACAATAGATTCACTTACAATCTATCTTCATTCAAAAAAATGTCTATTATAGCTATTTTAATGACAAGTTTAACCGTTAATACTGGTTTTGCAAAAGAAAATCATAAAGAGGATTTAAATAAAATTTTTCATATTTATATAGGTAATCAATATATTGGAGCAGTATCTAACGAGAAGGCTGTTCAGGAAATTATTAAATCGAAAGAAAGAGAAGTTGGTCAACAGTATAAAGAATTGTCCATTGATGCTAGTGCGTCTGTTAAAATTATCCCAGAGCAGGTGTTTAGTAATGAAACTAAAGATGCTGAAATATTAGCGAAGTTAGAGCAATCCTTGGTTGCTAAGTCTCAAGCCTTTACATTATTTGTAGATAATAAGCCCCTTGTATCCTTAAAAGATGCAAAAGCTTATGAAGATACTATACGTTTACTAAAATTACAGTATGTTTCACAGCAAGAGATAAATAGTTTACATACTAATCAGCAATCAACGAATCAATTGTCGACATTAAAATCTGGCGAAACTCGTCTGTTAGATGTTTCCTTTAAACAAGGAGTTTCAGGTGTTTCACAAAATGTTTCTCCAAGTACTATTGTAACGCCTGAGAAAGCCGTGGAATATTTAATGACAGGCTCTTTAAAGCAGGAAACCTATAAAATTCAATCAGGTGATGTTCTAGGCTCAGTTGCTCAAAGGCATAACCTAACGACTGCTGAGTTACTAGCCTTAAATCCTGGTATTACTGTAGATACTGTTCTACAAATTGGACAGGCATTGAACGTAACTGTTGCTAAACCATTTGTTACTCTTGAAGTCAAACAAGAGAAAAAAGTTATAGATACAATACCTTTTAAGAAAATAATTGAAGAAGACCCAAACATGTATAAAGGTGAAAAGGTAGTGAAGCAGCAGGGCGCTGATGGTAAAAAAGAAATATCGTATCTATTAACTTCTGAGAATGGAACGCGAACATCCAAGGTAGCGTTAGAAGAGCAGATTATACAGCAACCAGTAGATGAGATTGAGGTTGTTGGTACGAAGGTCATTTCTTCTCGTGGGACAGGTGAATTTACTTGGCCTACTGTAGGAGGCTATATTTCAAGTCAAATGGGTCAACGATGGGGAACTGTCCATCGTGGTATTGATATTGCTCGACCAAGTAATTATAATATCTTAGCTTCTGATAATGGAGTTGTAGTTGCAGCAGGTAACTCAGGAAGTTATGGTAATCGAATTGTTATCAATCATAATAATGGTTATACAACACTATATGGACATTTATCTTCAATCAATGTTGAAGTGGGACAGGTAGTGGAAAAAGGTTCTGTAATCGGCATTATGGGATCTACTGGAAATTCTACAGGTACACATCTGCATTTTGAAGTTGAAAAGGATGGTTCATTAGTCAATCCTTTATCATATGTAGGACGTTAATTTTTTTGAATAACAGGCAGTCCAAAAAAATGGACTGTCTTTTTGTATATTTCTTCTCTATTATTTCCCGAGAAATATTTGTCGAAATTCGTTTATCTTTATTCCGCAAATGTTATTTTGTATCGAAAGCGAAGCAGCAGCAACAAATGTTTTCTGTAGCGAAAGCGAAGCGGCAGCTACAATTACGCCCATCCGAAATTGATTTTAATAGTTAATAATTGTTATTGAATTTAGAATAATGCATTGAAGCTAAAAGCATGATAGAGTTAAGAGTAGTGAATTTAACTTCTTTCAGTTTTTTTGTGACCAATGTCAAGCGTCAGCCATAGAAATCTAATAGATCTTAGTGGGTGTCTAAACATCTACTAAAAAGATAGAATAAGAAGTGAAAATCTAGAAGTGAACTAACTACAGCTTCTAATGAATGACACAAATTTCAGAGAAAATTAAAATACACATTTAGATAAATAGCGAAAGGGAGAAAATGTATGGATAAAACAATATTAGTTGTTGACGATGAAAAACCAATCGCAGATATTTTACAGTTTAATTTAATAAAAGAAGGCTATAAGGTTATTTGTGCTTATGATGGTGATGAAGCTCTTGCGAAGGTTGAGGAAGAGCAGCCAGATTTAATGCTTTTAGATATAATGCTACCAAAGCGTGATGGTATGGAGGTTTGTAGGGAAGTCCGAAAAAAATATGATTTTCCGATTATTATGCTAACAGCAAAAGGCTCTGAGATTGATAAAGTATTAGGCTTAGAAATGGGTGCAGATGATTATGTAACAAAGCCTTTTAGTACGCGCGAATTGATTGCACGTGTCAAAGCCAATATGCGCCGTTTACAGGTGGTTGCTCCAGCTGCTGAGGAGGTTGCAGAAGAGTCGAATGAGATTGTTGTAGGCTCGCTTGTCATTCAACCTGATGCTTATCTAGTATTAAAACGGGATGAAGCCATTGAGCTTACACATCGTGAATTTGAGCTATTACATTATTTGGGGAAACATATTGGTCAAGTCATGACACGTGAGCATTTATTGCAAACTGTATGGGGTTATGATTATTTTGGTGATGTTCGAACAGTTGATGTAACGATTCGTCGTTTACGTGAAAAAATTGAGGATAATCCTAGTCACCCAGCTTGGATTGTAACACGTCGTGGAGTAGGTTATTATTTGCGAAATCCTGAGCAGGAGTAAATGGTATGCAAAAAGTTAGCTTCTTTAAATCGATTCATGTCAAGCTAGTGCTTATTTATATTTTGTTAATATTGCTTGCTTTGCAAATAATAGGTATATATTTTGCGCGTGAATTGGAGGATAATTTAAAAACCAATTTTCGAGATTCCATTTTCCAACGTGTTGATTTAATGCAATACAGCATTCGTGAGGAAATTTTAAAGGAACGCGATGAAAGTATGCCAACACTTGAAGAAAGCCTGAAAACGATTGTGATGGAGTTTTCTACAGGGTTGAAGGATGTTTCTTATGGAGATATATTAGAGATTCGTGTTATTGACAATCGACAGCGGATACGTGCAACATCTGAGTTAGAAAATCAAAATCTGATTGGACAGCGCTCAAATACGGATCTTGTCCGACGTGCATTGTCAGCAGAGACATTATTTGAAAATATCAAACTTGATAATAAAACGAGAAATCGAATTTGGGTGTTAGCGACACCCATTCGAAATGGTGCAGGTACGGATGATGAAGTTATAGGGGTTCTTTATATTGAAGCTAATATTGAATCTGTTTTTGGACAAGTGAATGACATTAACCGTATTTTCCTTGGTGGAACTGCTGTATCCTTGGTGATTACTATCTTTTTAGGAATTTTAGTAGCACGAACAATAACACAGCCGATTGCAGATATGCGTAAACAGGCACAGGCGATGGCAAAAGGAAATTATTCACGAAAAGTACGTGTTTATGGAACAGATGAAATAGGACAGCTTGCTATAACATTTAATCATTTGACAAATCGCTTGCAGGAAGCCCAATCTACTACAGATGCAGAGAGACGAAAGCTTGATTCGGTCCTTAGTAATATGACGGATGGTGTTATTGCGACAGATCGAAAGGGACGCATCATCCTTATTAATGATCCCGCACTAGAGCTCTTACATATTTCTAGGGATATTACATTAGGCCGCCCAATTGCGTCTGTTTTAGGAATTGATCAAGAGTATAGCTTTGAGGATTTAATACACATGAATGATGCGTTGAATTTAAATTTTAGTATAACTGACGCACCCTATATTTTGCGTGCGAATTTCTCGGTCATTCAAAAAGAAACAGGTTTTATCAATGGTTTAATTACTGTACTGCACGATATTACAGAGCAGGAAAAAATTGAAATGGATCGTCGGGAATTTGTATCCAATGTATCACATGAGTTACGCACACCCTTAACAACGATGCGCAGCTATTTAGAGGCATTGGCGGATGGTGCCTGGAAAGATGAAAATATTGCTCCAACTTTTTTGAATGTTACACAAACAGAAACAGAGCGAATGATTCGCTTAGTGAATGACTTGTTGCAGTTATCACGTATGGATAGTGCGGATTATGAATTGAATAAGGATATTGTTCTTTTCAATTCATTCTTTAATCGTATTATTGATCGCTTTGAAATGTCAAAGTCTGACAAGGTAACGTTCCAACGTTTATTCCCAGAAGCATCTTATTATGTGGAAATTGATACAGATAAAGTGACACAGGTAATTGATAATATCATTTCTAATGCAATAAAGTATTCTCCAGATGGTGGAAATGTCCGATTTGGTTTTACTGTGCAAGGTGAGATGTTGAAGGTTATGATTTCTGATGATGGTATGGGCATTCCTAAGGAAAATGTAGGACGCATTTTCGATCGTTTTTATCGTGTGGACCGCGCACGTGCTCGTTCTATGGGCGGTACAGGTCTAGGACTAGCTATTGCCAGGGAAATGATTGAAGCGCATGGAGGTAAAATCTGGGCTGAAAGTGAGGAAGGTCAAGGTACAACCATATTCTTCACATTACCTTATGATTTAGATGATTTTGACGAGGCAGGTGAGTGGGCATGAAATATATAGAGCCAGTTAAATCAGTTGTATTATTTCTACTCGTCATGTTGAGTGTCATTTTAACCTTTATCATTTGGACATATACACCAGATTATAAAATTATTGAACAAACTGAGGGAAAAGAAATCCTAATTGGATCTCAGAAGAGGATGGAGGATATCATTCGTCCCTATAAGGCAATTTATCGTTTTGATGAGGAGTTCACGGGAACGGCATCCAATGGCGTGATGAAGGATATTATGAAAGCTTTTCAGGGCTGGAATGTTCTTGATTTAGTGCCAATCAATAATAATCTTACTGCGAATTATGTAAATGAAATGATTCGTACGAATAATCGTATGACCATCTTTTTTACAGGTGAATTACCATACTCTGCCTTTAGCTCTATTTTCCAGTTTTCTGATAAGGAAATACCTGAAACAACCTTTAATCGTATGATTATTGATTGGACGAATTATGGCAACAAAGAATTACAGATCTTTTTCATTAGTAGTAATAATAAGACTTTAATGCGCTCACGTGTAAGCCTGCAAAATACCAATCCATTTATAAGGGATGTTATTGAGCCAGCGAAAACATATAGCGCTTTTAAAGAAATTGAACGTGATGGCTTTACCTCACTTTATATGCCTAATGATAAAATTGAATCTACCAAATATATGTATACGTTTATAGAGGAGCCACTTGAATCTTTTAAAAACGTGTTATTTCCAAATCCAAATATTGTTCAGCGTAGTATTGAAAGTGCAATGACTGAAAAATATCAGGATGGCAAATCACGAATGACTGTTGATTCAAACTTAAAATCTTTAACCTATGTATATCCAGCTGTAGAAAGTAGTGCCATCATAGAGCCATCAAAGCTCTTGAAGGATAGCTTTGAATTTATCAACGAGCACGGTGGATTTACAGCTGATTATCGCTATGTATCAAAAAATACTAATAAAAATCAGCTAGAGTATCAGCAATATTTACAGGGGTTACCAGTTTATAGTGATCAAGTTATCAGCAAGATTACGACTGTTTGGGGGGATAATGTTATATTCCGCTACAAACGCCCTTATTATTCCTTAGTTTTCGATATTCCAACCGAGAAGGAGATAAAAGAGCTGCCTTCAGGTGTGGAGATTTTGGAAAAGATTCAGCAACTGAATAATTTTGTTCTGTCAGATATAGATGATGTTGTGGTGGGGTATTATTTAAAACAAGATTCAACTAGCATAATGACATTAGAGCCATGCTGGTTTGTTGTTCATAACGGTATAGCGACAAAATTGACGCCTGAATTATTAGGAGGTGTCGTAAATGGATTGGAATAGAACAAAATCTATTTTCATCATCGTTTTTTTAATACTGGACATCTTCTTGTATTCGTTATATTTAAAACGTTATAATGAAGCGCAGAGCGTAGAAATACCTGGTGAAAGAACAATAGAAACCCGTTTAAAGGATGATAAAATTACGTATGGTGCATTGCCTAGCAATGAATCTGCAACTTATATTACAGGCAAAGTTCATAAGTTTACGGGTAGTGATTTCCCTGATAAAAATCAGCAAGCTAATATTGATGGAACACTTGCTCATGTTGTTTTTATAAATCCTGTGAAGTTACGAAATATTAATGATAATACAAGCTTTACTGAGTTTCTCCATACAAATGTTAAAGCGGGAGATTCCTATGCATTATGGAAGGTAGATCGTGAGGAGCGAGTCGCAATCTTCTTTCAGAAGAAAAATAATCAAATGTTCTATTACAATGAGAGTGCCTCATTAAAAATAAAATGGAATATGGACGACGAAGTTATTATGTATGAGCAGACCATGATTGATAATATTGAAGAAATAGAACAACAAGAAACAGTTATTCCACCACTTCAAATTATCCAAACATTGTATGCAAAAGGACTATTAAAGGCAGAATCACGTGTTACTCATATAAAGCTGGGCTATTCGACTTTTAGTAATTTAACACAAACACAAACACAAGTGTTGATACCAACATGGGAAGTACAAGTAAAATTAGCAGACGGTGAGTCAGAAGAATACTTTGTTGATGCGATGGAAGGAAAAATTATTGATATTCAAGAGGACAAGCAAGAGGGAGAAGAGGAAGACTGGGGAGTTGAATAATGCGATTTAGTGTTTTAGCAAGTGGCAGTACAGGCAATTCGATATATGTAGAGAATGATGAACATGCATTTATTGTCGATGCAGGGCTAAGTGGAAAAAGGATGGAGCAGCTATTTGCGAAAATCGACCGTAATATGAAACAGCTGAGTGGCATCTTCGTGACACATGAACATAGTGACCATATTAAGGGAATTGGTGTATTGGCACGAAAATATAATGTACCTGTTTATGCAAATGCCAAGACATGGCAGGCGATGGACGGGCTTGTTGGTGATATTCCCCTAGAGCAACGTTTTGAATTTGAAATGGATACAGTAAAGCACTTTGGCTCAATAGCTATTGAATCCTTTGCTGTGTCACATGATGCAGCGGATCCAATGTTCTATACTTTTCATGAAAATGGGCGCAAGCTTGTTGTTATCACGGATACAGGCTATGTTAGCGACCGTATGAAAGGTATTATTCGAGGTGCAGATTCCTTTGTCTTTGAAAGTAACCATGATGTGAATATGCTACAAATGGGCCGTTATCCATGGTCGATAAAACGCCGTATTTTAAGTGATGTAGGGCATGTTTCAAATGAAGATGCGGCAGTAGCTATGAGTGAGGTCGTATTTGAAAAGCCAACAAATATTTATTTATCGCATTTAAGTAAGGATAATAATATGAAAGAGCTTGCACGCATGAGTGTCACACAAACATTACAATCCTGCGGTATCATTGTAGGAGAGTATGTTAAGTTATTTGATACGGATGCAGAGGAACCAACCCAATTGGTAACAGTTTAATATTATTGAAACTGTTTAAGAGGCTGTTTCATCGTAATTTAAAAAAATACGATGAGACAGCCATTTTTATGTCCATTTTATTTATTTTTCATCTGATTTTAATGTTTGAATCGTAATATTAGGGTAACAACTAACAAATACTAATACATGAAAGGATGAGGAAAATGGGCTATTTCCAAGATGATGATAAAAATCGTGATTTCCTAAATAATGATGAAATACAGAAATCACCTCTTCAAGAGCGACTTGAAAAAGAGGAGCGAGAAATACAAGAGAAGCGTCAAAAAAAGAAAGGTGGCGGCGGAGGAGGTAAGGGCGGTTACTTCTTTAGTGGTCTTATTGGGGTCATCATAGGTGCTTTACTCGTGTGGCTCATGCTACCTGGGCTTGTTAACCAGATGCCTGGTACAACGACAAGCAATACAGGTAAAAATGAAACGACCATCAATCAAGTAGCCACAGAAGTGACAACGGATGTTACAAAAGCAGTAGATATGGCCTCAGGTGCAGTTGTAGGTATAACTAATATACAAGAAGTGACTAGCGGTGGATTCTGGAATCCGCCAACAACATCAACACAGCCTGCTGGAAGCGGTTCAGGTGTTATTTATAAGGTTCAGGGTGACAAGGCCTTTATCGTGACAAATAACCATGTTATTCAGGGCGCAAAACAGCTAGAAGTAACAATGCCAGATGGAACGAAGGAAGAAGCGCAGTTAGTTGGTAGAGATGAATGGACAGACTTAGCGGTTATTTCAATCAGCTCTAAGGATGTTAAAACAGTTGCAAAATTTGGGAGCTCAGATGTCCTAAAACAAGGTGAAACAGTAATCGCAATTGGTAACCCACTTGGCTTAGAATTTTATGGATCTGTTACGACAGGTGTTGTTTCTGGTAAGGATCGTTCTGTACCGGTTGATATAAATGGTGATGGAACAATTGATTGGCAGCAAGAGGTTTTACAAACAGATGCTGCTATCAACCCTGGTAATAGTGGAGGTGCATTAGTAAACCTTGCAGGAGAATTAGTCGGCATTAACTCCATGAAAATTGCTGAATCCTCTGTAGAAGGATTAGGCTTCTCAATTCCAATTAACTCAGCCATTCCAATTATTGAGGAATTAGAGAAAAACGGTGAAATGAAACGTCCAACAATGGGTATTCAGCTAGCTGATTTAACGGATGTACCATCATTCTACCAACAGCAAACATTAAAATTACCGAAAGATATTACGACAGGTGTTGTCATTACAGACGTTGTAAATAACTCACCAGCATCAAAAGCAGGTGTCCAACAATATGATGTCATTGTAGAAATGGATGGCAAAAAAATCGAAACAGCAATTGATTTACGCAAACATTTATATAATGATAAAAAAATTGGTGATAAATTAACAATGAAAGTATACCGCCAAGGTAAATTAGTGGAGCTATCACTAACTTTAACAAATAGCAATTCATTGTAAATATAAATCAGTGAGGGGTTAATAATCCTCACTGATTTTTTTGTGGATAGAAAAAAATTGACTAGCCTTATACAGAAGGATAGAGCAAATATTGTGGATAACTAGAAAATTGTGAATAATATCTCTACACATCAAAACAGCAAGAGAAAGCCTTTTCTTTCATACTTGTCAGTCCTTTGTTACAATAGATTGTGGATAACATAGACTGAAATGTGAATAAGTTTGTGGAAATTTCGGAAAACAAGGAGACATAGAGAAATGGAAAAATACAGCTGCGAAAACCATATAGATCACGCTTTAGACATGTTTGTAGCGGAGCAAAAAGTATTCCCAATTATGGATAAAGTCGAAGAGGAAAAAAAGTTATCCACAAAATGTAGTTACTGTGAACAACCAGCAGAATATATTGTATCAAGTAAATAACTTTACACAATATATAGGAATGCTATGTGGATATGTTGATAACTTCTGTGGATAATTTGTTTGTAAATGAATTGTAAAGGTGGATAACGTGTGAATATAACGATTGTATCAGTCGGCAAACTAAAAGAAAAGTACTTAAAAATGGGCATCGATGAATATGTGAAACGTCTCGGCGGTTATGCAAAGATGGATATCATTGAGGTACCAGATGAAAAAGCCCCCGAGCAACTAAGCGATGCCGAAATGGAAATCGTCAAGAAAAAGGAGGGTGAACGTATCCTCTCCAAAATTAGTCCAGATACATACGTTATCGCCCTAGCGATTAACGGCAAAATGAAAACCTCTGAACAAATGGCAGCAGATCTTGAATCCCTCATGACCTATGGCAAAAGCAAAATCGCCTTCGTCATCGGTGGCTCCCTCGGCCTACACAATGAAGTATTGAAGCGAGCTGACGAGCAGCAATCCTTCGGCCAAATGACATTACCCCACCAGCTAATGAAGCTAGTCCTGGTGGAGCAGATTTATCGGAGTTTTAGGATTATGAAGGGTGAACCGTATCACAAGTGATAGTAAAGCGGAAGTTTGAACTTATTATTGAAGGACACCTTTGAAGTATTTTAAAGGTGAGTTTACTATAAAAGGTTTACTGAATGAAATTAATCAAAGAATTTAGGAATACAGAAAGATTTTTGTTGTATTGTAATCAGAAGAGTCTGTATAATTTAATATATACAGAAAGAAAATAAATACACAAATATAATTAAAAAGAAAAGGAGGTAATAATATGAAATTCGATGATATCATTGATTCCATGGGTAACTATATTACGATTCATGGAGTAAAGGGGAACCAGTTCGGTCATGAAGTAATATCGGCACAATGTACAGTAGATTATGTATTAAAGTTTTTAGAGGTTGATAAAGCGGTTCAGAGAGATATGATTGAGAAACAGGTTGCTAGTATAAGTAAATACATTCAATATGGTTTAGAAGGTAATAATATCTATTTTCCTCCATTAATTTTCTCTGCTAGAGGGAAGGGAAGATTCAATGAAGAAAGTAATCAATTTCATCTTAAAACTGAAGACACTATGGTTATATTAGATGGACAGCATCGCATAAAGGCATTTGAAGTTTTAAGGAAAAGGTTAATGTCCAGTCGTAATGCTGAAGACCAAAAAAAATTGAATTATATAAAAAATTTCCCTTTAACAATTCAAATATTTAGCGATTTAACAATTGAAAAAGAACGCCAACTTTTCACGGATGTAAATACAAAGTCATCTAAAGTGAGTAATACTCTTTTAGTAATGTATAAAGAAAATGATTTATGCGGAAGATTGGTTAAAGACGTTATCAATAATCATCCTTCAATTTCTCCTGACAAATTTGAAGTCCGTGCTAAAACTACTACAACCAAATTGATGACAGCCGCAACACTTTATAATATATGTTTATCACTTAATGATGGAATTATCTTTTTACATGGTGGTACGAGTAGAATTAATGAGACAAACTACCTTTTATACAAAAAAAATGTTGAGGATTTTCTAACCTTACTAATGAAGTATGCCCCTGACCAGTGTTTGGATAGAAACAAGTATTTTATAATGAATCCGAATGTTTTACGTGGGATGGCGAAGTACATATACTCTTTAAGAGAGAAGGACGCCAATCTTGAAATGGAAGAATTATTCCTGAAATCTGTGCGTTTTATAGATTGGTCACATAAAAACAAAGAGTTGAAACAGTATGGTATTCCATTTAATAACAAAACTAAAAAGTATCGATTTACAGTTGGTACTCGAATAACAAGCCAAATATCCAACATGTTAATAGAACAATATGAATTAAATGCTGGGAAGGTGCTAAATGTTTGATATAAATTTAAAAGGACTTGTAAACCATATAAATGGGGAATCCCAAGCTATTATGACTACACAAATAACAGTAAGGGAACTTTTAGAAGTTTACAAAATTGATAATGTTATTAATAGGGATATAAACTACGCCAGATTAGGTCCACTTGCAACCTATATTGATTCTTTTGATTCGGAGGTTGGTATCTTTTTACCGTCCCTTGTGTTTGCTTTTACTGGAGACCCATCTAAATATTATGATACGTCTAGAAAAGAATTGAGTTTACCGCCAGGGGTAAAACTAAAAGTAATTGACGGACAGCATCGTATTAAGGGTTTAGAACATTTATTACGACATACAAGTGATACAGCAAAGAAGGAGAAAATTTTAGATAGTACTTTAACAGCTCAAATATACTTCGGATTAGATGAAGTAGATGAAAAAAATGTCTTTGTGGATATTAACTCCAATGCAAAGCGTGTATCTATGTCATTAATTACTAAATATGATACAAGGGATATTATGAGGGTTTTAGTAAGAGATACATTTGAATCATGTCGAGCTCTGGAAAATGCCGGAGTAGAATTTATGAAAAGCAGAATTGTTAGACCTAAAAACACGTTACTTTTTACGAGTGCTCGTTTAAAAAACTTCATCAGTATATTGTTATTCGGAAGACCTAAATTAAGTAAAAAGGCTGAACAATTGATAAAAGATAAGTACGACGATGTTCTAGCGTTTTTAGATAAGTTTTTTGTTGTTTTGTTTGATGCTCTTCCTCCGGTTCCAGGTGATGTTAATAAATATACACTGGGTCACGAAGCACTTCAAAATGCAATAGCTTACTACCTACATGAGCAGATTATAAGCGAAGCGGATAAAGATATAGAATGGATTCCAGACTGGGAATTAGTGTTGGAGAAGCTAGAATACTTTGATTGGAGTGTCCGTAATCCGCTATTTCAACAGTATATGATTACTTCAAGGTCGAATAATAGTGAATTTAAAGCTTTTATTGATAATAGATACCAGAACCTATTGGAAATATTAAAGGCTGAGTTAGTTTAAGTACCCATTATGACTTGACAATTTTTGTTTGTTTCAATTAACAAAGTGGTTGCGATTCTAATGAATTTCTAAAATATTGCTCTAGAAAACAAGTAAGTCGCCCATATAAGGGCGACTTTATTTGTCTTTGTCTTCTATAAGGTCTATGATGTCTCTAATATCATCTAACTCTAAAGTATCTGCGATTTTTTCTATATGACTAAAGTTTATATTTTGCCTTTTTTGATTAGCTAATTCGCTTAAAGCAGCATGGCGTATATCAGTTAATCGAGATAATTCCCTTAATGAAATTCCTCTTTGATTGACTAGTTCATGAATCTTCACTTTGACTTTTCTTGTCATAGCTCTCCCTACAATCGATTGATATTGACTATTAAGGAAAACTTACCATATACTAAATAATATAGTGGTACGCTTAAGCGTACCGATTTTTTATATGTTTTTTTATAAAGAAAGACGAATAATCAAAAAGTAGGAGGAATATATTAATGAGTGAGCTAAAAATGGATGATGTATTGGTAAAGAGGAAGCCTATATGGAAAAGTAAGGTTATATGGGCTATCGGAATTATCGTAGTATTATTTTTAGCCTATAAATTAGGTAGCTCTCCAAATGTACCAGAAGGTATTGGAGAAAATTATTATAGTAATGCTCTATGGGCGTTCCATGAACTAAACGTAGCGTTTGAAAATGGTGAATTTCCGAGTAATGAGGTTACAAAATCTATCTCTGATAACGCAAGAGAAGTAGAAACTAATTCGGCCAATTACACTGATAAGGAAAAATATATAAGTGAACAATTTATAAAAATGGTTCTAGGAGTAGGTGAAGGTTTGGAAGAGCAAGTATATGAAGCTCGTTCTAATCTCGCTAACGTGTTGGAAATAGAAGAAACGTATTAGAAATAGGTGGGGGCTTATTTTAATAATATATAGAAAGTTCTCTCGATAAAAAATATATACAGCTCTCGAAATCTCTAATAACTAAGTAACTTATTTATTAGCGAGGAGAAAAAAGGGTCTCATAAATACGATAGAAAGAAGTGGAAAATATGAAGAACGCTTATGACGAACTATCTAACGAACGAGAAGGATATGTGATGAAAAATGAAGAGAGCGGTGTGGAGATAACTTGTACTGAAAAATTTGTGAAGGCATGGGAAGAAAGAGGTTTTGTGATTATTAAAAAAGGTCTTGTTAAATTAGTTAATGAAAAATAAGCAAATCTCCAATGGCTATAAAGCCCCTTAGGTGATGACTGGTTGCTAAACTTCCAGAAACCACCTAAGGGGCTTTTGACGTAATAATTATGGTAGTTTAGCTGGGGAAGATATAAAATGGCAAATTCCTTGTTTATAAAGCCTTTAACCATTTGAAACTAGGGATTGAGTTTGTCTTTAAATTACCAGGTTCCTTCGAAAGGAAAAAGATAGATAACAGCACTTAGTAGTTAAAGATTTTTATGTGCATTTTTATGTGTGATCGTGCTGTTAAGGATTCCTGTATTTCCCACACCTCGTTCTAAATCTATGTGGAAATATGAAACTATATGTCGCTTTAAGGTGATAAAGCCCCACACGCCCACTTGTGTACTTTAGCGCTTTAACGCTTTAGATAAAATATAGGTGGATATTAAGAAGTAGAATGAAATTTACATCTGAATACTCTACTGAAATTTGAATGAACAGAAAAAAGCTAGAGCATATAAATGGATATAAAGAAACAGAGACACAGACAATTGAAAAGGACTTATTTGAAAGAAAGTGAAAAAAATAGCACTTCAGCGAAGCTGAAGTTTCTACTTCTTAATATTTATGGGTGATTCATGCCCTCGTTGAAGAGACGTTTTCCATAATGAAATAATCAAGAGATAAACTAATCTCACTCCTCGCTATGCTCGGAGGACTTCGCTTCGCTCCGTCCCCTGTTTATTTCTGCTCCTACTCCTTATAATCCGATAATAGATACACCATCCCGTTCCTTGAATGTGAAAAAATCGCCTTAATTCATTTAATTTTTGTTTCCATGAGAATTTACGGAGTACACTTCATCTCTCTTGGTTTATTTATATTGAACCCCAAAAAAACGGGGGGACTATGGGTTGATAGGATGGGATAATATGGAATATTATGATAGTGAAATGAAACGTATAGGTGATTACATCAAAGTGAAGCGTTATGGAAAAAAGATCAGGAAAAGAGATACCTCTAAGAAAACTAAGGCTGAACGACAAGTAGAAATTATGAAGGTAGAGAGGGATTCTGGACTTTCCACCATTGAAAAAATGATAAAAATAGCTATTTTGAAAAATAACGGTGCTAAAGAAAGGGAATATAGTAAGAAGGAAAAGAGAGAGCCTAAAGCTCGGAAACTTACTATGAAGGAAAAGGAAACTTTCGGTGATTTAATGGATATGAACTTTAAGCTAGGCGATAAATATGTGACTCTGACTTATGCAAAGGAAAATGTGTCGCTAGAGCAAGCCAGTCGGGATTTTGACAATTGGATAAAACGTATGCGTGATAAGTATTCTGATTTTAAATATCTAGCTGTCCGTTCCTTTCAAAACCGTGGTACAGTTCATTTCCATGTGCTGATAAATATACCTGATATACCAACTGGAGAATTAAGAAATGGTGTGTTTCAAGATATATGGGGACATGGAATAGTCAACGTAAAGAATATTTATTCCCCTCAACTTATTGATAAATATGCGAGATTAAAAAATTATTTAATAAAGAACTTGTTTGAGTTTAAAGCAGATAAACGTTCTTTTGGCAAACGGCTTTATTTACAAAGCAGTAACCTAGAGAAACCAAAGATTATCAAGGGTAACTATACTGAGATAATGGAAAGTTTAAAGAACCTTGAAGGGAATTTAAAAAAGGTCGACGGATATAAGATTACTGTTGATTTTCTAAACTATATTCAGTCCACTACCTTTAAGATTATGTGGTTTAAAAATGAAAATTAGACCTTTTGTAATCCTTTAAAACATTAAGTTCTATAGATTTGTCATAGTAGTTACTTATAGCTGTGTTCTAGCGTATAAAAGGTAGTCACTTTATTCCTTTAAAAATTAAAACCAATATCCCAAAAATGCAAATGCCCTTAGTAAGATTCATCGTAACTTAGGGTTGTAATTTTACACCAGTACGTAATATGCTTGCCTAGTAATTAATTACCAAATAAAGGGAAAATATTTAAATCGTTACGATAATTAGAATTTCCGTTACGGTGGGAGGAAAAATGGTGAATGTAATAGGGTATATACGAGTTTCTACCTTAGGACAAGTAAAAGATGGTTATAGCCTAACTTATCAAAAAGATGAAATAAAATTATTTTGTGAAAACCACGGGTGGAATTTACTAGAGTGTTATATCGATGCTGGTATAAGTGGAGCCAAAATAGATGAAGAAGCCTTAGAGGTAGAAAGGGAAGGCTTTCAAGATATGTTAACTGAAATTTCTACTTCTAAGGTGGATTTTGTAATTGTGCTAAATACTAACCGATTATGGCGGTCTGATATTGTTAAAGTTTTAGTTCATCGAGAGCTTAAAAAATTTGGAATAGATGTTAAAAGTATTGAACAGCCAAATTATAGCATCTATAAGAAAGACCCAAACGATTTTTTAGTGAACGGTTTAATGGAGTTACTGGACGAGTATCAACGTATGGAGATAACTATGAAACTGGCAAGAGGACGAAATATGAAAGCAAAGCAAGGGAAATATGCAGGAGGAAAACCCATATATGGTTATACGGCTAAAAAGGGTCAAAAATTTCTGAGGGTTAATGAAGAGGAAGCCAAAACGGTAAGACGATTATTTGAGTTAAAAGGGAATTTCCAAAGCTGGTCTTTGTCTCAATTGGCTTCTCAGTTAAATAATGAAGGTTATTCGACGCAGCAAGGTAAAAGGTTTACGAAAGTTCAGGTAAAACGAATTTTAGACCGTAAAGATTTCTATGAGGGAATGTATTGCTACGGTGAAATAAAAACTAAAGGTGTACACGAACCGATTCTATAAAAATTTTACATCAAGGGGAGAGAGACGAGTGGAAGCAGGAGAAAATAATAATTACAAGGAACAAAAACTGATTATTCCTTCTGTTGGAGAAATAAAAAGAAATGAGCTAATTAACGTATTGGCTAGCATAATAAAAAATTATGTAAATAAGTAAAGGAAGGCAATGTATATGACCAAACATCGTATGAAAGTAGCTATATACACGAGAGTTTCTACGGAGGAGCAAGCCAAGGAGGGGTATTCTTTGGGAGCTCAAGAGGATGCTTTGAGGAAATATGCTGAAAGTAATAACTTGGAGGTTTATGATGTCTATTCTGATGATGGTTATTCGGGTAAAAGTTATGAGCGTCCTGAAATTCAGCGTTTATTTAAGCATTTATATGACGGCAAGTTCCAAGCAATCCTTGTTAAAACTGTAGATAGGATTTCCAGAAAACTTAGTGATATATCCAAATTGCAAGATGAGGTATTAGTGCCTAACAATTGCCGTTTATTGGTGAGCGATAATAATTTAGATAGCTCAACACTTGATGGAAAAATGTTCATAAATTTGATTGGTACTTTTGCTGAATATGAGCGTGGAATGATTATAAGTCGGGTAAAAGCTGGTATGGAAAAAAGAGCAGAACAAGGCTATTGGAACGGTGGGATTGTACTAGGCTATAATAATATAAATAAGCAGCTAGTTATTAATACCGAGGAAGCAAAGCTCGTTAAAAGAATATTTGAGTTAAGGGCAGAAGGTAAGGGATATAAATATATTGCTAAAACCGTAAATGAGGAAGGTTATAGATCAAAAAAGGGGAATCTTTTTAGTATCGGTACAATTAAGACAATATTAGAGAATGAAGTTTATATAGGTAAGTGTAGATGGGGGAAGAGAAAGGACTGGAATACTAAAAGGCGGAAAGGAGTTACTAAAGATTATGTTTTAGTCGAGGGAAAGCATGAAGCAATAATTTCCCTCGATTTATGGGCTAAAGCCCAAACAATTAATAATACTAATAAAGAGAGTGTATCAAAAAATAGAAATTTTCATGGCGATTTTATTCTTTCGGGAATTCTCCGTTGCCCTGCTTGTGGTGCTGGAACTGTAATGAGTAAGTCGAAAAAAAGGGATGGGAGCGGTTATCATTTATACTATATGTGTCAAGCATTTGCCAGTAAAGGCTTAAAAGCTTGTAAATCAAATTTAATTGGTAAAGAAAGTATTGAAAAGAAGGTACTCCAAAGAGTTAAAGAGCTATTAAACGATATGACGATAGTTGAAGATGTGCTTGAGAGGATTGAAAGTCAAAAACTACTTGAAAAAAGCTCAATGAAAAATACTTTATTGTTGAATAGTAAAAATCTGGAGAAGAAAAAAGCCTTATTAAATAAGCTTAATAGTGACTATTCCTCTGAAAAGCTTGGAGCGAGGGTTTATAATATGCAAGCCGAATCAATCCTAAAGGATATAGATGATATGGAGGAAAGAAAGAGGCGTGTTGAAAGGGAATATGAAGATTTACAAAGCGAATCAACCATTACTAAAGAGACGATTTATCAAGCCCTTGAACATTTCGATAGCCTATACAAAACCGCTACCTTTGAACAAAGAAAGTTACTTTTAAGAGCGTTAATTAAAAAAATTGAAGTTGAGCCAAACCGAAAGGATATAAAGTGTATAACTTTTTGGTTTGATTACGATGACGCTTTACTACTTAGTAAGACAGGGGGAACCGTATCATAAGTAGGTGCGGTTTTGTCCTAGAAATTTTAAAAAAATGTGTAATTAATACTTAGGCATATTCAGATAAAATGAATATGTCTATTTTTTTTTTGAAAATCTTGTAACGTTTTATTATTTCGTTAGTTATTTAAGTGAAGGAGGGGAGAAATTGAATTTTGGGGAAATTTACAAAGCATATTTTCAGGATGTTTACTTATATACAAAATCTTTAGTATCTGACAAGGATATAGCAGAAGAAATTACACAAGAGACCTTTTTTAAGGCACTGAAATCATTTCATCAATTTGATGGCAAAAAAGATGTAAGGGCATGGCTTTTTACAATCGCTAAGAATACATATTTTACTCAGTATAAAAAGCAACAACGTGAGATAAATATGGTAGAAAATTCACCGCAGAAGGATGTTCAACTTGTAGATTATTTGATGAATGAAGAACGAGCGCTGATGATTCATAGATTTTTACACGCAATGGAAGAACCATATAAAGAAGTTTTCTCCCTTCGAACATTTGGTGAACTTTCTTTTGAGACAATTGGGCATCTTTTTGGAAAAAGTGATGGCTGGGCTAGAGTAACGTATTATCGTGCGAAAAAGAAAATAATGGCGTATATGGAGGCGAAACAAGATGAAGGAAATTAAATGTTCAATTATTCAAGATCTGTTGCCACTTTTTGTAGATGAGGTAGTAAGTGATGATACAAAATCGTTAGTTAATGAGCATTTACTAACGTGTGAGAGTTGTAAAAATGAATATGAGCAGATGAAGGAAACACTTTATGTACCAATTGAAAATAAAGCAACTTTATTCAGCCAGCTTAATAAACGGTGGAATAGAAAAAAATGGATTCTTATTTTTAGTTCTGTTTTATCGACCATCATATTAGGGTTTGCAATATTTTCATTTATATTTTATTACGAAAAGCCAATTCCATATGCAACAGATTTATTTGAAATTGAAGAAACGGCAGAAGGAACGCTTGTTTTAAATTATTTTGGAGAAAGTCATGCAGGATCGCATATGACACACCCTTTAGAAGTTGAAATAGATGGAGAAAAGAAAAGAATTAGCTTAATTTATTATGTTGAAACAATTGCCCATTCCCCAAATAGCAACTTTTTACGAGAGGAAAAAAGAGTTGGACCGGAACGATTAAAGTTAGTAGACGGTAGTAAAACGGTTGATGCAGTATATTATGGGGAATTTGATCTTGATAAAATAACGAAAGAAAAGGAGCAGACATGGGAAGAAATTTTACAACAGATGACATTAATTTGGGAGAGGTAGAGTGTAACTAAATAAAAACGAGGGGATTCATTTAGATTCCTTCGTTTTCTAGTTTTTCAAGAAGCTTTTGGAGTTGTTCATTTGCTTCACGTAAATTCATATGAAAAGAATCGTCTAAAGCGGAAATTGGTCCATTCAGTTCAATTTCATTTGCTAAAACTTTTAAATCTAAATTTTGAATAGAATCATTATCGGCTTCACCAAATGCAGCAACTACATGTATTGCACCATTATTTGCTTGTACAATACCTAATTTGCCTTGAGATTGTTCCAAATCAAGTTGCGTAAGTAAATAATCTTTGACGATACTTAAAATATCATCTTCATTTAACTTAAAATATTTATACTTCAAGCTGTAACAAGAACTTCGAAAAATCTTTAAAGTCATCAATATGTTGTTCTAAAATCGCTTCTAATATATCAAGTTGAAGTGCTTGGTAGTATGTTGTGCGATGTTGCGGAAACCAACCATATTCATTAATGTTTTCGCTTCCTGTAACAGCTTAAACCCTTCACGACTTGCTTTCGGGACGCCTAATTTTCGTTCACTTACTATGTGCATGCCAAATCAATACTCGCCTCACAAGCGCGTTGAATATTTAAAATGATACTATCTTGCTTTGTATAATCCTTTATTTCATGAATCCGATTTATACAGCGTTCGATAGTCGTTGTTTTACTTAATAGTACATCATTCATCGCCGAAAACACTTCCTCTTTCTTTAATCGCTTCAATTATCGGGGCACGTTGCTCGCTTAATGTAGCATACATACTATAGGCACGCATTTTTTGACGAGTATATTCATTTTCATCATGTATATAAATTGGTATGCCTTGCTTGTAAATTTGCATCGTAAAAACGGTATCAATTTGTTTTAAATCAATTAAATCTACTTCCTGATTTGCGACCAATGCCAAATCGCCAGACAGTAAAAAACGTTCATAAGATGATAAAGGTTGTTTACTAAAATACGCAAGATCAATATCACTTTCGTCACGCACAGTACCTTTTGAGAAGGAACCAAACAAAATAATAAAATCTGGATTAATCTGCTGCTTAATTGTTTCAATAAATTGTTGCTGTATATCTTTCGTTAACATTCTTATCACCGTCCTTTTCTTTATTATAAAACGTTGGCGAAAAAAACCGCACTTATACTTATTGCAGAGAACCATATCATAAGTAAGTGCGGTTTTTGAATAAGTCACTAATCATATTGATAATGATATGATTAGTGATTTATTTTGCTTCATAATTAATAGAGAAAGGTAAATTGTTTTCAGCAGTAT
>Ga0213828_1000489_pt1 | contig 37882 bp, 35 predicted proteins | sample MC6MC0897MG_FD_180664 | JGI IMG/M metagenome (GOLD analysis project Ga0213828, IMG submission 180664) | Enriched soil aggregate microbial communities from Iowa State University, Ames, United States - MC6-MC0897-MG | ecosystem: Environmental > Terrestrial > Soil > Unclassified | place: USA: Iowa...
TTCGCGGTTTCCACACTGTAAAAGGGGGCGCCGGCTTCCTCCAGCTCAACGAGCTGGTGGAGTGCTGCCATATCGCCGAGAACGTGTTCGACATCCTGCGCAAAGGTGAGCGCCGGGTCGACGCCGAGTTGATGGACGTGGTGCTTGAAGCGCTGGACACGGTCAACAACATGTTTGGCCAGGTCCGCGAGCGCAGCGAAGTCATCCCGGCCACCCCGGAGCTGCTGGCCGCGTTGTCGCGCCTGGCCGAGCCTGCCGCTGCTGACGAAGTCGCCGCTGCCGAGCCTGCGGCCGCTGAACCGCTGGCCGCAGCGCCTGCCGAAGAGCCGGACATCACCGACAGCGAATTCGAGCAGCTGCTCGACTCGCTCGACGCGGTCAAGGCCCAGGCCGCTGCCGATGAGCAGTTGCAAGGCGAGAGCATCAGCGGTGCCAGTGACGAGATCACCGACGCCGAGTTCGAATCGCTGCTCGACCAGTTGCATGGCAAAGGCCAGTTCAGCGCCGAAGTCGTCGCTGAGCCAGTGGCCAGCGCCCCGGCGCCGGTCAGCGACGAAATCACCGATGAAGAGTTCGAGTCGTTGCTCGATCAACTGCATGGCAAGGGCACGTTCCAGGCCGACGCCTTGCCCGCCGCCGCTGCAGTTGCGCCCGTGAGCACTGCACCGGCCGCCACGGCCAGTGACGCTATCAGCGAGCACGAATTCGAAGCCTTGCTCGACCAGTTGCACGGCAAGGGCAAGTTCTCTGGCGACGCCGTCGCGGTCGAAGCGCCTGTCGCTGCCAAGGTCGAAAGCAAGCCAGTGGCCAAGCCCGCACCGGCGCCTGTCAGCAAGCCTGCGCCTGCACCACGGGCACCGGCCCCTGCGGCAGAAAAGCATGCCGTCAGCGAGGCAGAAACCACCGTGCGCGTCGACACCGCGCGCCTGGACGAGATCATGAACATGGTCGGCGAACTGGTGCTGGTGCGTAACCGCTTGGTCCGCCTGGGCCTGAACAGCGGCGACGAGGCCATGTCCAAGGCCGTGTCGAACCTCGACGTGGTCACTGCCGACCTGCAGACCGCGGTCATGAAGACCCGCATGCAGCCGATCAAGAAAGTCTTCGGCCGCTTCCCGCGTCTGGTTCGCGACCTGGCCCGCCAACTCAAGAAAGAGATCAACCTGGAGCTGGTCGGTGAAGAGACCGACCTCGACAAGAACCTCGTCGAGGCCCTGGCTGACCCGCTGGTGCACTTGGTGCGCAACGCGGTCGACCATGGCGTGGAAATGCCCGACGAGCGTGAAGCGTCCGGCAAGGCGCGGACCGGCCGGGTGGTGTTGTCAGCCGAGCAAGAAGGCGACCATATCCTGCTGTCGATCTCCGATGACGGCAAGGGCATGGACCCCAACATCCTGCGCGCCAAGGCCGTGGAGAAGGGCCTGATGGACAAGGACGCCGCTGAGCGTCTGAGCGAGTCGGACTGCTACAACCTGATCTTCGCCCCGGGCTTCTCGACCAAGACCGAGATTTCCGACGTGTCCGGCCGTGGTGTCGGCATGGATGTGGTGAAGACCAAGATTTCCCAGCTCAATGGCTCGATCAACATCTACTCGGCCAAGGGCCAGGGTTCGAAGATCGTCATCAAGGTGCCGCTGACCCTGGCGATCATGCCGACCCTGATGGTGATGCTGGCCAACCAGGCCTTCGCCTTCCCGCTGGTCAACGTCAACGAGATCTTCCACCTCGACCTGTCGCGCACCAATGTGGTCGATGGCCAGGAAGTGGTGATCGTGCGCGACAAGGCGCTGCCACTGTTCTACCTCAAGCGCTGGCTGGTGCAGGGCCAGGTGCACGAAGAGCAGCATGAGGGCCACGTGGTGATCCTCTCGGTTGGTACCCAACGCATTGGCTTTGTCGTCGATCAACTGGTGGGCCAGGAAGAAGTGGTAATCAAGCCGCTGGGCAAGATGCTGCAGGGCACGCCGGGCATGTCCGGGGCCACTATCACCGGCGACGGTCGCATCGCGTTGATCCTCGACGTCCCGAGCATGCTCAAGCGTTACGCCGCGCGGCGTATTTGATTTCGGTGGCGCACCCTGGCGGGTTGCGCCGCCTAATGGAGTGTTTATGGCAGTCAAGGTCCTGGTGGTGGATGATTCCGGTTTCTTCCGCCGCCGCGTCTCGGAAATCCTCTCGGCGGACCCGACGATCCAGGTAGTGGGTACCGCGACCAATGGCAAGGAAGCAATCGACCAGGCGCTGGCGCTCAAGCCCGATGTCATCACCATGGACTACGAGATGCCCATGATGGATGGCATCACGGCGGTGCGGCACATCATGCAGCGCTGCCCGACGCCGGTACTGATGTTCTCTTCGCTGACCCACGAAGGTGCCCGGGTGACCCTGGACGCACTGGATGCCGGTGCGGTGGATTACCTGCCGAAGAACTTCGAGGACATCTCGCGCAACCCGGAGAAGGTCAAGCAACTGCTGTGCGAGAAGGTGCACACCCTGTCGCGCAGCAACCGCCGTTTCGGCAGCTACAGCCCCGCGCCAGCCGCCGCACCGACCGTCGCGAGCAGCGCTGCGCCAACCAGCAGCTTCGCCAGCCCCGCACCGGTGCGCACTGCCGCGCCGGTGCGCGCGGCGGCAGCGCCAGCGGCACATGCCCCGGCACCCAAGCGCAAACCCTACAAACTGGTGGCCATCGGTACCTCCACGGGTGGCCCGGTGGCGCTGCAGCGGGTACTGACGCAACTGCCTGCCAACTTCCCGGCGCCGATCGTGCTGATCCAGCACATGCCGGCGGCCTTTACCAAGGCCTTTGCCGAGCGCCTGGACAAGCTGTGCAAGATCAGCGTGAAGGAAGCCGAGGACGGTGACGTGCTGCGCCCAGGCCTGGCGCTGCTGGCCCCAGGTGGCAAGCAGATGATGATCGATGGCCGCGGCACGGTGAAGATCCTGCCCGGCGACGAGCGCCTGAACTACAAGCCGTGCGTGGACATCACTTTCGGCTCGGCGGCCAAGTCGTACGGCGACAAGGTGCTGTCGGTGGTGCTGACCGGCATGGGCGCCGATGGTCGTGAAGGCGCGCGCCTGCTCAAGCAGGGTGGCAGTACCGTGTGGGCCCAGGATGAAGCCAGCTGCGTGATCTATGGCATGCCCATGGCCATCGTCAAGGCTAACCTGGCCGACGCGGTGTACAGCCTGGACGAGATCGGCAAGCACCTGGTCGAGGCCTGCGTCTGATGGATGTGCTAAGCCTGATTGGCCTGATCCTGGCGTTCGTCGCGATTGTCGGCGGCAACTTCCTCGAAGGCGGGCATGTCGGCGCGCTGATCAACGGCCCGGCGGGTTTGATCGTGTTGGGCGGTACCTTGGCGGCGGCCTTGCTGCAGTCGCCATTGCCGGCTTTCAAGCGGGCCTTGCAGATCCTGCGCTGGATCCTCTTTCCGCCCCGCGTCGACTTGGCCGGTGGTATCGATCGGGTGGTCAGCTGGAGCCTGACGGCGCGCAAGGAAGGCCTGCTGGGCCTGGAAGGGGTGGCCGATGCCGAGCCCGACCCGTATGCGCGCAAGGGCTTGCAACTGCTGGTCGACGGCGCCGAGCCAGAAGCCATCCGCAGCATCCTTGAAGTCGACTTCCTGACCCAGGAGGGCCGTGATATCCAGGCTGCCAAGGTGTTCGAGAGCATGGGCGGCTATGCGCCAACCATCGGCATCATCGGTGCGGTCATGGGCCTGATCCATGTCATGGGCAACCTGGCCGACCCGTCGCAGTTGGGTAACGGCATCGCCGTGGCGTTCGTCGCCACCATCTACGGTGTGGCCAGCGCCAACCTGATCCTGTTGCCGATCGCCAACAAGCTGAAGGCCATCGTCATGCGCCAGTCGCGCTACCGCGAGATGCTGCTCGAAGGCCTGTTGTCGATTGCCGAGGGTGAGAACCCGCGCTCGATCGAACTGAAGCTGCAAGGCTTCATGGAGTAACCCATGCGTCGCCGTCGTCATACCGAGGAACACGAGAATCACGAACGCTGGCTGGTGTCGTACGCCGACTTCATCACCTTGCTGTTCGCGTTTTTCGTGGTCATGTATTCGATTTCCTCGATCAACGAGGGCAAGTACAAGGTCATCTCGCAGGCCTTGATCGGGGTGTTCAACGACCCTGAACGGAGCATGAAGCCGATCCCGGTCGGGGATGAGCAACCCCTGAGCGTGCGCCCGGCCGAGCCTTTGGTGAGGGAAAGCGAGCAGACCGAGGCGGGTCTTGCGCAAACCAATGTCGACCCGCTGAAGACCATCAGTGACGATGTGCGCGACGCCTTTGGCGACCTGATCAAGACCGACCAGATGACCGTACGCGGCAATGAGCTGTGGATCGAAATCGAGCTCAACTCCTCGCTGCTGTTCGGCAGCGGCGATGCCATGCCTAGCGACAAGGCCTTCGCGATCATCGAGAAGGTGGCGAACATCCTCAAGCCGTTCGCCAACCCGGTGCATGTCGAAGGTTTTACCGACAACCTGCCGATTCGCACCGCGCAGTACCCGACCAACTGGGAGTTGTCGTCGGCACGGGCGGCCAGCATCGTCCGCTTGCTGGCCATGGAAGGGGTGAACCCGGCGCGCATGGCATCGGTGGGCTATGGCGAGTACCAGCCGGTCGCCAGCAACGACAGTGCCGAAGGCCGTGCCCGCAACCGCCGCGTGGTACTGGTGATTTCCCGTAACCTCGAAGTGCGCCGCAGCCTGACCGGCTCTGGCAGCGCCAATGCCACGCCAGATGCCGCGTTGCGCCGGGCTGGCACACAAAGTGCACCGGCTACGCCAGCAATGGCGGCGGGGCAGTAACTCGTCAATTCTCCGTCACCGAATACCATACCGTTCCCGGCAGGGCAGGCGGCCACACCGGGAGGAAGCAACGAACGATGAGAGTCTGGGCAGTAGCCAATCAAAAAGGTGGCGTCGGCAAGACCACCACGACCATCGCCCTGGCTGGGCTGCTGGCTGAGGCGGGCAAGCGCGTGGTCGTCGTCGACCTCGACCCGCACGGTTCGATGACCAGTTACTTCGGGCACAACCCCGATGCGCTGGAGCACAGCTGCTATGACCTGTTCCTGCACCAGGGCAGCGTGCCCGAGGGTTTGCCTGGGCAGTTGCTGTTGCCGACCAGTGATGAGCGTATCTCGCTGCTGCCTTCGAGCACCGCGCTGGCGGTGCTGGAGCGCCAGTCGCCGGGCAAGAACGGCCTGGGCCTGGTGATCGCCAAGAGTCTGGCGCAGCTGTGGCAGGACTTCGACTTCGCCTTGATCGACAGCCCACCCTTGCTTGGCGTGCTGATGGTCAATGCCCTGGCCGCGAGCCAGCAGCTGGTGATACCGGTACAGACCGAGTTCCTGGCGGTGAAAGGCCTGGAGCGCATGGTTGGGACCTTGGCCATGGTCAACCGTTCGCGGAAACAGGCCTTGCCTTACCAGATCGTGCCGACCCTGTTCGACCGCCGTACTCAGGCTTCCCTGGGCACGCTCAAACTGTTGCGCGACACCTATGAGCAGAATGTCTGGCAGGGTTACATCCCGGTCGATACCCGCTTGCGCGATGCCAGCCGCAAGGGCGTCACGCCGTCGCAGTTCGATGGCAAGAGCCGTGGCCTGATTGCCTACCGGGCGCTGCTCAAGCACTTGCTCACTTACAAAAACGCAGTGCAGGTGGCCTGATGACCCAGACTCGGCAAACCGGCACGCGGCCGCAGATGGCCCTGCAATCCTACCTCGATGGCCTGTTGCAGGAGGCCACTGAGGCCGACGATCTGATCGAGCCGGCGGCAGACGTCGCCGATGCGGTGCGCGAGGAACAGGCACCGGAAGCACGCCAGCCAGCGCAGCCCGCCGCTGTCGCGCAGCGGCCCTTTGCCGAGCCGCGGCTGAAGGTGTTGCCCAGCGTGCTGCCGGTGGAAGAACCGGTGGTCACGGTAGTCGAGAGCGAAGTGCTGGCCGAGGCCAGCATCCCGGTCCTGACCGAAGAACAGAGCGTGGAACCGGCAGTGCCGTTGGTGGATGTGCACCTGCCCGCGCCGAACCTGCCGGTACCCCCGGCAAGCATCGACGGCCGCCCGGCCTGGGCAGCGGAGCCGTTCGAGTGCCTGCTGTTCGATGTCGCCGGCTTGACCCTGGCGGTGCCCTTGGTATGCCTGGGCTCGATTTACAACCTGGCCGGCCAGGAACTGACGCCGCTGTTCGGCCAACCTGACTGGTTTCTCGGCATCCTGACCTGCCAGGCCGGCAACCTCAAAGTCCTCGACACCGCGCGCTGGGTGATGCCCGACCGCTACCGTGACGACTTCCGCCAGGGCCTGCAGTATGTGATTTCCGTGCAGGGCTACGAATGGGGGCTGGCCGTGCACCAGGTCAGCCGCTCATTGCGGCTGGACCCGTCCGAGATCAAGTGGCGCAGCCAGCGTGGCCAACGCCCGTGGCTGGCCGGCACGGTGATCGAACACATGTGTGCCCTGCTCGACGTCGCCGAACTGGCCGAGCTGATCGCCAGTGGCGCGGTCAAGCAGATGCACGCCAAACACAAATGACACCGCACACACCGCCTATGGCGGACTTTAAGGGGTAGGGGAATGAAAAAGTCGTCTGCACAAGGTTCCGAAGATCCGATTCTGCAGTGGGTAACCTTCCGTCTGGACAACGAGTCCTACGGGATCAATGTCATGCAGGTGCAGGAAGTGCTGCGCTACACCGAGATCGCCCCGGTACCGGGCGCACCGAGCTATGTGCTGGGCATCATCAACCTGCGCGGCAATGTGGTGACAGTGATCGACACCCGCCAGCGTTTTGGCCTGATGCCGACCGAGGTGACCGACAACACCCGTATCGTCATCATCGAGGCGGACAAGCAAGTGGTCGGCATCCTGGTCGATAGCGTCGCCGAGGTGGTCTACCTGCGTCAGTCCGAAATCGAGACGGCGCCGAACGTGGGTAACGAAGAGTCGGCCAAGTTCATCCAGGGCGTGTGCAACAAGAACGGCGAACTGCTGATACTGGTCGAGCTGGACAAGATGATGACCGAGGAAGAGTGGTCCGAGCTTGAGAACATCTGAGTTGATCTTCGAGGTTGCTGTCATCTTCCTGGCGCTGCTGTGGGCGCTCAGCTTGTGGATGTTCCTCAACCACAGCAAGCGCCAGCGCGAGCTGGCCGCGCAACAGGCCGAGGGCGATGCTCTGCGCGATCAACGCATCAAAGACCTGAGCAAGCGCCTGGACGACTACCAGAACGGTACGGTGCGCATGGGTGAGGCCATCCATGACTTGCGCGAAACCCTGGCCACCCTGCCTGACCGGCTGGAACGCCTGGAGCAGCGCGACCCCAGCAGCGTCACCTTCAGCCAGGCGGCCAAGCTGGTCGGCATGGGCGCAAGTGTGTCGGAGCTGACCGAAACCTGCGGCCTGACCCGGGCCGAGGCGGAGTTGATGAGCAAGCTGCACCGCAGCGAGTAGTACGGCGCTGCACTGCCCCGGTGATTGGCCAGTTTACGGGCCTTGCCAACTGTGGGCGTGGCCCATCTCGGCTACCTGATCCAGCGGTACATGGTCACGGATGACCCGATGAAGCTCGCTCAACTCCAGGGTCGCATGGAGGTCGTACAGCGGCGATACCATCAGGGTGCAGAGCTCGCGCAGTTGCTTGAGCCAGGGCAGGCGCTCGTCGATTACATGGTTGAGCACGCCTGGGCCGGTCAACAGGTTGAGCCGCCTTGCATAGGCCTGGAAAGGTAGCGGCGCCAGGCGCGCGTCCGGCCGGCTGGCATAGAAGTCGGGCACCAGCTGGTAGCGGCGAAGGATTTCGTCCGAGATGGCACTCAGGTTTGGATTGCCTGGGTGGCTGCCGATCATGCTGCTGTTGAACTGGATGTACATGCCCAACTGGTCGTTGGAAACAGGCGGTGACAACAGCAGGCCATCCCTTGTGGTCTTGAGTTGGAGCCTGGCCAGCGGCGCGGTGCCATCCGCGCCGCTCGCCGCCAGCAAGCGGTCATCGGCATCCAGGTACAGGCCACCGTAGTGTTCGAGCAGTCGGTAGCGCAGGATGTCGCAGGCCGAGGCAAAGTTGCGCCCCTGACCCTGGTTGCCGTCAAGGGCGGCGCGATACTGTGGGTAGTAGGGCGACAGGGTGAAATTCTGGTAAAACTCTTGGTCTTCGAGGGGCATGAGCAGGGCGCTTTCACTCCGCGCGCGCAGGGTTTTCAGATTGTGCAGGTAGGCTGCGTTGTTTTGCCGCGACAGCAGGATCTGGAAGCGATAGCCGCTGCTGCGTATCACCTGTGCGTTATGCACCAGCGCCTCGAGGTATTCGCCCTGCAAGGGCTGGTCGCCCACCCAGATACTGCTGACTACCTTGGGCAGCGGCATGCGCTGCAGGCCGTTGTAAGGCTCGTAGTCGATCGGCAGCTCGATATTGATGCCCAAGGCGCGCAGCGTGGCCATGCGCTGGGGGTGGGTGGGTGTGGCCCTGCTCTGGCTTGATGACAGCACCAAAGCAGGGTCGCCTTCGGTGCCCAGCGCCCAGCGCGGCGGGCTGATCAACTTTGCATCCCGGGTGCGGATGAAGCAGTTGGTGGCGAATTCGTATTGAACCCATTCGTTGACCAGGCCTTGTCGGGTGCTGAGCCAGGCGGCGAAACGGTGCCGAAGGTTTTCCTCGATCGTGGTCACCACGGCTGCATGGGTCGACGCCAGTACCGACGGCTCGCGGAACGCCAGTTCAGCGGGCTCCAGTGCCGTTTGCTCCAGCAGCGGTGCCGCACCGACGCGGGCATTGAGCAAGGTGTCCAACAGTTGGGAACGGAAGAAGCCTGGGCGGGTCGTGCGAAATACCTCGGCGTACCTGACCGCCTGGCCAGTGCCGGTGGGTAGGGCATTGAACAGGCCGAACACCTGGTCTGTCACGCCTTGTGCCTTTGCCTCGAGGGTCTTGCCATTGATGGTGGCATCCAGGCCCAGGCTGAACTGCGCCAGGCCGCCAGCTACCAGCAATGGGGCCAGTTCGGGCAGTACCACCATCAGGGGTAGCAGCAGGTTGGTGGCAAGGCTCAGGTAGTTGGCCCATTTGGCCTTGTTGACGGCATGGTTGCTGGTGATCTGGCTATCGGCATCGGCGTAGGCACGGCGCTTTTGCAGCAAGGTCAGGTGGGTGAACAGGTCGCCCTCCAGGGTGCTGTCGTACTTGTCCGGGCGAAAATCGATAATGTATTGCGGGTCCCAGAAACCACTGGTGGCAAAGCCTGGATGGTCATGGCTCAGGCGGTGCGCTTTGGGGTAAAGGCTCAGGCCAGCCAGTGCGGTGCGCAGGCCGCTGAATTCGAGGCCGTCCGGCCAGTCGGTACGGGCGAAACAGGCCATCAGTGCATCGCGTTTGGCGACGTCCTGGCATTGCCTGGCCAGCCAGCGCTTCATTGCCGAAGAGTCGGCGAACTCATGGAAAGGCGAAGCATTGCCAGGCAAGTACAGCACTACCAACGGCTGGCTGGCGTGACGGATCTGCACGATGCTAGTGGAAATGTAGCCGTAGATATTGAGCATGCTTAACCGCGCGTTGCTGCGGGCGATCAACTGCGCCGCCTCCCACAGCAGTTGGCGGCCAGGCCCGGACAGGCTGTTGAGCAACACCTGCTTGTTGCAGGCGGCGATGAAGGCAATCTTCAGGGCGCGCTGATAGTGCCCTTGTCGCTTGTCCCAATAGGTATCCAGGCGGGCCTTGAAACTGTTGTGAAAATGCAGGTTCCACAGAAAGCTCTGGAAATGCTCGGCGCGAATCGGCAGGCAGTTGTCCGGTGCGTAGCGGCTGGGTTGGGTGCGTCGGTAGAGGCCGTTGAAGACAAGGTAGGGCGCGGCATTGGACAACATACTCAGCGGTACCAGGCGGTCGACCAATATCACTTGACCAGCCGGTGGCAGCCCTGCCCAGTTGCCGTAATGGAAACCGCCATAACCGGCTGCGGTTTCACCTTGCCAGTTGGCCAGCAATGCCTCGACCAGGTTCATTCTTTGGGTAATGACGGCATTGTCCGCAGCGCCAGTGTGGCTGTCGGCGCGAGGCGCAGCCTGGTAGTGAAGGGTCACCACATCGATCAGTAGTGGCGAATCGGTGATGCCGTGTTGGCGCAGCCAACCGCTCAGCAGTTCCACGGCCAGGGTATCGGGGCGAGGGAAGTCCTGCAGTGCCTGACGCACCAGGCTGAGGTTGGAAAGGGGGATGGGGTGCATGCTGTGTTCCTGGGGGAATGAGAAGCGCAGGATGGCGATGGGTTGTGCGTGTGGGGGCTACATAGTGCTATGGCTGGCGTAGCGAGGCTGGCACCTCGCCTGGCAGGTGGTGGTAGCTGCTGCTGCGTTACTCGATGCTGTTGCCAAACGGCAGGCGAGCGGGGTTGGGGGTGATGTCCCGTTCGCCGGCCGGTACGTCGCTGAACCCAACGGGCACCTTGCCGCGCAACTGCCAGGCAAAGGCAATGATTTCGGCAATGGTCAGGTACAGCGCCTCGGGTATCTGCTCGCCCAGCTCCAGCCGTGCCAGCAGGCTTACCAGCTCGGCGTTTTCGTAGATCGGCACCTCGTGTTGGCGGGCAAGTTCAAGAATGGCTTCGGCCAGGGCATCGTCGCCCTTGGCGCTGAGCGTGGGGGCCTGTTGGCCGTCGTAGCTCAGGGCAATGGCCTGGCGCGGTGTTTTGCCACTCATGCGTTTTCGTCCACCCAGCGTTGTTCGACCCGCGTGCGGGGGCCTTGGGGTGGGGTGCCGGGGTGGCATTCCAGGTCGCCGACGTCCAGGCCCCTGGCCAGCAGGCGCTCGCGCAGGGTGCCGAGCTGGCTGTCGATCAGCCGCGCGGTCTGTTCCTGTTCTGCCCACAGTTGCCCGTTCAGGCGGCCCTGGCTCAGTTGTGCCTGCACTTGCAAAGGGCCAAGCGGAGCGAGGTCGAAGGCCAACTCGATACGCCACAGCGCTTGTAGCGGGTCATGCTCTTGGTGCTGGCGGTCAGCTTGCTGTTGCGGCGTTTCTTCGCGTTGCAGCTTGACCTGCAGCGGGATGAACTCCTGGCCATGGCGGATCGGCACTTCAGTCTGCCAAGTGGTCTGCAGGTTGCCGTTTTCAAGGTTGCCGCTCTGCTGCAGGCTGCTCATGGCATGGCTCTGCAGGCGTGAAACGGCCGCCGCGGCCAGGCGCAGCAACTGTTGCAGGTCGCCTTCGTCTTCCATGGCCTTGAGTAGCCGCGAAGGCAGCGGAAACGCCCCTGGCTGTGGTTTCGGGCTGACCCGGTCGAGCATGCCCAGGGCGCCACGGGCGAGGGCCGGCAGGGTCAGGGCCAAGGTGCTTGGCATCAGGGCCGGTGCACCGGGCGCGGTGACCGAGGCCTGGGTGATCAACCTGAGCAGGTGGGCCTTGAGATCAGTGGCCACGCTGGCGGGGAAGCCACCCAGCAGCTTCGCTTCGAGGAAGGTACCGCTGTTGCTCAGGGCCTGGGCGACGGCTTTGGCATCGCCGAGCTGGCGCACTTCCGGCAGCCCGGCCAGCAAACGCTCGGCACTGCTGCGCAGGCTACCGTCGGCGCCGGGGTCGCGGGCGACCCGCTGCAATGCACTGAGCAGGCCGGTTAACGAGGCCTGGCGATTTTGCTGGGTGAGCAGTTGCTGGGCGATGCTGAGCTGGTCTTGCCGGCCGCTGAGCGGCACGAATTGCAGCGACTGGTCGCCTTGCACCCGCGCGCTGAGCAGGCTGCCTACGGGCAGCGGGCGCGGGCTGTCGATGGTCAGGGTGGCACCGGCCTGCGCGCTGTTGAGCAGGCTCACCAGTGCCCGGTAACCGGCTGTCTGGCCCGGCGCTTGTAGGATGGGCTGGTTGGTCAGGACCTTGCCTTGCAGCAGGGTACCGACCGGCACCTTGGCCGTGTCCAGGCGGGTGAGGGTGGCGATGTTGCTGGCGCTGGCCTGTTGCAGCATGATCGCCAGGCGATTGCCCTCGGTCTGGCTGACGGTGACTTGGCTACCGGGGGGTAACGGCTGGCTGGCGCTGGCCTGCAATTGGGTCTGGGCGCCGTTGGCCTGGATCAGCCGCAGCACGACCTGGAACTCCCGGCCCAGCTGGCGTAGCGACACGACCTCGGCTTGCGCCGTTTCGCCAGGGGCGAGCAAGCCGGGCTGTGCTTGGGTCAGGCGCAGCAGTTCGCCGGTCATGCCCGCCTTGATGGCCTGGGCGCTGATCGCGGTTTGTGCGCCGAGACTATTGATTTCAGTCATGATTGTATACAACCTGTCGAACCCGCCTCTTGGCAGCGAGGCCGTGCATGTAATAATGCCGCCCGCCCGCCACTGCCAGTATAACGGCAGCGAGGGGGGCGACTTGAGCCGTAAACTGGATAAGGCGAAACCGTGACCCTTCATCTCCAAGCCGCAGGCCTGGCCTGCGAGCGCGACTGGCGCCTGCTGTTCGAGCAGCTCGATTTCGAGCTGCGGCCCGGCGACATGCTGCAGATCAGCGGCCCCAACGGCAGCGGCAAGACCAGCTTGCTGCGCCTGTTGGCTGGGTTGATGCAGCCGACCGCCGGGCAGATCCTGCTGGGCGGCAAGCCGTTGGCCGAGCAGCGCCATGCCTTGGCCAGCATCCTGCTGTGGATCGGCCACGCTGCGGGCATCAAAGACCTGCTCACTGCCGAGGAGAACCTCACCTGGCTCTGTGCCCTGCACCAGCCCGCCAGCGCCGAGCGCATCTGGGCGGCGCTGGCGGCAGTCGGCCTGAGCGGCTTCGAAGACGTGCCGTGCCATACCTTGTCGGCCGGCCAGCAGCGCCGTGTAGCCCTGGCCCGGCTGTACCTGGACAGCCCGCCCTTGTGGATTCTCGACGAACCGTTCACCGCCCTCGACAAGCAAGGTGTGGCGCAGCTAGAAGCGCACTTGGCGGCGCATTGCGAGCAGGGTGGCACGGTGGTGCTGACCACCCACCACAGCCTTGAACGCAAGCCGTCGGGCTACCGTGAACTGAACCTGGGGCAATGGGCAGCATGAGCGTATTCATCCTGTTGCTGCGCCGCGAAGCGCGTCTGTTGTTCCGCCGCCCCGCAGAACTGGCCAACCCGCTGGTGTTCTTCGCCATCGTCGTTGCCCTGTTCCCGCTGGCAGTCGGCCCTGAAAGCCAATTGTTGCAAACCTTGTCACCTGGCCTGGTGTGGGTCGCGGCCTTGCTGGCCGTGCTGTTATCGCTGGACGGCCTGTTCCGCAGCGATTTCGAGGATGGCTCGCTGGAGCAATGGGTGCTGTCGCCGCATCCACTGGCGTTGCTGGTGCTGGCCAAGGTGCTGGCGCACTGGATCTTTTCCGGCCTGGCGCTGGTATTGTTGGCGCCACTGCTGGCGCTGATGCTGGGGTTGCCGAGCCATTGCCTGCCGGTGCTGCTCGCCTCCTTGCTGCTGGGTACGCCGGTACTGAGCCTGTTGGGTGCAGTGGGTGCGGCGCTGACGGTCGGTCTCAAACGTGGTGGGTTGCTGCTGGCGTTGCTGATTCTGCCGTTGTATATCCCTGTATTGATCCTGGGCAGTGGTGCGTTGCAGGCGGCGTTGCAGAATATGCCCGCCACTGGCCACCTGCTCTGGCTTGCCAGCCTCACGGCCCTGGCGGTGACACTGGCACCCTTTGCGATAGCGGCCGGCCTGAAGATCAGCGTCGGCGAATAACGAGTCCTGGGCTCTCAAGCCCGGCTAATACCCTGGATGTACCCTGATGAAAATGAGTTGGACGTGGTTCCACAAACTCGGTTCTCCCAAATGGTTCTATGCCATCAGCGGCCGCATGCTGCCATGGCTGACGGTCTGCGCCATCGTGCTGTTGCTGGTGGGCGTCACCTGGGGCCTGGCGTTCGCGCCCCAGGATTACCAACAGGGCAATAGTTTCCGCATCATCTACATCCATGTACCGGCGGCGATGCTGGCGCAATCGTGCTACGTGCTGCTGGCGGTGGCCGGGGTGGTGGGGCTGGTGTGGAAGATGAAACTGGCCGACGTCGCCCTGCAATGCGCCGCGCCCATCGGCGCCTGGATGACCGCCGTGGCGCTGGTCACCGGCGCCATCTGGGGCAAGCCGACCTGGGGTAGCTGGTGGGTGTGGGATGCGCGACTGACGTCGATGCTGATCTTGCTGTTCTTGTACTTCGGCATTATTGCGCTGGGCCAGGCAATCAGTAATCGTGACAGCGCGGCCAAGGCCTGCGCGGTGCTGGCCATCGTCGGGGTGATCAACATACCGATCATCAAGTACTCGGTGGAGTGGTGGAACACCCTGCACCAGGGCGCCACCTTCACCCTCACCGAAAAGCCTGCGATGCCCGCCGAGATGTGGCTGCCGCTGCTGTGCACGGCACTGGGCTTCTACTGCTTCTTCGGCGTGGTGCTGTTGTTGCGCATGCGCCTTGAGGTGCTCAAGCGCGAGGCACGCGCCAGTTGGGTCAAGGAGGAAGTGTTGAACAGCCTGGGGCGGAGGGCCGCGCAATGAGTTTCGCCTCGTTCGGTGATTTCCTCGCCATGGGCCACCACGGCCTGTACGTGTGGACGGCCTATGGCATTTGCCTGGCGGTATTGGCGCTGAACGTCGCCACCCCACTGCTGGCCCGCCGTCGCTACCTGCAAGATGAGGCGCGCCGCTTGCGCCGGGAGAACAACCAGTGAATCCGCAGCGCAAGAAACGCCTTTTGCTCATCGCCGGCCTGCTGGTCGGTGTCGGGGTTGCCGTCGGCTTTGCCCTGAGCGCATTGCAGCAGAACATCAACCTGTTCTACACGCCGACTCAGATCGCCAATGGCGAAGCCCCCCTGGATACCCGTATTCGGGCTGGCGGCATGGTCGAAAAAGGTTCGGTGCAGCGCTCGGCTGACTCGCTCGACGTGCGCTTCGTGGTCACTGACTTCAACAAGTCGGTGCCGATCACCTACCGCGGCATCCTCCCCGACCTGTTCCGTGAAGGGCAGGGCATCGTTGCCCTGGGCAAGCTCAATGGTGAAGGTGTGGTGGTGGCCGATGAAGTGCTGGCCAAGCACGACGAGAAGTACATGCCGCCCGAGGTTACCAAGGCCCTGAAGGAAAGCGGCCAGGCCGCCGCGGGCGCGGAGGCCAAGCCATGAACGCGGCGCTGGTGATTCCCGAACTCGGCCAGTTGGCGATGATCCTGGCCATCTGTTTTGCCGCCGTGCAGGCCAGCGTGCCGCTGCTCGGCGCGTGGCGCGGTGACAGCCTGTGGATGAGCCTGGCGCGGCCGGCGGCCTGGGGGCAATTTGCCTTCCTCAGCTTTGCCTTCGCCTGCCTCACCCATGCCTTCATGACCGACAACTTCTCGGTCGCCTATGTGGCCAGCAACTCCAACAGCGCCTTGCCCTGGTACTTCAAGTTCAGTGCCGTGTGGGGCGCGCACGAGGGCTCGCTGCTGCTCTGGGCGTTGATCCTGGGGGGCTGGACCTTCGCCGTGTCGGTGTTCTCGCGCCAGCTGCCGCAAGTGATGCTGGCCCGTGTGCTGGCGGTGATGGGCATGATCAGCGTAGGCTTCCTGAGCTTCCTGATCATCACCTCCAACCCCTTCCAGCGCCTGCTGCCGCAAGTGCCGACCGACGGTCGCGACCTCAATCCGCTGCTGCAGGACATCGGCCTGATCGTCCACCCGCCGATGCTGTACATGGGCTATGTCGGTTTTTCGGTGGCCTTCGCCTTCGCCATCGCCGCCTTGCTCGGCGGGCGCCTCGACGCGGCCTGGGCGCGCTGGTCGCGGCCGTGGACCATCGTCGCCTGGGCCTTCCTCGGTGTGGGCATCACCCTGGGCTCCTGGTGGGCTTACTACGAGCTGGGCTGGGGGGGCTGGTGGTTCTGGGACCCGGTGGAAAACGCCTCGTTCATGCCTTGGCTGGTGGGCACCGCATTGATCCACTCGCTGGCGGTGACCGAGAAACGTGGGGTGTTCAAGAGCTGGACCGTGCTGCTGGCGATCGCAGCCTTCTCGTTGAGCCTGTTGGGCACCTTCCTGGTGCGTTCCGGGGTGCTGACCTCGGTGCACGCGTTCGCCGCCGACCCGTCACGCGGCGTGTTCATCCTTATCTTCCTGCTGTTTGTGGTGGGCGGCTCGCTGACCCTGTTCGCCCTGCGCGCGCCGGTGGTCAAGAGCCAGGTCGGCTTTGCCCTGTGGTCGCGCGAGACGCTGTTGCTGGCCAACAACCTGGTGCTGGTGGTGGCGGCGTCGATGATTCTGCTCGGCACCCTGTACCCGCTGGTGCTCGATGCCCTGACCGGGGCCAAGCTGTCGGTCGGCCCGCCGTACTTCGATGCGTTGTTCCTGCCGCTGATGGCACTGTTGATGGTCGTGCTCGGCTTCGGTGTGGTGGTGCGCTGGAAGGACACCCCCGGCAAGTGGCTGGCGAACATGATGACCCCGGTGCTGATCGGCAGTGCGGTACTGGCCCCGGTCGCCGGTTTTATCGTCGACGACTTCGACTGGCCTACGCTGACCGCCTTTGCCCTCGCGGCCTGGGTGGTGCTCAGCGGGCTGCGTGATGTGCTCGAAAAAACCCGTCACAAGGGCCTGGCCAGGGGCATGCGCGGCCTCACCCGCAGCTACTGGGGCATGCAGCTGGCGCACTTTGGCCTGGCAGTGTGCGCACTGGGCGTGGTGCTGTCGAGCAACAACAGTGCCGAGCGCGACCTGCGCATGGCGCCGGGCGAAAGTGTCGAGCTGGGTGGTTATCACTTCCTGTTCCAGGGCGCCAAGCACTTCGAGGGGCCGAACTTCATCTCCGACAAAGGCACCGTGGTGGTGTCCCGCGATGGCCGTGAAGTGACCACGCTGCACCCCGAGAAGCGGCTGTACACCGTGCAGCAGTCGATGATGACCGAAGCCGGCATCGACGCAGGTTTCACCCGCGACCTGTACGTCGCCCTGGGCGAGCCGCTGGAAAACGGTGCCTGGGCGGTGCGCGTGCATATCAAGCCATACGTCCGCTGGATCTGGCTGGGCGGTCTGCTGACCGGCCTGGGCGGGTTGCTGGCGGCCCTCGACCGGCGTTACCGCGTCAAGGTCAAGACCCGGGTGCGTGATGTCCTGGGCGTGTCTGGAGCAGCTGCATGAAGCGTTGGATCATGGTGGTGCCACTGGCGGTGTTTCTGCTGGTGGCGGTTTTCCTCTACAAGGGGCTGTTCCTCAAGCCCGACGAGCTGCCCTCGGCGATGATCGGCAAGCCCTTCCCGGCATTTGCCCTGGCCTCGGTGCAGGGTGACCGCAACCTGACCCAGGCCGACCTGCTGGGCCGCCCGGCGTTGGTCAATGTGTGGGGCACCTGGTGCCCGTCGTGCAAGGTCGAGCACCCGTACCTGAACCAGCTGGCCGAGCAAGGCGTGGTGATTCATGGGGTCAACTACAAGGACGACAATGGTGCCGCGTTGAAGTGGTTGGCCGAATACCACAACCCGTACCAGCTGGACATCCGCGACGAGCAGGGCACCCTGGGCCTGGACCTGGGCGTGTACGGCGCGCCGGAAACCTTCCTGATCGACGCCAAGGGCATCATCCGCTACAAGCACGTGGGTATCGTCGATGCCAGCGTCTGGCGCGAACAGCTGGCGCCGCTGTACCAGGGCCTGGTCGATGAGGCCAAGCCATGAGGCGGGGGCTGGCAGCCGTGGTGCTGGGGTTGGCCCTTGGCCTGGGCCTGGCCGGTGTGGCCAGGGCGGCCATCGATACCTACCAGTTCCGCGACGACGCCGAACGTGAGCGTTACCAGCAACTGACCAAGGAACTGCGCTGCCCCAAGTGCCAGAACCAGGACATTGCCGATTCCAACGCGCCTATTGCCGCCGACCTGCGCCGCGAGATCTTCCGCATGCTGGGCGAAGGCAAGAACAACGCGCAGATCGTCGACTTCATGGTCGACCGCTACGGCGATTTCGTGCGGTACAAGCCGGCGCTCAGCGCGCGTACCTGGCTGTTGTGGTTCGGCCCGGGGGTCTTGCTGGCCGGCGGCTTCGTGGTGCTGGCGGTGATTGTGCGTCGCCGCCGCGCCACGGTGGCCCACGGTGCCAATGAGCTGTCCGTCGAAGAACGCGAGCGTCTCGCCAAACTGCTGGAAAAAGAACAGACCCATGATTGAATTCTGGCTTAGCGCGGGCCTCCTGCTGCTCGCTGCCCTCAGCTTTCTGCTGATCCCGATCCTGCGTGGCCGTCGCCGTCAGCAAGAGGAAGACCGCACCGCCCTGAACGTTGCCCTGTACCAGGAACGCGTTGCCGAACTGGCGGCCCAGCAGGCCGCTGGCGTGCTCGACGAGGCGCAACTGGCCAAGGGCCGTGACGAGGCGGCCCGCGAGCTGCTGGCCGACACCGAAGGCAGCGAGCCCCCACGCCAGGGCCATCTGGGCAAAACCCTGCCGCTGTTGGCGGCGGTGCTGGTGCCACTGATGGCATTGGGGCTGTACCTGCATTTTGGCGCGGCCGACAAGGTTGAGCTGACCCAGGAGTTTGCCCAGGCGCCGAAGACCATGGAGGAGATGACCACACGCCTTGAACGGGTCGTGAAGGCCCAGCCAGATTCGGCCGAGGCCCTGTATTTCCTGGGCCGTGCCTACATGGCCGAGCAGCGTCCCGCCGATGCGGCGCGTACGTTCGAGCGTGCGGTGGCCTTGGCCGGGCGCCAGCCCGAGTTGCTCGGGCAGTGGGCCCAGGCGCAGTACTTCGCTGCCGACAAGCAATGGAACCCGCAGCTGCAGGCACTGACCGACGAAGCCCTCAAGGCCGACCCCAACGAAGTGACCAGCCTGGGGCTGCGCGGTATTGCCGCGTTCGAGGGGGAGCGCTACCAGGAAGCCATCGACTACTGGAAGCGCCTGCTGGCGCAACTGCCCGAAGGCGATGCATCGCGTGCCGCCTTGCAGGGGGGTATCGACCGTGCTGCCGAGCGCCTGGGAAGTGAGCCTGGCCCGGCCGTGGCGCCGGTGGTTGCCCGCCTGACGGTGCGGGTGGAGCTGGCTGCGGCGCTCAAGGACAAGGTCAAGCCTGACGACACGGTGTTCATCTTCGCCCGTGCCAGTAACGGCCCGCCGATGCCGCTGGCGGCCAAGCGGGTGACCGTGGCGCAGTTGCCGATCGAGGTGGAGTTGTCCGATGCCGACGCGATGATGCCGCAGATGAAACTGTCGGACTTTACCGAAGTCCAACTGGTTGCCCGTGTCTCGCGTGCCGGCCAACCGACCCACGGCGAGTGGATCGGCCAGGGTTCGCCATTGGCCACTGCCACCCAGGCCACGCAGCACCTCACCATCGACAGCCCTGACCCGTAAGAGAGCATTGCCATGCACAGCACCGTCCGCCTGACCCTGATCACCCTTGCCCTGGGTTTGTCCGCGTGTACGGTGCATGAGCCTTACGAGCAGCCGGCGCCGCCGATCGAGCGGGTGCCGCCGCACCAGGGGCCGGTGGTCAAGCCGCTGCCGGGCGGGCAGCCTTCGACCTCGCCAAGCAAACCTGCGGCCACCCCCAAGCCGATGCCACGCACCTCTGCCAGCTTCGCCCCGCCGCCAGGGGGTGCCAGCCACTGGGACCCGAAACTGGGCGTATACGTGCTGGAGAAAAAGCCCAACACCTTCTATCGCCAGCGCACCTATTACCGCTACGACGGCGGCTGGAGCTGGTCGCTGAGCCCGGATGGCCCATGGCAGGGCACCGACAGCAGCGGTGTGCCAGGTGGCCTCGGGCGTGCCTTCGCCCAATAGGCATCAGAGATGCCCTCCCGGTACAGTACAGTTGCCTGCTCAATTACCGATTGACTGTACCGACCGCTGACTCCGCATAATGCCCCTTCGATCAGACGCGGAGGTGGCATGAGCAAGACAGTCCTGGTGTTGGTAGAAACCGTCGACGATTACCTGCCCTTGCTGGAACAGGCGGGTTATCGGCTGATTCGCGCCCCCTCGCCGCAACTGCGTGCCGATGCCATCCAGCGCCACGCCCATGAAATCGATGCTGTGCTCACCCGTGGCCCGCTGGGCCTGACTGCCGCAGAGATCGATGCGCTGCCCGCATTGCAGATCATCTGCGTGATCGGGGCCGGCTACGAGCAGGTCGACCTGGCCGCCGCCGCCGCCCGTGGTATTACCGTCACCAACGGCGCCGGGGCCAATGCCAGCGCAGTCGCCGACCATACCCTGGCCATGCTGCTGGCGCTGCTGCGCGACATTCCCCGTGCCGACGCCAGTACCCGCCGCGGCGAGTGGAACCGGGTAATCAGCCCTTCGGTGAGCGGCAAGCGCCTGGGCATTCTCGGCCTGGGCGCAGTGGGGCTGGCGATCGCCAAACGTGCCAACCTCGGCTTCGACATGAGCATCAGCTACCACAGCCGCACCCCTCGTCAGAGCGTGCCTTACACCTGGTACGACAGCCCGCTGCACCTGGCCGATGCCGTCGACATCCTGGTGGTGGCCACGCCTGGCGGCGCCACTACTCGTCATCTGGTCGATGCTGCGGTGCTTGAAGCCCTGGGTGCCGAGGGTTACCTGGTGAATATCGCCCGTGCCAGCGTGGTGGACACCCAGGCCCTGGTGGTGGCGCTGGCGGGCGGGCAGCTTGCCGGCGCTGCGCTGGACGTGTTCGATGACGAACCCGAGGTGCCCGATGCCCTCAAGGCCCTCGGCAACACCGTATTGACCCCGCACGTGGCTGGCCAGTCGCCAGAGGCTGCGCGGGACACGGTGATGTTGGTGCTGGGCAATCTGCAGGCGTTCTTCGCCGGCGAGCCGGTGCTGACCCCGGTACGCGACTAACCCTTTTCATTCAGGTGCCCGGCAGCGGCCCGGCCAACAAGGAGTGTGTGCATGCAACTCGAGATCTTCCAGGTCGATGCGTTTTCCGCTGAACCTTTCGGTGGCAACCCGGCGGCGGTGATCCCGCTGGAAAGCTGGTTGCCAGACGATGTGCTGCAACGTATCGCCGAAGAGAACAACTTGTCCGAAACCGCCTATTTCGTGCGCAACGGCGAGGGTTACGACCTGCGTTGGTTCACCCCGACGGTCGAAGTCGACCTGTGTGGCCATGCCACCCTGGCCTCGGCGTATGTGCTGTTCGAGCAGTTGGGTGAACAGGCGCCAGTGCTGCGTTTCAATACCCGCAGTGGCGAATTGCGCGTCAGCCGAGGTGTTGATGGGCTTTTGGCGATGGATTTTCCGGCCAAGCAGCCGGTGGCGGTGGAGGTGCCGGCAGGCTTGCTGGAGGCGCTGGGCTTGAGCGGTGCGCGGGCGGTGTACCAGTCCGACGACTATGTGGTGGTGATCGATGACGCCTCGCTGCTTGACCCGCTGAAGCCGGACTTCGTTGCGCTGTCGGCTTTTGCTGTGCGCGGTATCGCCGTGACTGCGCCGGGCCGCGGGTATGATTTTGTCACCCGTTGGTTTGGTCCGCGGGTTGGTGTGAATGAGGACCCGGTCACGGGGTCGGCGCATACCTCGCTGGCGCCGTTGTGGGCCGAACGGTTGGGCAAGGGTGTTTTGAGCTGTGAGCAGGGTGGGGCGCGCAAGGGGCAGCTGTGTTGCGAAGTGCCGGGCAATGGCCGGGTGATCATTAGCGGGCGGGGGGCGTTGTACCTGCGGGGGAGTGTGTTTATCTGAGTTGGGTGTGTGGGTTTAAAGGTGTAGGCCTTGGGGTTTGCAGCGCCTATGAAATCGAGCGCCGCCCGCGCGGCGCATCGCGACGCAAGGCCGCTCCTACATTTGTTTCGGGCCAGTTATTCCTGGGGTAATGGCGCGCGGCCTCTTGGTGCCCACCTCGATATCGCGTCGTACAAACAAGGCGGTCGCGCGCCAATGGCACAGGCCTCACTGGCCCGAAACAGATGTAGGAGCGGCCTTGCGTCGCGATGCGCCGCGCGGGCGGCGCTCGATTTCATAGGCGCTGCAAAACCCCAGACATGCACCTATAAACCCCAAAGCCATCCCCAGTCATTGTCTCTCGGGCGAATCTGCGGTCAATGCGCCAGCATGAAACACCGACTGCGCTTGCCAAACCTGTGCATTCCTGAGAAAAGGGCGGCTTTGATTTTTCAGCGTTGGAGCATGCCATGAGCAGCGAACTGCAGATCATCGACCTCGTCGACGGCGACGGCAAGGCCGCCGTCAAAGGCGCCCTGATCACCACTCAGTACACCGGCTGGTTGGCCGACGGCAGCGAGTTCGATTCGTCCTGGTCGCGCGGCAAGCCCTTCCAGTGCGTGATCGGTACCGGTCGGGTGATCAAAGGGTGGGACCAAGGCCTGATGGGCATGCGCGTTGGCGGCAAGCGCAAATTGCAGGTGCCTGCGCAGTTGGGCTATGGCGAGCGCAGTGTGGGGGCGATTCCGCCGCATTCGGACCTGACGTTTGAGATCGAACTGCTGGAAGTGCTGACGCGGGATGATTGAGTGATTGATGTGGTTTTCGGTGTGCAAACCTCAAGGCATGCACACCACCCCCGAAAATTGCGCAAGGAATACATATTTCAGCAACACGCATCCCCTAACCTAAGCCTTGCTCAAGGATCGGCAATCACACGCCAGGGAGGAACCAAACGGGTTGAAGGCACTCTGACTCTCACTCGTTGCCAAGGATGGCACTCACTACAAGGACGCCTCGCGGCTGCGGCGCCGGGCAAGGTGGCGGGTCAACTCGATTCTCTCTGCCACATGAGCCTGCCTTGATGAAGTTGCCAACGTTTCTCCGCCGTCGTCGCCACCTGCTGCTAAGCCTAGTGCTCACAGCTGTAGCCATACCGCTGGCGTTGGAAGCTGTCGAAAGCCGCGCCCAGCCGGCTGATGGCACGCAGACCCTGGTGTTTCTGCGCCATGCCGAGAAACCCGGCGAAGGGCTGGGGCAACTGAACTGCCAAGGCCTCAACCGTGCACTGGACCTGGCCACGTTGCTGCCGGAGCGTTTCGGCAATGCCGACTACGTATTCGCCGCCAACCCGTCGCGGCATGTCGAGGAAGGCAGCAAGGACGAGAGCTACAGTTATATCCGCCCATTGATGACCATCACCCCCAGCGCCATCCGCCTGGGCCTGCCGGTGAACATCGACTACGGCGCCAACGATACCGACGAGCTGGCCGAAGAACTGCTGAGCGACAAATACCGCAACGCGACGGTCTACACGGCCTGGTCCCACGGCTACCTCCCCGAACTCATCAATACCGTGGCCGGCAAGGCCCTGGGTGAAGAGCGGGTGATCACCGAGGACTGGAACGGCGATGATTTCGACACGCTGTACGTGCTGACCCTGACCTGGCACGACGGCAAGGCCAGCCTGCTCAGCCGCAACGTGCGACAAGGCCTCAACGACGGCGCGCATAGCTGCCCGACCTGATCCGCTGTTACTGTCTTGGCAGGGAAGCCGAAGCAGGGGCACTGCAAGATGCAAAAAGTCACGATCATTGGCGGCGGGGTGATTGGCCTGGCGACAGCCTATGCGCTGGTGCGCGAGGGGCTGGCTGTGGACCTGATCGAGGCGCGGGACCGCCTGGCGTTTGCCACCAGTTTCGCCAACGGCGGGCAGCTGTCTTACCGCTATGTGGCGCCATTGGCCGACGCCGGTGTGCTCTGGCAGGCGTTGGGCTGGATGCTGCAGGGGGACTCGCCGCTGCGCTTGCGGTTGCGCCTGGACCCGGCGCAGTGGCGCTGGTTGATGGCGTTCATGCTGGCCTGCCGGCGCAGCGTCAACCGCCGCAACGGTGCACAACTGCTGACGTTGGCGCTGGAAAGCCAGGCCGCCCTGGCGCGTTGGCGCGAGGCCGATGGGCTCACCGATTTCGCCTGGCGGCGTAACGGCAAACTGGTCGCCTTCCGCAGCGAGCGGGCGTTCGCCCATGGGCGTGAGCGCCTGCTTGATCGGAGCAGCCAACGGGTGCTCGATGCTGCCGAACTGCGCGCCCTGGAGCCGGCATTGGCCGAGGCGCCGTTCGTGGGCGGGGTTCTGACGCCTGACGAGGAAGTCGCCGACTGTCACCGTTTTTGTGAACGCCTGGCCGAGCGCTTGCGCGCATCCGGGCAGTGCCGGTTCCTGCTTGGCAGGCCCGTGACGCGGCTGATCGCCCATCAGGAGCAGGTCGTTGCGCTGCACCTGGGGGGCGAGCAGGTTGACGTTCAGCGCCTGGTGCTGTGCGCGGGGCATCGCAGTGCAGGGCTGGCGCTACCGGGCTTGAGGCTGCCGGTCTATCCGCTGAAGGGCTACAGCCTGACAGCGCCGATCAACACGGAACATCGGGCGCCAGAACTCAGCCTTACCGACTACGAGCGCAAGATCGTCTATGCCCGCCTGGACCGGCAATTGCGGGTTGCAGCGATGGTGGACATCGTCGGCTTCGACGAATCGGTGGATGCGCGCAGGCTCCACAGCATGCGCCGGCTGGCACTCGATACGTTGCCCGATGCCGCCGACTACGGGCAGGCGATAGAGTGGGCGGGGATGCGGCCGGCGACCCCTACCGGGGTGCCGATCATTGGTGCTACGGCTTACCGAAACCTGTGGCTGAATCTGGGGCATGGGGCTCTAGGCTTTACCTTGGCCTGTGGCAGTGGGGAGCGGTTGGCCAGGATGTTGCGCTGACTGCACCGGCCACTTCGCGGGGCAAGCCCGCTCCCACAGGTATTTGCGTTGGGTTGGAGAATAGCGCGCACCTGTGGAAGCGGGCTTGCCCCGCGAAGTGGCTGGTCTTGACGAAGCCCCCTTACCGCCCGAAGCGCATCGGCCAGCCCACCACCTTCTTTACCCTCGGTGTGGCATAGGTGCGTACCTTGGAGGTACTCAAGCCCATGCGCACCAGCGATTCGGCAATGGTCACCGCTGCACTTACACCATCGACCACCGGCACACCGGTACGCTGGCGAATCTGCTCATCCAGCCCGGCCATGCCACCGCAACCCAGGCAGATGACCTCGGCCTTGTCCTCCCGCACGGCACGTTCGGCCTGTTCGACAATGGCCTCGACGGCGCGCTGCGGGTCGGCTTCAAGCTCAAGCACCGCCAGGCCACTGGCGCGCACCGAGGCGCAGCGGTCATACAGCCCAGAGAGCTTCAGGCGGTCCTCGATCAGCGGCACGGTGCGGTCCAGTGTGGTCACCACCGAGTAAGCATGGCCCAGGTACAGGGCAGTGCTGGCGGCTGCATCGGTGATGTCCACCACGGGCACGTTCAGCAGCTCCTGCAGGCCTTCGCGGCCGTGCTCGCCGTAGCCGGCCTGGATCACGGCGTCGTAGGGGCCCTCGTAGGCCAGCACCCGGTCCATCACCGCGATGGCGGCCAGGTAGCTTTCGAAGTTGCCTTCCACCGACTCGGCACCAAACCACGGGGTCAGCCCGATGATCTCGGTACCCGGCGCGGCAACGGCGCGTGCCTGCTCGGCGATGGCCTCGGTGATGGCTTCAGTGGTGTTGACGTTGGCAATCAGAATACGCATGGACGGTTCTCCCTGATCAGTGGCTGCTGTGGTCGACGGCGATGCACTCGCCGCTGACATCCAGGTAATGGCGGTTGCGTGGCGCGATCAGCAAATAGACGGCGGCAGCGATACCGGCACCGATCAACCAGGAGAACGGCGCCACGCTGTGGAAGTTGGGCACCAGTGCGAGGACGATGGCCAGCAGTGCGGCCGGCACGAAGGCGGCCACGGCGCGCAGGTTGATGCCCTTGGTGTAGTGGTAGGCGCCAGCCGGGTCTTCGCTGTACAGCTGCGGCACGTTGATGCAGCCTTTGCGCAGCAACCAGTAGTCGGCCATGATCACCCCGTATAGCGGGCCGAGCAGGGCACCGAGGCCCGACAGGAAGTACACGATCACCAGCGGGCTGTTGTATAGGTTCCAGGGCAGGATCAGCACCGCAAGGGTGGCGCTGATCAGGCCGGCACGGCGGAAGTTCAGGTGGCGGGGTGCCAGGTTGCTGAGCACGAAGGCCGGGGCGACGAAGTTGGCCATGATGTTCACCGCCACCGTGACGATCAGGAAGGCCAGGCAGCCCAATACCAGGAACGGTGTGCTGGGGATGCTGGCGACGATCTGGGTCGGGCTGTCGATGATCTGGCCGTTGATCTGGAACTGCGCGCCGCACAGCACCACGGTGATCATCGCGAACACCAGGATGTTCACCGGCAGGCCCCAGAAGTTACCGACGCGGATGGTCTTGCGGCACGGCGAAGAACGCGCGAAGTCGCAGAAGTTGAGCACCAGAGTGCCGTAGATCGCCAACCACAGCGCACCGCCCGCAAAGATGTTGCGCCACATCTCGTAGCCGGTCAGGGGCGCTGCCACCGACCAGGCGATGCGCGCGTCGGCCTTGAAGTACATGAACACCGCCAGGCTGGCCACGGTCAGCAGAATCACCGGGCCGGCAAAGGCCTCGTAGCGGCGCACCATCTCCATGCCGTAGGCGAGGATCACCAGTTGCACCAGCCAGATCGCCACGAAGCACACCCAGCCCAGGCTCGACAGGCCAAGGATGCTGTCATGGTCGTACACGGCCAGTTGCGGCCACACGGCCGTAAGCAGCACGCGCAGCACCACCGAGGCCAAGTAGGTCTGGATACCGAACCAGGCAATGGCGATGACTGCGCGGATCAGCGCCGGTATCTGCGCGCCGTGGATACCGAAAGCGATGCGGCTGATGACCGGGAACGGTACGCCGGTCTTCTGCCCCATGTAGCCGGACAGGTTCATGAAGAAGTACACCAGCGCAGCGCCGATGCCCAGCGACAAGAGGATCTGCCAGCCGCCCAGCCCCAAGGCGAACAGCCCCATGGCGAAGGAGTAGTTGGCGATGTTGTGCACATCGTTGGTCCATAACGCGAAGATGCTGTAACCGCCCCAGCGCCGGCCTTCGAGGCGTGTCGGGGCAAGGTCGCGGTTGTGCAGGCGCGGGCTCAGGTCAAGTGCTGGCGCAGGCCCGGCAAGGGTGGACGCGGGGTTGCTGCTGGCGACGGAAAGTTCAGGGGCAAGGTTGAGGCTGGTACTCATTCCGGCAGGCTCCTGATGCACGTGGACTGCGATGAGCGGGCAATGCGCACGGGCTCGCCATCTCGTCGGTGCAGCATTGGCATCACTGGGTTCTGGGCGCGGCGGCCGGGTTCTGGTCGGCGTCGCGAGTTCTTGTGTATTTATGTTTTGCTCAACTTGTATACAAAACACGAACACACAAAAGCGAGTTCCATGCCAGGCGAATAGCGACATCGAAGTTGCCACTATTTTGAATCTATCTTGTTGAACGGTAAGTTAATGAAATAACGTCGATATAAGTTGACCATTTGAACAGCTATTATTTTTGCGTGCACTTGTTAGTTGATCAAATGGTCAGAAATGGCGCTGAAAAGGTTGTAACGTATTGGGGCAGGGCTGAGAAAAGTGCACACAAAAATGGCACCTAAGGTGACATTCTTGTGTACAAAAAATAGTCAGCTTTCCACTGTGGCTTTCTTTAGGCCGCAGATTCAATCCATCGGCGGCAGGCGTCGCTTCACCGGGCTTTTCTTGATGATCGCGGTATTGGTCTCGGCCAGCACATTGATCCGGTCGAGCAGGGTGTCGAGCTGTTCCATCGAGCGCACATGCAGGCGGGCAATGAAGCAGTCCTCGCCGGTCACCTTGTCGCACTCAGTGAATTCGGGCAGCGCAATGATTTGCCGCTCCACTTCCTGCAACTGCCCCGGCAGCGGGCGGATACGCACGATCGCCTGCAGTTGATAACCGAAGCTGCGCGGGTCGACATCCACCGTGTAACCGCGCAACACACCGCGCTCCTCCAGGCGGCGCAAGCGTTCGCTGACGCTGGGGGCGGACAGCCCGCTGATCTGCGCCAGGGCCTTGAGCGAACGCCGCGAGTCTTCCATCAGTGCATTGATCAGCAGTTGGTCGATTGCATCGGTCATGCTTTACCTCGTCAGGCTGTTCGATTGATTTGCCTTGATAGTAAAGGCAGGTTGGCTGATACGCCTTTTATATCCGCTGGAAGGTCACCCTCCGACCTTTGCATACTGTTGCCATCGTCAACGGGAGGTGTGAGATGGACAGTTCATTGCGCCGTGGCTCGCTGGAAATGGTCGCTGCCATGCTGATTTCCGGGACCATCGGCTGGTTCGTGCTGGTGTCGGGCCAGCCGGTGCTCGATGTGGTGTTCTGGCGGTGTGTGTTCGGCACCGGCACGTTGCTGGTGATCTGTGCAGCCTTGGGCTTCCTCAAGCCGGGGGTGATCGGCCGCACCGCATTTTTGCTGGCGATTGCCAGCGGCGTGGCCATCGTTGGCAACTGGGTGTTGTTGTTCGCCTCCTATTCGCGCGCTTCGATTGCCATCGGCACGGCGGTGTACAACGTGCAGCCGTTCATCCTGGTGGGGCTGGCAGCGGTGTTTCTGGGGGAGAAGATCACCCTGGCCAAGGTCACCTGGCTGAGTGTCGCCTTCCTTGGCATGTTGGCTATCGTCAGTGCCCACGGTGCGGGGCAGGGCAGTGGCGAGGATTACTTGTTGGGCATCGGCCTGGCGCTGGGCGCGGCGTTCTTGTATGCAATCGCTGCGTTGATCATCAAACGCCTCAAAGGCACGCCGCCGCACCTGATCGCCTTGATCCAGGTGGCAACCGGTGTGCTGCTGCTGGCGCCGTGGGTCAAGCTGGGCGGTCTGCCTGGCGAAACTTCGGCATTGGCCAGCCTGGTGACCCTGGGTATCGTGCACACCGGGGTGATGTATGTGCTGCTGTACAGCGCCATCCAGCGTTTGCCTACGGCACTGACCGGCGCGCTGTCGTTCGTTTACCCGATTGCCGCGATCCTGGTCGACTGGGTGGCCTTCGGGCATCGGCTGGCACCCCTGCAATGGCTCGGCGTGGCGCTGATTCTGCTGGCGGCGGCGGGGATGCAGCAGGGCTGGTGGTTCCGCCCTGCGCGGGTTGCAGTCAAGCATTGAAGAGGCTGACAAGGGTAGAATGCCGCTTTTTCCAGCTTGCGACCCGCCATGACCTCGCCGATCCAGACCCTCGAGCAACACCTGCTCACCGCCCTCGACCCCGCCCCGCAGGAAACCCGCCGGCTGTTCCACGGCCGCGGCCGCTGCTGGCCGGGCCTTGAGCAAGTGACTGTGGACTGGCTCCAGGGCGTGCTGTCAGTAGCGCTGTTTCGCGAGCCGCCGGAGGGCCAACTGGCCGAGCTGGAGGGCATGCTGCAGAGCCTGGCCCAGCGCCCGCAATGGGCCGGTCAGGCCATCCTCATCCAGCACCGCTACCTGCCGGACAGCCCCGGCCAATGGTTGCTGGGCGAGCCCTGCCAGCAGCGCGAGGTGGTCGAGGATGGCTTGACCTACCTGCTGGACCTGGGCGTGCGCCAGAACAACGGCCTGTTCCTGGACATGCGCTATGGCCGGCGCTGGGTGCGCGAGCAGGCGGCGGGCAAGCGGGTGCTCAACCTGTTCGCCTATACCTGTGGTTTTTCGCTGGCGGCCATCGCCGGTGGCGCCGAACAGGTGGTGAACCTGGACATGGCCAAGTCGGCGTTGTCCCGCGGGCGCGACAATCACCGGCTCAATGGCCACGATGCGTCGCGGGTGGCGTACCTGGGGCATGAATTGTTCAAATCGTGGGGCAAGGTGCGCAAGTACGGCCCTTATGACCTGATCATCATCGACCCACCGACCTTCCAGAAGGGCAGCTTTGTGTTGACCCAGGACTACGCGAAGATCTTGCGGCGCTTGCCCGAGTTGCTGAACGAGGGCGGCACGGTGCTGGCGTGTGTGAACGACCCGGCGATCGGCCCGGAATTTCTGATCGAGGGCATGGCCGAGCAGGCGCCAACGTTGGCCTTCGTCGAGCGGCTGGAGAACCCGCCGGAGTTTCCTGATGCGGACCCAGCGGGGGGCTTGAAGGCCTTGGTATTCCGCCAGGCCTAAGTCTTCCTGTAGCGCCCCTTCGCGGTTTCCCCGCGAAGGGGCCGGGCGTGCCTGCATCAAGCAGTAACGGCGCGTACCGGCAGCGGATACACCTGGGCAAAGCTCACCTTCTCGGTCTGGTCCACACGTTTCTTGAGCCGTTCATTGAACGCCCGGCTAACTGCATACTGCCCGCCGGAAATGGTACGGAACTGCGCCGTCAGGACAAACCCGTTCAAGTCCATGCGGTCCACCCCGAACACTTGCAGCGGCCCCTGCAGGTTGATGCGCAGCAGCGGGTCGTGGCTGATCGACTGCCCCACCTCGTGGATTAGCGCCAGCGATTCATCGACGTCGCTGTCGTAAGTGAACTGCACCGAGAAGAACGCATAGGCGAACTGGCGCGACTGGTTGGTGACTGCCTTGATCTGGCCGAACGGCACCGAATGCACGAACCCCTTGCCGTCGCGCAGGCGCAGGGTGCGGATGGTCAGGCTTTCGACGGTGCCGGCGTGGCCTGAGTCGAGCACTACCCAGTCACCGATCGAGATGGTGTCTTCGATCAAGATGAACAGCCCCGTGATCACGTCCTGCACCAGTTGCTGCGAGCCGAAGCCGATGGCCAGGCCGATTACCCCGGCACCGGCCAGCAGCGGTGCGACGTTGATGCCCAGGTTGGCCATGGTGGTGATGGTGCAGATGACGATCAGCACCACTTTTACGGCATTGCGCAGCATCGGCAGGATGGTCCGCACCCGGGTACTCGGCTGGCGCGCCGCGCGGCGCCCGACCGCGGGTTTCAGCGCTTCCTGGATGGCGGTGTCGAGGACCACCCACAGCAGCCAGGTCACCAGCAGAATCAGGCCGATGCTCGACAGCGAATTGCTGATAGCCTGGCCCAGGCTGTTGCTCAGGGCGAAGCCGATCACCGAAACGCCCCAGATGCGCCCGAGCAGCTCGATGAAAGCCACCGCCATGGCGATGCGCAACAGCGCGTGGGCGAGGCTGCGCAGCAGTTCCTTGTAAGGCCGAACCCGTTGCCCGGCATCCGCTTCGCGGGGCGCCAGCAGGTGCTGCAGCAAGGTGCTGAGAAACACCGTGGACACCAGCAGCACGGTAGTCAGCAAAGCCTTTTGCAGCGCCTTCTGGCTTTCTTCGCCGGCGCCGATCAGGTGAATCGCCGAGACCAGGATCATCAACAGGATCGGCAGGTACCACAGCACCGAGAAGATCCGCAGGGTTTCCTGCACGGCCCGATGTTGCACGCGGTCCTTGAGCGCACGGTTGCGAATCAGATGGGCCACCGGGCGGCGCAGGCGGATCACCAGGCTGGCGAAGATGAACGTGGCGGCCAGGCCGGTGAACACGGCGATGCTGGCGGTGATGTTACCGCCCAACTGGCGGGCGATCTGCGGGCTGGTCAAGGCATCGCTCCAGGCCGCCAGGAAGCCGATCAGAAACAGCGGTCGCGGGGCCAGGCGCTTGATCACGGCCACGGCAGGGCGCTTGTGGCCGGCATCAAACAACGTAATCAAGCACAGGATGATCGAGGTCGAGAACAGGCCGCTGCTGGTGGCGTAGGCCAGGCTCAGGCCCAGGGCACGGGCTACCGAGGGGTCGAGGAAACGGCTGATGTAGAGGGTCAGCGGCAGGCTGGCCAGCGCCGGCAGGGTATAGGGCAGCAGGTAGCCGAGCAGGCTACTGGCGCGCTGGCGCTCGTTCAGCCATGGGGTGGCCGAAGCGCGCTTGCTGAGCCAGCGGCCGAGGCTGGTAAGCACCGCGAAGCTGGCGGCCCAGGTGAGGGTCAGCAAGATGAAGTTGCCCGCCAACTGCAGCGAATCGCTGGCCGAGTGGCGGTCGACCAGGCGTTCCATTTCCTTGGCCGCGCGGTCGGTGCGCAGGCGCCAGGCATCGACCAGGTGGGCATCGAGGTCAAGCTCCTGGGCGGCGCTGTCCAGGCCGTCGGCCAGGGCGCCGAGCAGCCCGCCTTGCAGGACCGGTTCCGGTTCGGTGGGTTGTTCTTCGGCAGGTGCAGGGTCTGCAGCCAGCAGATGGGTGCTCAGCAGGCAGCCGAGCAGCAGGGTGGAGAGGTAACGCAGCACTGGAGTACTCCTTCGGCCGGGGTGAGCGGGGCAGGGTTACTCAAGGAACTGATTGGTGGGGGTGGGGAAAGTTCGATGGGGTGTGTTGCCAGCACCGGCCTCTGCGCGGGTAAACCCGCTGCCACAGAGGCCGACACTGGCTGGGTCAATTACTGATTGGTGTAGATCTGGTCGAACACGCCCCCGTCGTTGAAGTGGGTTTTTTGCACGGTGCGCCAGTCACCAAAGGTCTTCTCCACCGACAGGAAGTCCACTTTCGGGAAGCGGTCAGTGTACTTGGCCAGCACTGCCGCATCGCGTGGGCGCAGGTAGTTGTTGGCCGCGATTTCCTGGGCTTCTGGCGACCACAGGTACTTCAGGTACTCCTCGGCCACTGCCTGGGTACCTTTCTTCGCCACCACCTTGTCGACCACGCTTACCGGTGGCTCGGCTTCGGCGGACACACTTGGGTAGACCACTTCGAACTGGTCGCGGCCGAATTCGCGGGCGATCATTTCGGCTTCGTTCTCGAAGGTCACCAGCACGTCGCCGATCTGGTTGGTCATGAAGGTGGTGGTGGCGGCGCGGCCACCGGTATCAAGGACTGGCGCCTGTTTGAACAGCTTGCCGACGAAGTCACGGGCCTTGGCCTCGTCACCGCCTTGCTTGAGCACATAGCCCCACGCCGACAGGTAGGTATAGCGGCCGTTACCCGAGGTCTTGGGGTTGGGCACGATCACCTGCACGCCGTCCTTGAGCAGGTCGGGCCAGTCTTTCAGTGCCTTGGGGTTGCCCTTGCGCACGATGAACACGGTGGCCGAGGTGAACGGCGCGCTGTTGTTCGGCAGGCGGGTCACCCAGTTGTCCGGCACCAGTTTGCCGTGATCGACCAAGGCATTGATGTCGGTGGCCATGTTCATGGTGATGACATCGGCCGGCAGGCCATCGATGACTGCACGCGCCTGCTTGCTCGAACCGCCGAAGGACATCTGCACGTTGACCTTCTCGTTGTGCTCGGCCTCCCAGTGCTTCTGGAACGCTGAGTTGTAGTCCTTGTAGAAGTCACGCATCACGTCGTAGGAGACGTTGAGCAGGGTCGGGGCCGCCTGGGCGAAGTTGCCCAGGGCAAGGCCCGCGGCCAGCAGCGAAGCAGTGAACAGTTTTTTCACGACGCATTCCTTGTTCTTGAACAGTATTGGGCAGAGTGCCAGCGACTATAGCGGGTGCCTTGCTGCTGTTTAAAGAACAAAAAACGCTTTGGTTATTCCCGCTTGGGAAACAGCGCATTGCCACAACGCGAGCAGAATGCGGCGCCGTGTTCGTGGCTGTTCTTGCGGCAGGTGGGGCAGTCATGCTGCAACTGCTCCCCGCGCATGGCATTGGCCAGCTCGGCGGTGAAAATCCCGGTGGGTACGGCAATGATCGAATAACCGGTAATCATCACCAGCGACGACAGCACCTGCCCCAGCGGCGTCTTCGGCACGATGTCGCCGAAGCCCACCGTGGTCAGGGTGACGATCGCCCAGTAGATGCCCTTGGGAATGCTGGTAAAGCCATGCTCCGGCCCTTCGATCACGTACATCAAGGTGCCGAACACGGTCACCAGGGTCGACACGGTGACCAGGAACACGATGATCTTCTGCTTGCTGCCGCGCAGCGCCGCCATCAAGTAGTTGGCCTGCTTGAGGTACTGGCCGAGCTTGAGCACGCGGAAGATCCGCAGCATGCGGATGACCCGGATGATCAGCAGGTATTGCGCGTCGCTGTAATAGAGGGCGATGACTCCAGGGACGATCGCCAGCAGGTCGACCAGGCCGTAGAAGCTGAAGGCGTAGCGCAAGGGTTTGGGCGAGCAGTACAGGCGCGTCAGGTATTCGGCCAGGAAGATCGCGGTGAAACCCCATTCGATGCCCGCCAGCAGGCCGGCGTAGCCCTGATGGACAGCGTCGATGCTGTCGAGGATCACCGTGACCAGGCTGGCGAGGATGATCAGCAGGAGGGTTTTGTCGAAGCGTCTTCCAGCCACGGTGTCGGTCTGGAAGACGATGATGTAGAGCCGCTCGCGCAGGCTCGCAGGGTTGTTCATTGGCTCGTCCACAAAGCGATAAAGAAAGCGATGGGCTGAGCCTAGGGGCTGCGTTTCAGCTGTGCAAGCGGGATGCATTGCGCCGCTGATTGAGTTGAGCCAGGTAGTTGCCCAGGTGCATGAGCCAGCAGGCTGTGACGAAGGGGGCGGTCAGCCCGGCCACCGGCAACAAGGCGAACAGGGGTTGCAGCAGCAGGGCCAGTGCAATCGCCAGCAGTGTCACCCCTGGGCGCTCGCCCTGCCTGCTGAACGCCAACGCTGCCAATGCGGCGTTGAAGCCGTACAAACCCATCCAGGCTACCTGCGCCTGGTCGGTCAGTAATGCGACACCAGCGCCGATGGCAGAGCCGATCACCGCCCAGGTTGCTGCATAAGGATTTGCAAGGTACATGCCGATGACGATCAGCAGGCCCGCCATTGGCTTGTCGAGCAAGAACACCTGGCCCACGCCACGCAGCAGCGCAGACAGCGGGTCGGCTTCGACAGGGAGTGCGGCCGAGGGCTCGGCCAGCAGCAGGGTACCCCAGCCGAGAAGGACGAAGGGGGCGGTGTAGGCGACCAGCAACTTGCCGCCGCGCTTGCGCCACTGGTGGGTGATGATGCTCGACAGCCCGCCAGCGGCAATGATCAGCGGCGGCAGGATGGCCGACCATGGCAGCACCGCACTGATCAGGATGCCGATCAGCACGCCGTTGTAGCAGTACAAGCCGGCCTGGCGGTCGGCGCGGTCGTAGCCGCGCCGTTGTGCGGTGAGCAGGCCGGCGAGGGCGCCGAGCAGGGCGCCACCGACCAGGCTGGGGGCGGTCAGCAGGATGGCCAGCAGGCAGCACAGGCCGCACAGGGGGTTGCGCAGCAGCAGCACTTGGCTGAAGCCGTTGAGCAGCGCCGTCGCCCAGTCAGGGCACGGGTTGACGAAATTTTTGGTGTACATGGGGCAGTCGGTAAGGTTGAGGGTTGAGCGGTGGGCCTCTTTGGGCCTCGGGTTGTCCGCAGGTCTGGTGTAACGGTGTTCGGGGAGGGCTTTGCCCTCCATTCGCGGGGCAAGCCCGCTCCCACAGGCGCAAGGCAATTGAATGCCATGCAGTCCCTGTGGGAGTGGGCTTGCCCCGCGAAAGGGCCCGGGATCAGACCAAGGTCTCGATCCGTAGCGTATTAGTCGAGCCTGGCTTGCCGAAAGGCACACCAGCGGTGATCAGCAGCGTGTCACCGCGGCTGGCCATGCCTTGGGCCTGGGCAATCTCCAGCGCGGTCGAGCAGATCTCGTCAACCTGGCGCAGGCGGTCGTTGACCACCGAGTGCACGCCCCAGGCCACGCTCAGGCGGCGCGCGGTGTTCAAGTTCGGCGTCAGGTTGAGGATCGGTGCCCGTGGTCGCTCGCGGGCGGCGCGCAGGGTCGAGGCGCCCGACTCGCTGTAGTTGACCAGCACCGCCACCGGCAGGATGCCGCTGATACGGCGGATCGCGCAGCTGATGGCGTCCGACACGGTGGCCTCGGCTTTTGGCCGGCCAACGTCGAGCTGGGCCTGGTAGTCCGGGCCGTTCTCCACCTGGCGGATGATCTTGCTCATCATCTGCACGGCTTCCAGCGGGTAATCGCCCGACGCAGTCTCGGCCGACAGCATCACCGCATCGGCACCTTCGGCCACGGCGTTGGCCACGTCGGTGACTTCGGCGCGGGTCGGGGCTGGCGAGAAGCGCATCGACTCAAGCATCTGCGTGGCCACCACCACCGGTTTGCCCAGCTGGCGGCAGGTGCCGATGATGCGCTTCTGGATCTGCGGCACGCTTTCGGCCGGCACTTCCACGCCCAGGTCGCCACGGGCCACCATGATCGCGTCGGACAGCTCGGCGATCGCTTGCAGCTGTTCGACGGCGGACGGCTTCTCGATCTTGGCCATCAGGTAGGCGCGGTCACCGATCAACTGGCGCGCTTCGGTGATGTCTTCCGGGCGCTGCACGAACGACAGGGCCACCCAGTCCACGCCCAGTTCAAGGCCAAAGGCCAGGTCGAGACGGTCTTTTTCAGTCAGCGGGGAGAGCGCCAGCACTGCTTGCGGCACGTTGACGCCCTTGCGGTCGGACAGCTCGCCACCGGCCAGCACTTCGGTGTCGATGGCATCGCTGTGCTTGGCGGTCACCCGCAGGCGCAGCTTGCCGTCGTCGAGCAGCAGGTCCATGCCTGGCTCTAACGCGGTGATGATCTCCGGGTGTGGCAGGTTGACCCGGCGGTTGTCGCCCGGGGCTTTGTCCAGGTCCAGGCGCAGGGCCTGGCCGCGCTGCAGTTGCACCTTGCCTTCGGCAAAGCGGCCAACGCGCAGCTTCGGCCCCTGCAAGTCCATGAGGATGCCCAGCGGGTAGTTCAGTTGCTGCTCGACTTCGCGGATCCACTGGTAGCGCATGGCGTGGTCGGCGTGCTCGCCGTGGCTGAAGTTGAGGCGGAAGATGTTCACCCCGGCTTCGACCAGCTGGCGGATGTCGTCGATACCCTGGGTCGCAGGGCCGAGGGTGGCGAGGATTTTGACTTTTTTATCAGGCGTCATGATTGCGGAGTCTCGAGGATCAGGATGGCGCGGAAGTCGTTGACGTTGGTGCGCGTCGGCTCGGTGACGATCAACGCATCGAGCGCGGCGAAGTAGCCGTAGCCGTTGTTGTTGTCCAACTCGTCGCTGGCCGAAAGGCCCAGGGCTTCGGCACGGGCGTAGCTGCCCGGGGTCATGAAGGCACCGGCGTTTTCTTCGGAGCCATCGATGCCGTCGGTGTCGCCGGCCAGGGCGTACACGCCTGGCAGGCCCTTGAGGTTCTCGGTGAGGCTGAGCAGGAACTCGGCGTTGCGCCCGCCACGGCCGTTGCCGCGCACGGTGACGGTGGTTTCGCCGCCAGAGAGGATCACGCAAGGCGCCTTGAGCGGCTGGCCGTGCAGCACGATCTGCCGGGCAATACCGGCGTGCACCTTGGCCACTTCGCGCGATTCGCCTTCCAGGTCGCCGAGTATCAGCGGGCTGAAACCGGCCTGGCGGGCTTTGACCGCAGCGGCTTCCAGCGACTGCTGGGGCTTGGCGATCAATTGGAAGTGGCTGCGAGCCAGGGCCGGGTCATCGGCCTTGACGGTTTCCGAAGCCGGGTTGTTGAGCCAGTCGATAACCGCCTTGGGCGCGTCGATGCTGTAGCGCTTGAGGATGGCCAGGGCGTCGGCGCTGGTGCTCGGGTCGGCGACGGTGGGGCCGGAGGCGATGACGGTGGCCAGGTCGCCAGGCACATCGGAAATCGCATAGGTGTAGACGGTGGCCGGCCAGCAGGCTTTGGCCAGGCGGCCGCCCTTGATCGCCGAGAGGTGCTTGCGTACGCAGTTCATCTCGCCGATGGTGGCGCCAGACTTGAGCAGTGCCTTGTTGATGTGCTGCTTGTCGGCCAGGGTCAGGCCCTCGGCAGGCAGGGCCAACAGGGCGGAACCGCCGCCAGACAATAGGAAGATGACGCGGTCGTCTTCGTTCAGGTTGCTGACCAGTTCCAGCACGCGTTTGGCCACGGCCAGGCCGGCGGCATCGGGGACCGGGTGGGCGGCTTCGACCACCTCGATCTTCTGGCAGTTGGCGCCGTGGCCGTAGCGGGTGACGACGAGGCCGGACACTTCGCCCTGCCAGCTTTTCTCGACCACTTCGGCCATAGCGGCTGCGGCCTTGCCAGCGCCGATGACGATGACCCGGCCGCTACGGTCGGCGGGCAGGTAGGGTTCGAGGACTTGGCGCGGGTGGGCGGCGGCGATGGCTGTGTCGAACAGCTCGCGAAGAATTTTTTGCGGATCGACCGACA
>Ga0213828_1000490_pt1 | contig 37823 bp, 35 predicted proteins | sample MC6MC0897MG_FD_180664 | JGI IMG/M metagenome (GOLD analysis project Ga0213828, IMG submission 180664) | Enriched soil aggregate microbial communities from Iowa State University, Ames, United States - MC6-MC0897-MG | ecosystem: Environmental > Terrestrial > Soil > Unclassified | place: USA: Iowa...
CACTTCGGTGAGGAAGAAGGCGATGCCGAAGCTCACCGGCACGGCGATGACCATCGCGATCAGCGCGGTGACCAGGGTGCCGTAGATGGGCGCGAGCGCGCCGAATTTGTTTTCGACCGGATTCCATTCGGACGAATAGAAGAAGCTCAGGCCCTGCTCCTGCAGGGCATGGCGGCCGCCCCACAGCATCGAGAGCGCGGCGCAGGCCAGGGCCACCAGCACCAGGATGACGGTGGCGATCAGGACCCAACGGAACAGTTTGTCGTTGCGGGCGTCGCGCAGGTCGCGGATGGACGGTGCGGGAACAGGCTGGGCAATGGCATTCATGGGAAAAGGCGGGGGCCGTAAGAAGAGGGGTAGTGCCGGGCCATGCCCGGCAACACAGGTGCAGCGTGGTGCTGCCGGGCAGTGCCCGGCACTACGACCGCTCAGGCCCGCGACGCGCGCGGGCCTGGCTGTTTCACTTGAACTCGGCCGTCCAGTAGGCCTCGATCTGGGTTACCAGCTCGGCCGGCAGCGGCACGTAATGCAGTTCGTTGGCCTGCTTCTGGCCGTTCTCGAAGGCCCACTTGAAGAACGCCAGGGTTTCCTTGCTGCGCTTGGCATCCTTGGGCTGCTTGTGCATCAGCATGAAGTTGGTGGCGGTGATCGGCCACGCCTGGTCGCCCGGGGCGTTGGTGATGACCAGGTTGAAGTCCTTGGCGCTGGCCCAGTCGGCGCTGGCGGCGGCCGCGGCGAAGGTTTCGGCGCTCGGCTGCACCCAGTTGCCGGCGGCGTTCTGCATCGAGGCATACGGCATGCCGTTCTGCAGGGCGTAGGCCAGTTCGACGTAGCCGATGGAGCCCTTGATCTGCTTCACGTACGAGGCGACGCCTTCGTTGCCCTTGCCACCCACGCCATCGGGCCACTGCACCGAGGTGCCTTCGCCAACCTTGCTCTTCCAGTCCGGGCTGACCTTGGACAGGTAGTTGGAGAAGTTGAAGGTGGTGCCCGAGCCGTCGGAGCGGTGGACCAGGGTGATCTTGCCGTCGGGCAGCTTGACGCCCGGGTTGGCGGCAACGATGGCCGGGTCGTTCCAGGTCTTGACCTTGCCGAGGAAGATGTCGGCCAGCAGCGCGCCGCTGAGGCGCAGCTTGCCGGCGTCGAGGCCGTCGATGTTGACCACCGGCACCACGCCGCCGATCGCCGACGGGAACTGGCCGAGTCCGGCCTGGGCCAGTTCTTCGCTGCTCAGCGGCTTGTCGGAGGAACCGAAGTCGACGGTGCCGGCCTTGATCTGCGCGATGCCACCGCCGGAACCGATCGACTGGTAGTTGATCTTGGCGCCGGTGGCGGTGTTGTAGTCGGCCGACCACTTGGACACCAGCGGGAAGATGAAGGACGCGCCGGCACCGGAAATTTCAGCGGTCAGGCGATCACCGGCCGCAGGTGCAGCGGCGGGAGCGTCGGCAGCCGGCGCGGCGGCCTGGCCTTCGGCGCCCGGCTTGCAGGCGGAAAGACCCAGCGCGATGGCCAGGGAAAGGGCGGTCAAGCCAGCCGTGTGCAGTTTCATCGGTCACTCCGTAGCGGGATAGGGGCCGGTCTCTCCGGCGACGCTGCTATGAAATGATGTTTTTGTTACAGCCGTATGACGGTGTGACCGGGTGCACGTGGAGGCCTTGTGGGGCTTGGGTTTTGGTCGAATTCTCAAGGGGAAAGCGTGAAGCCTGGCGGGCAACCTGCGCCTGGGCTGGGCGGGGAGGAGTGGGTTCGCGGGACACGCCGTGAACCCATCCATGGGGGCTCGTGTACGGCATCCATGCCGTACACGGTCCCGCGAACCCACTCCTCCCCGCCCCTGACAGTTGGCCGGAGGCCGTGGATAGGCCAAAGGCAAGACCCTCAACGTCAGACATCCATCCCGGCATCCAAATTTCAGACGTCAGAACAGAACAACTCAGATCCAACCGCATTGCCGCTTCATTGCGCAGGCGCTTTTGCTGAAGGGCCAGGAAACTGTCGGGGGCTGGTGGGGGTGGGTAGCCGGGGCCCTCCATCGCATGGATGCGATGGCGGAGCTTACAAGGACGTACTTGCAGCGTGCCCTGGCTGCCCACCCCCACCAGCTCAGCCAGCAGAACCGACCCCGCACGTCGCCAAGCTCTGGCTCCGGCTCCAGCTCTGGCTCCAGCTCTGGGCTTTTCAGCTTCTAAAAAACAAACCCCACAAAAAGAAAAGGCGCGGATCTTTCGATCCGCGCCCGGCGGCGGCAGGGGGAGAGAGGACCTGCCGCCGCCATTGCCTCGTTGTTGCCCGATCAGTACTTCAGGTTCTGCGACCAGTAGGTTTCGATCTGCTTCACCAGCGTGTCCGGCAGCGGCACATAGTCCAGCTGCTTTGCCTGCGCGTCGCCGCTCTTGTAGATCCAGCGGAAGAACTCCTGGGTCGCCTTCGCGCTGGCCACGTTCTTCGGCTGCTTGCGCACCAGAATGAAGTTGGTCGCCGTGATCGGCCAGGCGTCCGCGCCCGGGGCGTTGGTCATCACCAGGTAGAAGTCCTTCGCGCTGGCCCAGTCGGCGCTGGCAGCAGCCGCGGCGAACGACGTGTCGCTCGGCAGCACCACCTTGCCCGACGCGTTCTTCATCGCCGCGTAGGACATCTTGTTCTGCAGCGCGTACGACAGCTCGACGTAGCCGATACCGCCCTTGATCTGCTTCACGTACGCGGCAACGCCTTCATTGCCCTTGCCGCCGATGCCCACCGGCCACTGCACCGAGGTGCCTTCGCCGACCTTGCTCTTCCACTCCGGGTTCACCTTGGACAGGTAGTTGACGAAGTTGAAGGTGGTGCCCGAACCATCGGAGCGGTGCACGACCGTGATCTTGCCGTCGGACAGCTTCACGCCCGGGTTCAGGGCCGCAATGGCCGGGTCGTTCCAGGTCTTGATCTTGCCCAGGAAGATGTTGGCCAGCGTCGGGCCATCCAGCTTCAGCGCACCCGGCGCGATGCCGGCCACGTTGATCACCGGCACCACGCCGCCGATCACCGACGGGAACTGGGCCAGACCGGCCGCGGCCAGCTCTTCCGGCTTCAGCGGGGCATCGGACGACCCGAAATCGACCGTCGCCGCCTTGATCTGGGCGATACCGCCACCCGAACCGATCGACTGGTAATTGACCTTCTTGCCGGTCGCGGTGTTGTAGTCGGCCGACCACTTGGACATGACCGGGTAGATGAACGAGGCGCCCGCGCCGGTCACATCGGCGGCATTGGCGGCGAACACGGACGACGCGGCGAGGACGGCAACGGCGGCGCGCGACTTGAAGGCGTGGATCACGGGGTGGCTCCTGGGATGGATGACGGTGCGGGGTGTCCCGCCCGGTGCTCATTCCATAACGGTTCGATGACAGCGCAGCGTCTGTCATATGACCGCACCGTGACATGCGTCATGAGGTGCCCGTCACAACGGGCGCAGTGCCTCCGGAACCGCGTACTGGCGCCCGTCATGGCGCAGCACGTAGCGCCCGGTGTCCACCGGCGTGTCCTGGTCGCGGCACTGCCCGCCGTCCATCCAGCTGCGGCTGGGCACGCGGCGCTCGCTGACGATCAGTTCGGCCAGGCCGTGCCGCGGCGGCCGGCCCACCGCGAGCGTGCGTGTCATGTCGATGGACTCGCCCGCGCAGCGCGTGTCCCACTCGGCCTGGTAGCGGCGCGTCACCAGCGGCGGGCTGAGTTCGCGCAGGTCGGTGCCCTGCATCGCCAGCAGCCACAGCTGTTCTTCGCTGAAGGGGTTGGGGCCGGAGCCATTGCGCCGCTGCAGGCGCAGCCCGAACGCCAGCGTGTCGGCAGACAGCTGGTAGCGCGCGGTGTCCAGGCGCATGCCGTCGAAGAACACCGCGTCGCTGTCCAGCGCGCCTGCCAGCACCGTCCAGGCGCGCGGTGCCAGCGTGTCGGTGTCGATCACCATCACCTCCACGTCGCCATCGCGGGAATCGCTGTCGCCGCCATCGCGCCAGACCGGCGTGGCCAGCAGCGTCAGCCCGGGGCGGGCCGGCCAGCGCCGGCAGACGCTGCCGGTGGTGTCCCGGGTATAGCCGGCGCGATCGGGCAGCACGTTGCCTGCCCGTTCCAGGTACGCCTGCTGCGCCGCCGCCTGGGCATCGTGGCAGTCCTGCGCACGCGCGGGCAGGGCGGCGCCGCACAGGGCGGCCAGCAACACCAACAGGGCACTACGCATCGACACATCCACAGGGCAGGGGGCGCCCAGCATACGCGCCCGGGGTGCTCTTCATGCGCGACAACGCGACGCAGCCGGGGTGCCCGGTCATTGCGTGTCAACGTGACGCAACTCGGGTGCCCGGGCATTGCGTGACAACGCGACGCAACCGGGGTGCCCGGGCATCGCGTGACAACGCGACGCAACCGGTAGAGCCACCCCATGGGTGGCTGCGCAGTGACCCGTCCTGCCATAGGTTGACACCTGTGGCGGATGAATCGGCCGCCGTCAGGCGGCCAAGGACGCCCGATGCACTGCATCGGGCGTCTGCATTTTAAGGGACAGGTGCGGTCGCTCGGCGTTGTAGATCGCCACCGACTCGGCCACCATCTGCCGCGCCTGTGCCAGGTCCCGAGGGCGATGCAGCAGGAATTCGCTTTTCAAGATCCCATTTACCCGCTCTGCGAGAGCGTTCTGGTAGCAGTCGTAGCCATCGGTCATCGAGCAGGTCACGCCGTGCTTGGCGTGGATCTTCTGGTAGTAGTCCGAGCAATATTGGATGCCTCGGTCGGAGTGGTGGACCAGCCGTTGGCGTGTTTTTCGCCCCTTCAACGCCATTTGCAGGGCTTGGGCGACCTGCTCTGTCTGCAAGGTGTCATGCACGCTCCAGCCTACGATCTTGCGTGACCACGCATCGGTAATCAGGCTCAGATAGACGAATTTCCCCTGCGTCGGCAGGTAGGTGATGTCGGCGACCCACACCTGCTCGCAGCCGGTGGGTACCACGCGCCCCTCGCCAGCTTTGAGCCGGTTGGGGTGCCGTCGGAAGCGGTGATGGCTGTCGGTTGTCTTGTGATATGCCCTCCGCATGGGAACCAGGAGCCGGGCATCACGAAGGACGCCAAACAGGCGGTCCCGTCCCATCGCTATCCCCGATGCCTGCAGGGCCGGCTTGATCAGACCGTGGAGCTTGCGGGTGCCGATGCGGGGCTGCCGCGCCCGATAGCCGCCCACCAAGGCGATCGCTCGTGCGCCCTCGACCTGCTGCCGTTGCTGGCGACGGCCGGCTTGGTAGTACGCCTGCCGACTGATGCCGAAATGTCGGCAAGCCCTTGCCACGCTTACGCCTTGGAGGCGCCCTTGCGTGAGGACTTGCCGGAAGGCTTTTTTACGATGCGCACCCCGTAGTCCTCTTTGAGAACATCGACGATGGCTTCGAAAAGCTGCGCTTTCTCGTTGGCTTCCCGCAGTTGCACCTGCAAGGCCATGATCTGTTGTTCCGGCGTCAGCGGCTTGGCCGCCCCGCTTTTGGGTGAAGTAGTCATGGGGGCAGATGATGCACCACCCGACCAGTCCTGCCGACCATGTCGGCGAAGCCACTTCAGCACGGTACTGCTGCCTTGGATGCCGTACCGATCCTGGGCCTGACGATAGGTCAGCTCCCCACGCTCGATCTGGTCGACCACCGCCAATTTGAAGGCCAGCGAGTAATCCCGCTGGCTGCGCCTGAGTGTTGAATTCATTGAACATTCCTCTTCCTGTGGGAAAAGGTGTCAACTCAATTCAGGACGGGTCAGCAGACAAAAAAAGGGCGCAGCCCAAGCTGCGCCCTTTCCATCACACAGTTACCGCCACGCTTACCAGAAGAACTGCAGGCGCGCTTCGAGGATGTTCGGGTCGTCGTTGACGAACGCACGCGCGGTCGAGTTGTACTTCTTGCTGTCCACCATCACGTAGTTCAGCGCGAACTTGGTGTTGGAGCGCCAGTAGTAGTTCACGCCCACGGTCCAGATGTCCATCTTGCCGCCGAGCACGCCATCGACGATCGGCGGACGGCCGGCCACCGGGTTGGCGTTGACGTTGCCGTCGTTCAGGTCCATGTGGTCGTAACGCGCGCCCAGCTGCCACATGCCGCGGCCCGGCTCGTCCGGCAGGCCGGTGGTCGGGGTGCCGCCCTTGTAGCCCCAGGTTTCGCCGGTGATGTTCCACAGGCCGCTGACGTAGAAGCCGTCGCTGGTGTAGTTGTCGCGGGTGTAACGCTTGGCCTTGCTGGTGTAGTACTCGGCCTGGGCCTTGAACGGGCCGCCGATGTACATCGCTTCGGCACCGATCGTGCTCACGCGGTCGGTGTCCAGCAGGTTGCCGCTGTCGACCAGGCGCGCGGTGGCCAGGTCGGCGTTGGGACGGGCGCGCACGCGCAGGGTGTCCGCGTCGGTGTCGTAGTCCACATAGCTCAGGCCGAAATGCAGCACCTGGCCCTTGTCGTTGATCGGCGCCCAGGTACCGCGCGCGCCGTAGCCGCTGCCGTGGGCCAGGTTGCGGGTCAGCTCGCGGCCGAAGGCACTGGCGGTCACCGACCAGTTGTTGTCGCCGATGCTGTAGGCACCACCGAGGCGACGGGCCACCGCGTAGGTATTGGTGACGGCCGCCTTGGAAATGAAGTCGTTGTTCTTGGTGCTGGACAGTTCTTCCAGGCTGTTGGGCTGCTTGAACTGGCCGAACTGCACGAAGTGGTTGGCGTTGCCGGCCAGCTTGTACTTCAGGTTGGTGTCCAGGAACTTGTCGGCCTTGGCGTCGTAGCCGACCACCCATTCGATGTTGCCCGGGCCCTTGCCCTTGAGCACCAGTTCGGCGCGGCGCAGTTCGAACTCGCTGTCCTTGCCGTTGCCGGCATCACCGCCGTTGAGGTCGGTCAGGTCGTTGTCGAACCAGTTGCCGTCGGCCTGGACCAGGCCTTCGAAGGTGATCTCCGAACCGCCGATCACATCGATGGCCACTTCGGCGTGGGCAGCCGGGACGAACAGCGCAGCCGCAACAGCCGCGGTCAGGAGTTGGCGATGCAGTTTCATGGAGAGGAGCCTTGCAGGCAGGTGGGAAGATGCTGCGCAGGCTAATTAGTGAAGATTGCGTAAATATGACAGTTTCAGGCAAACCGACGGCCGGCCCGGGTCAGGCCCTGTCAGGGGTTGCCATTGATGCCCGACGCAGATGACCGCCGGGTTGCGTGCAGATGGCAGTCGCCGTGCCGCGTCAGGCGGCGGTTTTCTGCTTGAACCGGCACAGGTCGCGGATGACGCATTGCGGGCAGTCCGGCTTGCGCGCCTTGCACACGTAGCGGCCGTGCAGGATCAGCCAGTGGTGCGCATCGAGCAGGAACTCGGCGGGGATCACCTTCACCAGCAGGTCCTCCACCGCGCGCACGTCCTTGCCCGGCGCCAGCCCGGTGCGGTTGGACACGCGGAAGATGTGGGTGTCCACGGCCATCACCGGTTCGCCGAAGGCGGTGTTGAGCACCACGTTGGCGGTCTTGCGGCCCACCCCGGGCAGCGCCTCCAGCGCGGCACGGTCGCGCGGGACCTCGCCGCCGTGCTGGTCGATCAGCATCGCGCAGGCGGCGATCACGTTCTTGGCCTTGGCGTTGAACAGACCGATGGTGGCGATGTATTTCTTCAGCCCGTCTTCGCCCAGCGCAAGCATCGCCTGCGGCGTGTTGGCCACGGGAAACAGCTTGCGGGTGGCCTTGTTGACGCCCACGTCGGTGGCCTGCGCAGACAGCGCCACGGCCACCAGCAGTTCGAACGGCGAGCTGTACTCCAGTTCGGTCTTCGGGTGCGGATTGAGTTCGCGCAGGCGGGTGAACATCTCGATCACGTCGGCCTTGGGCATGCGCGCGCTGCGCGGCGCAGGTTTGGCCGCCGGGGTGCTCTTCATCGTGCTCATCAGGAGGTCTTGCCGGCAGCCTTGGCCTTTGCGCGCGCCAGGATCGCGGCGGCGGCGGGCGGCAGGGCCGGTTTCAGTTCGGGAGTAGGGGCAGGCGGTGCGCGGCGCGCCTCGCGTTCGGCGGCGCGGCGGGCCAGCCGCTGCGCGCGCTGCTGGTAGCGCGCGCGCGCGGCCCAGGCGCGGCGCAGCTGCTGCTGGGCCTGCAGCAGGCGCGCGGCAAGATCCGGGTGGCCCGGCAGCAGTGCGGCATCACCCGGTGACGGCACGTAGTCCATCAGGCCCGCTGCCAGCGCAGCGTCCAGATCGTCATCCAGCACCAGCAACAGCAGGCGCGCGGGCAGGGCAGGTGCGGCGTGCATGGCTCAGCGGTTCTGGAACACCGGCGGGCGCCGGGCAAGGAAGGCGGCGGTGCCTTCGCGCATGTCCTCGGTGGCGAACATCAGCCCGAACTGCGCGCTTTCGTATTCCAGGCCTTCGCCCAGCGCGCATTCGCCGCCCACGTGGATCGCATCCAGGATGCCGCGCAACGCCAGCGGCGCGGCCTTGGCCAGCTGCACTGCCAGTTTGGCCACGCGCGCGTCGAGCGCATCGGCGGCTACCACCTCGTTGACGATGCCCAGCTGCAGGGCGCGCGACGCAGCGATCGGGGTGCCCAGCAGGCACAGCTCCAACGCGGCAGCGCGGCCGCACAGGCGCAGCAGGCGCTGGCTGCCACCGAAGCCGGGAATCAGCCCCAGGTTGATCTCCGGCTGGCCCACTTTGGCGCTGTCCGCAGCGATGCGCAGGTGGCAGGCCATGGCCAGTTCCAGGCCGCCGCCCAGCGCAAATCCGTTGATCCGGGCCAGCACCGGCTTGGGCATGCGCTCGATGCGGCGCATCAATTGCTGGCCCAGCAGCGAGAAGTCACGTCCCTGAACCGGGGTCAATCCGTTCATTTCCGCGATGTCCGCGCCGGCCACGAAGGCCTTGGGGCCGGCCCCGGTCAGCACCACCACGCGGACCGCCGGATCGGTGGCGGCGGCGGCAAATGCGGCGTCCAGGGCCTCCAGCGTCGCGCGGTTGAGGGCATTGAGCTTGTCCGGCCGGTTCACGGTCACGGTGCGGATGGCACCGTCATCGGCAACGTCGATAGGGGCGGGGGCGATGGGGGCGTCGGCCACGGCGGGACTCCTGAAAAACGTTAAAAAAAAGTGATGTTGAACTCTTGAAACGAAGTCAGGTCAGAGCCTGCGTCGTTAGTGGCGGTTCAACGTTGCGGCGGCTATCCTAACCCGTCGCCTCAGGGCGGCCCAATGCGTCCTGAGTTACCACCCCTGGAGAAACGTTTGATGAAGTTGCGTTCTATCGCGGTCGCCGTCGCGGCCCTGGCCCTGACGGGCAATGCCTTCGCCCAGGACACCTCGTCCGAAAAGGGCAAGCTGAGCTATTACTTCGGTTACGACTACGGTAACAACCTGGCTGAACTCACCGCCCGCGGCGAGCAGCTGGACATCAACTCGGTGGTCAAGGGCCTGCAGGATGCCTACGCCAAGAAGCAGCCGTCGATCACGGCCGAGCAGTTGAAGCCGGCGGTCGAAGCCTTCCAGAAGCGTGAGCAGGGTCGTGCGCAGGCCGCCAAGGCCGAATACGACAAGGCCGCGGCTGAGAACAAGACCAAGAGCACCCAGTTCCTGGCCGCCAACAAGGCCAAGGCCGGCGTGCAGGCGCTGCCGAGCGGCGTGCAGTACCGCGTGGTTGAAGCCGGCAAGGGCGCCAAGCCGACCCAGGCCAGCACCGTGCAGCTGGAAGTCGCCGGTCCGTACCCGTTCGGCACCCGTCCGGCTGAAGCGCGTCCGGCGCAGCAGATTCCGTCGATCAAGGTCAGCGAAGTCGAAATGAAGGCCATGCGCGAAGTGCTCGTGCAGATGCCCGCCGGCTCGAAGTGGGAAGTCACCCTGCCGCCGGAACAGGCCTACGGTGCCGACCCGCGCACCCCGTTCCCGCCGAACGTGGCGGTGCAGTTCGAGATCAAGCTGGTCAGCGTCAAGTAATACGCGTTGTACCTCGAACGCGCCGGTGAATCACCGGCGCGTTTTTTTGTGTCCGCCGTGCGGCGGCACGTGTCCATGGATGGACCGCAGAGACGGCCCGACACTGCCTGAAAACCGCGCAGATCCCGTGCATTCGCGCTACTGTTGCCCGGTGCATTCCCTGGCAGACCCCACGCATGCAATACCCACACCCTGCATCGGCATCTGTGCGCTGGATCGCGCCGGGCTGTGCACGGGCTGCCTGCGCAGCGTGGATGAAATCACCCGCTGGTCCACGATGACTCGACACCAACAGAATCATGTCATGCAGCACACGCTGCCGCTGCGCGAACAGTTGCGGCAATCGCTGCGTGGCTCGCTGGCCGAACACGAGCGCCTGTTGCGCGCTCTGCACCCGCTGGACCAGCCGCCCACCGGCGATGGCTGGAACCGCAGCGAACTGATCGATCTGCTGCCGCCCGGTCCGCCGGTGGAAGCGGCGGTGCTGGCCGGCATCGTGCCGCGCCCCGAAGGCGCACAGGTAATTCTTACCCGGCGCACCGAAACACTGCGCCAGCACGGTGGGCAGGTGGGCTTCCCCGGTGGCCGCACCGAGCCGGACGATCGCGATGCGGTGGCTGCCGCGCTGCGCGAAAGCGAGGAAGAAATCGCGTTGCCCGCCGAGCAGGTCCAGGTGCTCGGCTATCTGGACCCGTTCGTGACCATCACCGGCTACCGGGTGATGCCGGTAGTGGCGGTGATCGACCCGGGCTTCGTGGCGGTGCCGCAGCCGGATGAAGTAGCCGAAGTATTCGAAGTGCCGCTGGCCTACCTGATGGATCCGGACAACCTGCGCCACGTGGACATCGAGCACCGTGGCCGTGTCCGCCACGTGCTGGAATATGGCTGGCCCGGCCAGCGCATCTGGGGCGCCACCGCCGCCATTCTCTACAACCTGCGTCGCCGCCTGGAGCAGACCGAATGAACACCGCCACTCCCACCTGGACCACCCTGGTGGATGCCGCCGATCTGGCCGCAACCCTGGGCAAGGCCGGTACCCGCGTGCTGGATGCGCGCGCCACGGCCAGCACCGCGGTACGCGTGATGGACGCGCGATTCGCGCTGGCCGACCCGCAGTCCGGTGCGCAGGCCTACGCGCAGGGGCATCTTCCCGGGGCGCTGCACGCCGACCTCAATCGTGACCTGGCCGACCTGACCAAGACCGGCCAGGGCCGCCATCCGCTGCCCGACAGTGACACGTTCGCCGCCACGCTGGGCCGCTGGGGCATCGCGCCCGATACCCAGGTGGTCGTCTACGACGCCGCGGACGGCAGCATGGCGGCCGCGCGCCTGTGGTGGCTGCTGCGCCTGATGGGCCATACCCGGGTGGCGGTGCTCGACGGCGGCGTGGCGGCCTGGCAGGCCGCTGGCCTGGCGCTGACCACCGACCAACCGGTGGTGGAACCGCTGCCCCCCTATCCGGGCCGTTTCGACCGCGCCCGGATCGCCACGGTCGACGAAGTCGCCGCGCGGCTCAAGCATGCGCCGGGGTGGCTGCTGGATGCACGCGCGGGCGAGCGTTTCCGCGGCGAAGTGGAGCCGCTCGACCCGGTGGCCGGCCACGTCCCCGGCGCGGTCAACCGACCGTTCGCGCTGAACGTGGCAGACGGCCGCCTGCGCCCGGCGCCTGATCTGCGCGCCGCATTGCAGCCGTTGATCGGCACCCATGCCCCCGAACAGGTGGTGCTGATGTGCGGCTCGGGCGTCACCGCCTGCCACCTGCTGCTGGCCATGGAAGTAGCCGGCCTGCACGGCGCAAAGGTCTATGCCGATTCATGGAGCGGCTGGGTCAGCGACGCCTCGCGCCCGGTCGCCACCGGCTGACGCCAGCCTCTGCCCGGCAACCCCGCTACCCGGCAACCCGACTCACCCCCGCAGTTCCTGCAGGGCCACCGCCGCCAACACCCGCGGCCACGGGAACAACGGGCCGGGATCGCGTTTGCGCGGCACCCGCCGATACGGATCGTCGCTGGCCACTTCCTCGCGCGTGTCCAGCCACTCGTGCCCGGCGATGTACTGCAGGCCCGGCAAGGTCTGGCACAGGTGCTGCAGCAGGTCGATCAGCGCGGCGATCTGGGCATCGGGGTAGGGCTCGTCCATGGCCTGGTGGCGCGAATCCAGCCAGTGCGGGTAGCGCCCGCGGTTGACCAGCTCGATCCCGATCGAACGCGGGTTGTAGCCGCTGACATGGTGCGCCACCCGGTCCACCGCCACGTACTGCACGATGCGGCCGTCACGGTCGATGTAGAAGTGCCCGCTGTTGCCGCTGCCGCTGTCGTACAGCACACGCTCGCCGTACGCGCGCGCCATCGCCAGGTCGGGCAGTTCGGTGCAGTGGATCACCACCAGGTCGATCTGCGCCGGCACGCGCGCCTGCAGGCTGTCCTGGTAGGGCAGGGGCTGCGGATCGATCGGTGGCGGGGCGCGGCCGGGCATGGCGCGATGCTAGCATTCCGCCATGAACGCTCAAATCGATTCCTGCGCGGTGCGTGCATGAGCCGCGGCCACTGCATCCTTTCCCACGGCTTTGAAAGCGGCCCGGACGCCACCAAGGTGACCGCGCTGGCCGAGGTCGCCCAGCGCCTGGGCTGGACCCATGAACGCCCCGATTACACCGACCTGGACGCCATGCGCGCGGTCAGCAGCGTAGGCGACGTGCGCGCCCGCCTGCAGCGGCTGCTCGACCTGGCCGCTGCGGCCGCCCCGCGCGGGCCGGTGGTGCTGGCCGGTTCCAGCCTGGGCGCCTACATCTCGGCCATCGCCTCGCTGCAGGTCCCCACCCGGGGCCTGTTCCTGATGGTGCCGCCCACCACCATGGGCCCGATGCCGGCCCTGGACGCGGCCGCGGTGCCCACCAGCGTGGTGCATGCCTGGCACGACGAGCTGATTCCGGCCGCGCAGGTGATCGCCTGGGCCCAGGCACGCTCGGCGCGGCTGCTGCTGGTCGATGACGGGCACCGGCTGAACAACCACGTCGAGGTGTCGGCGCGGGCGTTCGAGGAATTGCTGCTGTCGCTGTGACGGCGTACCGACCGGGACAGTGTACCGACCAACGGTCGGTACCAACCGTGCTGTAGCGGCGCACCGACCAACGGCCGATGCCCGCCGTTCGCTGCAGGCGTAGCGACCTGCCGTCGGCTCCGCCCGGGATCCGGTGCCCCGGCCGCGCCGCCGGGGCGATCCTGCCCCGGTCACGTACAATGGCCCTCCTGGCGCCCGCGCCGGGCTGCTTGCCGTGCCCGAGGGCACCCCTTCTCCGCTGACCTGCGATACCGATCCTGTGAAATTCTTTGTTTCCTGCGCCAAGGGCCTGGAGTACCTGCTTGCCGACGAACTGTTGGCGCTCGGCCTGGACAAGGCCACCGCCACCATCTCCGGCGTCAACGCCGAGGGCGAACTGTCGCAGGCGCTGCGGGTGGTGCTCTGGTCGCGCCTGGCCAGCCGGGTGCTGTGGCCGCTGACCGAGTTCGACTGCCCCGATGAAGGCTCGCTCTACCAGGGCGTGTCGGCGATGGCGTGGGAGCAGCACATCAGCCCCGAGCTGACCCTGTCGGTGGACGCGCACGTGTCCGGGACCGAAATCACCCACGCGCGCTTTGCCGCGCAGCGGGTCAAGGACGGCGTGGTCGACAGTCTGCGTTCGCAGGGCCTGGAGCGGCCGTCGGTCAACACCGAATTCCCCGATGTGCGCATCAACCTGTCGCTGCGCAAGGGCCGGGCCACGATCTCGATCGACCTGGGCGGTGGCCCGATGCACCGCCGCGGCTGGCGCATGGCGCAGAACGATGCGCCACTGAAGGAAAACCTGGCCGCCGCCGTGCTGCTGCGTGCCAACTGGCCGAAGACCCACCGCGAAGGCGGTGGCCTGCTCGACCCGATGTGCGGCAGCGGCACGCTGCTGATCGAAGGCGCCTTGATGGCCGCCGACGTGGCCCCGGGCCTGCAGCGCCACGGCAGCATTCCGCCGAGCCGCTGGCTGGGCTTCGACCGCGACGCCTGGAACAGCCTGATGGACGAAGCGCGCGCCCGCGAAACCGCCGGCCGCAGCGCTCTCAAGCAGGTCATCCACGGCAGCGACGTGGATCCGCACGCCATCCACGCAGCCAAGCAGAACGCCGAAACGGCCGGTGTGGCCCACGCGATCTGGTTCGGCGTGCGCGACATCACCGATGTGCAGGTGCCGCCGCAGGAAACCGGCTGCGTGGTCTGCAACCCGCCCTATGACGAGCGCCTGGCCGCCGACGCGGTGCTCTACCGCCAGCTCGGCGATGCGCTCAAGCGCACGGTGCCGCAGTGGCGCGCCAGCCTGTTGTGCGGCAGCGCCGACCTGGCTTTCGCCACCGGCCTGCGCGCCAACAAGAAGTACCAGCTGTTCAACGGCGCCATCGAGTGCGCGCTGATCGTCTGCGACCCCATCGCGGTGCCGCAGCGCGAGAACGCCGGGCAGCCGCGCGAGCTCAGCGAAGGCGCGCAAATGGTGGCCAACCGCCTGCGCAAGAACATCAAGAAGTTCAAGAACTGGCGCGCCCGCGAAGCGATCACCTGCTACCGCGTCTACGATGCCGACCTGCCCGAGTACGCCGCAGCCATCGACGTGTACGAAGAAGACGGCGGCGCACGCCGTACCTTCCTGCACGTGCAGGAATACGCTGCACCGTCCACCATTCCGGACGTGGACGTACGCCGCCGCCGCAACGAGCTGCTGTCGGCCGCCCGCGACGTGTTCCAGGTGCCGGCCGAGCAGGTCGCGCTGAAGTCACGCGAACGCGGCAAGGGCGGCAGCAAGTACGGTCGTTTCGAGCAGCGCGGCGAATTTGTGCTGGTACGCGAGAACGACGCGCTGCTGCGCGTGAACCTGTTCGACTACCTCGACACCGGCCTGTTCCTGGACCACCGCCCGCTGCGCTGGCACATGGCCCAGGAAGCGATCGGCAAGCGCTTCCTCAACCTGTTCTGCTACACCGGCGTGGCCAGCGTGCAGGCGGCGGTGGCGGGTGCGGCATCGACCACCAGCGTGGACCTGTCTGGCACCTACCTGCAGTGGTGTGCCGACAACCTGGCCTTGAACGGCAAGGGCGGCAGCCAGCACCAGCTGATCCAGGCCGATGCCCTGGCGTGGCTGGAGGCCGAGCGGCACCGCTTCGATGTGATCTTCTGCGATCCGCCGACCTTCTCCAACTCCGCGCGCGCCGAAGACTTCGACGTGCAGCGCGAGCACGTGCGCCTGCTGCGCGCGGCCGTGGCGCGGCTGAGCCCGGAGGGCGTGCTGTACTTCTCCAACAACTTCCGCCGCTTCAAGCTGGACGAGGAAGCGATCAAGGAATTTGCCGAGTGCAGGGAGATCTCCGCCGACACCATCGGCGATGACTTCGAACGCAATCCGCGCATCCATCGCGCATGGGAACTGCGCCGCTACGGCGCCTGACGGGAAACGGCCGCATGGACGATCGCCACCTCCACGCCCACGGACTGCTGCTGCGTCCCTTCGAGGACACCGATGCCGCCGCGTTCGCCGCGGCGGTGCACGAGTCGGCCGAGGGCATGCGGCGCTGGATGCCGTGGTCCTCGGTGGACTACACGGACGAACAGGCGTTGCAGTGGTTCCAGGCCTGCCGCGAGGGCTGGGCGGCGGGCACGGCGTACGAGTACGGCGTGTTCGATCCGGGCACCGGTGCGTTTCTGGGCGGCGCCGGGTTGAACGCGATCCGGCACGATCACCGCTTCTGCAACCTGGGGTACTGGGTGCGGCAGGCGGGGCAGGGCCAGGGCGTTGCCACCCGCGTCGTGCAGGCGCTGGCGGCCCATGCGTTCGGGCCACTGCAACTGCACCGCGTGGAGATCGTGGTGGCGGTGGGCAACCTGGCCAGCGAGCGGGTGGCGGTGAAGTCCGGTGCGCTGCACGAGTGCGTGGCACGCAACCGGCTGGTCGTCGACGACGTCGCCGCCCCGGCGCACGTGTTTTCGCTGGTTCCGTAACCGGGTAACCCCGTCGCGCCGGGCACAACCCGGCTGCCGGGTGACTCCGCAGAGCCGACCGTTGGTCGGCTACCGCCCGCGGAATATCGATTGCCGGGCAGAGCCCGGCACTACGTGTCAGCGGGCGACCAACGCCACCGCCAGCCCGATCACGGGCAGTGCCCACGCCAACGGGGCGATCCAGCGTGGCCGGAACGGGTACAGGCCGAAGGCGATCAGCATGCCGCTGACCGTCATCGCACCCAGCCACAGTAGCGGACCGGTGGCCCAGCCGTGGTCCCACACACACAGCGCGAACGACAGCGCCAGCAGCGCCCAGCCCAGCCAACGCCACAGCCGCATGCGGGCCGGGCTGGCTGCGGCCTTGCCATGCAGGTCCAGCTGGTGCTTGTCCATGGCCAGCGACAGCGCGGTAAAGGCCGAGAAGCTCACGGTGAGGGCCAGCAGCATCATGCGTTGGCCTCCGCGTGCGCGCTTTCCTGCGCCTTGGCCGCCGCCGCCGCGGCAACCTGCCGCTTCTTCTTCTCCGCCGCGCTCAGCGCCGGCTGCCAGCGCTGCATGCGCAGCGCGCAGTACGCCAACACCGCACCGAAGGCCACCATCATCAGGTCGAACCCGGCCAGCACCCAGTCGCCGTTGCGCAGGGTCACGCCCAGGTGCGCGTGGGTGGTGAGGGCATTGATCACCGGGATCAACAGGAACATCGCCGCGCCCACGTACAACTGCCACGCCCACATCAGCCGCTTGGGCCACAGGAAGGCTGCCAGCAGGGCCGCACCCCAGGCGTAGAAGAACACGTTCACTTCGGCATCCGCACGCTCGGCCATCTGCACCGGCAGCAGCCGGTTGCCCCAGAAGTAGGCGGCGAAGGCGATCGGCAGGCCGGCGACCGCGCCGATGTTGAGTGCGTCCACCAGGCGCAGGCCGAACCCGATCTTTCCGCTCTTGGCATGCTTGGGCCGCTCCTTGACCGCCCACAGCACCACGCCGCTGGCCACCATCAGGCAGCCGATCAGCCCGGACAGGAAGAACAGGGCGCGCAGCCCCCAGTCGGCAAAGCGGGCCAGGTGCAGGCCGTACATCACCCCGCGGGTCTGGGTGGCGCCACCGGACAGCGGGCTGGCCTCGATCAGCGCGCCGCTGACCGCGTCATAGCGCAACGACGGCGTATCCACCGACAGGCGCTTGCCATCGCGCTGGTACACGTCGATCACCGCATTGGCCGCACCCGGGTGGTACAGGGTGAAGCCGCTCACCTGGGCGCCCTTCCACTCGGCACGCGCGGCATCCAGCAACTGCTGGATCGGCAGCACGGTGGCCGTGCCTTCCGAGGGCGTCTCGATGTCGGCCAGGCGTGCGAAGGCCTCGCTGAAGAACGCATCCTCGTCCTTGGGGTAGGCCACGTTCACGCCCCACGGCAGGTACATGAACATCAGGGTGACGATGCCGGTGTAGGTGATCATCGCGTGGTAGGGCAGGGCCATCACCGCGCTGACGTTGTGGAAATCCAGCCACGACCGCAGGCCCTTGTCCTTGCGGAAGGTGAAGAAGTCCTTGAAGATTTTCTTGTGGGTGATCACCCCGGTGATGATCGCCACCAGCATGAACATCGCGCAGAAGCCCACCAGGTAGCGCGCCCAGTACACGGGGATGTAGTGCAGGTCGAAGTGCAGGCGGTAGAAGAAATCACCGCCGCGGGTTTCGCGCGCGGCCACTTCCTCGCCGGTGCCGGGGTCCACGGTGGCATCACCGAAACGGCCGCCGCCACGCCGCCGGCGCTTCTCGCCTTCCGCAGGCGGTTTGACCATCGATTCGGGATTGCGCCAGAACATCCGCATGGCCGGGTTGCGCGGGTCGGGCAGGGTCACGTTCCAGCTTTCGGCCTGCGGCGCCTTGTGCTGCAGGAACGCAATGGCACGTTCAGCGGCGACCTCGTTGGACACCGTGCTGCGCGGCAGCTCCGGGCGCATCCAGCGGCTGATCTCTTCGCGGTAGTAGCTGGCCGTGCCGGCCATGAAAATCAGCAGAAGCAGCCAGCCGACCAGCAGGCCGGTCCAGGTGTGCAGCCACGCCATCGATTGGCGGAATCCGTTTTTCATGCGCCAGCCCTCAGCAGTTCGGTACCCACCCAGAAAAGCGCGGTGGGGATCAGGATGCCGACCCACGCGCGCAGCGCGGTACGGGTGGCGAATGCCCACAACGCCGCGCAGGCGCACAGCACGATGGCCACCAGCATGCCGGTCAACACTGCCTGCCCACGCGCGATCGGCAGGGCCACGGCGAAGAACATCGCGCAGGTGGCGGCCAGCGCGTAGCCGCCGAAGATGGCCGCCAGCGAGCGTGACAACACGCCCAGCCACGGGCGGGCGAAGAAACTTCCGAAGCGGCTGAACCAGCTGGCGTCAGGCGTGCTGTCCACGGGGAACCTGCAATGTCATGTCGAACAACGGACATCACCGGCCGCGGCCGGTGATGCATGGAAAAGTGGCCGTCCGTGGCCGTGTCGCTGCACGAAGCAACGTTCCCTGGAGAACGGTTACAGCTTCCAGCGCAGGTTCAACATCACGTTGCGCGGCTCGCCCCAGTACACGCCGTTGTAGAAACCGACGTTGCTGTAGTACTTCTTGTCGAGCAGGTTGTTGATGTTGAGCTGGGCCGAGAAATTGTCGTTGAAGCGGTAGCCGGCGAACACATTGACCAGGTAGAACGCGTCCTGGGTGATGCGTGCCGATTCGGTGCGGCCGCTGGTCAGGTAGTCGGCGCGCGGCTTGGTGCTGTTGCGGTAGATGCTGCTCTGCCAGGTCACCCCGCCGCCCAGCGACAACCGGTCCCAGGCACCGCTGGGCCGCCAGCTGGTGCTCATGCGGAAGGTGTCGATCGGGTTGGTGGTGTTCTGCAGCACGCCGGCCTGGTTGCGGATGGTCGTATGGGCAAAGCCGGCCGAGACGTTCCAGTTCTCGGTGATGCTGCCCTGGGTTTCCACTTCCCAGCCCCTGACCTTGTTGCCCTTGCCGGTGGAGCGGTAGGCATCGGTGCCATCGGGCAGGGTGCCCGGCGGCACCGAGTCGTCCAGTTCGGCCACGTTGTCCTTGAGGCCCTTGAACACCGCCGCGGAGGCATTGAGCCGGCCGTTGAAGAATTCGCCCTTCAGGCCGGCTTCCCACATGTCCCCGACCACCGGCTCCAGGTAATTGTTGTTGCGGTCGCGGTACGACTGCGGCTGGAAGATGTCGGTGTAGCTGGCGTAGGCGCTGAGCTGCCGGGTGAAATCGTAGATCAGGCCGAAGTACGGGGTGAGGGAGTCGTCCGGCTTGTAGCCGCCGCGGGTGGTCCCGTTGCGGTTGCCGGCCGCGTCATAGCGGTAGTTCCAGGTACGGGTTTCCCAACTGCCGTAGCGCGCGCCCAGCACCGCCAGCAGCGGATCGGCCAGCTGCAGCCTGGCGGCCACGTAGGCGGCGCGCTGGCGCAACTCGTTTTCCGAGGCGATGCGGCCCAACCGCTGGATCGGCAGCTGTGCGACCTGACCGGTCCAGTTGCGCCAGTCCGGCACCTGCGCATAGCTGGCCGGAACGTCGGGGATCTCGATGCCGGGTACCTCGCTGTCGCGCACCGACTGGCCGATCCCGGCCACCAGCTCATGTTCCTGCCCGAACAGACGGAACGGGCCGCCGACGTTGAGGTCGAACACGTTCATTTCGCTGCGTTCGGCGAAATGACTGGTGTAGGCGGTGACGCCGGTGCCGTCCGCACGCGGATAGCCGGCCGCGCCGTACCAGACGCTGCCGTCGGTATCGCGCTTGGCCTGGGTGGCGGCGGCCTTGATCGCCCAGCCGTTGCCCAGTTGCTGCTCCAGGCGGGCGAAGGTGGTCTTCTCCACGATCGGCCAGCTGCTCCATTCGGCGGACAGGTTGGTGGAACGGGGCAGGTTGGCCGGCGTGCCATCGGCCCCCCAGTACGGCACCACGCCCCAGGTCACGCCGGTGGTCTTCGGCGACTGGTAGTCATAGCCGACCTCGAACAGGGTGCTGTCGCTCAGGTCGGCCTGCACGATGCCGTAGAACACATCCTTGTCGAGTCTGTAGATGTCGCGGAACGAATCGCTCTGCTGCTTGGCGGCCACGAACCGCGCGCGCACGCGCCCGTCCAAGGCGACCGGGCCGCCGATGTCCGCCTCCAGGCGCTGGTTGCCCCAGCGGCCCAGCGTGATCCCGGCGCTCATTGCCATCGTATCGGTCGGGCGCTTGCGCACCATGTTGATGGTGCCCGACGGATCGCCGGCACCGGTGGTCAGCCCGGTGGCGCCACGGACCACCTCGATGCGCTCGTAGATCGCGCTGTCGGTGTTGGTCTTGAGCGACCCACCGAAGGTGTTGAGCATGCCATCGATCTGGAAGTTGTTGATGGCATAGCCGCGCGAGATGTAGCTGATGCGCTCGCTGTCGGTGACCGACACATGCACGCCGGTGACCTGGCCCATCACGTCGGACAGGGCGAACAACCCCATGTCGTCCAGACGTTGGCGGGTAACCACCGTGACCGACTGCGGGGTATGCCGCAACGACAGGTCCAGTTTGGTGGCGGTGCGCGCCTGCTTGACCGTGTACGAGGTCGGGATGTCGCCGTCGGCGGTGACCTTGACCGTGTCCAGCGTGGTGGCATCGCCCGGATCGGTCTCGGCCAGCGCCACCGATGCATGGCCGGCAAGGGCAGCAAGCAGGGCCAGGCTCAGCAGGGAGGGGCGGATCAGCGGCGATGCGGTTGAAACGGTCATGGCGGGTTTCCAGGGTGGTAAAGCAGCGTTGCAATCCATTGCGGGCCGCGCTGGGCGTGGCGCCACGTGACAACGGGGTGGGGCAGGGCAGCCTGCATCTCCGGCGGGATTGGTCCGGCGCACCGCTTCGCCGCCATCGGCGATTCGCGGGCACCAGAACGGGTCGTCGAGGGGCGTACACGGGGCGGGACCATGGCGCGACACGCGCTACCGGGGCCGGAGAGGCTGGGCGTACATCCAATGCGTGAATGATAGTCATTATCATTTCGTTCGGCAAGCGTTATCAAACCGTTCAACGCCTGCCCGCAGCGTGGTCATGCACACCGGTGCACTGGCAGACTGAGACCTGCCAAGACCGATGCAGACACGTGATGATGGATGGCCTGGAACTGCCGATGATCCGCGACCGCACGCCAGCCCAGCTGGCCACCGACGACACCTGGTGGGCGCACATACGCGCGCTGTACGACCTCGACGATGCGGTGGTGATGCTCGATAACGGGTACTGGGGTGCCATGGCACGCCCGGTACTGCAGGCCTACCAGCAGGCCACCGCGACGGTGAATGCCGGCAATGCGTGGTTCGGGCGGCGGGCGTTTCCACCGCTGCTGGAACAGGCGCGGACCCGCCTGGCCGAGGTGCTGGGCGTGCACGCCGACGAAATCGCGCTCACCCGCGGCGCCACCGAGGCGATGCAGGTCCTGATCGGCGGCTACAACCGGCTCGCCCCCGGTGACACCGTGCTGTACGCCGACACCGACTACGACAGCATGATCAGCGCGATGCGCTGGCTGCACGTGCGCCGCGGCGTGGCGGCACAGCGCATCGTGCTGCCCGAACCGTTCGACCACGACAGCATCATCGACACCTACCGGCAGGCGCTGCAGCGCAACCCGCTTACCCGCCTGCTGCTGCTCACCCAGGTCAACCACCGCAACGGCATGCTGCTGCCCGTAGCCGAGATCGCAGCGCTGGCACGCGCCGCCGGCGTAGAGGTGGTGCTCGATGCCGCGCATGGCATCGGCCAGGTGGACACCCCGCTACGCGCGCTGGGCGTGGACTTCGTTGGCATCAACCTGCACAAGTGGATCGGCGCGCCGGTCGGCATGGGTGCGATCTACGTGCGGCGCGGCCGCGTGCGCGATCTGGACCCGTACATGGGCGAGGCCGACGATGACAGCATCGACAGCCGCGTCCACACCGGCACGGTCAACTTCGCCGCGTGCATGGCGCTGCCGGTCGCGCTGGACCTGCACCAGCGCATCGGGGTGGCCAACAAGCGCGCCCGCCTGTTGTACCTGCGCAACCTGTGGCTCGATGCACTACGCGACGATGACCGCGTGCAACTGCTGGCCTCGTCCGATTCACGCCTGTCCAGCGCGATCGCCGCCTTCCGCCTGCGCGGGCAGGCCACGCTGGCCGATACCACCGCCACCGCCGAACAGATGGTCCGGCACTCGGGCGTGTTCGTGGTGCCGCGCGACGGCCTGGCCTCCGGCGCCTGCCTGCGGGTGACGCCAGGCATCTTCAGCACGCCGGCGCAGATGGAGGCGCTGGTGGGGGCGGTACGTGCGGTACTGGGGCAGTGACGCTCAGGCTTGCCCTGAGTGATCGAGCGGCGTGACCGTCAGCCGCACGCCCAGCGCGCCAAGCACGCGCTGCACCGTGTCAAAACGAGGATGCGCACCGGGTTTGAGGGCTTTGTAGAGGCTTTCGCGGCCCAGGCCGGTCGATTCGGCGATGTGGGCCATTCCGCGTGCACGTGCGACGGCCTGCAGGGCATCCTGGAAATGCACCGCGTCGTCGGCGGCCAGCGCCTCGGTGAGGTACAGCGCAATGGCGGCATCGTCGACCAGGTGGTCGGCAGGGTCGAATGCGAGGAGGTGAGGCTTGCGCATGGGGAAATTCCTGGAGAGAGAGCCGTATTGCAGTGCGCGCTAGAGTTGGTCGGCGATCCGTTGCGCCTTCTTGATGTCCGATGCCTGGCTGTCCTTGCTGCCGGCACAGAGCAGGATGATCAATTGCCTGCCACGCCGCGTGAAGTACACGCGGTACCCCGGACCGTGGTGGATGCGCAGCTCGCTGACACGGCCGCCGACCGGCTTGACGTCACCTTCGAGGCCATGGGCCAGGCGCTGGATGCGTTCGGCGATGAACGCGCGCGCCCGCGTGTCGCGCAATCGGCGCAGCCACCTGTCGAAGTCCTCGGTTGCCCGCACCGACGTCATGACGACGGAGTGTATCTGATTGGATACTCGTTGCAAGCGGGCAGATGCCCGCTGCAATCACCGCTTCGCGCAGGCCTTCTTGATCTCGTCTTCAACGCGCTGCGGCGCGGTGCGCCCGAAGGCTTCGCTGATGTCGCGGCGCACGCGCAGGTCCTCGCACTTTTCCGGATCCACCGAGCCGTCGATGACCGTGCCGCGCACCGCCGGCTGCCCGCGGCCGGCATCGGCCTGCATGCGCCGGCGGGCATCGTACAGCTCGCGCTGGGCGCGCGTGCGTTCTTCCCAGGTCAGGTTGGGGTCGCGGGTGATCGGCCGGGTCACGCCGGTGTCCTGCTCGGGCGGGCAGGGCACGGTCTGGTAGATGGTCTGCCCGCCGGCGGCGCATTTGTACACGCGCCCGGCATGGGCGCTGCTGGCCAGCGCGCACAGCGCCAGCGCAAGGATGGTCCTTTGCATCATTCCCCCTGTGGGCCACACCAGCCCGGAATGCGCGGCAGAATACGCGAACCAATTCACAAAAACACCCGGTCAATCCGTCAACCAGGCGGGGTGCCTACCAGTGCATCCACACCGTCAGGGCGTGCAGCAGCAGGCCGATCAGGCCGCCCACCAGGGTGCCGTTGAAGCGGATGAACTGCAGGTCGCGGCCGACGCTGAGTTCCAGCTGCTCGACCAGGTGGCGCTCGTCCCAGCCCTTGACGGTCTGCGCGATGTGCTGGGTGACGCCCTCGCGCAGGCGGCTGGTCAGGCGTTCGGCGCCGTCCATCAGGTGCTGGTTGAGCGCATCGCGCAGCGACGGGTCGTCCTGCAGCGCCTGCCCGACCGACGCCAGGCTGCGGCGCAGGTGGCCGGCCAGTGCCGACTCCTCACTGGACAGGTCCGCGCGCAGGCTGGCGTGGATGCGCTCCCACAGGCCCTGCACATACTCCTGCACGGCGGGGTGGTCGATGATCTGCTGCTTGATCTGGTCGATCTTCCCGGCCAGCGCCGGGTCGGTGCGCAGGCGCTGGATGTAATCGGCGAGCCAGGTTTCGTAATCGCGCCGCAGCGGGTGCTCGGGCTGGGCCAGGATCTGCTGCAGCTCGGCCAGCACCGCGTGCGCCATGCGCTCGGCCAGGCTGTCGCCGATCTCGTCGATCGGCTTGACCCAGTTCACGGTGCTGGCCAGCTTGGGCCACTCGCGCTGGATGTAGCGCACGATCAGCGCGGACGCGCGCTGCTTCACCGCGTCGTTGTCCAGCCACTCGCTGACCCGGGTCAGGCCCTCGTCAAGCACGCGCTGGTGGCGGTTGTCGGCGGTGAGCAGGCCCAGCAGCTCGCCGGCGGTGGCCGCGGCATTCCACTGCCGCAGCTGCTGGATCACAAAGCCCTGGATGCTGCGCCGTACCGCCGCTTCGTCCAGGAAGTCCAGCGCCTGCAGTGCCCAGCCGCGGGCCATGTCGGCCAACAGCCGCGACCGCGCGGGGTCGGCCAGCCAGCTGCCCAGCCGGCTGGCCGGGTCGAACACCTGCAACCGCGCCAGCAGCGCCTGCGGTTCCAGGAACTGGTCGCGCACGAACACCGCCAGGCTGTCGGCGATGCGGTCCTTGCTGTGCGGAATGATTGCCGTGTGCGGAATGGGCAGGCCCAGCGGGCGGCGGAACAGCGCCACCACGGCGAACCAGTCGGCCAGCGCGCCCACGGCAGCGGCCTCGCAGAACGCCGACACCCACGCCCAGATACCGCGCTCGCCCTGCAGGTGGCTGACCACGAAGCCGCCCAGCATGGCCAGCAGCATCGCCAGCGCGATCAGTTTGAGACGGCGCAGCTGCGCGCGGCGGGGGTCGGGGGGAGCAATAGGCGTCATCCCCACAGTCTACCCACCCCCGTATGAGCACCCGGTAGTGCCGGCCGCTGGCCGGCAACCATCAGAACGGTAGTGCCGGCCGCTGGCCGGCAACCAGGCGGGCCCCATCAGAATGGTAGTGCCGGCCGCTGGCCGGCAACTCCGGGGGCTGTCCGCAGGTGCATGGCACGGTCCGCACCAAGAGCAGCCGGGCAGAGCCCGGCGCTACGCGCCGCACCGCTTCACATCACGCGTCGGCGTCGGCCAGCTGCTTGCGCAGCGCCGCCAGCTGCTGGCGCAGGGCGTCGTTTTCCAGCGTCAGCGCGATCACCCGCTGGCGCAGTTCCGCCGGGCCTTCGCCGAGCGCGTTGAGCGCGTCGGCAATCTCGGCTTCGCGGCTGGGGTCCACCTCGGTGTCACCGTCGGCGCTGTGCAGCACCTCCTGCACCGGCTTGCGCGGCCTGCGCTTGGCCTCGCGCACGCGCTTGGCGGCCTGCTTCAGCTCGTCCTTGCCGGCCACGGCCGCGGCGCGCTGCTCATCCTCGGGCAGGTCGGCCACCGCCGCAGCGGCGCTGATCGAGATCACCCCGGTCTTCACCGCTTCCACCAGTTCCGGCGCGGCCTGCTTGTGGATGCGCTCGATCATCGTCACCTGGCTGCTGCTCAGGCGCGCTTCGCGGGCCATGTCGGCGCGGCTGACCTTCGGTGCCGGTGCCCACGGCGGGCTGTCCTCGTCGCCTTCAGGGCTGGCATTGGCGATCTCACCATCGCTCTCCTTCTGCAGCTGGGCCTGCTCGGCGCGGTGGCGCTCGGCCAGGATGTCGCGCTTGCGCAGGGCCAGCACGCCGCGCTGGAAGTCGGACACGCTGCGCCGCCCCAGGTGCTGCTCGATCATCCACAGGTGCACATCGTCCATCGACTGGAAACGGGTGTTCTGCACGGTCTGGAAGGGCAGGCCGTGCTTCTGGCAGATGCCGAAGCGGTTATGCCCGTCCACCAGCACATCGCCCCACAGCACCAGCGCATCGCGGCAGCCTTCGGCCAGGATGCTGCGCTCCAGCGCGTCGTGCTCGTCGGTGGTCAGGGGATCGATGTAGGCCTTGAGTTCTTCTTTGACAACAATGTCCATGCAATCCGGTACGCGAGCCAACGTGACCGACCATTGTAATGGGGCGGGGTAGTCGCGTCCCGGTCGCCGGGTTCAGCCAGGCCCGCGCCATGGCGTATCAGGCGGTGGCGTTGATCATGTCGCCCAGGATTTCCACAATGCGGTCGATCTGCGCCTTGTCGATGATCAACGGCGGCGACAGCGCGATCACGTCACCGGTGCAGCGCACCAGCAGGCTGCCCTCGCGGAAGCAGCGCTCGAACACCTCATAGCCACGTGCGCCGGGGGCATCCTTGCGCGGCATCAGCTCCACCGCACCGATCAGCCCGAAATTGCGGATGTCGACCACGTGCGGCAGGCCGCGCAGGCTGTGCAGCGCCGATTGCCAGTAGTCGCCCAGCTCGATGGCGCGCTCGAACAGGTGTTCCTCGGCGTAGGTGTCCAGTGTGGCCAAGGCGGCGGCACAGGCCAGCGGATGGGCGGAATAGGTATAGCCATGGAACAGCTCGATCGCCGCCGGCGGGCCCTGCATGAAGGCCGCATGCACCGCATCGGACACCAGCGTGGCGCCCATCGGCACCGCGCCGTTGGTGAGCCCCTTGGCCAGCGTCATCAGGTCCGGGGTGACGCCGAAACGCTGCGCGGCAAACGCGTTGCCCACCCGGCCGAAGCCGGTGATCACTTCGTCGAACACCAGCAGGATGCCGTGCTGGTCGCAGATCTCGCGCAGCCGCTGCAGGTACCCCGGCGCCGGCAGGATCACCCCGGCCGAGCCGGCGATCGGTTCGACGAACACCGCGGCAATGGTGGAAGCGTCGTGCAGCGCGATCAGCCGCTCCAGGTCCTCGGCCAGCTCGGCGCCATGCCGCGGCAGGCCGGGGCTGAAGGCGTTGCGCTCCAGGTCCAGTGTGTGGCGCAGGAAATCGCTGCCGGCCAGCAGCGCGCCGAACTGCTTGCGGTTGTTGGGCAGCCCGCCGATGGACATGCCGCCGAAACCGACCCCGTGGTAGGCCTTTTCACGGCCGATGAAGCGGGTGCGCTGCCCCTCGCCGCGCAGGCGGTGGTAGCCCAGCACGATCTTCATCGCGGTATCCACCGCTTCGGAACCGGAGTTGCTGAAGAACACATGGTTCAACGGTGCCGGCGCCAGCGCGGCCAGGCGCTGGGCCAGCACGAACGGCAACGGCGTGCCCATCTGGAAGGGCGGTGCGAAATCCAGCGTGGCCGCCTGCTCCTGGATCGCCTGCACGATGCGCGGCCGCGCGTGGCCGGCGTTGCAGCACCACAACCCGGCGGCGGCATCCAGCACCGGGCGGTCGTCGACATCGTGGTAGTACATGCCTTCGGCCCGCACCAGCAGGCGCGGAGACGCCTTGAACTGGCGGTTGGCGCTGAACGGCATCCAGAACGCGTCCATCGCGTCGGGGCGCTGCTGGGACAGGGACGACAACGGGTGGTCGGCACGGCGCATCGGCAACTCCGCAGGGAACCGGATGGTCACGACTTTATCGCAGATGCATCACGGCGCGGGGTGAGGACGGTGGGTATAAAGGGGGCCGATATCCACTGCTGGAGACCCCGATGACCGCTGCCCGTACCCGCGAGGAATGGCAACGCCAGGCCGATGCGCTGGTGGTGAATGGCCAGGCCTTCATCGATGGCCGTTACGTGGACGCCGCCGATGGCGCGCGCTTTGCCTGCATCAGTCCGATCGACGGCCGCCCACTGGGCCAGGTGGCCGATTGCAGCAGCGCCGACGTCGAGCGCGCGGTGGCCGCCGCGCGGCGCGCCTTCGATGCCGGGCACTGGTCGCGCGCCGCGCCGGTCCACCGCAAGAAGGTGCTGTTGCGGCTGGCCGACCTGGTCGAACAGCACGCCGACGAGCTGGCCCTGCTGGAAAGCCTGGACATGGGCAAGCCGGTCCGCGACGCGCGCCAGGGCGACCTGCCGGGCGCGGTGCGCTGCCTGCGCTGGACTGCCGAGGCCATCGACAAGGTATACGGCGAGATCGCACCGACCGCACCGGACACGCTGGGCCTGGTCAGCCGCGAGCCGGTGGGCGTGGTGGCCGCCATCGTGCCGTGGAACTTCCCGCTGCTGATGGCCTGCTGGAAGATCGCCCCGGCGCTGGCAGCCGGCAATTCGCTGATCCTCAAGCCGTCCGAGCGCTCGCCGCTGAGTGCCATCCGGCTGGCGGCACTGGCCGCCGAGGCCGGCATTCCCGACGGCGTGTTCAACGTGTTGCCCGGCGACGGCACCCGCGCCGGCGAACCGCTGGCGCTGCACATGGAGGTGGACGCGCTGGCCTTCACCGGGTCCACCGCCGTGGGCAAGCGACTGCTGCAGTGCGCCGGGCGGTCCAACCTCAAACGCACCTGGCTGGAGTGCGGCGGCAAGAGCCCGAACCTGGTGTTCGCCGATGCACCAGACCTGGACAAGGCCGCCGAAGCGGCCGCCACCGGCATTTTCTACAACCAGGGCGAGGTCTGCACGGCGGCGTCGCGGCTGCTGGTGCAGCGCTCGATCCAGGACGAATTCGTGACCCGGGTACTGGCGCACGCGCGGCGCATGCAGCCGGCCCATCCGTTCGATCCGGACGCGCCGATGGGCGCACTGGTGGACGACCGGCACGCCGACCAGGTGCTGGACCACATCAACCGTGGCCAGGCCGAAGGCGCGCGCCTGCTGCTGGGCGGCAAGCGGGTGGAGGTGGTCGCCGGTGGCAGCTATGTCCAGCCCACCGTGTTCGACGAGGTGGATGCCGGGCACAGCATTGCCCGCGAGGAAATCTTCGGGCCGGTGCTGAGCGTGCTCGGCTTCGACCACGAAGCCGATGCGCTGCGGCTGGCCAACGATTCACGCTACGGCCTGGCCGCCGGTCTGTGGACCCGCGACCTGGGCCGCGCGCACCGGGTGGCGCGCCAGCTGCGCGCGGGCAGCGTGTGGGTGAACCAGTGGGACGGTGGCGACATGACCGCCCCGTTTGGCGGCTACAAGCAGTCCGGCATCGGTCGCGACAAGTCGCTGCACGCGTTCGACAAGTACACCGAGCTCAAGGCCACCTGGATCCACCTGGGCGAGTGAGCGCGCTGGGCCGGCCTACCGGCGGCGACGGTCACGTCTGCAACCATCGGCCGCAGCGTCGCGCGGCCATGGCAGAATCGGGCAGCTGCCCTTTTGCGTGTGCCCGATGTCGACTCCTGCCGCACCTGCCGCCAATTCGCCCCGCCGCATCCTGCTGGCCAGCCTGATCGGCACCACCATCGAGTTCTTCGACTTCTACATCTACGCCACGGCGGCGGTACTGGTGTTCCCACACCTGTTCTTCCCCGACAGCAGCGATGGCGCGGCCCTGCTGCAGTCGCTGGCCACCTTCGCGGTGGCCTTCATCGCACGGCCGGTGGGCTCGGCGGTGTTTGGTCACTACGGCGACCGGATCGGGCGCAAGGCCACGCTGGTGGCCGCCCTGTTGACCATGGGCGTGTCCACCGTGGCGATCGGCCTGCTGCCTACGCATGCCAGCATCGGCATCCTCGCCCCGGCCCTGCTGGCGTTGTGCCGGTTCGGCCAAGGTCTTGGGCTGGGCGGTGAGTGGGGCGGGGCGGTGCTGCTGGCCACCGAGAACGCACCGCCGGGCAAGCGCGCCTGGTACGGCATGTTCCCGCAGTTGGGCGCGCCGCTGGGCTTCCTGTTGTCGGCTGGCATCTTCCTGCTGCTGGGCCGGGCGATGAGCGATGCCGACTTCCTGCAGTGGGGCTGGCGCGTCCCGTTCCTGGCCAGTTCGCTGCTGGTGGCCGTCGGCCTGTGGGTCCGGCTGAACATCCATGAGACCCCGCAGTTCCAGGCCGCGCTGGACCGCAACGAGCGGGTCAGGCTGCCGATGTGGACCGTCATGCGCGAGCACTTCCTGACCCTGGTGCTGGGCACGCTGGGCGCGTTCGCCACCTTCGTGCTGTTCTACCTGATGACGGTGTTTACCCTGGGCTACGGCACCACCGTGCTGCAGTACAGCCGTGAGCAGTTCCTGCTGCTGCAGATGGTGGGCATCCTGTTCTTCGCCGCCGGCATTCCGTTGTCGGCGCTGTACGGCGACCGCTGGGGCACGCGCCGCACCATGATCGTGGCCAGTGGCCTGATCCTCGCCTTCGGCATCGTGTTCGCGCCGCTGTTCCAGGCCGGCAGCCCGTGGCTGGTGCTGGGCTTCCTGTCGCTGGGGCTGTTCCTGATGGGCCTCACCTACGGCCCGTGCGGCACCTTCCTGGCTGAAATCTACCCGGTGCAGGTGCGCTATACCGGCGCATCGCTGTCGTTCAACCTGGCCGGCATCCTCGGCGCGGCCCCTGCGCCGTACGTGGCCACCTGGCTGGCCGAGCGCTTCGGCCTGCTGGCGGTTGGCTTCTACCTGTGCGGCACCGCGTTGGTGACCATTCTGGCGCTGCTGGCGATGGGCCGGCGCGCGGCTGTCAGCGGAAGAAGCGCTTGAGCGTGCGCCCCAGCCAGTTACCCTGCTGGTGCTCGCGGGCGAACTGGTTCAGGTGCAGCTTGACCTGCGGTGCATAGGCCTTGTCGTCGCCACGGATGTGGTTGAACAGCCAGCGCGACAGCATGGTGCGCAGTTCATCGCTGATGTCTTCGCCGGCCTGGAAGCGCAGGCGGTACTCGGCCACGCGCTTGATGAAAATCTCATGCACGCGCTTGTGCGCCGCACAGAACGGATAGCCGGCTTCCTCCATCAGCTCTTCCTCGAAGGCGAAGTGCGACATGGTGTAGTCCACCAGTTCGTCGATCACCTCGGCCACCGCCAGCCGTTGCAGGCTGGTCTGCGCCACGTGCAGGTGGTTGAGCATCTCCACGATCCGCATGTGCTGGTGGTCGATGACGTCGATGCCGATGTTCAGGTCGTCCTGCCAGACCAGAAGTGCCATGTGCGTTCCCTGTGGTGTTCAACTGGGAACGACTCTAGGTTGATCGCGACACGCTCGCGTTGATCTCGATCAAGGCGCCAGGGCGGTTTCCCGGGCGGCACTGGCCACGCTGGTGCAGCTCACCCGGTTGCGCCCGCCGGCCTTGGCCAGGTACAGCTGGCGGTCGGCCTCGGAGATCAGCCTGTGCAGGGAATCGCGCTGTGGGCGCAGGCAGCACAGCCCGATGCTCACGGTCATGCGCAGGGTGGTGTCGCCCAGCTTCACCTCCAGCGCCGCAATGCGCTCGCGCAGCATTTCGAAATAGCCGAGCGCCTCGTCTTCTTCCAGCCCCGGCACCAGCAGGCAGAATTCCTCGCCGCCGAAGCGTGCGATCAGGTCCTGGTCGCGGGCATGGCCGGCCACCGCGGCGGCCACCGCGCGCAGTGCGTCGTCGCCGGCCTCGTGGCCGTGTGTGTCGTTGATGTGCTTGAAGTGGTCGATGTCGATCATCGCCACCGCCACCAGGTCGTCGTTGTGGTGCAACTGCGGCAGCTGGCGCTGGCTCTGCTCCAGGAAGCTGCGCCGGTTCGGCAGCCCGGTCAGGAAGTCGCGCGTGGCCAGGTCCTGCAGGGTGCCGATCAGCTCCAGCTGGTCCACGTTCTGCGAAACGCGGCAGAAGAATTCCTCGCGGGAAAACGGCTTGCGCAGGAAATCGTTGGCCCCGTTCTTGAGGAAGCGCGGGATCAGTGACGGATCGGTGTTGCCCGAGATGCCGATCACCGCCAGCTTGTCGCGCGAGCGCATCGTGCGCAGCCGGCGGGTGAATTCCACGCCTTCCATGCCCGGCATTTCCTGGTCGACCACCGCCAGCCGGATCGCCGGGTGCGCCTCGATCGCCTTCAGCCCTTCGGCACCGTCGGCCGCCTCGTAGACGGTATGGCCGTACATGCGCAGCAGCGAGGCGGCGTACATCCGCGCCGACATCGAATCATCCACCACCAGCGCCGCGATGCGCCGGTTGCGCTCCAGCCGCTGCACCAGCCACACCAGGTAGTCGATGCTGCCGGGGGTGTTCTTCAGCACGTAGTCGATGATCTGTTGCTGCAGCACGCGCTTGCGCAGGTCTTCGTCGTATACGCCGCTGACCACCACCGTGGGCAGCCCGCGTGACAGGAAGAACTCCACCACCTTGTCGCGGTCGCCGTCGGCCAGCACCAGCCCGGTCAGGACCAGGAACCAGCCCTGTTCCTCGTCCAGCAGCCGCCCGGCCTCGGCCAGGCTGGTCGCCACGAACACCGGCAGCTCCAGTCGCTGCTCGATCGCCTCGCGCAGCATGCTGGTGAACGTGCGCGAGTTTTCCACCAGCAGGATCCGCTGGGGTAAGGCATCACCGGGGTCGCTGTCGAAAGCGCCCTGCAACAGAGCCGGCATGTGGCGTACGCTCGATTTCGAGTGGGTCGGCAGATATAGCGGCGATTTCACATGCAACTTTAGGGTGGGTTGGCGGGCTCCTGGATCTGCCTGCCTGAGCCGGATGCGACGGTGTTGGTCTGCTGCGACCCCGGCGGCCATCGGATTTGTGTCAAAAGCCCGGGCCGGACCCGAACCGTTCCATCTATAGCGATAGTATCGCTGGCGTCGTCAGTTGCCGGGCCGAGCTCCGTGGCTCACAGCGGCCTATGGCCCGCGACGTGCGTCGTTGTTCAACCCCCGCGCGGCAGAAGATACTGTCGCCGGAGTACCCCTCGCTAAACTCGACCTGGAGGCTAATGTGCGGATTTCCCATTTTCGACATGCAGTTGGTATTTTGATTCTGGCTGCGGTACCGATGCTTGCGTCGGCACAGTCTGATAATCATGGCGTACAGCTCGCAAAGCGAGGCCTGGGTCAGTCCCAGCCGCTTGCTCTCAACCTGAGCCAGGACCCCGGCTGGCGCCTGTATGGATTTCAGCGGGATGGGATCACCTATTACCAGGTGAATGATCTGGCAGGACGGGTACAGCTGATCATCGGCAACGCGGATGACGTGTTCTGGGTTCTGCCGGCAGGGGACAGTTCCGCGCAGGTGTCGTTGCCAGAACAGCCCATCCAGGCCCCGGCCAGTGCAGTGCGGTCCCTTGTCTTCCAGAATCAGACGTTTGCCCTGGTCGTCTATCGCAGTGGAGCAGGTGTCCTGTGGTCGGTCGAAGCCGTCGACTGATGCGAAAATGACCTGCGGGTGGCGGAGCCCACCTGCAGGTTCCCTTGTCGGGCGGACGTCAGGTCAGCGCCTGATGGCTGTCACTGCCAGAGGCCCCGACGGGCGCGAATCCGCTGTAATCCGGGATGTCGGAAGCGGCTCTTGTCGGGCCTTCCATCAGAACCATCCGGATTCGATTCTGGCGGCACTGGATAACGCCCCCATAGGCGAGTATTCGCCCCGCCAGGCGCTCCATGGCCAGTGCTTCTGTCGCTCCGGAAAGTGCGCGCTTGGCATCCAGCAACGCCACCGTTACCAATATTCCGCTCCTTCCTTCGACTCGACCACACCGTGCCCGGACCCGGATCTGTCCGGATTCGTGCTTCAGCAGTAGCGATACGCTGTCTGTGAGTGCGCGGTAAGTGGCAAGCTGGACTTCAATGCTCAACTGACACGGGTCACCGGCCAGTTGAGGGCGAACGACCCGGTGGGTGAGGTCCCATGCCTCGCGCACGCCGCCCGCCTGTAGCGCCACATACAAACCCACCTGTTCAAGTGCGGTGGGATACACCATGCTGGCTTGCTCCCGGAACTGGCGCGAATGCACGGCCGAGGTATGCAGGAGACTGGTTGCGATTGCATGGTGGCCTTGTTGCTTGAGCCAGTTCACCACTTCGGTGAGAGACATGTCGATGCCATCACCCAGCTTCTTCAAGTGGATGGCACGCTCGCGCAGATCCATTTCGCTGGCCCTGTGCGAGCTCCTGGCCAGCTTGATTGCATTTTTCTCATCGACATCCCGAATGCGATAACGATGGTAGTAATGCGTGATGCGCGCGCCCAGCACAAACAGCCCCGCACCAGCGATCGCCATGACCTGCTGGGTGGCGAAGGTTGCAGGATCGAATGATGACGGATACGGGCCCGGGGTAGTCAGCCCAATGATCAGGTTCAGTGCCGGTACCCCGATGGCCGCCCCACGCCATCCGTGCAGGCACGTCAGCGCAATCGCAGGGACGGCCATCAGCAATTGCACGCTGGTCTTCGCCGTTGCTGATTCGGCCGGAATCAACATGGCGGAAAAACCGAGCAGCAGCATCAGCGACAGCGCCGCGAGGGTCTGCCTGCGAAATGCGGTGGTCCATTCCGGTTCGGCATGTCGACGTGCCCAGAGCAGGGCAAGGGGGGCAACCGTCAGGATGCCGATGAAGTCACCTACGATGTAACGGGCAATACCGGTGGCTGCCGGCATTTCCGGGGGAATGGGCCAGAGTAGTTCGGACAGAGCGATATTCAGCGATGTCACCACTACCGCCGATGCTGCTGCGACGGAGATGAGCCACATGGTCTTGGTGGCGGCCATCATCTTTCGGTGCAAGCGCACTATCAGCATTACCGCCGGCATCAAACTGGCCGATGCCAGGATCACCCAGGTGAGCCCGTACTTTTCCACCATCGGGTAGCGCATATGCGCGAAGTAGGCGTATTCGCCCAGCAGCAGATACGGCCACAACCGCGGCGGGCATAACAGGACCGCTGCTACGCGAACGCCAGCGGGCAGGTAGAACTGATCCAGTGAAAGTTGGCGCGCGGCCCAGCAGGCGATGGCATACGCAGCAGCCAACACGAATCCAGCCGGACGAATGTGAAGGTTCACCTGAAGCCCATCTTTCCACCAATCCAGTCGCACGCGTTCCCTCCCGTTCGTGCCCAGCCACGGTCCATGCACTGGGCTATTCCGTTCAGACAGGACGGTATCGGCAGAAGTCGGTTTATGCAATTGCAGACGGCGATTATCAGAATTGGATGAGGCGGCGATGTGTCGGTGGTCATACCGCTCAGCGTTTTACAAATGGGATGGTCATCTCATTTTCCAGCCGCCTTCACCACAACGCATCCCGCAGTTTGTACCAGGACATCGCCGCCACCAGCAGCGGCGTGCGCAGCAGCCGGCCGCCGGGGAAGGGGCGGTGGGGAATGCGCTCGAATACATCCAGGCGCTCGTTCTGCCCAGCGATGGCCTCGGCCAGCACCACCCCGGCCAGCCCGGTCGCGGCCACGCCATGCCCGGAGAAGCCCTGTGCGAAGTACACGTTCGGGGTCAGCCGGCCCCAATGCGGCGCCCGGTTGCGGGTGATGTCCACATAGCCGCCCCAGACCTGTTCCATGCCCACGTCGGCCAACTGCGGGAACACCTGGTGCATGCGCCGGGTCATCACCCCGCGCAGCCCGGGGGGCGGCAGCGCGGAGTAACTGGCCCGTCCGCCGAACAAGAGGCGGTGATCGGCGCTGAGCCGGAAGTAGTCCAGCGCCCAGCTGACGTCGGCCACGGCCATGCCGTTGCGGATCAGCGACCGGGCGCGTTCGGCCCCCAGTACCTGCGAGGCGCCGATATAGGTGCCGACCGGCATGATCCGCGTTTCCAGCTCCGGCGCGATGCCCTGCAGCCAGGCATTGCCGGCGATCACCACGTGGTCGGCGCGGATGCTGCCGTGGGCGGTGCGCAGTTGCGGACGCGGCCCCCGCACCAGCTGCACGACCGGCGATTGCTCGTGGATCACCACCCCCAGGCGTTCTGCCGCGCGCGCCAGGCCCTGGGCATAGGCCAGCGGCTGCAGGTGGCCGCTGGCCGCATCGAACATGGCCCCGGTGTAGCGGGGGCTGTCCAGCTGCGCCTGCAGCTGGGTGCGGTCCCACCACTGCAGCGGATAGTCGTAGCGCTCTGCGAGGTCGAGCAGCCCGCCACGCAGCGCGCGCTCCTGGCGCGCCGTGATCGGCACGCTGGCGTGGCCATCGTGCCAGTCGCAGTCGATCTGGTAGTGTTGCAGGCGGTGGCGCAGCAAGGCCATGCCGTCGCGCGAATAGTCGAACAGCAGCCGGGCGTCGTCGGTGCCCACCAGCTGTTCCAGCGTATCCACTTCACACCCGTAGCCAACGATGGCCTGGCCGCCATTGCGCCCGGACGCACCCCAGCCCACCCGGTGCGCTTCCAGCACGCTGACCCGGTAGCCGCGCTCGGCCAGCGACAGCGCCGCCGACAGGCCGGTATAACCCGCGCCCAGCACGCACACATCGGTGGCGTGGTCGCCGGCCAGCGCCGGGCGCAGCGGTTGCGCCGGCAGGCTGTCGGCATACCAGCTGGATACGTGGTCCTGGCCGGCGCGGCTCACGGTGTGCACCGGCAGGGGAGGGTGGGGACGTCAATCATGGTGACAGCATGCCAGCAACGATCCGCGGTGACAGCGCGCAGTCTGTCGCAGGTATCGCCGCCGGTATGTGAGGGCGCACGCCTCCGGGCGGGCGTGTTGCACCGCGTCCGGGCACGGCGCTACCGTGGCAGCAGGTCATCGGAGCATGCCGCATGGTCGCGCCCCCCTGGGTTGGCCTGCCCACCGACAGCACGCCACTGGGCCACCATCGCTTTGCGGTGGCCGGTGAGAAGTACATCCGCGCGCTGGCCGTGGCGGCCGGTGCCACGCCGGTCCTGTTGCCCAGCCTGCAGCCACCATTGCCGGCCAACCACTGGCTGGACCGGCTCGACGGTCTGTTGCTGACCGGCGCAGTAAGCAACATCGAGCCGCATCACTACGGCGGTGCACCTGCCTGGCCGGGCAACCCGCACGACCCGGCGCGCGACGCCAATGCGCTGTCGTTGCTGCATGCCGCGCTGGAACGCGACCTGCCGGTGCTCGCGATCTGCCGCGGCTTCCAGGAATTGAACGTGGCCCTCGGCGGCACCTTGCACGCGCGCGTGCACGAGGTGCCGGGGCTGGCCGATCACCGCGAGGACCCGGCAGCGCCCGTGGAGCAGCAGTACGCGCCGTCGCACGCCGTGCAGTTGGCCGCCGGCGGCTGGCTGGCGGCCTGGGCCGGCGCGGGCCGCGTGAAGGTCAATTCGGTGCACGGGCAGGGCATCGATCGCCTCGCTACCGGCCTGCGGGTGGAGGCGCGTGCCGACGATGGCCTGGTGGAAGCGGCGCGCAGCCACGCCCACACCTTCGTGCTCGGGGTACAGTGGCACCCGGAATGGCGTGTTACCGACCATCCCTTCCATCACCGCATTTTCCAAGCCTTCGGCGATGCTTGTCGCCGTTACTCCTGCAAAGCAGACCGGTCATGACCACCCGAACGCGTTCGCGTAAAGCCACTTCCCCGCGCAAAGCGGCCTCTTCTTCGCGCAAGGCCGCCCCGCCGCCCGTGCCCGAAGAGAGCGCGCTGCTGCGCTGGCTCAAGGAGCGGCGCATCACCGAGGTGGAATGCCTGGTGCCGGACATCACCGGCAACGCGCGCGGCAAGATCATTCCGGCCGACAAGTTCTCCCACGATTACGGCACGCGCCTGCCCGAAGGCATTTTCGCCACCACGGTCACCGGTGAATTCCCGGACGATTACTACGAACTGACCTCGCCGTCGGACTCGGACATGATCCTGCGCCCGGACCCGGACACCGTGCGCATGGTGCCGTGGGCCACCGACCCCACCGCGCAGGTGATCCACGACTGCTACACCAAGCACGGCGAACCGCACGAACTGGCGCCGCGCAACGTGCTGCGCCGGGTGCTGGATGCCTATGCCGAACTTGGCCTGCGCCCGGTGGTGGCGCCGGAACTGGAGTTCTTCCTGGTGCAGAAGAACACCGACCCGGACTTCCCGCTGCTGCCGCCGGCCGGCCGCTCCGGGCGCCCGGAAACGGCGCGCCAGTCGTACTCGATCGATGCGGTCAACGAATTCGATCCCATCCTCGACCTGATGTACGACTACTGCGATGCCATGAAGCTGGACGTGGACACGCTGATCCACGAATCCGGCGCGGCCCAGCTGGAGGTCAACTTCACCCACGCCAACGCG
>Ga0213828_1000491_pt1 | contig 37780 bp, 29 predicted proteins | sample MC6MC0897MG_FD_180664 | JGI IMG/M metagenome (GOLD analysis project Ga0213828, IMG submission 180664) | Enriched soil aggregate microbial communities from Iowa State University, Ames, United States - MC6-MC0897-MG | ecosystem: Environmental > Terrestrial > Soil > Unclassified | place: USA: Iowa...
TCTTGGCCATGCCGCCCTTGGCAGAGAATTTCTTCATCATCTTCTGCATCTGCTTGTGCTGCTTGATCAGCCGGCCGACGTCCTGCACCTGGGTGCCGGAGCCGATGGCGATGCGGCGCTTGCGCGAACCGCTGAGCAGTTCAGGGTCACGGCGCTCGGCCGGGGTCATGGAGTTGATGATCGCTTCCATCTGCTTGAACTGCTTCTCGGCCGCGCCCTGGGCGTTGCCCATCTGTGACAGGTTGACCCCGCCAATGCTCGGCAGCTTGTCCATCAGGCCGCCCAGGCCGCCCATGTTTTTCATCTGCTGCAGCTGGTCGCGGAAGTCTTCGAGGTCGAAGCCCTTGCCCTTCTTCAGCTTCTTGGCCAGCTTGTCAGCCTTGGCCTTGTCGATGGTCTGCTCGGCCTGCTCGATCAGGCTGAGTACATCGCCCATGCCGAGGATGCGCGACGCGACGCGGTCGGGGTGGAACGGCTCGAGGGCCTCGGTCTTCTCACCCATACCGATGAACTTGATCGGCTTGCCGGTAATGGCCCGCACCGACAGTGCGGCACCGCCACGGGCATCACCGTCGACCTTGGTCAGCACCACGCCGGTCAGCGGCAGGGCTTCACCAAAGGCCTTGGCGGTGTTGGCGGCGTCCTGGCCGGTCATGGCGTCGACCACGAACAAGGTCTCGACCGGCTTGACCGCGGCATGCAGCGCCTTGATCTCGTCCATCATGTCGGCGTCGATGTGCAGACGGCCGGCGGTGTCGACGATGACCACGTCGATGAACTTGAGCTTGGCTTCGCGAATCGCCGCTTCAGCGATGGCGACAGGCTTCTGGCTGATGTCGGACGGGAAGAAGGTCACGCCGATGTCGTTGGCCAGGGTTTCCAGCTGCTTGATCGCCGCCGGGCGGTAGACGTCGGCCGACACCACCATCACGCTCTTCTTCTTGCGCTCCTTGAGGAAGCGCGCGAGCTTGCCGGCGGTGGTGGTCTTACCCGCACCCTGCAAGCCAGCCATCAGCACCACGGCCGGTGGTGCGGCGTTCAGCGCGAGGTCTTCGTTGGCCGCGCCCATCAGGCTTTCCAGCTCGGCCTGGACAATCTTCACGAAGGCCTGGCCCGGGGTCAGGCTGCGCGACACTTCGGTACCGACCGCACGCTCCTTGACGCTGTTGACGAAATCCTTGACCACCGGCAAGGCAACGTCGGCCTCGAGCAACGCCATGCGCACTTCGCGCAGCGTGTCCTTGATGTTGTCTTCAGTCAGCTTGGCCTTGCCGGTGACATGGCGCAGCGTCTGTGACAGGCGGTCGGTCAGGTTTTCGAACATGGTGATCCTTTCTGGCCCAGTAAAAGCCGAGGTTTGTCAGACGCCGAGGGGGAAATGCACACCCCCAGGGCACAGCAAGGCGGCGATTATAGCGAAGTGCAACGGCGGCGCACACCTTGGCTTCCGAGCGGCAAGCTCAAAGCTGCAAGCCACAAGGAAAAGCGCCCAGCCTGCACATCAGCCCTTGCTTGTAGCTTACGGCTTCCAGCTTGCAGCTCACTATGCCAAACTCCGTCTCTTTAAGGCTCGCCAACCAGGACTTATGTTCTCCTCACCCAGCCTCATCCCCAACCTGATCGCCGCCGGCCTTTATATAGCTGCGACCCTCTACCAGGGTTCGCACCTGGCCCAGGGCCGCAAGTCCGACAAACGGCTGCTGGGCTTGCTCGGTGCCCTTGCGGTGATCGCCCAGAGCGGCGCCCTGTTCTTCCAGCTGATCACCCCGCTGGGCCTGAGCCTCGACTTCTTCAGCGCCGCCAGCCTGATCGCCGTGGCGGTCATCACCCTGACCCTGCTGGCGTGCCTGCGCATCCCGGTGGAAAACCTGCTGGTGCTGCTGTTCCCGCTGGGTGCGGTCACGGCGCTATTGGCCCAGTTCGCGCCACCGGGCACCGTGCCGCTGATCAACGAAGAGCCCGGCATCCTCGCGCATATCCTGCTGTCGATCCTGGCCTACGGCCTGTTCACCATTGCCGTATTCCAGTCGCTGCTGCTGTTGCTGCAGGACCGCCAGTTGAAAAACAAGCACCCGTCCGGGCTGATCCGCAACTTCCCGCCGCTGCAAACCATGGAAAGCCTGCTGTTCGGCTTCCTCTGGGCCGGCTGGTGTCTGCTCTCGCTGTCGCTGATTTCCGGCTGGCTGTTCCTCGACAACCTGTTCGCCCAGCACCTGGTGCACAAGACCTTGCTGGCCTGCGTCGCCTGGGTGGTGTTCAGTGTTCTGCTGTGGGGCCGCACCCGCCTGGGTTGGCGTGGCCACAAAGCGATCCGCTGGACGCTGGCCGGTTTCTGCCTGCTGATGCTGGCCTATTTCGGCAGCAAGCTGGTCCGCGAATTCATCTTGCATATCTGACGGCCGCCCATGGACACCCTGCCGTACGCCCCGCTATTCGGCACCCTGGCACTGGCGCTGCTGTGGTCGGCGCTGTTCAGCGCCGTGGATGCCGCACGCCTGCAACTCAATGGCTCGCTGCGCAATGGCGACGACGGGCAAGCCCCCCTGCCCGCTCAGGCGCTGGTGCTGTGCGCCAGCCTGGGCAAGCTGCTGGTACTGGGCCTGGCCTGCCTGATCGGCCAGCGCTACAGCGGCGAACACGGTTTCTGGCTGGCCGGCCTGGGCGCCACCCTGGCCCTGCTGGTGTTTGCCGAGTTCCTGCCGCGGCGCCTGGCGCGGCGTAACCCACAGGCGTTCGTCAGCCTGGGCGCCAGCCTGCTGAAGGTGCCTTTGGCTATCCTCCAGCCACTGGCCTGCCTGCTCGATGGTTGCGCCAAGCTGATCCTGCGCCCGTTCCGTGCGCAGCCTACGGCGGTGGCCCTGCACCCACAGCAAGATGACGACTTCGACGAAGACGAAGCGCACGAGCCAGTGCGCCACGGGCTGCTCGATGGTTTGCAGTCGCTGGACAAAGTCACCGTCAACGACATCCTGGTGCCGCGCAACGAAGTCGATGGTATCAATCTGGACGAGCCGATCGAACGCATCATCGAGCAGTTGATCGTCAGCCGGCACACCCGGCTGCCGGTCTATCACAACGATATCAACCAGGTTGAAGCGATCCTCAATACCAAGCTGATCAGCCACCTGCTGCCCAGGGCAGAGCTGACCCTGGAGAAGCTGCACGGCGCCTGCTACGAACCCTACTTCGTCCCGGAAAGCACACCCCTGCAGATGCAGTTGCTGAACTTTCACAAGCAGCAACGCCGCCTGGGCGTCGTGGTGGACGAATACGGCGAAGTGCTGGGCATCGTCACCCTGGAAGACATCCTCGAAGAAATCGTTGGCGAATTCGAAGACGAACAGGGGCTGGACAACCCGCATGTACACCCCCAGGCCGACGGCACCTTCGTCATCGAAGGCACCGCCTCGCTGCGCGAGATCAACCGCACCCTGGGCTGGCACCTGCCTTGCGATGGCGGGCCGAAAACCCTCAACGGGTTGGTCACCGAAGCGCTGGAAAGCATCCCGGAAAGTGCGGTTTGCCTGAAGATCGGCCGATATCGCCTGGAAATCCTCGAAACAGAGGACAATTGCGCCAGCAAGGTACTGGTGTGGACCGTGACCCGCTAGTTATACTCGGGTCACGCTTACCCAGCCCCGCCGTCCCGCCTGCTACCCGCACCCGGCGGCCCACGGCCAGTCCGCTCCTCTGACACGCCCTGCGGCCCTGTTTCAATACCCCGAACAGTACCCGCTCCCGCCCCTACCCCCCCTGGGCTATCGTCAGTCGAGCGAGCAAAAGAACAATACGCTTCGGCGTCCGTGCAACGGTGCCTGCCCATTGAGGCAGCACGCACCCTCGCGGATCAAGCCCGTGGCGCACGACCAGACTGTTAGGGACCTACTTAATGACCACCAGCAGCACCTATGCCCAAGCGCCTGCCGCGCCGGTCAACTCGCCCGCGCGGGTGGCCACCGCCAGCTTCATTGGCACTGCCATCGAGTTCTACGACTTCTACGTTTACGCCACTGCCGCCGCGCTGGTGATCGGCCCGGTGTTCTTCCCCTCCGGGTCGGGCACCGCGCAGATGCTCGCGGCCTTTCTTACCTTCGGCATCGCCTTCCTCGCACGCCCGCTGGGCTCGGCATTGTTCGGCCACTTTGGCGACCGTATCGGCCGCAAATCGACCCTGGTGGCGTCGCTGCTGTTGATGGGCGTCTCCACCACCGCCATCGGCGTGCTCCCCGGCTATGACAGCATTGGCGTGTGGGCGCCGATCCTGCTTTGCCTGCTGCGCTTCGGCCAAGGCCTGGGCCTGGGTGGCGAATGGGGCGGCGCGGCGCTGCTGGCGACCGAAAACGCACCACCGGGCAAGCGTGCCTGGTTCGGCATGTTCCCGCAGCTGGGCCCTTCAATCGGCTTTTTGGCTGCCAACGGCTTGTTCCTGACTCTGGCCCTGGTGCTCAGTGACGAGCAATTCCGTGAATGGGGCTGGCGCATTCCGTTCCTGCTCAGCGCCGCCCTGGTACTGGTGGGCCTGTATGTGCGCCTCAAGCTCGAAGAGAGCCCGGTGTTCGCCAAAGCCATTGCCCAGCATGAGCGCGTGAAGATGCCGGTGGTCGACTTGTTCGCCAAGCACTGGGTGCCAACCCTGCTGGGTGCTGCGGCGATGGTGGTGTGCTACGCGCTGTTCTACATCTCGACGGTGTTCTCGCTCAGCTATGGCGTGACCACCCTGGGCTACAGCCGCGAGACGTTCCTTGGCCTGCTGTGCTTTGCGGTAGTCTTCATGGCCCTGGCCACGCCGCTGTCGGCCTGGCTCAGCGACCGCTACGGGCGCAAGCCGGTATTGGTCGTCGGTGGCCTGCTGGCGGTGGCTTCGGGCTTTACCATGGAACCGCTGCTGACCTCGGGCTCGACCACAGGTGTGGCGCTGTTCCTGGCCATCGAGCTGTTCCTGATGGGGGTGACCTTCGCGCCAATGGGGGCATTGCTGCCCGAGCTGTTCCCGACCCACGTGCGTTACACCGGCGCGTCGGCGGCGTATAACCTGGGTGGCATCGTGGGGGCTTCGGCGGCGCCGTTCTTTGCCCAGAAACTGGTGAGCATGGGCGGCTTGAGCTGGGTGGGCGGGTATGTTTCGGTGGCGGCGGTGATCAGTCTGATTGCTGTGCTGTGCCTTAAAGAGACCCGGCATACCGAACTGTGAAGACGCTGGGGGCGCTTTGCGCCCCCAGCCATGTCAGATCAGAACTCGACCTTGACCGCCTGCGAAGCACGGGTCGCCTTGGCCCGCGCCGCTTCGATCGATTCGTCACGCGCCAGGCACACGCCCATACGGCGCTGGCCGTTGATTTCCGGCTTGCCGAACAGGCGAATGGCCGTATCCGGCTCGCTCAGCGCAGCACCAAGGTTGGCGAAGCTGGTCTGCTGCGATTGCCCCTGCGGCAGAATCACCGCCGACGCCGACGGCCCGAACTGGCGCACCACCGGGATCGGCAGGCCGAGAATGGCGCGGGCGTGCAAGGCGAACTGCGACAGGTCCTGGGAGATCAAGGTCACCAGGCCAGTGTCGTGCGGGCGCGGCGACACTTCGCTGAACCACACCTGGTCACCTTTGACGAACAGCTCCACGCCGAACAGGCCACGCCCGCCCAGTGCATCGGTGACCGCCTTGGCCACTCGCTGCGACTCGGCAAGGGCCTTCGGGCTCATGGCTTGGGGCTGCCACGATTCCTGATAGTCACCTTTCTCCTGACGATGGCCGACAGGCTCAAGGAAGGTGGTGCCGCCGACATGACGCACGGTCAGAAGGGTAATTTCGTAATCGAAGTCGATGAAGCCCTCGATGATCACCCGGCCCTTGCCGGCACGCCCGCCTTCCTGGGCGTAGTCCCAGGACTGCTGCAGGTCGGCATCGCTGCGCAGCAGGCTCTGGCCCTTGCCCGATGAGCTCATCACCGGTTTGACCACGCACGGGTAGCCGACATCGGCCACGGCCTTGGCGTAGTCTTCGTAGGTATCGGCAAAGTGGTACGGCGAGGTCGGCAGGTCCAGCTCTTCGGCAGCCAGGCGCCGGATGCCTTCGCGGTTCATGGTCAGCTGGGTGGCACGGGCGGTGGGCACCACGGTGAAACCTTCGCTCTCCAGTTCGACCAGGGTCGCGGTGGCGATGGCTTCGATCTCGGGGACGATGTAGTGCGGTTTCTCGGCCTCGATCACCGCGCGCAGGGCGACGCCATCGAGCATGTTGACCACATGGCTGCGGTGCGCCACCTGCATGGCCGGCGCGTTGGCGTAGCGGTCCACGGCGATCACTTCGACGCCCAGGCGCTGCAGCTCGATCACCACTTCCTTGCCCAGCTCACCGCAGCCGCAGAGCAGTACACGGGTCGCGGTGGGCGACAATGGGGTTCCGATACGGGTCATTTCAGGTCCTCGAAGGCGTCCGGGGCTGCGCCAGGCTAAGCGCCGCCCGCTGAAAAAGGACCCGTATTCTACACCATCAACCGACCGCGGCAGCCCGCCGGGCGCGAAATGCCATGGCCAGCCACACGGCGGTGACACCGGCGAACTTCGAGGCCATGGCCGTGCCGATCACGGCAGGGGTCAGCGCGCCGATCATGCCGAAGAAAATGAAGGTATCGACCGGAATGCTCAACGCCGAGCTCAGCCACAGGCGGTCACGCAGGGGCCGACGGGTGATGCTGAACACCAGCCAGTCGATCAGCTCGGAAACGAAAAACGCCGTGGCGCTGGCCAGGGCGATGGCAGGCTCCGAGGTGATGTAGGACAGCACCAGGGCCACCAGCATGGCGACCAGGGCGCCATGCCCGAAGCGGGTCTGCACCATGTCGCGCAGGATGAACACCAGGCCACCCCAGGCGGACCAGATGATGTCCAGGTGCGGGGCGCTGGAGAAGGCGTAGTTGATCAGCACTACGCTGCTGATATAGGCGATGAGATAGAACATGGCGGGTAATCTGTGGGCAAGCCGTACAGATTACCGCTGGCTGCTTCGCGGGTAAACCTGCGAGGCAGCCAGCGCCGAATCATTGCCCCATGATCAACCCAGCGGCCACCGCCCGCTCATGGCACAGCTTCAGTACGGCGCGACGCTCGGTGTTGTCCATCCGCCCCCAGCGGCCGATTTCGGCCACCGTACGCTGGCAGCCGGTGCAGATATCCTGCTCATCCAGCGCGCAGATGCTGACGCAAGGCGAAGCGACCGGGCGCTCGACGGCAATGACCTCACTCATCGTCAGCTACCAGCTCGCGCGCATAGCGTTGGGCATTGTGCACATAGTGCGCGGCACCGGCCTCGATCATGCGCATCTGCTGCTCGCTCAGTTCACGCACCACCTTGCCCGGCGAGCCCATCACCAGCGAACCGTCAGGGATCTCCTTGCCCTCGGGGATGAGCGCATTGGCGCCGATGATGCAGTGCTTGCCGATGCGGGCTCCGTTGAGGATCACCGCATTGATGCCGACCAAGCTGTAATCGCCGACCGTGCAGCCATGCAGCATGGCGTTATGGCCAACCGTCACGCCCTTGCCCAGGGTCAGCGGCGAACCCATGTCGGTATGCATCACGGTGCCGTCCTGGACATTGCTGTCCTCGCCGATGTCGATCAGCTCGTTGTCACCGCGCAATACAGCGCCAAACCACACGCTGGCACGGGCCTGCAGGCGCACATTGCCGATCACGGTGGCGTTGGGCGCGATCCAGCTGGTGGGGTGGCTGTCGACCCGCAGGTCGCCCAGGCGATATTTCATGCTCGCTCCTCAGGATAAACGGCGGCGGTTTGTAGCAGACGGCGGGGTGGGCCCCGCTCAGATCTCGATGTAACGCTCCGGGGGTTGATGCAGGCTGATGCCGGCGTCATACAGCAGGTTGACCAGCTCGACGATCATGATCGCCGACAACCCCCAGATTTTGTATTCACCGTAGCGGTAACTGGGCACATACCAACTGCGGCCCTGGTAATCGATACGGTGGGTATGGTCACGCGGGTCCTGGCGGAAGAATTCCAGCGGCACGGTGAATACTGCCGCGATCTCGGCATCGTTGGCGCGATACTCGACGAAATCGGGAATAAGCCCGACGAATGGCGTCACTTTCAGGCCGTGCAGCGAGATCAGCGGGCTGAGCGGGCCAATCACTTCCACCAGCCCAGGGGGCAGGCCGATTTCTTCTTCGGCTTCGCGCAGGGCGGTAAACACCAGGTCCGGGTCTTCAGGGTCGCGCCGGCCACCCGGGAAGGCGACTTCGCCACCGTGGGTCGACAAGCCCTTGGCGCGCAGGGTCAAGACCAGTTCGGGCGCTTCGCTGCGGGTAATGGGCAAGAGTACCGCCGCTTCGGGAAACCGTCGGTCAGTTTCCAGTGATGCGGGTTCATGGTTGCTCATTCGGCGAAGTAGCTCGTCCAGCATTGCGCACTCTCGTATCCAAGGCCTGTCTTGCATGATGCACCAAAGCCGAGAAGCACCCAAGCCCTGTGCGCTTGCGGCCGCCCGGCTGCCACGCCAAGATAGCCCTGTCATAAGGGAAGATAAGCATGAAATTCTGCAGCGCGTGCGGCCAGCCGGTCATTCAGCGGATACCCGAGGGCGATAGCCGCCTGCGGTATGTCTGCGAGTATTGCCAGACCATTCACTACCAGAACCCCAACATCGTGGCGGGGGTCCTGCCCACTTGGGGTAGCCAGGTGCTGCTGTGCCGGCGCGCCATCGAGCCACGCCGTGGCTACTGGACCTTACCGGCCGGGTTCATGGAGAACGGCGAGACCCTCGACCAGGCCGCCCGTCGTGAAACCGTCGAGGAAGCCTGCGCCCAGGTCGGGCCCATGAACCTGTACCAGTTGTTCGACCTGCCGCACATCAACCAGGTGCATGTGTTTTTCCGCGCCGAACTGGCCGACCTACGCTTCGATGTGGGTATCGAGAGCCTGGAAGTGCGGCTGTTCGAGGAGCATGAGATACCGTGGGACGCGCTGGCTTTCCGCACCGTCACACGCACACTAGAATGCTACTATCGCGACCGCATCGGGCAGCACTACCCCATAGGCCATGAGTACCTGCCACCGATGAATGTCACGTCTACCACCTAACGTCATCAGGGATACCGTTTCATGCGCTGGTTGCTCGCCCTTTTCTGCCTTTGCGTTACCTCGGTGTCCCAGGCGGCCTTCACCGAGACCATCGTGCGCAAGCCCCTGCCGGCAGCGCAAACATCGTCGCCCTCGCAGCAGGCCATGCAACCGCTGATCGACAAGGTGCTGGTGATCAAGTCCGAGCGCCGCCTGCAACTGATCAGCCGCGGCGAACCGCTCAAGACCTACCGCATTTCCCTGGGCAAGCAGCCCAAGGGCGCGAAGGAACGCGAAGGTGACCGCAAGACCCCCGAGGGCCTCTATTGGCTGGACTGGCGCAAGCAGAGCGACCGCTTCAACCTGGCCATGCACATCTCCTACCCCAACATCAAAGATGCCGCACGCGCCACCCGCGAAGGCGTGAGTGCCGGCAGCATGATCATGATCCACGGCACACCGGTCAATGATGACTACCCCGAGTGGTACTTCCACACACTGGACTGGACCGAAGGTTGCATCGCCATGCGCAACCACGACATGCAGGAAGTCTGGGAGCTGGTCAAGGACGGTACATTGATCGAGATTCGTCCCTGACACGTCCTGCATGCCGACTCATCCTGTAGGAGCTTTCGCACCCTAAACGAGAACCCGCCTGACAGCCGCTTAGGCAGGGTACTGCATCCAAGCCAATCACTTAATTCTTAGCATCCACGCAGACGAATACGACATCCGTACGTCCTCTGCGGGGTGCTTGAATGCCGTACCGAATTCTCATCATTGCCTGCAGGCTGCTGGTCTGCTGCCTGACCGGGGTGATGACCTGCGCCCAGGCATTGGCCGACGACCTGGCCAGCCAACAGTTGCGCGATCAGCAGCAAACGCTGCGGCAACTGGAACAGCAACAACGCCTTGAGCGCTGGCAACGGGAGCCTGCTGCGCAAGGTAATCAGCACAGCCAGAGTGCACAGACTACCGACAGCCACTGCTGGGCGGTGAGCGGCTTACGCCTGGCCGGCCATCGACACGTGTCGGGGACAGCACTGGAGGCGACCGTGGTGCCGCTGATGCAACCTTGCATGGGCATCGTCGATATCAACCGCGTGCTCAAGGCCATTACCCAGCGCTATGTCCAGGCCGGCTACCCGACCAGCCGCCCCTACTTGCGCCAGCACCCCGAAGATGACGCCCCGCTGGATATCGTCATCAGCGAAGGTTTTGTCGAGTCGATCGAGCTGGGCGCCGACCTGCCCCTTTCCTTGCGCGGTGCTTTTCCTGGCGTACTGGGGCAGCCGCTGTACCTCCCGGACCTGGAGCAAGGGCTCGACCAGCTGAACCGCCTGCGTGCCTACGACTTGAGTGCCGACTTGCTCCCCGGCGAACTGCAAGGCGGCACCCGCGTGCGCGTTCAGCCCCACAAAGTCGCCTCGCGCTGGCATCTGGACGGCCGCCTGGACAACCGCGGCAGTGAACTGACCGGCCGCCATCGCCTGAACCTCGGGGTCGGCCTGGACAGCCCGCTGGGCCTAAACGACGACCTGCGCCTGTGGCTGGCCAGCACCGTCTTCGATGCGCCGGGCACCAGCACGGGCATCACGGTGTACTACAGCATCCCCTACGGTCCGTGGACATTCGCCTTCAACGCCAGCCAACTGCGTTACAACGCCCCCATCCCGCACGGGCAACAGACCAGCAGTGGCCGCAGCCGCTTCCAGGGCGTGAGCGCCGAGCGTGTGCTGTGGCGCAATCAGCAGGGCATGCTCAGCGCCAGTGCCCGGGTGGACCGCAAGCAGATGGTCAACCGCACCGGCGGCGTTGTCGTCGACTTGCAGAGCCCTACCCTCACCAGCGTCGAGGCCGGCCTGCAGTGGCTCTGGCTCGAGAATGGGCTGTGGAACGGGTATGTGGGGGTCGCCCACGGCCTTGAGGGGCTGTCCAAGGACAACCCGGCCATGCGCAGCAACGGGCTGCGCAGCGATTTCGTCAAATACCGCGCCACCCTCCTGCACCTTCGCCAAGGCGCAGCGCCTCAGCCCTGGCGCTGGCAAAGCGAACTCGGGCTGCAGTACAGCCCCGACCCACTGCCCGCCGTCGAACAACTGCTGGCCACCGACGACTCGGCGGTACGCGGCTTCCGCCTGCACACCTACGCCGGCGCCACTGGCGCGGCCTGGCGCAACACCTTGAGCCGCCCGCTGAGCCCCGCCTGGGCGGCACCGTTGCAAGTGCGCCCCTACGTCGGCCTCGACCTTGGCTGGACCCAGCTCGCCAGCGACAGCCCCGTCCTGCGCCTGGCCGGTGCTGCGGCCGGCATCGAAGTGAGCCTGCCCGACAGTCGCCTGCGCCTCGATTATCAACGCGCCCTGTACACCAGCGACCGGCCCCGCACGCTTCTGGAGCCGGGCTTCTGGGTACTGGAGTGGCACCTGAACATCTGATTCACCCACAACAAAGAGAACGAGAACATGCAAACACTCTCGCAGCTGACGTCTACCCACCCCAATACCTTGCGTTGGGCCATTTTTCTCGCCCTGCTCGGCTCCAGCACCGCGCAAGCCTCGGGCGGCCTGGAAGCTGCCAGCGGCCCTGCAGGCACCCCACTCATCAACAACGGCCATGGCGTCCCGGTCATCGACATCGTTGCACCCAACGCTAGCGGCCTGTCGCACAACCAGTTCCTCGATTACAACGTCGGCAACCCCGGCGTAGTGCTGAACAACGCCACGCAGGCGGGCCAGTCGCAACTGGCCGGCGCCCTTGCGGCCAACCCGCAGTTCCAGGGCCAGGCCGCCTCGACCATCCTCAATGAGGTGATCAGCCGCAACGCTTCGCTGATCGAGGGGCCGCAGGAAATCTTCGGCCGCCCGGCCGACTACATCCTGGCCAACCCCAATGGCATCACCCTCAACGGCGGCAGCTTCATCAACACCACCCGCGCAGGCTTCGTGGTCGGCACCCCGGAATTCGAGGACCAGCAACTCAAATACCTCGACACCCTCAACGCCAGTGGCTCCCTGCAGGTACTCGACGACGGCCAGAGCAACAGCACCGGTGCCCTTGACCTGATCGCGCCGCGAATAGACAGCAAAGGCTTGCTCATGGCTGCCAATGAATTGAACGTCACGGTTGGCCGCAACCGCATCGATCACACCAGCGGGCAGGTGGTCGAACACCTGCCCGGCGAACAGGGCAGTGTCGATGCCACGCTGTTCGGTGCCATGCGTGCCGGGCGTATCCGTGTGCTGAGCACCGCTGAAGGCGCTGGGGTGCGCATGGGGCCGGCAAAGGTGCATGCCGGCGACGGTATCGACATCCATTCGGCCGGCGACCTGCACGTCAGCGGCAAGGCGGACAACCCCAGCGAACTGCACAGCGAACGGGGCGCATTGAATCTCAGCGCCGCGCATGACCTGACCCTGCGGGCTGTCGAAGGGCAGGCGCAACAGGTGGTGGTCAAGGCCGGCCAGAAACTCACCCTGGATGCCGACAGCCTGGCAAACACCGAACACGACCGCGAAAACTGGAAGAAGAAGTTTCTCTTCGTCACCCGCGAAACCTACAACCGCGAGCGCACCACCACCCAAAACCAGCAGCACGGCACGCAGTTGCACGGCCAAGACAGCGTAACGCTGCAATCGGGCGCTGACATGCGCCTGGTAGCCGCCGACGTGAAGGCGGGCGGCGAATTGAACGTCGACAGTGCCGGCAAACTGGACATCGTGGCAGGCATCGACAGCCAGCACATCAAAGAACAGGTACGTCACCGCAAAGACTTGTGGCGCGGTGACCGCGACACCGAGCAAACCCGGGAAACAGCCCAGGGCAGCACGTTGAATGCCGAGCGCATGGCCCTCACTGCGGCCGATACCCTCACGGTTCAAGGCAGCACGCTGCACAGCAACAGCGACATGCAGATCAAGGCGCGGCAAGTCGAGATCGGCACCACTGCATTGCAGAACAGCGGCACACAGCGCAACTACCGCGGCGACCTGGTCTCCGGTACTTTCTTCGGTGATCGCAAGGGTAATGACACGCAAGGGCAGACGGTGGTTGGCAGCAGTGTGACGGCAGACGGCAAGCTGAACATGACGGCTGACCAGGTCACCATCAAAGGTAGCAAGGTGCACGGCAAGGAAGATTCGGTGCTGTACAGCGAAAAGGGCCTGCTGGCGATCGAGGCCGACCACGGCAGCAGCACGTCGACTGACCATCAGAGCAACAGCAAACTGTTCGGCCTGATCGGCAGCGATCGCAAGGACACCACACGCAAGGACCAGGTACTGCTCAGCGACGTTTCGTCCAGCAGCAACCTGCGCCTGGCCAGCGCCGAGGAACTGCGCATCCACGGGGCAAAAATCGAAGCCGGCAAGCACCTGCAGGTGCAGGCCAAGGGCGACCTGACGATCGACAGCGCGCAGTCGCGCAGCGAAACACAAACCGATCAACAGCAACGCGGCTTCAGTGCCGGCGCCCGGCAGACCCAGGAGGCACAGGACGGCAAACCGCAATCACGCCAGTACGAAGCCAGCGTGGGCTACCAGGTCGCCAACACGACGGGCAAGGTGCAGGAAACAACGCAGGTCGCCAGCGAACTGAAAGGCGCTTCGGTCGATCTGCAAAGCGATGCCCACCTGCAGGTCAATGGCTCCAAGGTCGTGGCAAGCGCGGGCGACCTCACTGTGGCCGCCAAACAGGTCAGCCTTGGCGCAACCCGCAATGAACGCGAGTCCGTCAGCAACGACAGCCAGAGTGGAGGCAGCTTGAACGTGACAGGGGGTATCGATCGACTGGGCAGCGCTTTCGCAGGCCATCACAACACCCAAAGCCAGCTCGAACGCGACAGCACCGTCCAACGCAGCGAGTTGCAGGCCAGTGGGGACGTGAAGCTGGACGCCGAGCGTTTGCTTACCGAAGCCGCGCGCGTCGAAGCCGGCCAGCAACTGAACGTAACCGCCAAGCACATCGAGAACCGTGCCGTGCAAAATACCCTAGCGCGTGAAAGCGTCACCAATAACGGGGCAGGCAGCCTGGGCGCCAGCGTCGAATACCGTGACCTGACCCGCCCCATCGAACGGCTGGTGCTGGGCGAAGAGGCGGCGCGCTTCCAGCAGGGCTCGCCTGAAGACGCGATGGTGGCGCCAAGCGCCGGTGCCGACATGACCATAGACCACCTCAAGCGCCTGGAAAACCAACGCCGCGGCTTTGCCCAGGTGAGTGAGCTGTCGGGGGCTGCAGTCGAGGTCAAGGCCGATATCATCGATGACCAGGGCACCGCGTGGAAGGCCAACGCCGGCAAGCTCTTGATCGATGCCACGCAGCACCACCTGAGCGCCGCCGAAAACACCCAGGCCGATACCGTGCAGCGCCTGGCCTATGGCGGCGATGCCCGCGTAGACACCAGCACCGGTAACGATCTCAATGTACGCATTGCCGGTAAAGGCGGCTCGCTGGATAAACACGACCTGGCCAGTACCGCCGTGCCCGGCAGCCTCTATGGCCAACAGGGTATCCAGGTGCAGTTGGGCAGCGATGGCAAGTACGAGGGCACGCGCATCGACGGTGGCGACGGCGATGTGGTGATGCGTAGCGGCGGCACGCTGTCGTTACCGCAGGCCACTGACCGTAACAGCCAGGCCTCAAAGGAGCTTGACGGTAATGCCTGGGCCAAGGTCGGCAACCGCCCCGGCAGCACCGGCGTCGACACCCGTGGCTACCTGGATCACAACCAGCAGAACAGCGCGCAGACCAAGGCGCAGGTGGCGCAGATCGATGCCAAGGGCGCTGTGCATCTGAGCAGTGAGGCAGACCTTGTATTGGAAGGCACGCGTATCGGCAGCCGTGAAGCCAAGGTCGGCGATACCTTGCTGGAAAGTGGTGGCCGTTTGCAGGTCACTGCGGCCAGCAATACCCAGCAGGCCAAGGGCGGCAGCCTGGGTGGCGGCCTGGAACTGGCAGTCAAGACTGGCGCGACCAAGGGTGGCGCTGTCGGCGGTCACTTCAACCATGGCAAGCAGAACGAAGACGCCAGCCAGGCCGTCAATGCCAGCTTCGAAAGCGCGGGCAAGCTCACCCTCAGCAGCCGTGCCCGGGAGGACATTGCCTTGCACCTTGAGGGCCTGCAAGCCTCGGCCGAACAAATCGAGCTCAACGCCGCAGGCGGCGGCATGCTGATCGAAGCTTCGAGCGACCGCGAGCAACGCGACAACCTCGACATCACGGCCGGGGCCGGCTTCAACATGGCCAAGGGCGCTACCGATACCCTCGGCCTGCATGGCCGCGCCCAGGTAGCGCTGGACAAGCGTGACAACCACACGTGGAACGCCAGCCAACTGCGCGCCGAAAAAATCCAGTGGCAAAGCCGTGGCGACACGCGCATCGAAGGTGCCAGCCTGGAAGCCGGGCGCATTACCGGTGATGTTGGCGGCGACCTGCGTGTTGCCAGCCGCAAGGACCGCGTCGACAGCTTGAGCGTGAAAGGCGACCTGCGCCTGAGCCAGGAGAAGAACCCGCAGGGCTACACCAACGCCGCCAACGCGCTGGCTGGGCCGCTGAGTGACAAAATCGGCAAAAAAGCCGGCGCTGCCTTGAGCAAAGCCGATCCTGGTTTTTCCCCGACTTTGCGCCTGGAGGTCTCACACCAACAGCGCGACACCGTGACCAGGCAGGCCACGCTCAAGGGCAGTGAAGGGCTTGACCTCAAGGTCGGTGGCGATGCCCGCCTGGTGGGCGCCAGGCTGCAATCGGGCAAAGGCGCTGTCGAGCTGAACGCCAATGCCGTTACCCGTGAAACCCTGAATGGCAGCGACTACCGCCGCGATGTGTCGATCGATGCGTCCAACTCGCCGGTGGACCTGGGCACTGCGGTGGCCGAATTCACCAAGGGCAAGGGCGCTGCAGACGGGGAGAATGCGCTTGACCTGGGGCTATTGCGCACCAGCGGGCACAACCGCAGCGAGCAGTGGGTATCGAGCGTGCAAGGCAAGGCGCAGTAACCGTTGCCCGTCGACGCTTTGATGAACCCACCCATGACGTGGTGACTTGGCCGCTCCCACAGATAAACCTTACAAATCAATAAGTTAGCGATCTATCAATGGCCGCGACCTCACTCAAGTGATTACCACCTGATCAGCCGCTGCCCCGCTGTCGCCTCTGGCCCCAGCCATTGCGCACCGCGCAGCAGCGGCGTCAGGGCGGCATCGGGCTGCAGCGCGAGGGTGACCTGGGCCTGTCGCCCCAGCAGGTCCGCATCCACCTGCAACTGATGCTGCCCCTGCTGCGCCAACTGCCCCAGCACATGCCAACCACCTCGGCACTGCACCTCGAGCCATCCCTGCCCTAAGCCCAACGACCAGGGCTCACTCAGCGCCAGGTCCGTGACACTGATACGCCCCTCGGCAGCCTGGCATCGCCGCCCCGCACCATGCACCCGCAGCGTACCCTGCCATTGCCCAACCAGGCGATAGGCCGCAGGCACAGTCACCTGCGCCGCTGTGGGCTGAACGTCAAGGCGCCAACGCCAAGGCCAGCCTTCAACCCGCACCTGCCAGGCCTGCCCCTGAAAGCCCAATGCCCCTTGGCCCTGCAAACGCCAAGGCTGCACGGCCCACTGCAATGGCCCGAACGGCCCAAGCTGTGTCGCCTGCCCCTGCCACAAGCTGCCGCTCACTCCCGTTGCCGGCAGGCCGAACCCACGCACCAGCCAACTGGCCGGCAGCTCCACCAGCAAGGTCAGGACAAACACCCACAGCAGCCACGCCACGCCGCCCCGGCTCATGGCCGCAGCACCAGGTCAAAACGCAGGCCGTTGGGGGCGTGCTCCAACCCCCACTGCAACGGTTGCGCGCCCTCGCTCTGCAGCGAAACGACCCAGCCCAGCAGGGCCTGCTCATCGGCCACCTGCCCCTGCATGTGCCAGGTCTCACCCTGTGCGACCACCTCCTGCAACTCGATGCGCCGCGCTTGCGCCGACTGGTGCAGACGCTCCAAGCTCAGCGGCGCGCCCCCCTGCAAACCTGCCGCCGCCTGCGCCAACCCCCGCCATTGGCCAAGCGCGTGCCATTGCGCCAGTCCTTCGCGTACAACCAGCACGCTCGACAGCAGCGCAATCAGCCCCCCGGCCAGTGCCAGGCGATGGCGCTGAACCCAGTCCCGGTTCATGTCGCCACCTCCAGGTCGAAAACCACACGGGTCGACGATGCATCCCCGTTCACTTGCACCTGTGCCCCAACAGCACTGGCCATCTCGCCCCAGGGCGGTGCGGCCCCCTCCCCCTCCACGCGCACATGCCAGCGCTGGCCGTCGAAGCGCACGGCTTGCAGGCGCCAGCCGGGATGCGCTTGCAACCAGGCCTGCAAGCGCCCCTGCAAGTCTGCCAACTGACGCACACGCAATTGCTGTTGCAGTTCGGCTTCGCGCAGGCGCTTGAGCGCCTGCGCCGCCTGCCGCGGCCCTGCCTGCTCGCCGGTCACGGCAAGCACCTGGGCTTGCCAGAGCTGCACCTGGCGCCATTGCTGGGCCAACCACAGGCCGCCCCAGGTGCAGGCCAGCAGCAGGCAGGCGGCAAGCAGCTGACGCTGCGCTCGCGAGGGGCCAACAAAGGTGCGAGGTCGTCGCTGCTCGAACAGGCCTGGCAGGCTGTCGAACGGCGCCAACTCGTCGGGCCAGCGCCCCTCGAGCGGCACCCTGCGCAGTTGCGGCCAGGGTTCGACCCGCACATCGCCCAGCGCATCAGGCCAGGCCAGCCAGCGTTCGCCCGCGCCTTCGCTCAGCCCCTTCATCAAGCTGAACCCGCCCGGCTTCTGCCAACACCAGGCCACACCCGCCTCAGGAACAGGCAGCAATTGAAATTCGGCCCAGCAACACTCGACCGACACCCCCCATTCCACACACTGCCCGCGCCAGCCCTCCAGATGCTGACGTGCCACGGTCAGTAGCCGCACCTGCCCGGCTTCACGGCCCAAACATCCACACACCACCTCATCCGCGCTCTGCAGCAAGCGGTCTTCAAGCAACAATGGCCATTCTTCACGCCTGAGCCCCGGCGGTGCGGGCAACTGGAAGTGGCTGCAGTGCTCGGCAGGCACGATCAACGCCACCCGCGCCTGCAGGTTCGCCGGGGGCTCGCCCTGCCCCTGGCGCTGCGCGATACCGCCCTCGACCAACAGCCAGTCCCAAGGGCTGCCTGGGCGCAACAACAGCCAAGGCCGGGCCGGCGAACGTCGACGCCAATCAACCTTCATGAACGCCCCCAGGGAATAACGAAAGTGCAGACATACGGTGCTCCATCACGCTGCAGCTCCAGGCGCACACCACGGCCGGGGTGCGCCGGTTGATCGGAAGGCCAGGGTTGCCAACGGCCGCCCTGGTGATACAAAACGTTCACCTTGCTCACCCCTTCAAGTTGCTCGCGCAACACCCAGCGCGCAGCAGTCGCGGCATACAGGTCGGCCGAACTCTCCAGCAACACACGCTGCTCGCGCGCCTCGAAGCGCAAGCGCTGGCGCTGTAGGCGCGACCCGCCTTCAGCTTCAGGCAGGCCGGTGGCAGCCACCCACAGCAGTTGGCCGTTCGCGGGTTGCCAATCGAACCAGCGGCTGGCCAAGGGCAGACGCTGTTCGTACACCCGGCGCAGCACCGGGCTGTCGAGGCGCCGCTCCAGCGCCAGGCAAAAATCCAGCACCGAGGTTTGCTGGCTGCTCACCTGCAACCGCTCACGCACCTTCAGCCAGCCGTTGACCAATGCCGCCAGCATGATGCCGAGCAGCGCGGTCAGGGCCAGCGCGACCATCAGTTCGATCAGGGTAAGGCCTGCCTGATGCCGCTTCATGGGCGCTCCAGAAAAACACTGAATTGGCCAAGCGGCAGCCGCTGGTCGCGGTCGCCGAACACCTGCAGTTCGCCCCGGCGCAGGTCACGCACGCCGGTGCGGCGCAATTGCATCTGCCAATGGCACAGCTGGCCGCCCTGGCTCAGTTGGCCGCCCACCTGGTTGCTGGTCGGCCAGTACTGTTCGACGACGAAACGGGCTTGCAGCTCGCGCGCGCACAGCAGGCCAAGGCGGTGCTGCTGCAGGTTGTCCTGCACCGCCAGGCGCTGGCGCAGGACCTGGCTGGTGATCACCGCCAGCACGGCGGCAATCGCCAGGGCCACGGTCACTTCCAGCAGAGTGAAACCGCGCTGCTGGTGCTTCATGGCAGTGGCGCCAGCTGTAGCTTGCCATCGCGGCGCCAGGCCCATTGCTGGCTGCCTTTGGCCCAGTGCCAGCGCACCGAGCCCGGCTGAGCCCAGCCTTGCGGCGTGAACAGAAGATGCGGCTGCGCGCTGGCGGGCCAGTCCGGGCGCAGGCCCTTGGGCCAGTCGCCGAGCGCGACGGTCTCGACCACCCAGGCGTCGCCCTCGCGGCGGACAAACTCCGGCCGCTGGCCAGTCCAGCGCAACCCGCGCAACTGCCCGGCATGGCGGGCCAGGGCCGCCTGGGTCCGGGTTTCGGCCGCCAGGCGTTGCAGGGCTTGGTCGACATTCGTCTTGCCGCTGTCGAGCCAGGCCACGGCCAGGCTGGTCATCAACCCGGCGATGGCCAGCACCACCAGCAATTCGATCAGGCTGAAGCCTTGTTCACGGCGCACCCTTACAGCGCCCAGTTACCCAGGTCGGCATCCTGCCCTTCGCCGCCAGGCACACCATCGGCACCCAGCGAATAGACATCAACGCGCCCATGCTCGCCAGGCATGCGGTACTGGTACGGCGTCCCCCATGGGTCTTGCGGCAGGCGGCGCACATAGCCATCGCTGCGCCAGGCACGCGGCAGCGGCGCCTGCTCGGGCTTTTTCACCAGCGCAGCCAAGCCTTGCTCGTTACTGGGAAAACGCAGGTTATCCAGCCGGTACATGTCCAGCGCCTGTTCGAGTGTGGCCAGGTCTGCCATGACCTTCTGCCGCATGGCCTTGTCCTGGTTGCCCAGCACACTGGGTGCGACCACGGCGATCAACAGGCCGATGATGAAGATCACCACCATGATCTCCATGAGGGTGAAGCCACGCTGACGGTTACGACGATGCTGCATGGAAGTACTCCTTGTGTTCACAATTGCAGGCCCTGGTTGAGTTGCATGATCGGCAGCAGCACCGCCAGCACGATGAACAGCACCACGGCGCCCATCACCAGAATCATCAGCGGTTCGAAAAGCGCCATGGCGGTGTCCACCTGGCGGGCGAAGCCGCGCTCCTGGTCGTCTGCCACCCGTTCCAGCATGTCGGCCAGGGTGCCGCTGGCCTCGCCGCTGCCGACCATGTTCACCAGCAACGGCGGAAACTGTTGGCAGGCATCCAGCGCGCGGTGCAGGCTGGTGCCGCCCTGCACCTGCTGGCGCACCTGCTCCATGGCCAGGCGGATGCGCCGGTTGGAAACTGTCTCGGTGGCCACCTGCAGGGCTTCGAGCAGGGCCACGCCGCTGCTGCTGAGAATCGCCAGGCTACGTGCCAGCCGCGCGCTTTCCAGCACCTGCAACAGGCCGCCCACACGCGGCAGGCGCAACAGCAACTCATCACGGCGCAGGCACCAGTGCGGCTTGCGCAGCAGCCAGCCACCGAGCAGCGTCAGCAGCATCGCCAGGCCCAACAACCAGGGCCCGGCGTGCACCAGCCCCTGGCTCAAGCCGATCAGCAAGGCGGTTATCAACGGCAGGCTCTGCCCCGCGTGGGCAAACTGCTCGGTGAGCTTGGGCACCACGAAGGTCATCAGGCCGATCACCACGGCAAGCGACACCCCCATCAGCACACAGGGGTAGATCAATGCAGTACGCGCCTTGTGCTGCTGGCGTTGCACCTGCTCCAGGTGATCGGCCAGGCGCGTGAGCACCTGGGCCAGGCGCCCGGAGCGCTCACCGGCCTCGACCAGCGCACAGTACAGGCCGCTGAACGGCGCCCCCTGGCGGGCCAGGCTGCGCGCCAGCCCCAGGCCTTCAGCGAGCGAACCGCGCAAGGCCACCAGCACGCTGTGCAAGGCAGGCTGGCGCAATTGCCGCTCGAGGGTGGCCAGGGCGTCGACCAAGGGGATGCCCGCGCCCGTCAAGGTCGCCAGCTGGCGGGTCAGTTCGCACAGTTGCGCACGGCTCAGGCGCTGGTGGCGGGGTTGGCGCACGCCTGCCTCGTGGCGCTGCAACTGGCGGGCGAACAGGCCCTGGTCACGCAACAGCTGGCGCGCATGGCGCTCGCTGTCGGCCTGCAGGCTGGCCTTGTGGGTCTTGCCGGCCAGGTCGACGGCTTGATAACGATAGGTCGGCATGGCTCAGCCCTGCACCACGCGCAGCACTTCGGCCAGGCTGGTCTCGCCACGCGCCAGGCAATCGCTGGCCATGGCTACCAGGCTGCGCCGACGGTCGGCCAGGTAATCCTGCATGGCTTGCTCACTGGCGCCGTCGTACAGCAGCGCGATCAGGCCGGCGTCCAGCTCGATGAACTCGTACAGGCCCAGGCGCCCGACATAGCCACTGCCCTGGCACTGCTCGCAACCGACGGCGTGGTAACTGCTGCCCAGCGCACATAGCTCGGGCCACAAGTCACGTTCGGCGGTTTGCAGCGGCTGCGCCACCGCACACTGGCACAGCCGCCGCACCAGGCGCTGCGCCAGCACACCGCGCAGGCACGACGCGATCAGAAAGGGTTCGATGCCCATGTCACGCAGGCGGGTCACCGCCCCCACCGCACTGTTGGTGTGCAGGGTCGAGAGCACCAGGTGGCCGGTGAGGCTGGCTTGCACGGCAATCTGCGCGGTTTCCTGGTCACGGATTTCGCCGAGCATGATCACATCCGGGTCCTGGCGCAGGATGGCGCGCAGGCCACTGGCAAAGGTCAGCCCGGCGCGTGGGTTGATGGCCGTCTGGCCGATGCCGGCGATGGCGTACTCCACCGGGTCTTCGACGGTGAGGATGTTGCGGCTGCCATCGTTGAGGCTGTTGAGGCTGGCGTACAGCGTGGTGGTCTTGCCCGAACCGGTGGGGCCGGTGGACAGCACGATGCCATTGGGCCGCGCCAGGCAACTGCGCAGGCCGTGCAGCACGGCGGCCGGCATGCCCAGGTTGTCCAGCGCCAGCAGGCTGGCCTGCTTGTCGAGCACACGCATCACCACCCGTTCACCGTGAATGCCCGGCAGCGTCGAGACCCGCACATCGACCTCGCGCCCTGCCGCCCGCAAGGTGATGCGGCCATCCTGGGGTTGGCGTTTCTCGGCGATGTCCAGCCGCGCCATGACCTTGATGCGTGACACCAGCATCGCCGACAGCGCCCGCGGCGGGCGCAGCACCTCGCGCAGGTGGCCGTCGACCCGCAGGCGCACCACCAGGCTCTGTTCGAAGGTCTCGATATGGATATCCGAGGCACGCAGGCGCAAGGCCTGGCCGAACAGCCCGTTTATCAGGCGGATCACCGGCGCCTCGTCATCGCTTTCGAGCAAGTCCTCGATACGCGGCATCTCGCTCATCAGGCTGTCCAGGTCGACCTGGTCGCCGATACCTTCGATCAGCGCTGCGGTGGCCGCATCGCCGCCCTGATACAGCTGTGCCAGTTGTTCGTCGAATGCTGCGGGCTCCAGGTAGGCCAGCGCACTGGGCTGGCCATGCACCCGCAGCAGCTCCTGCAACACCTCGCTGTCGGCGTCGCGGCGCAGCCACAATTGCCAGCCGCCTTGCGCGGGGGTCATGGCCAGGCCTGCCTGGCGTGCCAGCCGATAGGGCAGCATCACCAGTTACCGCCGTCCAGGCGCGCCCGGCTGGCGGGGAACACCTGCAGCAGCGGCGTGGCGCCTTCAGCACCGGCAAGGTCCGGCAGCTGCAGCGGGGTGGTCTGCTGCAGGGTGCGGTACTTGCCTTCGCTGAGCCCGGCCAGGCTCGGCCCATCGCGCAGGATGCGCGGGCGAATGAAGACCATCAGGTTCTGTTTGGTGTTCTTGCTGGCGTCGGAGCGGAACAGGCGGCCCAGGTAGGGGATGTCACCCAGCAGCGGTACGCGCTGGTTGCTGGTACTCAGCTCGTCGCTGATCAGGCCGCCCAGAATCACCAGGCCGTTGTCTTCGACCATGACCTTGGTCTTGATCTCACGCTTGTTGGTGATCACATCACTGGCAGCGCTGGAGTCGGCAATCGACGAGACCTCCTGGACGATGTCCAGGCGCACGCTGTTGTCGATGTTGATCTGCGGTTTGATCCGCAGCTTGACCCCGACCTCCTTGCGCTCGATGGTCTGGTAAGGGTTGGCGTTGTTCTGCGTCACCGAGCCGGTGACGAAGGGCACTTCCTGGCCAACCAGGATCGACGCCTCGGCGTTGTCCAGGGTCAGCAAGGTTGGCGTGGACAGCAAGTTGAAGCCGCTCTTGCCCTTGAGCGCATTGACCAGCATGGCGAAGTTGAAACCGCCGCCGAAGTGGCCGATGCCGGCAGTGGCCCCGGCGGTGGCAGACAACAGCTTGCCCAGTGCCTCGGTGTCTTCGCCGGCGGCAGCACCGGCGATGTTGGCGATGTTCACCCCGTTGCTGCCGAAGTTGACGATACCGGCACCGAACTTCTCGTCGGCGAACAGCCACTGCACACCCAGCTCCTGGGCACTGCTGTCGGACACCTCGGCGATGATCGCCTCGACCACCACCTGGGCACGGCGGATATCCAGCTGCTCGACGATGGCACGGTAGGCGGCCAGCTCGCTGTCGGGGCCGACCATGACTACAGCGTTGGTGCCCTCTTCGTATTCCAGGCGAATGCCCGAGCCACCGGGGGCGGCCATCACCGGCCGGTCCTTGGCTTCGCCCTCGGCCACGCCTTCTGCCGGCGCCATGCCTTCCTGGCTGAGCCCGCGCAGCACCTTGACCACTTCACTGGCCGTGGCGTGCCGCAGGTAGATGACTTGGGTACTGCTGCTGCCCGCCGTCTCGCTGGGGCGGTCGAGCTGACGCAGCAGGCTGGCGATGCGTTCGAGGTTGCTGCGCCAGTCGGTGACGACCAACTGGTGCGCCGCCGGGTACGGGGTGATCACCCCAACCCGTGGGTCGATCAATGGCTTGAGTATGCCAAGCACCTGCTCGGTAGCGGCGTTGCGCACATTGAATACCCGGGTAGCCACGCTGTCGCTGCCTTCGCCCTGCTGCCCGGCAGGCTCCACCGGCACCGGTTCCAGGCGCGCCGCCTGGTCGGGGACGATCTTCACGCTGCCATTGGGCAGGTCGACGGTGGCGTAGCCCTGGGCGCGCAGTTGGGCGAGGAAGATGTCATAGATGGCATCGGCGTCGTGCAGGTCGACGGTGCGCACGGTGACCTTGCCCTTGACCCGCGGGTCGACGATGAACGTGGTACCGGTGATGCGCGACACGCTGTCGATGAATTCACCCAGCTCGGTGTCGACGAAGTTCACCTCGTACATCGGCGTGCCGTCGTCATCGAACACCGGCTCCTCGGCGCTCGCAACCGGCAGGCCCACGGACAAGGCCAGGCTCAGTGCAGCCGCCATGCAGTATTTAACAGGCATCGTTCATCCTTGCCGCTTGAGGCCGGTCACGGCGGGGCGTGGCGGCCAGGGCAGGCGTTCACGCCGCCCCTGGTTATTGAAAATCAGGCCATCGCTGTCGATGTCCTGCAGCACGATCCCCGGTGCCAGGCGCTGGCCGCGGGCCAGGGTGCGCACCTGTTGTTCGTAGCGCAGCACCACCACGCTGGCCGACAACGGCTGGGCCTTGAGGCCACCGAGGTAGTGCAAGGGCAAACGGGTGATGACGATCGCGCCGTCGTCAACGTGTGCCTGCCAGTGGCCGACCATCAACCCCGGCAGTTGCGTCTCGGTGGCCGGCGAGCGGCTGGCCGGTTGTGGCTGGCGGCCCAGTTGCAACACGCACTGTGCAGCGAGCCAGCCGGCCAGGGTCAGGCAGCCACCAGTGATCAGCCGCGAAGCGAAGCTCACGAAGCCATCTGCCGGGGGTGCCAGCCTGGGTGGCCCTGCACATAGCGCACTTCGGGCCATTGCAGCGCTGTCAGTTGCCAGTCAGGCGCCTGCCGTGCCAGCCAGGCCTCTACCCGCTGCCAGAGCGGCTCGCCGGCCTGCGACGCGAACTGCAGGCCAAACGTGCGGCACAACCCCTCGCTCGGCTGCAGGCCGCTGATGCGTTTGCCCTGGGGGCTGTAGCTGACTTGCCAGGCCTGGCCCTGCCAGCGCGGCAGGTCCTGGCTGTTGTCCAGCAGCAACGGGTCGCCAAACAGCTGTTCCGCGGCATTTTCCAGCACTTGCTCGACCTGCCGGGCCGGAGCCTCGACCACCGGGGCCGGGTAACCGCCGGTCAGGCTGATCAGGTGCTCACGGGTAATCGCTGTACCTGCCGCCAACGGGCAGTCGTAACGCAGGCCCGGCAGCAACACCGGCAGGCTGCCGTCATCGGCCAAAGCCTGATGCAGCAGGCGGTCCCAGCTGCCGCCACGGGTGTCGCGCCGCCACAGCGCCTGGGGCGCGCGGGCCAGCGGTTGATCGAGCCACGCCGCGTGGCCGGCGCGCTGTTGGTTCAACTGCGCCTGCAATTGCCCGGCACGCACCTGCGCTGCCGGTGAAAGCGTCTGTTCGAACGTCGGGAAGAAGCGCCCCTCGAACTGCCATTGCCCCGCCACCTGCTGGCAGCGCAAGCGAAACGCACCGCTGCCCCGGCAGCCGGCGAACAGCACCGGCACGCGGCGACCGCTGGCCTGGGTGGCCTGCACCGGTGTTGGCCACAGGTCCTGGCCACGCGCGCACAGCAACAGGTCGATGGCCGGCAGCCGTTCAGCCAGCCACAGCCCCGGCCCGGTACCGACATCGGCCAGGGCCACCACCAGGTCGGCCTCGCGCCGGGCCTGTTGGAAAACCGGCAGCAAGGCCTGATACCACTGTTTGAGGGAGGCTTTCTGGTCTTGCGCGTAAGGGTCGGTGACACCGACCACGGCAATGCGCGCGCCGCCCCGTTCGAACAGCTGCAGGGGTTCGAGCCCAAGGGCCTGGCGTTGTTCGTCAGCGAGCCCGGCGCCAAGCGTAGTGGCAGACGCCTGGCGGTAGAGTGCTGCGCTGCGTTGTGGCCAGAGCACGCGCTCGTCACTGCTGACCCGCGCTTCGCTGCCCAGCAGTTGGCTGCCTTGCACGCCACTTTCACCCTGGGTCAGGTAGGCCAGGCCGCTGCCATTCCAGCCTTGGCCGTTCTCCAGGGTCAGGCTGTTGCCTGCACCGGCCTCGCCACGCAGTTGCTCCAGCAATGCGCCGAGTACGGCATAGCCACCCAGGTTGGCCTCGTCGGCCCGGCCGGCATCGAGCAGTGGCGCCAGCTGCGGAAACGCGATGCTGGCGCTGGCACCGGTCATCCACGGCGCACGCCCGAGGTGGCTGACCGGCCCCAGGCGCGTCGCCGGGACCACAGCCCGGCCGGGTTGGCGGGCATCGAGGGTGTCGGCGACATAGAGCAAGTCCAGGCGGGCATTGCCACCGCGCGGCCCCGGCAAGGCGGAACAGGCGCCGAGCAACGGTGCCAAGGCACCGACACCCATCCAACTGATCACTTCGCGCCTGTTAACACTGCTTGCCATCGAACCCGCCATCCTTATCCACGTTCACGTTGGGCCCGGATGTTGCGGCGTTCGCATGACAGTTTGATGGCAGAAATCCGACAGCAATTCCAAATTGATCTGTCGGACACATATCTAAGAACCGACAGTTTTAAGCAGTCGTTAACATTTCTGCCAAGGAATCATCACACTTGCGCTCTAAAGTCGCGGTTTCCTTCAACTCAGCCAAACATAAGGACACCCTGATGAGTCGAGATACCGGCGACAACCTGGACCGGAACCACAGCGGCAATATGCCGATGGCCAACGTCATGGACGCCTACCTCAGCCGCCGCAGCATCATGCGTGGCAGCCTGGGCGCCGCCATCGCCATGATCGCCGGTACCGGCCTGACAGGCTGCTTCGACGGTGGTGGTTCCGATCACGATGATCCTGTCACCGAGCCACCGGTGACGGAGCCACCTGTTACCGAACCGGAAGTCCCGAAATTGGCACTGGGCTTCCAGTCCATCCCAGGTTCGCGCACCGATGCCTGTGTCGTCGCCGCAGGCTACAGCGCCTACGTGCTGGCGCCCTGGGGCACTCCGCTGAACAGCAATGCCAGCCCGTGGAAGTCCGATGGCAGCAACACCTCGGCCGACCAGGCCAATGCCATGGGCATGCACCACGACGGCATGCACTTCTTCCCGATCAATGGCAGTTCCGAAGACGGCCTGCTGGCGATCAACTTCGAGTACATCGATGCTGCCGCCTTGCACCCGGCTGGCCCCACCCTAGATGCCAACGGCAAGCGCCCGGCCGAAGAGATCCGCAAAGAGATCAACGCCCACGGCGCTGGCGTGGTGCGCCTGCAGAAGGTCAGCGGGCGCTGGCAGGTGGTCGACAACGACCCGCTGAACCGCCGCTTCACCACCGCCTCGCGCATGGAAATCACTGGCCCGCTGCGCGGCACCGACCACGTCAAGACCAAGTACTCCAGCGCCGGCACCCACTGCCGCGGCACCAACAACAACTGCGGCAACGGCTACACCCCATGGGGCACCTACCTGACCTGTGAAGAGAACTGGCCGGGCATCTTCGTCAACAAGGGCACCCGCCCCGAAGACCAGCGCCGCATCGGCGTGGGCACCTCCAGCGGCCAGTACAAATGGGAAAGCGCTGCCGGTGACAGCACCGAAGTGGCCGACGAATTCACCCGTTTCGACGTCACCGTCAAAGGCGCCAGCGCCACCGACGACTACCGCAACGAAGCCAGCACCTACGGCTACATCGTCGAAATCGACCCGTACAACAGCGCCACCCTGGCGACTAAGCGGACGGCGCTGGGGCGCTTCCGTCACGAAGGCTGCTGCCCGGGCCTGCCGGTGGCCGGCAAGCCGCTGGTGTGGTACATGGGCGACGACTCGAACAACGAGTACCTGTATAAGTTCGTCTCCACCGCCGTGTGGGACGCCGCCGACGCAAGCCCAGCCGACCGCCTGGCCACCGGGGCCAAGTACATGGACCAGGGCAAGCTCTACGTGGCCCGCTTCAATGCCGACGGCACAGGCGTGTGGCTGCTGCTCGACGTGGCCACTGCCACCACCGGCGGCAGCACCCTTGGCGCGCTGTACGGTGACCTGCCGGGTATCATCCTCAACACTCGCGGTGCGGGCGATGCCGTGGGCGCGACCCCGATGGACCGCCCGGAATGGACCACAGTCAACCCGCTCAATGGCGATGTCTACCTGACCCTGACCAACAACAGCGCGCGCACCCCGGAAAAAGTCGACGCCGCCAACCCGCGTGGCCCGAACCGTCACGGCCACATCATCCGCTGGCACGACAGCGACGATCAGCTGAGCTTCACCTGGGACATTTTCGTGTTTGGCGCCAACGCTGCCGGCACCGCCGACATCAACCGCTCCGGGCTGACCGAGCTGAACCAGTTCGCCAGCCCCGATGGCATGAGTTTCGATAGCCGTGGCGTGTTGTGGTTCGAGACCGACAACGGTGAGAGCACCCTGACCGATTACACCAACGACCAGTTGCTGGCGGTGATCCCGACGGACCTGGTGGATGCCACGGGCAAACAGGTGCCAGTCAACGCGCAGAACCAGGTGGACCTGCGGCGTTTCTTCGTTGGGCCGAACGGCTGCGAGGTGACGGGGATTGCCTTCAGCCCGGACAACAAATCGATGTTCGTGAACATCCAGCATCCGGAGAACTGGCCGTATACCGACAAGGCTACCGATGCTACTCCGGCAGGCGCTACGGTAAGGCCGCGGGCTTCGACGGTGGTGATTCAGCGTGATGATGGCGGGGAGATCGGCACCGCCTGACCGGGAGCTGGTCAGTCAGCCTTGCGCCGACTGTACCGGCCCTTTCGCGGGCAAGCCCGCTCCTACAAGTACCCCACTGCTCTTGAAACCAGTGGGGTACCTGTAGGAGCGGGCTTGCCCGCGAAGAGGCCGCCAAGGTTCACCAGAGCATCGGCTCCCGGCTACGCACCCGCACCTGCTGCGCCGGCACGCGTGCGTGCCACTGCACCACCCCCAGCGCCTCGACCTGAAACGCGCTGCGCATCACCCGCCCCTCTTCCTCGAACGACAGCTGCAACACAAAGTGCCCACTGTTGAGCAGCAACCCTTCGCTCAACCGTTCGAACGTCTCGTCATCCACCGCCCCCAACGCCTGGCGCAGCGCCGCCGCATCCACATAGCCTGACGCCGGCCGGCCACTGACGATGCGGCTGAGCAGCGAACGCGGATACCGCCCCTCATACAGGGCATCGAGCAACGGCAGATGCTCCAACCCCAGGGCATTGGCGTTCAAACGCCAGCCCGTGGTCTGCGGCAGGGCGCACAGCATCGGGTAGCGGCGCTGGCGCGTGGCGTCCGGCTCCAGCAGCAGGTTCAGCTCGCTGGTGTCGAGCATCGCTTGATTGGCCGCCAGGCGTGGGGGTTGCTGGCGCAGGTACTGGGCACTCTCGGCCCCCTGCAAACGCGCATCGCTGTCACTGTCGAGCCAGTCGGCCAGGCCGTCGACCAGGCGCTCGGCCGCCATGTCATCGCCCAGCAGGCGGCGCAACTGGCGCTCGGCACGTTCACCGTCGGCACCGAGCAAAGCGTTGACGTTGAAGCAGGCGTGCTGGTCGCGTACCCGTAATTGCGCCTGGCCTGCGCCAAAGTCGTAGTTCAGCGGCTGCCCACGCAACGCCTGCCAGAACAACGGGCTAAGCCGCCAGGCCGGGTCGCGCAGCGCCTGCTCGGCATAGGCCAGGCCGGCCTGTTCCATCGCCCGCACCTGCACCCGCTGGTGCAACAGGCGCACTTCATCGACCTGGCGCCGGCCATCCTCCACCAGCCAGGCCATACCTGCCGCGAGCATCGCCAACACCACCATTACCATCAGCAGGGCCGCGCCCTGCTGTCGTCTGCCGCCCATCCGCGTGCGCCTCTCATGGCCCGTAAAAGCGCCAGTCAACACGCCAGTTGTTGCAGGTAGATGGCAATCGCCCTTCCGTCATGTTCGCGTCATCTACGCGAGGCAGGATTACCCTTCCTTTTCATGGCCTTACAGGAGTGGTCGCAATGGGTGGCATTGGCATCTGGCAACTGGTGATCGTACTGATGATCGTATTCCTGCTGTTTGGTACCAAGCGCCTCAAGGGCTTGGGCAGCGATGTTGGCGAGGCCATACAAGGGTTTCGCAAGTCCATGGGCGGTGACAACGAAGCCAACCCATCCGGCCCGGCTCAGGTGCAGCAGCAGGCACCGCTGGCCGGCCAGGCTACGGCGCAGTCGCAAACGGACCGTCAGGCCTGATGTTCGAGGTAGGCTTCAGCGAGTTGCTGCTGGTTGGCATCGTCGCACTGCTGGTGCTCGGGCCCGAGCGGCTGCCGGTTGCGGCACGTACGCTCGGGCGCGGCCTGGGCCAGGCACGCAGGGCCATGCAGGGCCTGCGCGCACAGATGGAACGGGAGATCGAGTTGCCCAACTTCGACAGCGAGCCCCTGCAGCGCCTTGAACAGGAGATGCGCCAGGGCATCAGCCTTGCCGCACAACCGGCCAATGACCCGGCAACCGTCCCTGTGCCCAGGGAGAATGCCTCATGAGCCTCGCCGTGGACCCTGCGGCAGCGATGCCGCTGACCGAACACCTGCGCGAGCTGCGCAAGCGCCTGGTGCGCTGCCTGGCAGTGGTCGCGCTGGTGTTCGCCGGGCTGTTCCCCTTCGCCCAGCCCCTCTACACGCTGATCTCCGAACCGCTGCGTCGCTTCCTGCCGGAGGGCGCCAGCATGATCGCGACCAGTGTCACCTCACCCTTTCTGACCCCTTTCAAGCTGACCGCAATGTGCGCGCTGTTCGTCGCCATGCCGCTGTTGCTGCACCAGGCGTGGGGGTTTCTGGCGCCGGGCCTGTACCGCCGCGAACGGCGCATTGCCCTGCCGCTGCTGGTGTCGAGCATTTTGCTGTTCTATGCCGGCATGGCGTTTGCGTTCTTTCTGGTGTTCCCGATGATGTTCGGCTTTTTCGCCAGCGTGACGCCCGATGGCGTGGCGATGATGACCGACATCAGCCAGTACCTGGACTTCATCATGGCGCTGTTCCTGGCGTTCGGGCTGGCCTTCGAGATCCCGGTGGCAACCTTCATCGTGGTCTGGGTGGGGCTGACGGATGTGGCAACGCTCAGGCGCAGCAGGCCCTACGTGATTGTCGGCTGTTTTGTGGTGGGGATGATTCTGACGCCGCCGGACGTGTTTTCGCAGACCCTGCTGGCGGTGCCGATGTGGGTGCTGTTCGAGGTGGGGTTGTTGGCGTGCGGGGCATTGCACAAGCCCGCTGCCCACCCCTGAGCGAGGCGCTGATGCCCCGCGGCCCCGGAGTCACTTCCCGCTGCTCGCCTGAATAACAGCGATGCACCATGGCCATTTCCGACAACAACGAGAATGGCCATGAGCACAAACGACACCCACTTCACGCCGAGCTTCCAGAGCACTTACGCGCTGGAGCAATTGAAAAGATTTGCCCGCGCTTCGAATGAGTTGCTGTTCTCCCAGGTACTGTTACCGGTATTCGACGCGAACATCCCCGTTGCACGCCTGGAAGCATTGAGGGCTGCGCTGGCCGACGACACCGTGACCAACCCAGCGTTTAACATGGTCGACCAGGGCGAGTCGGTGGCGGTCTACGACTACCAGCGCCGGGTGATCGATGTGGACACGGGGGCGATCGAAAAAGCCCTCGCGCAACCGGAAACAACACCCACCCTGCTGATCGCGCTGATCGAAGCATTCGCCTTGCACATCGATAATCTGTTGCGCAATGACCTGGCCGATAGCACTCAAGCTGACACCGCTGCCGTGCTGCTGGAGGCGCCCGAAGGGTTGGCGACTCACTACGCCGCCATGCTGACGTACTTCGACCAGATCCCCGGCGACGGCGTGAGTTTTGCCCATTACACCAGCGCCGCCTACGACGGCCCGATCCAGTTGACCTTGCCGGCCCTTGAAGCATCACCCGACGAACCGGAAAGGGGCACCCGACACAAGCGCTTCGCTGCCGAAACAGAAGACCATGGCGACGCAACGCATGCGCACGAGACCATCGAAAAGGTGGCCCTGACCCGCGTGGGCTTTACTGCTGAGCAGTGCCAGGCAATCTACTTTGGCAACTGGCTGCGTGATCATTCACAACTGATCGACCCCAAGATCGTCCGGGCGCCGGGTGCAGAAGCGAAATTCCCGGCCATGTTCACCCGACAGACACTGACCAAGCTGGTGGATTTTCTCGCGTTGAAAAAATTCCACGCCTTGCAGAACACCCCGCAAGGCCGCGAGGCCTATACCGTCACGCCTGCCTTGCTTGGGGTGTACCGGCCCTCGGAGCACATCGACAACCCCATTAACCTCGACGAAGCGCCGATCGACCCTCGCACCATTGACCCCGAGTTCGAAGCACTGGTGCGGCGCGATAATCCGCTCAATGTGCCGCACCCCAAGTATTCGGTAATGATGTATTTCAAGACTTCACTGCGCTATATGAGCAAAAAGCTCGACGCTGCAAAAGCCGAAGGGAAGACAGCCACCGGCATGCGCAACCTCGGTGAAGCACTGCATGTGCTCGAAGACTTGTTCGCCCACTCCAACTACGTCGAACTGTGCTTGCGCAAGATTGGCCATGCCGATGTTGCCGCGTGGTCCACCGACCTTATCGGGGCAAAACACCCGTGCCCGGTGGTAACCGGCCGGTTCAGCGGCTTGGACGTCATCGGCAGTGTGGCCGAGCCGTTGGCCAGGATCCTCTTCCCGACCAATTCCCTTGCCTTCAGGCCGATCGAGGCGGGGGAGCGCAGCGACAATGAACAAGCGTTGTCGATCTTGCTTGAGGGTAGCGATTATCCCGAGATGAAAGAGGCCTATGAATTGACCCTGCGCCAACGTGACATCGCCGCGCGCAACCCGCTGTTGCGCCTAGTACAAGGTGTCCGGTGGGCCCGGGACCTGCCACTGAATTCGGTCAACTTTGCTAAGAACTGGCTCATGCAGAAGCTGGCGACATGGGCAGGCGACAGCATCGGCCCCCTGCAGACCGCCTTCAACAGCGACCCGAATACCGACAGTGAGGCCATCGTTTCGCACTCGCAGCTGGCCAAGGACCACGCTACCCACCCCCTTCACGAGCTGGCAGCGTTGCTGGCGCAAGATGCCGTCGAGCGGGTAGCAAGAGCGATGAAAGAGGCATGGGAGGGTAATGCCCAGCGCCAACCCGCCTATCTGGCCAGCAGCTACTTCAGCCACCCGGGTGACAATACCTGGTACGAGACAATGGCCAGAAACTGGGCCGCCGCCAACCCCGAAAAAATCGAAGAAGCCTGTAACCCTACCCGCCTGATACAGCGTCGCCAGCAAGAAATGCAAGCGTCACTCGATCGCTTGAAAAAGCTCGGTAACAACGACAACTATGCCCTGCAGCATTACTACGAAACGCTCAGGATTGCGTTCCCCATCTAACGCAATCCCAATGAAAAGGCCCGGCAGTTGCCTGCCGGGCCTTTTCATTGCAGCACATCCTGCCACGTGACTGCTCAGAAGGCAGCCAATGGCCAGACTTCGTAGGCAGGCGTCTGATAAGGGTGACTTTGCTTGAGCGCGGCGACGACCTGGGTAATCAGGTCGTCGGCCACCACCAGCTCCACCTTCCACTCCTCCACCACCTCGACCTGCCCGGCTTGCCCGAGAAATGGCTGGCTGCCATCCAACGGGCGAAACTGGCCTTGGCCCAGGGTTTGCCAGGCGCAGTGGTCATAGTCACCGATGCGTCCGCCGCCAGCGGCAAACACAGCGGCCTTGACCACCTCGACATGGCTGGCCGGGACGAAGAAGGCGAGCTTGTACACGCCTTAGTTCACCCACACCCGCGCGTTGCGGAACATACGCATCAGCGCGGCATCTTCCTGCCACTCATCCGGGCGCCAGGAGTTCTGCACGGCGCGGAACATACGCTCCGGGTGCGGCATCATGATGGTCACGCGGCCGTCGCGGCTGGTCAGGCCGGTGATGCCACGCGGCGAACCGTTCGGGTTAGCCGGGTAGGTTTCGGTGACCTTGCCGTGGTTGTCGACGTAGCGCAGGGCCACGCAACCGGACACGTCGGCTTCCAGCAGCGCCGCTTCGTTGGCGAACTCGGCATGGCCTTCGCCGTGGGCGATGGCGATCGGCATGCGCGAACCGGCCATGCCCTGCAAGAAGATCGAGTTGGACTTCTGCACCTCGACCATGGCCACACGGGCTTCGAACTGCTCCGAGCGGTTACGCACGAAGTGCGGCCAGAACTCGGTGCCAGGGATCAGCTCGTGCAGGTTGGACATCATCTGGCAACCGTTGCACACGCCCAGGGCGAAGCTGTCGGTACGCTCGAAGAAGGCCTGGAAGGCATCGCGGGCACGGGCGTTGAACAGCGCCGACTTGGCCCAGCCTTCACCGGCACCCAGCACGTCGCCGTACGAGAAACCACCGCAGGCAACCAAGCCCTTGAAGGCTTCGAAGTCGACACGGCCAGCCAGGATGTCGCTCATGTGCACGTCGATGGCGGCGAAGCCGGCGCGGTCGAAAGCGGCAGCCATCTCGACCTGGCCGTTGACGCCCTGCTCACGCAGGATCGCCACTTGCGGGCGCACGCCCTTCTTGATGTACGGCGCAGCGATGTCATCGTTGACGTCAAAGCCCAGCTTGACCGACAGGCCCGGGTTGTCTTCTTCGAGCAGCGCGTCGAATTCCTGGTCGGCGCATTCGGCGTTGTCACGCAGGCGCTGAACCTGGTAGCTGGTCTCGGCCCACTGGCGTTGCAGCAGGCGACGGTCACCCTTGAACAGCGCCTCGCCGTTCAGACGCACGACGACTTCGCTGTTGTTGATCGGCTGGCCGATCACCGCAACGCAGTCTTCACCCAGGCCAGCGGCGCTGAACTGAGCCAGTACGTCTGGCGTGGCATCCTGGCGAACCTGGATTACCGCACCCAGCTCTTCGTTGAAGAGGATGGCGGCGGCTTTTTCCGGCTTGCTGGTCAGCGTGTCCAGCTCCAGGTCGAGGCCGCAATGGCCGGCGAAGGCCATTTCCAGCACGGTGGTCATCAGGCCACCGTCGGAACGGTCGTGGTAGGCCAACAGGTGGCCATCGGCGTTGAGGCCCTGGATCACGGCGAAGAAGGCCTTGAGGTCTTCGGCATCGTCGACGTCCGGTGCGGCACTGGCCAACTTGCCGTGGGTCTGCGCCAGGATCGAGGCGCCCATGCGGTTCTGGCCGCGGCCCAGGTCGATCAGGACCAGGTCGGTTTCGCCCTTGTCCATGCGCAGTTGCGGGGTCAGGGTTTTACGGATGTCGGTGACCGGGGCGAAGCCAGTGATGATCAGCGACATCGGCGAGGTCACGCTCTTCTCGACACCGTCTTCGCTCCACTTGGTCTTCATCGACATCGAGTCTTTACCGACCGGGATGGTGATACCCAGCTCAGGGCACAGCTCCATGCCCACGGCCTTGACCGTGTCGTACAGACGGGCATCTTCACCGGGGTGGCCGGCGGCGGACATCCAGTTGGCCGACAGTTTGATGTCGGACAGTTTTTCGATCTGCGAGGCCGCCAGGTTGGTCAGGGTTTCGCCGATGGCCATGCGGCCGGACGCCGGGGCGTCAAGCAGGGCAAGCGGGGTGCGCTCACCCATGGCCATGGCTTCACCGGTGTAGACGTCGAAGCTGGTCGCGGTAACGGCGCAGTCGGCCACCGGCACCTGCCATGGGCCAACCATCTGGTCACGGGCTACCAGGCCAGTGATGGTGCGGTCGCCGATGGTGATCAGGAAGCTCTTGCTGGCCACCGCTGGGTGGTGCAGCACGCGCTCGACGGAATCGGCCAGCGACAGGGTGCTTGGGTCGAACTCATCGCCAAGCTCGGCTTCGCGGGTGACCGAGCGGTGCATGCGCGGCGGCTTGCCCAGCAACACGTCCAGCGGCATGTCTACCGGGGTGTTGGCGAAGTGGCTGTCGGTCACGGTCAGGTGCGGCTCTTCAGTCGCCTCGCCGACCACGGCGAACGGGCAACGCTCGCGCTCACAGATGGCCTGGAAGCGGTCGAAGTCGACGGCGCTGACGGCCAGCACGTAACGCTCCTGCGATTCGTTGCTCCAGATTTCGTGCGGGGCCATGCCCGGCTCGTCGTTGGGCACGTTGCGCAGTTCGAAGCGGCCACCACGGCCACCGTCGTTGACCAGCTCAGGGAAGGCGTTGGAAATACCCCCCGCGCCGACGTCGTGGATGAAGGCGATCGGGTTCTTGTCACCCAGCTGCCAGCAGCGGTCGATGACCTCTTGGCAACGGCGCTCCATTTCCGGGTTTTCGCGCTGTACCGAGGCGAAGTCCAGGTCGGCGGAGCTGGCGCCGGTGGCGACCGACGAAGCTGCACCGCCACCCAGACCGATCAGCATGGCCGGGCCGCCGAGCACGATCAGCTTGGCGCCGACGGTGATCTCGGCCTTCTGCACGTGCTCTTCACGGATGTTGCCCATGCCGCCGGCGAGCATGATCGGCTTGTGGTAGCCGCGCACTTCTTCGCCGTGGGGGGTGTTGATCGCCTGCTCGAAGGTACGGAAGTAACCGGTCAGGGCCGGGCGACCGAATTCGTTGTTGAACGCAGCGCCACCCAGTGGGCCTTCGACCATGATGTCGAGGGCGTCGACGATGCGCTCAGGCTTGCCGTATGCCTGCTCCCATGGCTGCTCGAAGCCCGGGATGCGCAGGTTGGACACGGTGAAGCCGGTCAGGCCAGCCTTGGGCTTGGCGCCACGGCCGGTGGCGCCTTCGTCGCGGATTTCGCCGCCGGAGCCGGTGGAGGCACCGGAGAACGGCGCGATGGCGGTCGGGTGGTTGTGCGTCTCGACCTTCATCAGGATGTGCACCGGCTCCTGCACCGCGCCGTACTGGCGGGTTTCAGGGTTCGGGAAGAAACGGCCGGCAACGTTGCCGACGATCACCGAGGCGTTGTCCTTGTACGCAGACAGCACGCCTTCGCTGTGCATCTGGTAGGTGTTCTTGATCATGCCAAACAGGCTTTTTTCCTGCGCCTGGCCGTCGATGTCCCAACTGGCGTTGAAGATCTTGTGGCGGCAGTGCTCGGAGTTGGCCTGGGCGAACATCATCAGTTCGATGTCGTTCGGGTTGCGCTTGAGCCCCTGGAAGGCGTTGACCAGGTAGTCGATCTCGTCTTCGGCCAGGGCCAGGCCCAAGTCGACGTTGGCCTTGGCCAGCGCATCGCGGCCACCGGCGAGGATATCGACCGAGGTCATCGGCTTGGGCTGGGCGTGGCTGAACAGGTCGGAAGCCTGCTCCAGCTGGGCCAGCACGCGCTGGGTCATGCGGTCGTGCAGCTCGGCGGCGACGGCCTGTGCGTCGGCCTCGCTCAGGTTGCCGGCTACGTAGTAGGCGATGCCGCGCTCGAGGCGCTGGATCGACTGCAGGCCGCAGTTGTGGGCGATGTCGCTGGCCTTGCTGGCCCAGGGCGAAATGGTGCCCAGGCGCGGCACGACCAGGAACAGGCGGCCGGTCGGCTCCTGTACCGGCACGCTCGGGCCGTACTTGAGCAGACGGCCCAGCACCTGCTGCTGGTCGGCGGTCAGCTCGCCAT
>Ga0213828_1000493_pt1 | contig 37736 bp, 59 predicted proteins | sample MC6MC0897MG_FD_180664 | JGI IMG/M metagenome (GOLD analysis project Ga0213828, IMG submission 180664) | Enriched soil aggregate microbial communities from Iowa State University, Ames, United States - MC6-MC0897-MG | ecosystem: Environmental > Terrestrial > Soil > Unclassified | place: USA: Iowa...
GATAGGCGTTCAGATACTCCAAAGCGTAAACGTCCAGGGTGACGGTCAGCGGCTCGGTCAGCAGCGCCGGCGGCTCGGTGCGGATGTACTTATGGCGGGTAGCGGTCATGGGCGGGGCTCCTTTGCAATTAAAAGGGGTGGGTTTGGTCAGGCGTCGGCGGCATCGGGCGCAATCCGCGCCTTCTCCAGCTCCATGTCCAGGGCGGCCTGCAGGTAATTGCGGATCGTGCCGCTGATCAGGTTGCGCTGCTCCAGATCGGCCACGTAGGTGGCCAGGTCCTCGCGCGCGGCCTGCAGGTGTGCGGCCAGGGTGTGGCCAGGCTCGCGCGCCGCGACACGCCGGCGAATCTCGGCGCGGGCCTGCTCGATCACCTCGGCGCTGTCGTAGGTGGCGGGCTTGTTCAGGTAGTCGCTCATAGGGTGGGGTCCTTTCCATCGGCGTCATCAAGGTTCATCAGCTCGGTCTGCAGATCGCTCATGCAGTTGGTACAGATGCCACAACCAGAATCAGGGTTGAGCGCACCGAACAACGTAAAGCACTCGCGGCATTCCGTAGTCGGTGTCAGCTTCACCGGCGCAGGGTCTTTGGCCGGCTCGAAGTCCCAGCGCTCACCACAGGCCTGGCAGGCCGCCCGCAGAGAACCGGAGCGCGCCTGTTTCAGTACGCCGCCGCAGGCCTCACAGGCACAGCTAGCCAGCTGCTCAGCCATAGCTTGGTCGACCGCCGAGTGATCTTTCTTGGGCTTGCGTAGCCCCTTACCCAGCGCTGCCTTAACCTTGCGATATTCGCGCACCATGTTCTGGCCGCCTTCCTGCAGGTGCTCGCCGCGCTGCATGCGGCACTCCAGGCCGTGCAACTGCAGCGCCAAGTAGTCGTCTTGATCACTCATCCCGATACCCTGTCAATCGGCCACGTCGGCCGAAGGCTGACCCAGTATGCCAACCAGGTCAGCGGTGATGCTGGCCAGCTGGGTCTGAAGGCGCCCGTTCTCGGCAGTAAGGCGCTTACTCTCAGCACGCAGGCGCTCGTTATCGTCCCATGCCGTGCCGCGCTCTCGAAGCGTCAAAGCATACTCCTGCTCATCCCGACTCTGCTTGGCGCGCAGGGCCGCCAACTCACGCTCGGCCACCTCTAATGCACTCTGCGACTTGCTCAGCGCCGAGCGGACCGACAGCAGGTCAGCGACTTCGGCCTGCAGCTCATCCGCCACGCCGCCAGGCGAGAGCTTGGCCAGCAAGGCGGAAACATCGGACTGGGGTCGTAGTTGCGCCAGAAGGTGCAGCGCCGCTGCCAGCTGGCAGCGCTCATCCGGCGTTACGTGTAACGGCTTAACGCCGGTGGCCTTGCGCAGCTCGCGTAACTTCTTCTGCCGTTCGGCCGGCGTCATCGCCCGAGGCGACAAGGCCAGTGCAAAGGTTTCATGGTCGAAGGGGTCAAGCACGTCAATTCTCCCAAGGGCGTCATGCCATGGTCGAATTATATGTTGATTTGTAGATATCTACAATTGTTGTTATCTACATTTGTTGCGCATCACGTCGGCCGGCGACAGCCCGGAGTAGATGGACAGTAGGCGCCACACGGCATACGGCACTTCGCTGGCACCGCCCGCCCACTTGCCGATCTTGCCCGGCGACACGCCAACCAGGCGGCCCGCCTCGCTGCGGCTCAGCTGCGCAATCCGCATCAGCTCGCGAAACTCGGCGGCACTGGGTGGCTGCCAGTCTTCGGTATACCCCTCAAACAGACCGGGGCGACCCAGGTTCAATTCATCCAGGGCCAGTGCATACGCCATTTTGCGCGGTGGGTCGCCGGCAATCTCCAGGTGATCGGCCCGGGTGCGCACCAGGGTTCGCATGGCTTCGTCCAGGTCCTTGTCTTCAAGCGGTACCCGGGTTCCGTCGTGCAACACCAATGCAAACATTCACAGCCTCCAATGCTCTACGGCGGGGTTTCCCGGCCTGAAAAGGCAAAGCGCGCCGAAGCGCGCTAAGCCGTACTGGGGCTGATCGCCCGCAAGGGCGTGACATTAAAACGCCGTCACCCCCTCGTCAATTTGGCGCCGCTTGGACTCGGTTCGGGTGGTACTGGATCAACACGGTGTGACCGTCTTTCCAGCACGTCCAGCCCGAGGGCGACGACAGCAGCCCCACACATGCATAGTCGTGACACTGGTAGAAGCCATGAGTTTCGAGAAAGGCGCCGGCCTTCACCAGAAACACACGATCAGGGTGCATAAGGTTCGCCAGGGACGGTATGGAAAGGTACAGGCAGGGCCGCAACGGCCCGGCGGCTTCGCGGACATTGGCGCGTAGGTTGAAGTGCGCGTGAAACGCCCGCTTTAACGCGGCCACATGAGGGGCTTGCTTGGTCATCGGTAGAAACTCCGGTGTAAGCGGTCTTGGCGAATGCCCGACCTTGCCGCCGACTCTAACGGCGACCGCTCCACGCGTCAACATTTCTACAAATCAACAATTCAACAAAGCCGCAACCGACTTCGGAAGCCCCCACACCGCCGCAGAAGCGCCCACCGCGTCCGGTTTCGCGCGCACGGCAACCCGCCGCCTTGCCCTGGGCTGCTCGGGAACTCGCTCAGGAAGGCGCCGCAGCGCGTGCAGGACGGCAAAGAACGCGAGGCGCACCCCCTGACCTGTCCACTGGACGCGTAGCGTCCCTACCAGGCCAGCGGCCGGCGCGTGAAGAAGCGAAGGGCCGTGCGCTGCGCTTGTGTCGGGATTGGCCTTAAACGGCCCACAGCGACTGGAAGGCGCCTCACTGGAGGAACGGCGGCGGCACCGGCGGCGACCTCTGAGCCCGCGCCTACAGGCGCGAAGTGGCTCAGGCATCATTGGCATAGGAGGGGTAGTTATACACATGGCATGGTCTATGCGCTTTAAAGACCCTTTCTTAGCTCCTTCGGTACCACTCCACAGCATGTTTTGCATATGTTTAAAACCCGATCAGCTCGGGTTGGGCTCGCGCGCGCGATCGGGGATGCCCCCGCCGCCGGCAGGGGGTAAGCGAGGGTGAAAATGAGGGGTGTGCAGGTGGTGCGAGGGGGAATATGGCGGTAAATCGGGGGGAGGTTTGCAGCAGACGTGCGAAAGCACCGCCGGTGGCGGTGCAGCTCGACGCGGGCGTCAGGTCTGGATAGGGTGTCGGGCGAAGTGCGGATACTTCTTGACGAACTCGCGGCTTAGCTGCGGCTCACGCAAGCCAGTGTCGACGATGAACGCGGCAAACGTGCGCTGCCACTGCTCGTTGTAGTCCGCCTGGATGCCTTGCTGCTCACGGCGATCACGCTCTTGCCGGGCGCGCTTGGCACCTTCATGGGATTGTTTGCGCTCACGGGCGCCGGCCAGGTCGGCCAGGGCTTCGGCCTTGGCCACGGCGCTGTGCTTGTCCACGGCTTTCTTGAGCTTGGCCTTCATGGCGGTGCGCGCCTGGGCCAGCAGGTGCCCCAGGCCAAGGTCGATGAAGAACTGCGCACGCACGTTAATAGTGGTGCGGGTGATCCATTGCTTGCCGTTGTGGAAGATGCGGCGCTGCTTGCGGCGGATGTACTTCGCCGCCTCCAGGTCGCCCAGCAGGCGCGAGACGGTCCACTCGTTAACCCCGGAGTCCTCCGACAGGCCGCGCTGGCGATTCAGCCGGTACTCACCGTTCTGGTAGTAGCCCAGGATCATGGTCGACAGGTCCAGGCGAGCCAGCAGCGGCCCGGCGATGCGCGCCAAGGTGTCCCACTTTTGCTGATAGGTGCGGTAGCCTGCCGGGCTTAGGCAGTCCATCCGGCGCAGCCAGCGGGTCTGACGGTTCTTGGCTTCTTCTTGGATGCGCTCTTCGGCCTTGCCCAGCAAGCCGTCAAAAACGAATTTCTGCTTGTCCGAGAGGCCACGCAGGCGCCGTGGCTGCTGCGCACGGTCGACGGTGCCCACCGGCTTGCGGCGCTTGACGGAACGCGGGGGGATGTTGGCCAGGCCATTGAACTGGGCGCCCCGCACCGAGTTGGCGAGGACGGTACGCACGGGCGCGAGCTTCATTCGCTCACCCCATGCAGCAGACGCGCGTTACGCGTCACGGTATCCGGGCGGTTCCCGGGCCGGTTACAGGTGCACGGAATGGCCGCGCAGCCTGCGAGAGAGGCCTTGCCAAACATCATGTTTCCCCATATCTGGGGCTTGCCTAAAACATGATCGACGCTTAGACTCTCACCTTGTCGCGGTCGAGAACCTATATGGTTGCTCCGATCTCAAAACCCCGAGGATGCCAGTCCTGCGGGGTTTTTCTTTTTAAGCCTGCCTTGAATTCCATTCTTTTTGCGTTATCTGGTGCTGTCCAGCCCTCTAGCGGGGCGGTCAACGGCGCTCAGGATAACGCGGTCTAACGTGTCAGTCCACTAATTGTGTAAATTACCACAGCGCACAAAACGCGTGGCGCCCAGCGCCATTTGCAGCTGGTAAACCTCACCTGGGTGCGCCTGGGGGTCCAGGTTCTTTTGAATTACCATCCACTCCAGGTGCTTACACAATGCATCGATAGTAGACGCTTGGTCTGGATGGATCAAAGGGTTTGCGTTCTCCGCGTGCGACATGGGGGTGTCCCTCCTACTGATGCCGGCTTTTTCGCATTCTAGCCGGAAGCCATTTAACTGGATACACATACAGTGTTCCAATGTAAGCGATTGAATCTGTTAAGTGCGGAACCAGCCTAGCGCGGCACCTGCAGGCGCCGCACCTCAACCCCGTGCAGTTACTGGCAGGCCTCCACTGCGGCGGCCAACTGGCCGACGTAGCCTTGGCGCTGCAGGCGCTCGGCCAGCAAAGCGCGCACCTTCACCTCCAGGCTGTCCGACCGCCTCAAGCGATCAGCTGCCCAGGCCGGCGGGGCGATCTTCTTCACCCTGCAGGGCACCTGCACTGGCACCTCGACGCGCACGGTGCGCACCTCCGCCGGCGGGGCCTGCCCGGCGCAGCCGGCCAACAGCGCCACGGCCATGATTAACCCGAACCTCATAACTGCAACTCCTGATCTATGACGGCCTCGGCCGCAGCGCAGGCATCACCCGTGCCGCGTTCCTGCTGCACCCGGTTGGCGGCGGCGTACTTGTCCTGGGCGCGCTCGGCGGCGAGCGACTGCGCCAACTCGGCCTTGGCTTGGCGCTGCTGCTCGGCGTGCTTGAGCGCGCGCATCTGGTCGTTCTGCTCGACCACTTGCGCCTCCAGCCCGCCACGGCTCGCCGTGCAGCTGGACAACTGCCGGCCCGACTCAATGAGCTGCGGCCCATAGTGCAATGTCGCCCGCCACCAGCCGACCGTCATGCCCAGCAGCACCACCAGGACGGCGACCACGAAGGCCGCCACTCCCCGCTCCAAGGTCGTCATGCCAAGGCCCGCCGAATGCCCTCATTGAACACCGCGTCGGGGTAGCGGTAATTCGCGCACTCATGGGCGATGATCGCGCCGACGAACACGCGCAGGGTCTTGGCGTCCTTGATGTTGATCACATCGTTGGCCTTGACGCCCAGCTTGCTGGTCACTGCCGCGATGTAGGCTTCGGTGTTGTTCTCGTTACCCGGTGCCCAACGGCTGACGGTTTCGCGCACGGTGTCGATGCCGGGACCGCCCACGCCGGGCATGCCGTCCTTGCCCCGGTAGTTGATCAGCAGTTTGCCCAAGGCACGAATGCCGTTTTCCGGCGAGTCGAAGCGGGCAAAGCGCGGCTTATCCACGCCAAGCTCCAGCCCAAGCTGGCCATTCCAAGCATTGCGTGGGTTGTAGTCGATATTGCCGGGGTTAAAGTTGCGCACGCCGCGCGGTAGTACTGCCGCCATGATTTCCTCCAAACAAAAAACCCGCCTCTAGGGGCGGGTCGGGTCGTGATGGATAAAAGGAGTGGAACTTGTATGCTGTTGCGCAACAGGCCGGCGCCTGCAGGCAGACGCCGGCCGCCCATGAAGACGAGAGAGTGAAACGATGCGCACAGAAGAGACACAACGCGATGACACTATTCCCGAGGTTTTCACACCTGCGCAGGAAAAGCGGCTACGCCAGATTATTCAGGAAGAGATTCACAACGCCAAAGTGGCCGACGCCGAGGCCGGTTTTGAAGATGACTGCTGCTCGTCGTAACCCCGCCTCAGCCTAGCGGCCTGTTACAACGGGCCGACCACAACACCGTGGGTGGCCAGATAAGGCTTCACGCACTGATAGATCAGTTGCAGCTCTTCCGGGCTCAACCGGCGGTTGTACATCGCCGCGAAGTAAATGCGCCTAGGGTTGTTCACCCAAGTGGTGTTGGGCGTTGCCCCGATGTAGATCGGGGTTACCGCCCGGTCTACCTGATCAGCGATAGGCGGCCGCTCACCGGATGCACCCGTGGCCAAGTTATAGGCTTTGACGATCTTGTCGCTCTCGTCAAATGTCATCGCCAGGAAGGCTGGCTTGGTTATGTCCAGACTGGGCAGCGATACATAGTTCAAGCCAGATCCCGAACCACTGACGCCCGTGAATCGGGCCACGCTTGCGCGCACCTCGAATACGCCAGGGTTCTCGTCATTGAACCCGCAGTACAGCGAAGCACCAAAGGAAACACCACCCAACCCATTCGGGCGGCCGCCGGAATAGTTGGACATGAACATGCCGACTTCGGCGCCGTCAGTCACTGGATGGCCAACCACAATCCAGGTGAACGCCCTGCCCTGCGTCAGCCCGGTGTTGATGTAGTTAGAGCCATCGACAATGGCGCCCTTGTTGTCCACCACCGGCGAGCCGACAACCGCCACTTGCGCGCCGTCCGGCGCGAAATTCTTGCTGAAGTTAGCAAGCGAACCATTGGGGAAACCCCAGTACAGCAATCCATCCTCAACCGGCGGGATGTATTCAACAGCTTCACTTTCAAAATCGTCGTCAAGAGAAATCGAGACAATACCCATGGATTAAACCCCTACAGTTGGAATGTGGAACGCAATGCACCAGTTGTGCAGCGGATACGGCTTGCCAACGAGGCTTGGAATGTTCTCGTCAGCGTATTGGCCGGTGCCGGCGGTGTACTCGTACACGTCGTCACTCATGGTTGGGTCGCTGTCGCGCAGGCAGCCATTGCCTTGGTGGTGCGCGCTGTCGGCATAACGGATAAAGACCGGCCCCACCGGGTCGCGGGCCAGTCGCAAACGCACAACACAGTCAGCGACGATGCTTGCACTCAGCACGCCGATATCCCCGCTGTCGTCCAGGGCGCTGAAACCCTTGCTCGGGTAGTCCGTTGGAGTTCGGCCGACAATCGGCTTGTCGAACACCAGCGGCGGATGGGGGACATGTAAGGACAACAGCACTTCGCGGCCCTTGATCTGCGCTTGCAGCGGCGAAAGCGGCTTCCAGTTCTGCCCCTGCTCAACAACCCGGTGCCACACCTTCGCGAACTGCTTGCCCACCCAGCGATAGCCGTTGGCGGTCAAGTGGCCACCCTTATCGGGATAGGGGTAAACCGGCGTTGCCATCACCCAGTTTTCGCGCTCTTCGGCCAGCTCCCACTGCGCCATGCCGATGGCTAGATCATTGGTGTCGCGGGTGTACGAGGCGCCGGTCTGGTAGGTGAGGAACAGCGGGGGCTGTTGCTGTCCGGCAATGGCCGAGACCACTTCGCTTTCCACATCCGAATACAGTGTGGCGAGCTTCGCCTTGTATTCGTCCTTGGTCGCGACACCGCCCCAGTTGGTGCTGTAGTTGAACTCACCCTGCAGGAAGGTAACGGCCACGATGCCGTAGCTTTTGCTTTCAGCCTGCGCGGCCGCCTTCACCTTGGCTGCAATCTGAGTCAGGCGAAGCCAACGATTGGTCGAGTCGCCTTTCATAAGCCGCTCAATCGGCTGTCCGGCTACACCGCTGCAGCTGGCGACGAAGGTTCGCGACGTGTCGTTCTCCTGCTGCGCACGCTGGTTATGCAGTTTCTTCGACATGTTGGTCATGCCGACGACGGTGCACTCACCTTCATTCCCTGCGCCTGGGGCCAGCCCTGCGACCTCGGCATCGGTCAGAACAGTGGCGCCGGTAGCAAGGTCTTGGACCACGGCTTTCAACGGGGTCAGGATGGGGCCGCCGATGGGGGTAAACGCCCCGGCCGTTTTCGAGGCCGGCCGCACCGATTCGCCCAGCATCACGTTGCCATACTTCGGCGTTCTCGACAGCGCCGGCCAGCCCTCAAAGCCCGTCGACAGCGATTGGCCGTATTCCATGAAGTGGTTGTAGTCCCAGATCGGCCGGGCCACTTCGGTGTTGTATTCGCGCACCACATTGGCCGACGACAGCAAGCCTTGCTGGTTCGCCTTTAGAATGTCATCTGCATTGAAATCGGCAGAAGACCCACCGCCAGAGTTACCACCTCTGCCAATGTAACTTCTCACAAACCCGAACCTGTCTGCCTCAGCGAAAGCGAATCGGTCCGTTCGTTTGATAACGTTGTTGCCAAACCTTACGCGATCAGTAGAAACCTCAACGCCCGGTGCCTTGATCAGACCGTTTCGAACTAAGAAAGCGATATGTCCCACTCTATCGCCGGCCGCGAAGATAGGTCTTTTGCTCTCGCGAAAGCGCCGCGTAACTTGCTGAATTTCTTCTGCACTAGAATCCTCGGACTGTAGAACCGAAGTATCCGCATTTATACGCTTGTAGAGCTGACGGCTGATCTTCGAGTTAGGGCCCTTAACGTAGAAAAGCTTCCCGTCAGCAACCGCTAGCCTGCCTTCCGCCTCGGTGTCATGAATGCGCCCGTCTGCCATCTGCGCGCTTAGTTCGTTCGCGGCATCTGGAACAGCCTCGCTGTACAGCCGCGCCTGCTTGGCAAAGCTGGGGACCAGGCCATTATCCGTGACAACATCGGTATGCGCGTCACCGTGCACAATCTCGTGCTGAACCCCGGATGCCGCCTTCGACTTCGCCGCCGCTTCGGCCAGCTGCCCGGCGTAAGCCTGCAGCGATTCAACTTCTGCCATTGATATCTCCTGGCATAAAAAAACCCGCCGGGGCGGGTGTGGTGGTAGTTATAGTTTGACGTTAGTAGCCAGGGGCTTTTCCAATCGCGCGCCAATGGATGGTCGCGGGGAAGTTAGCAGTGTCATTGAACAGCTTGTATTGCGTGGCACTGATGAAAAAGGCGCCTGCAGCGTTGCCATCACCGTCCTCGGCGTTAGGCGAAACTTTGTTTCCGAAACAGTTGTAGACCTCGGCAAACGGCCTCGGGAAATCAATGGCCGCGCTGGTAGCGTCTGCTGCCACTACCCCGCTCCCCCATTGCTCGAGGAACCCCGTGGCCTTGTCCAGCCGCCAACCGGGCGCGGCCATCAATGCTGTGTTTTTGTCCTGTTTGGTCGCGGCAAGGTTATCGACAGCGGTCTGCAGAGCACTGACCAGACTGTCTACCGCCACCTTGGTATAAGCATCACCAATGCCGTAGCCACCGAGGGTGATGGCATTGTTCGCCTTTTGAGCCAACATCCCATCGGTCTGAGGCTTAGTGTAGGCATCCACAATGCCATAGCCGGCCAAGGTCGTAGCTTTCACCGCGTAGGCCGCACCGAAGGCACGGATGGCCTGCAGTAACTGGGTATCGTCGGCTTTGTCCAGAGCCGGCAAGTAGGCCAAGATGAAGTTAGCCAGCTCTTCCTGAACCATGTTCAACCACTCAGCCTTGAGCGGGGTAGGTGCCACACCGCCGACAACGGTGCCATAGCGAAAGCGACCCAGGACGCCAACTAGGTCAGTCCAACTTGAAATGCGCTGCATAACTAATCCTCGTAGCCAGCCACCGAGGCCGGCAACACGTAATGAACGGCGTGAAACAACTCATCAACACAGGCCGCAATGCCTTCAACCTCGGCACGGCCATAGCCGATTTCAACGTCGGTATATTCGGGCGCCTCAAGGCGCAGCCTGCATTCCATGGCAGCGGCTTCGGCGGTGCCATATGCCGCCAGCGGTGCCGAGGCGACCCATGCCCACGGCCAGCCATCGCCATACAGAAAATCGCCGGTGACAGTCGGGCCGACCCGGGCCGGGCGGAATTCTTCAATCGTTACCGTAACGCCGGCCTGCTTGGCCAAGCGGCGGTAGTACGCCACTTGAGGCGCGCCAGAGGCAGTCAGTTTGTCCAGCACGGCCTGCCGGCGCTGCTCAAGCGTCTGCGATCCCGGAACGGTGCAGGCGTCCGGCAACTCCAGATAGTCCTCCCAGTCAGTCAGCAGCGCGCTGACCGTGGCGGGGTTCATCTCCAGTTGCAGCTCATCCAGCGCCACGTCAACCCGTGCCAGCTCAGGCGCCAGGCTGTCCAGCAACTGCGCCACATCAGGCTGCAATTCCGGGTCAAAGGCTGGCCCAGGTGGCAGCAGTCCGCGCAGCCCCTCGCGGTAGTCATCCTCGGTCATAGCCATGTAATCACCCCCAGTACCGCCACCTGGTTGTTCGCCACCGGTACATCCTCGGTCGGCACGGCCAGCTTGTGATCCGTCTCACCCGGGGCATTACTGATGGCAGCGCGGATATGGCTCACCGGAATCAGCGAGCCCGCGCCCCCTTCATCGCCAATCAAGTCGGCCAGAGCCTTGGCAACGGCCTGCCGCACTGCCGTAGTGTCCGGGGTCAGCATGATGTTCAGGTCAATGGCACGGCGCTGGGCGGCGAATACATAAACTTCACTGGTGACCGGCCGCTTGCGCTCCAGATAGGCCTGCACTTCGGCCACCTTCGCCTCATTGGGGAAGATATCGGCGTCACCGTCGCAGACGAAGGTCAGCCCGAACGTGCCCGGCCCCATCCAGCGCGGCAGCGCCCAAGCCCGCGTCACCCCAGGCACTTCCAGCGCCCATTCCACAAAGTCTTCGGCGTTGCCGACCTTGCTCGGGTTCTTGAAGGCGGCACGAACCCGGCCGCGTAGCGCTTCGATTTCCTCCTGTTCAGTGCCGCCGACGATACCGCCGGGGCCAATGACCGCCGTCGAATTCACGCCGAGCACCGGGGCCACAGCGGTCAGTTCGCCGGCCTCGATGTTGCCGCTTGGCCCTAATTCCTCTGCGGCCAGCTGCAACTGGGCAGCACCGTCAACCAAGGTAGCGGCCACCTTGACCACATAGCGGCGGCCATCTTTGGCCTGATACACCGTCCCGGCATCTACCGGGAACCCCGTAGATCCGGTGACCGTGGCCAGTCCGGTCGCCGCCACGGCAGGTTTGCGCCCATCCTCCAGGCGCCAATCCGCCCAGCGCAGCACCTGCTCTTCATCGCAGGTCGCCGGGTGCGCCTGCCTGGCCACCCAACTCTGGTAGCCAAACAGCTGATAGGCCGCACCACTGAGCGCGCGAGCCCCCACCTTGGCATCCGAACGGCGCAAGGCGTCCGGGGCGTTGCGCTCAAAATCGGCCTCGGTGCGAGTGATCAGCGCCTGCAACGTCGGAATTTCATACGGCATTGATCAAGCTCCATGTGTCTTCAAAGGCCAGCTGCAGGGTTTCGCCGTTCGACTCGGTAAGCCGCACCTGCAGGTTGACCCGGTTAATGTCTTGCCGCTCGACCGTGACCGTAACGGCGGTGACAATCTCGTCCTCGGTCATCCAGCGCAGCGCCTCTTCGGCGTATTCCTGCGCATCGCGCAGGGTGTCCGGGGTGATGGCCCGGCGCTGCAGTAGCCACAGTCGCGAGCCGATCTGATCGCCAGGCGCTGTGGGCACGCTGTCTCCCCACCAGCCCTTGCGGTCGGCATCGTCCAGCTGGTCGTCAGCACCGGCGCGGCGCCAGGTGAAAAGACTGATGGTCACCGCCCTGCGCAACAGCGCTTCGCGGCTCATGCCCCACCCCCTACAGGCTTGTTGGTGCTGCCCTCACCGTTCAGCACGCCATCGTGCACATGCTCGATCTGGCTGATGCCGGCGGCTACCTGATCGCCGTCCGACTCGATGCGGCCGGTGGTGCGGATCACGGGCGTGTTGAACTCCACCGCCGCGTCGGCCTTCACCTTGAGCGTGACCGTCTCCAGCTCGATAACCCGGCCACGCTTGAACTGCAGGTAGTCGCCTTCGTCGGTGTACAAGGCCACTTCGCCGGGCTTGAGGCCCTTAAGGCGGAAACGCCGGTCTGCCACCATGATTACCACCCCGTGGCTACGGTCACCGAAAAATCCCACCAGGGCTTCGGCACCAGACAACGGGCAGGATGTGAGACCGTAGGGCTCCAGGTGCTCGATGTCGTCTTTGACTTCCCCGGCGGTGATGCGCAGCTGCAGGCTCTGCAGCTTGCGCGCCGAGTTGGCCAGCACGACCACGCCGCGTGCCAGCACGCTCGCTAGGGGGTTTCTCATGGCTTGTAGTCCGCTGGAATGAGGTATTCAAAGTTGTCGGTCTTCTTGCCCTTCTTGAGCTTGCGGCTCTCGTAGGCGTCGTTCGGCTCGGGCAGGAAGCCATCCGGCGGGGCCACGGTCATACGGGTAAAGGTGCCCGTCTCGCCCAGCTCGTAGGTGATTTCACTGATCAGCATGTCGCGGTCCAGACCGATCAGCGGGTCAATCACCCGCACGATCATGTTGTGCCGCCACAGCTCGCCACTGCTCTGCCGCCAGCCCTGCACCGTGTAGTTGATTGCCATGGCCTTACTGAGGGCATTGGCGCGCTCCCACTGCACGCGGTCGCGCGCCATCTTTTCGGTCAGTTGCCCCGACTGGCTGATCACCTTCACCCGCCGGCGCGCCACCCGGTCATCACCTATGCGCGCCTCCACTTCGGACACGGCCGGTCCGAACGAAACGTCGGTGCCACTGCGCTGCCCTCGACTGATGTACTCGGAAAACACATTGGAGAAGTCCAGCGCGGTGTCACCGGCGAGAATGTTCTTGCCCAGTTCCAAAGCGTCGACCGCCCGCCCAGCCGTGCCCGGCGTGGCAATCACCAGGCGGCCACGCCCATCGTCGGTACTGAACAGCCGGGAAAGCGTCAGTAGGCGGTCGATACTCTCGAACGCGGTTTCGCCCGGCTCGATGGTGTGATCGTCCAGCCCGAGCGTGACAGAGGCCTCGTTGATTACCTTGATGCCGTATTCACCGGCCAAGGCCTCGACGATTTTCTGCACACTTTGGCCGCGCCACTGACCGGGCGAATTGATCGCCGCGCAGTCCACCAGGTCGGCGGTTTTCGAACGCCCGGCAATGCTCAGGGTGATGGACGTGCCGTCATAGTGAATCGGCGTACTGAACACATAACCGCTCAGCAACAGCTCTTCGCCAATGCGCACTTCAACTTCTTCACCCTGGCGAATCCGTACCGGCGCCTCACCGCCGCCGGGCCACTGCCAGGTGATTGACACCGTAAAATCGCGCGCTTGCCGCTCCAGGCCTGCACTGATGCTTACGTCTTTCCAACCGGCGTAGTCGTGCCCGCCAGCGCTCAGGGTGACGGTGTTATCTGGCTCCATGGCTTAACTCTTGGCAACTTGAAGTTCTACGGCAGGCACAAAGCCCGGGTGGCGAATCGCATTGCGCGAAACGATTTCAGCGCCGCGCAAGGCGTCGCCATACAGCTGATGGGCCAGCACCAATGACGACACCATGGCGCGCGGCTGATACGGCCGCAGCCAAACACCGCTACGCGCCACTTCCGTCAGATGCCGATCTAAGGCCAAACGCGCATCACTGAGCGCGCCGAAGTGCTCAGGCGTGCTTTCCCCGGCCACTACCCACATTGCCTCACTGATCGCATCCCTAGCGGCCAGAATGTCATCCGCGACCGGTACGCCGTTATCCATCACGCTACCGGGCTCGACCGTTGCGCCCTGCTGCTCAAGCTGGACGCTCAGAGCGGCCGGCTGATCGACGCTCTGCACGCTGGCCACCGGCACCTCCGCCATGTCCAGCAACAGGTCGACAATGGCGGCATCCTGCACCAGACCAATGACAGCCGCCTGGATCAAGGCAATGTCGGGATCGTCCGTGGCTGCGCGCTCAGTGGACAACGCCACGATGGCATCGGCCTTGCTCTTGGACGATTGCAGCGACCCTGTGGAGCCGTACCCACTAAACCAGCGCTCAACACTCGCCAGATCGCTCAACAGGCTGGCCGACAGAGCGTCGGGCGCATTAATCACCGACTGCACGAACGCGCCCAGGTCGGCTGCCAGCGAGGTCAGCGGCTTAAGGAAGTTGATGGCAAAGGCATACGCACTGGAAATAGCCCTGCGCACCTTGTTGACCTGCTGCCGTGCCCAGTCCACCTTCGCCATGACCGCATCAAACCGCGCCTTGATCCGCTCCAGCAGCGACGGCACATGGGCCGCCAGCTGGCGACGGGTGTTCACCCGCTGCACCGGGAAGGTCAACATGCCGTCGATAAACGCCAGATTGAACCGCACCATGCCCAGCTCGTCGCGGGAGTGCGATAGTTCGCACTTGCCGGCTGTGACGGTCAGTCGCCCGAACCACGGGTGCACCAGCTCCCCCGGCCCAGGCTTATCCAGCGCTTCCAGCAGGCGGTCACGCTGGTCGATAAAATCGCTACCGACCACAAAGCCTTCGAACTTGTACTCCCGGGTTTGCCGGCCCATGTCCTCGACCATGGGCTGATCGCGCTTAGGGTATTCGTGCAACTGGGTGCGCCGGCCGACCGGCACACTGTCGCTGTCCACCCAAAATGGCACGCCGCGAAACGATGCCTCGCGGCGCAGGTCACGCCACTCACTCATTGGTGCCTCCCATGGTCCGACGACCAACGTTCTGCGGCGTTACGGTCACGCCAGGTTGACTACTCTTGGCCCCCTCCAGCCGCGTGCCCGGTGGCGCGCCCTCAAACAGCACACGCAACTCACCGTTCAGCTGGGTTTTTCCGGCTGCCGCCGAAGACTGCCGAAGCAGCGAACCCGGATCGGGCAGCTGACCCGGCGCCTTGAGCAGCGCACCGGGGGTGATGCCGAATTGCTGGGCGCGTTGCTCCTGGGCGGCCTTGACCTTCGCGCCGGCATTCGCCACCAGGAAATCGCCCGTGCCGCCACCTTCACCTGCATTGCGGCGCTTCTGCGCATCGGCCATTTGCGTCACCCTTGCGGTGATACCAGGCCCGCCATCTTCCAGGCCCATGAACTTCAACAGCGGCTCAATGTAGGGCTTGATACCCTCCCACAGCTCTTTGAACCAGGCACTGATTGGCCCCCAGTGCTTGATGATCTGACCTAATGGCGTCCATTCAAAAAAGGTCTTCATCATGTCCATCACTGGCACCGCCGCTGCCCGGATCAAATCCCACAAAGCAGTGAAGAAAGGCCCGACCTTCTCCCAGTTGGCGACGATCAGGCCGGCGGCGGCCGCGATACCTACCGCGATCAGACCGACCGGAGTAGCCGCGAAGGCCACGCCCAGCAAGCGGGTGGCCACTGTGGCGGCGAATACCGCCGCGCGCAGTGCGGTAAACGCCGCGCCGGCGATGACGATGCCGCGCACCAGCTGGGGGTTGTCCCGCACCAATTGCGCCGCCTGCGAGATCCAGGGGCGCAGCTGGTTAACCACAGCGTTAATGCCCGGCAGCAAGGCGTCACCGACCTCGCGGGCCACACCCATCACGCTATTGCGCAGCAGCTGCAGGTTGTTCGCCGTGGTCGCGGCCCGTGCCGCATATTCCTTTTCCATGGAGCCGGCGTATTTCTGCGCGTCGCTGACCTTTTCCAAGTTGCCGCGCAGCAGCTCCAAGTTGGTCAGCAGCGGCGTGATGGCCCCAATGGACTCGGTACCGAACATTTCGGCCAGCAGCGCCGGACGCTTAGCCGCATCGACCTGACCGATACGCTTGAGCAGGTCCAGGGTGGTGCCCTGGGCGTCCTTCTGCATGTTCTCGGCCACCGTCTTGGAATCCAGCCGAAGCGACTTGAATGCCTGCGCTTGGCCCTTGGTGGCCGCCGTTCCTTTGGTCATGGCCAACATGAAGTTCTTGATGCCTGTGGCCGCCACATCCTGCTTGACGCCTACCCCGGCCATGGTTGCACCGATGGCCGCCACCTGGGCTGACGACATGCCGGCCACTTCGCCCAGCGCGCCGACCTCGGTGACAATGGCGGAAATCTGTTTGGTGTTGGCCGGGCCGGTGTTGCCGAGGTAGTTGATACGGTCAGCCAGTCCGATCACCTCGGCCTGATTCATGCGAAACGCGGTTCGCCACTTGGCCATCATGTCGCCGGACTCGTCGGCAGTCTGGTCGAACGCGATGCCCATCTTTACCGCCGCGTCGGCAAAGCCCAGCAGCTCATTGCGGGCAATGCCCGATTGCCCCCCGGCCGCGACGATCTTGGCAATGTCCGTCGCGGCCATGGGTAATCGTTCAGACATCCGGCCAATGTCGTCGCCCATCTTCTTGAACTGGTCAGGTGAATCGAAGTCGACCACCTTGCGCACGTCAGCCATCTGCGACTCGAAGTCGATAGCCGCGCGCGCACCGGCAATAAACGGGGCCGCCATGGCCCCACCGGTGACGATATCGCTCCAGCCGATCTTACCCAGGCCAGTGCTTTCCAAGTTCTTGCGGAACGCGGCAATGTTCTTACGCGCCCCCGCCAGGGTCGGTGACAGCTTGTCGACGCCGGTGATCAGCGCTTTGAGCTGAAACTTGTCAGCCATCCTCCCCCCTCAGCGTTTCCGCTATGCGTTGGCTGTGCATGATGGCCTCCAGAACTACGTCCAAAGGCCGACCCATGATTTGCTCAGGGTCCGTTTTCCAGACCCAGGCAAGGTCGTAGGCAACCGCTATCAGCTCGTCGACGGAGCTGATGCCGGCTTCATGAAAAAACCGACAATCCGCCACGCCGCGCTGTTGAGGTCGGCAAGATCCAGCTGGTTGACCGACGACGGTGGGATGTGCCCGCACAAGGCGATGTACTTGGCGGCCACGTCCATGTCCACGGCCACCGAATCCTCCGCGTCAATCTTGTACGGCAGCGCCTTCATCTGGCGCACCTCGACCACTGTGGGTCGGCGCAGCTCCAGCGTTTTGACTTCTTCGCCGTGCGCCTGAATCGGCGCGGACAGCTCAATCACTTCTTTCATTGCCATACTCCCTTGCTGCCTTCCCAGCGAATGTCGATGGTGCCGTCTTCGCCCTTGGCCGCCGGCTCTTCCACCACGTACGCGCCGGACAGTACGTAGACGCGGCCATTGGCGAACTCGGTGGTTACGGTCGCGTCAGTGGCCGCCATCAGCTGCGCGATTGGCAGGTCAGGGTCATCGACCACCGTGGCCGTGGTATAGGGCACCAAGTCTTCTTCTTTGAAGTACCCCGGCGCGACCGACTCGCGCTTTCTGTCACTGAGCGGGGCTTCAACCCCGCCCGTTACGGTGAACTGGGCACCGTCTGCTTTGACGTAGCAGGTTCCCGCGACTTTCTTGCCCATGGGCAACTCCTACAAAAAAGCCCGCACAGTGGCGGGCTTCGGTGGATGGTTTTACTTACACCTGATACTGCAGGCGGAACTGGTACTGCAGCGCGAACACCCGCAACTGGTTCACCAGGTCCGGCGGATAGAGCACGTTGACGCGGGTCGGATCGGTCAGCGAGCGCTCCACCACCAGGTTCTGGGCGAAGGCCTCGGCGTTCTCCACGATGCCCATTTGCTCAAGGATGTAATACCCGGCGATCAGCTCGGCACGGATCACCGCCGGGGTGACGATGGCCTGGCCAGCACCGAAGCGGGTACCGTCGTTGGCCAGCTTGTGGCGGCCATACTTGCTGGTAATGCGCCCCTTGAGGAAGCGGATGATGTAGGCCGACTGGTGCAGTGTTTCGCTGTCCAGATAGGAGTTGTCCGCCTGCCCGTAGTCGTTCTTCTGGTAGGTGGTCACCGCCCGCTCGATGCGCTGGGTGCCGCTGGAGCAGTACGCCGTGGCAATGCCGTGGCTCAGCAGCGATTGGCGCTCCAGCAGCATGAAGCGCTCGCCCGCCGGCGCCGGGGTAATTTTGTTCATCTCGCCGGTTTGCGTCGGTCGCGCCGGGTCCGCCGAGATAAACACCGCCTGCCGCGCCGCGTAGGCCGCCGCCTGCCGCCATACCGGGTCCGGGCTGGGTTTCTCAAAGCCGTACACGGTGACGTGCGCGTCGTTGCGAGTGTCGCCCAAGGCCACCAGCTCACCCAGCGTGCCGCGCGAAGCCGTGTAAACATGGCCATACAGCTGCCGCGACCAGCTCCAGCGCCCGGTGCTGTCGTTCATCAAGGCTTTCCAGGCATCCAGCGAGGTGGCATCGGCCCACGGCCCACACAGGAACTCGAACGGCTCATCACCCAGCACGGCAATGGCGGCCGCCACATCAGGCGTCCCCACGCCGCCGGCCATGGCCGTTACGGTAACGGTCAGCCCATCCGGGGTGAATTCACCGTTGACCCGGCCTTGACGGTTCAACTGCAGCTGAATGTCGTTGCCACTCAAGCCAGCCCAGCGGCAGGACAGGGTAACTTCACCGGTCGCCGCTACCGCCGACACCGACAGCCCGGCCGCGTTAACCGCCGCTGCCAGCGCTGTCGCGGCGGCCGCTGCCGTGGCGCCACTGCTGATGGTGGCCCGCACGCGCTGGCCGGCCACGTACAGGTTGATCTGGCCGCCGGCCGTGGCGGTACCCACAAAGGCCACCTTTCCGGTCGCCTTGGTGCCCGTGGCCTTGACCGGCAGGCACCACACCTCCCCGGCCGGGTCAATGGCACGCCAGGTGTCGTACATCTCGGCCAGCATCGAGCCGACGCCGCCGATGCTCTTGGCCAGGCTCAGGCTGGGAACCAGCGTCAGCTTGCCGATTTCCGGGGCCACGGAATCATCGTTGACCTGACCGACGATCAGCCGCGGCATCGCACTGGTCGCCGTGTTGGCCTGGCTGTTGTCGACCTCGGCATAGAACAGCGGCACCTTGAGGTCGCTGGGAACGCTACTGAAGCTCACAGACATTATTCAGCGCTCCCAGTGGTAGCGGCCTTGGCCTTCGCCTTGGCGGGTTTAACGTCGGTCACGTCGCCGTCGTTCAGACGGCGCTGCCAGTAGATATCGAGCGTCACGGCGCGCCCTTCGGCCGGCACCGTATCGCCCATGGCCGGGTCGGGCGTGACGCGCCCGTCTACCGGGTACACGGTGATTTGAGTCATAGGGTTCACTCTTGTGGTAGTTCGGTGGAGAAACGCACCTCGGGCCGGCCATCAGGGCCGGGCGCGGTGTGGTTGGGGTCTTTCGGGTCCAGACTGTCGTAGGTGAAGTCAATACCGGACAACGCGGGCAGGCCGTCCAGCTTCACTTCCTGCCACGTTTCCGGCGGGTCGTTCTTGCCCGTTCGACCGATCTGGCTTTCGGCCTCGAAGCCGAAGCGATACGACACGCGCGACCGATCCAAGGCCATGAGACTGCCGCCGCCATAGCTGATCGGTTCATGGTCGGCCGACTCCAGGCCGACCAGTGCGCGGAATAGCTCGGCGCGCAGCACATGCACCAGGTCAACCGCTTGCTGGCCGCGCTCGTCTTGGGTCTGCATGACCACAATCACGTCGAAACCATCGGCAAGGCGCTGCACCGTGCGGTTTTGCGCCTGGCTCTCGCCCGCTTCGTCACCGGTGTAGATGACATAAGCCGCCGGGGTTTCCAGCTTGGCCGACGTCATCACCACGTCCATGTCGATACCGCCGGCCACCCGCTTACCAAACGACGGGCAGAAGCGCTTTACGTGCTCAATCAAAGGGGTCAAGCGCATGGATCAGCCTCCCATTGCGCGGGTGAATGCGGCCTTGAGAATGCGTTGCACATCCTCGCGGGTATCTTCCAGGGCTTCGGCCATGTAGTTGGCCCGGGGCTTGATGCGCCATTGACCAGCCTGCCTGGCCGCGATCAACTCGGCGCGCTTGCCGCGCCGGCGGCGGTTCAAACCTGGCCCGAGCCCCCGCACGCGGGCGCCACGCTTGACGCCGTAGTGCAGGAACGCCGGGTAGAATTCCTTCATGCCGCTGGTCTTCTGCGGCGCCACGCGCACCAGGAACCCCGAGCGAGACACCTTCACCTGGATGGAGTCCACCGTGGTACCGGTCCGGTTCACCGGGTAGTTGTCCCGCCCCTTGGCCAAGGCCAAAGCCAACTGGGCGCGCTGGGCGACCAGCCGGCCCGCCTTGCGCATGCCGGCCCGGACCTTGCGCTTGTCAAAGAAGTCCTTGGGCAGGTCATCAAACCCATCAACGTGCAGGTAGGGCTGCACGGTCAAGCTAGACGTAGCCATAAGCACCTCCATCTGGCTCAGGTGGGAACACGCCGCCGCCCGCCTCTGTCGCCTCGCCCAGCTCTTCGACCTCCAGCACCGAAAAGCGCCGGTTGTCCAAGTCACCCACCCGGCGCACGCGGTAGATGATGTCGACGCCCTCAAACGTCTCGACCACTTCGTGCGCGTCGGTGATGCCCCGGCGAAAGCGCAGGGTTATCCGGTGCGTGACGGTCACGCCGGCCTGCACCGAGCCGCTGTAAATGGCGCTGCCGACTTGCTGGACCTTGGCCCAGCACTTCGGCGCGTAGTCATACGCCGACTCGATGCCCGGCCCGTCCGTCTTGGCCGTGTCCGAGCGCACGCGCAAACGCACCTGGCGATTCAGCTCGCCAATGCTGGGTGGGTTCATAGGGTGTACCAGCGGTAAGGGCCGATCAGCGCATCCACTGCCATCGGCCGCTTGGATTGAAGGGTGTCGCTCGCCGCCTCGCGGGACTGGTACCAGTGCGCAATCAGCAGCAACTGGGCCAGCACCAGGTCACCGTCGAGCGCGGCAGCGTTTTCGGGAGAGCCCTCGGGCAGCAGCGCTTTTAGCTCGGCTGCCGTCTTGCCCTCCCAATCGCCCACATCCACCAGCTCACGGCCGGTGTGGGTTTCGACCAGACGCCACGCGGCGCGGCTGTAGGCCTTGAGTAAGACCGCCTGCGCCGCGTGCTCGTCGTCGTCCAAGCGCAGATGCTCCTGGATCAGTTGTGCATCGAGCATGCGGCCGCCCTCTGTGGTTAGGCCGGCTTGCCCTGCAGCGCCTTGATGGCCGCCAGGTCCTGCAGCACACAGCCGAAGCGAGTGAAGGCCAGGAAGCCGGTCTGGTCGAACTCGGCGTACTTTTCCACCAGACGCTTGAGCGCCATGTAGCGCACCTGACGAACCACAAACTGGTCGAAGTCGCCGGCATACATGAACTTCTTGCCGGCGCCGATGCTGGAAATCGCCTGATCGATGACGTAACGGTTTTTCAGGATGGTGGCCGGGCGGTCGGCGTCGATGCCCGGCAGCCACAGCGGACGGTTCTGCGCATCCACCATTTCTTCGATCAGCTGCAGGGTGTTGTCGTTGAAGGCCAGACGGAACTGCGGCGCAGAGCGGTAGGCCGGATCGATGCTGTGAATCAGGCCGTTGATTTCCTGCCAGGTGACGGCAGCGGCGTTGGCGGTGACCTTGCCGACCACGGTGGACACTTCCAGGCCAGCCGGCTGCACCGGATTGCCGGCGCCGGTGCCCTTGACCAGATAGAACGCCTTGCCGCGCTCCAGGCGCGAGGCGATGCGACGAGCCAAGAACGCTTCGATATCGACGCCCGAATCCTGCAACAGCTCGTTGGAGACGCGGATGATCTTCGACGACAGCTTGTGCGCGCCGAGGGTGCCGGTACCGAACTCAACGTCGCCTTCGCCGGTTTCCTGATTTTCACCCAGCAGCTCGCCGATTTCCTCGGTGCCGTCGCTGGTCGCCCAGTCGATGGCCTGGCCATTGTCGGTGGTCAGCAGGTGCGCCACCGAGGCAATACCGCCGTAGGCCTTCTGCGCCTCGATAATTCGCGCAAGGAAGCTGGTCGGAACGGTGTAACCACCCTTGTCACCCTGACCCGCACCATTGGCCCGCGACTCTTCGTTCATGGCGCGCAGCACCTGACGTTCTTCCGCGCTCAGTTCACCCAGGCCGTGGCGCATGAAGTGATCGAACGCCGCCGAACGCTGCTCATCCTGCGAACGCTGCTCAGGGTTGCCCTGGTTGATCTTGTCCTTGTTCTTATCGACAAAATCCTGATCCAGCGAGCGCAGCTCTTCTTCACGCTTGATCTGGTCACGAACCTGGTCGTACTCGGTTTTCATCTCGTTCCACTTGGAACGCTGTTCACCGGTCATCGCGCCTTCGCCTACCGTGTCGTGCAGGCTGCGCATTTCGCTGCCAAGGGTGGCCAGCTTCTGTTGCAATTCTTTGAGGGTCATACAGGTCTCCGCACTCAGGCGTTCATGTCGAGATAGCGTTGCCGAGCGGCACGCTCGTTTACGTGCCGCACCATGTCTTGGTCGGCTTGGCTTTGCTTCCAGCCATCCAGCGAGCGCTGGGCGGCCTTGGCGTCCGGGTATGCAGGGAAGGCCACCGGCCCCACGTCCAGCAGCTGGTCCACGCGCAAGATGGTGCGCACCACGGCGCCGTTGGCTTCCTCGCGCCACGTGTCCTTGCCCACGATCATCTTGATACTGCTGCCGCTCAGGTCGCCGCGCTCCAGCGGGGTCAGCACCAGGTCGCGGATGGTCTGGGTGTTGGGCGGGTCGATTTCGTAACCCAGTCCGCGCCCGTCCACCCACAAGCGCAGGGTCTTGCTGCCGATGCGGCCCAGCAGGTAATTGGCGTCGTGGTTGAACAGCCCGCGCACATCCTGCGTCAGCACGCCATCGAAGGCGCCGGGGGCAAACTCCTCGTAGAACATGCCGGCGATCAGGTCGCTACGGGTGTCGAAGACCGCGCCATAGCCGACAATCTTGGGCGGGCCATTGGCGCCGTCGGCCAGTGGTTGCGCGCGCAGCTCGCAATGCTGCGCCGCGAGCATGCGCAGCTCTACATCACTCATTAGGGTTGTCCTTCGGTTGGGGAGCGTTCAGCTCCGAGGGCAGCCGGGCGTTGACGCTGATCAGCATTTCGCTCAGGCCTTCACGCGGATTGAGGTCTTCCATCACCCGAACTTCGTTTCGGTCCAGCCAGCCGTCGGTGATGCCGTAGTGGTAGAACTCGCCGCGCTCCTTGGGGGTGCCGCGCAGCAGGCCGGCGAGGTTGAAGCGCACGTAGTAGCCGGCGGCGCGCTCGGCACGGGTGAAAATCTTGCGGTTCAGCTCCTCTTCCCAGTCGCGAATCACCGGCATCATGGTGTGCCGCACGAACTGAATGGCCTGCTCGCTGATGTTGGAGAAAGTCGCTTTCTCCAGGTCGTTGATCATGTGCGCCGGCACGTTGAAAATGCCGGCGATTTCCGAACGGGTCAGCTTGCGGGTGTCGAGAAACTGGGCGTCTTCCGGGGCAATGGTCAGCGCCTTGTAGTCCAGGTCAGCCGGCAGCAGCAGGGTCTTGTTCTCCGACTCGCGCAGCCGGTTGGTGGCCTGCTTCCAAGCCGCCTTCAACCGCTCCCATGACGTATCGGTCAGCGGCGTACCCTTGCTAGTGACCAACCCGGTCGGCCGGCCGCCGCCCTCGAAGAACTCGCGGCCGTAACGCACCGCAGCCATACCGAGGCCAATGGTTTCAGCGTGCTGCCGGATCGGGCTGATGCCGACCCGGCGTTTCGAGCCGAAGGCACGGATATGCACCATGTCTTCGGGCGCCACGGCCAGCGGCCGGTCGTCGGCATCCAGCGTGGCGTAGACCCAGCGGGTGCCGTTCTGCACCAGACTGGTTTCCTGCGGCAGGTGCATTTCAATGCGCTGCAGCTCGCCACGCCGCGAGCGCACCAGACTGCTGTAGCCGTTGCCCCAGCCCATCACGTGGCCTTGCTTGGTTTCCCGCCACTTGTAGGAGGTGTGCCACGGGTTCGGCTCGACGCTCAGCAGGTCATGCGCCGGGTGATCGGTGCCCGGCTCGATGCGGTCTTGGGTTTTTCGCAGCACCATCAGCGGCAGCTGGGCCACCGAGCTGGCCACCACGTAGATACAGGAGTACACCGCCGCCAGTTTCAGCGCCGTCTCCGGGTTGATCATCACGCCCTGCCGGGCACTGATCCATTCGGCAAACTCGGCGCTTGATCGCTGGACAATCGGCGCGGCGGCGCGCGACTCGAAGGCATCGAAGATCATCCGCCACCTCCAGTGTCACGGCGGGCCAGACGGCGCGCCGAAAGGAACGCGCCCACCATTAGCAGCGGGCCGCCGACCATGAGGGCGACGGCAACACCGAATCGCAGGTGCAGGCCGATCAGCAGCAGGCAAAAGCCGGCCACCCCCAGCACATCAGGGATATGTCGTTTCATGGGCTCACATGACCAGTAGGTCGTCAGGTTCGAGGGTGTCGAGCACCGAGGTGGGCAGGCCGTCGGCCAAAATGGAGCGGTTCATGGCCATGAGGATGGCCACCATGCCGTCGATCTTGTTGCCCTTGGATTCCTTGGTGGGCATCAGGCAGCCTTTGAATTCATGGGCCACCACGTTGCCGGCCATCCAGGCCAGCACCGGGTCACCGTCATGGCGGATACGGCCGGACAACAACGCCGCTTCAAACTCGCGCATGGCAATGTTCATGGTCTGAATGCCGCCGCCGACCTCGACCACCTGCGCACCGTCCTTCTGCAACTGGTGCGACAGCTGGGTGGCACGCCACTTGTCATAGGCGACTTCGACAATCTGATGCTGGCCGGCAATCTCGCGGATTTCCTCGCGGATCACGTCAAAGTCAAGCTCTTCACCCTCGGTGGTCAGCAGCCGACCTTCGTTGACCCAGCGCTCATAGGCATCCTGATTGACACCTTCGTCGCTCTCCACCGCCCCTTCGGGCAGGTAGTGGCGGACAAAGAACGTCCAAATGTCCCGGCCGCGACTGTCTTTTTCCCGGTGCACCAGGGCGACACAGGCAATGTCGCACTTGCTGGCCAAGTCCATGCCGAGGTAACAGCGCTTGCCGTAGTAGTCAGCCACGGTAAGGCCTTCGACCTTGGCACGGTCCCAGTGCAGCAGGTTGAGCCAGGCGTTTTTCGCATGCACCCACAGGTTGCAATGCTTGGTCTTGAACGCATTCTGCCGTGACGGGTAACGCGTGGCGTTGGCCAACTGCCGCTCCAGGTAGTCCGCATTCACGGAAACGCCGAAGTTGGGGTTGGCCTTCTTCAAGGCCGCCAGGTCGCGCCAGTCGTCCTTCTCGTCCAGCGTGTAGATGATGCCGAACAGCTCGTCGTTGGCCGGGCGCTGATCGAGCATGGCAATGACCTGCCGGCGCTTCTCGTAGCACGGCCCGGCAATGTTGTTGCCCGAGGTGGTGATGGTGAACATCAACGGCTGCTCACGGGCGCCCATGCCGGTCAGCATGGTTTCGTACAGGGCATCGCTGTCGTGCTCGTGGTACTCATCCACCAGCGCGCAGTTGGGCGACGATCCGTCGCCGGGGTCGCCAATGACCGGTTCCAGGCGGCTGCCGTCATCCGGGCAATACAGGCTGCGCGCGCGCACCTCAATGCCGGCGTCTTCGGCCAGCTCTTCGGTACGCTGCACCATCAACTGAGCCGGGCGGAACACTTCCCACGCCTGCTTCTCGGTGGTCGCACCGCAATACACTTCGGCGCCGAACTCACCGTCGGCGCACAGCATGTATAGGGCCACCCCGGCGGCAATGACCGACTTGCCGTTCTTGCGCGGAATCTCGCAATAGACTTCGGTGAAGCGCCGTAGGCCGGTCTTTTTACTGACCCAGCCGAACACGCAACAGAAGATGAACTGCTGCCAGGGCTCCAGCTTGAGGCGCAGTTTCATGCGGCCCCACTTGCCCTTGGTATGCGGCAGCTCTTGCACGAACAGACACACCCGCTCGGCTTGGGCCTTGTTGAACTTCCATTTGAAGCCCTTGGCCTTGCTCGCCTCCAGGTCGTCCAGGTGCCGCTGGCAGGCTTGGCGCACGTACTTGCACGCCTCGATCTTGCCGGCCACCACGTCACGGGCGTACTTGTTCGCGCCATTGACATTGACGTTGGCCATGGCGGGTTACCGATCCTTAGGAGCCAGCAACCCGGCGAAGCGGCCCTTAGCCTTGTTCTTCGGCACGGTCAGGCGCGCCCGGCTGGCCGGGTCAAGGCCAAGCGAACTGCCGTAGCTGGTCATTTGCCGCATGGCCTCATTGGCCACGGTACAGGCGGGGTTCTTGCTGCGACCCATCGGCGTCTTAATCGTGATGCCGTTACGCGTAACGTCTTCTTCGGCTTCACGCCACCGACCATAGGCCGAACAGAAACCCTCCAGCACGTGCAGGTCGGTGCGCGTCAGAACCTTGGACTCGACCAGCTCGGGTGCGAGCTTGGTCCACATCTGCTGCGCGTATTCGCCCATCCACTCGGGCGGCGGTGGTGCGATCACCAGGGCGGTGTAGTCCGGCTCGGCATCGTTGAGCTTGCGTTTGCCGGGGTTGCCGGCGGCGCGCTTCTGCGCGGTCGGCTTAGGTTTTCGGCCTCCGCCGGGGGCGCGCGTCGCCATGCTTTCACCAACAAATCAACATTTCTACAAATCAACATAACGACAAATCAACACCTAAAAAGTCGTTACCCCAAATTTTTTATTTCGCGGCCGCGTGGAAAGCACTGGGCGTTCGGTGCCGTAAGTCAAAAGCTGCAGAGATTTACCCACCCCCGGGGGGATGGGCACCAAATCGGTGCATTTTCTGATCAGGTTCGCCGGGGTTCGCCAATGCTGGCCCTGAGCCCGGCCACCCGCTCGGCGTGCGTTTTTCGGGCGTGGCAGTCGACGTTGATGGCCTGCAGATTGCTCATTTCGTCGGTGCCGCCCTGCGCTTTTGAGATGATGTGGTCCACTTCTGTGGCCGGCAGGCGCCTTCCTTTGCAATCCGGGCACTGACACAGGAAACGGTCACGGCGCAGCACTGCCGCCCGTATCTTTCGCCACTCAGCACCGTACCCACGCTGCTCCGCCGTACCTCTCCCGGGCTTGTTCCAGCCGCTGGCTAGGTGCTTGTGATCGGCGCAGTAGCCGTGCGACTCCTGAGTGGTGCGCGGGCACATAGGCGAACGGCACCCCCGCTTAGCGCGGGGCGGCATCGTTCGATTCCTTCGGCAGACGCTTGTCGGCCAGTCGCATGATCCACGACCGAACCACTTCAACACCGGCATAGCCGATCAGGCAGCCGACGAAAATGGAAAGATCGCCCGGCAGGTTGAGCCACGCCAAGCCGGGCACCGCACACCAGGTCATGCACGCGCACAACAATGCGTCGAAACACTTCTGCCGCTTGGTGCCGCCGTAGTAGCTGACACGCAGGAACGCCACGACGCCGGACATGCCAGCCGCGCCCAACTCGGGGGCATGGGTGCTGGCCCAAGTCGCGGCGCGCTCGATGAGGTCGGGGTTATCCATGGGGTGCTTCCAGAATGCAGAAAGCCCAGCGCTTAGGGCTGGGCTTTGAAATGGGGAGCCAGAAAGACAAAACCCCCAGCTGGGGGCTGGGGGTTCTGCAGGCTTCCGACTGATGGCTTACAACGTCGCGTGACGCGCTTCATTTGCCACGCTAAGGCAAAAGGTACGGTTTATTGCACGGCCAGTCAACACCTTTTGTGTAGAAGTACACGATTTGTGCGAAACCGCTCCCCTGATCACTCGCCGTTACGCGTCACGCGTCCACCGTAGGGATGCGCAGCTTCCAGGCGGTCGGTGTGTGCAGACAAGCCAGCTCCCCCTTGAATGCTCCTTTGCACCCTTCCGGTAGCACCTTGCCGCACTGCTGGCACGGGTACTTCTGCGCATCAGCAATCTGCCCCTTGAGTCGGGCGGCATCCTCGCGGATCAGGGCTACCAGGTACTCTTCCAGCTCGTAGGCCTCCCCCACTCCCGAGCGGGTCGCCATGGAAGACTCCAGCTCACTGGCGATGGTCGGGGGCAGCTTAAAGCGAACCTCCTTCACCCCGCCCGCCTTCAACTTTGCCCGGCGCCTCTGCTGACGCTTGGTGCCTGGCTTTACCTTGTCGTTACGCGTAACGCCTTGTTCACTCATGCCGGCCTTCCTCGACACTCACCGGCGGCAGGCTGGGCTTGTCTTCCAACAACTCCACCACCTTGGCCAGCAGTGCGGATCGGTATTTGCTCAGGGTCTGGAACGACATAGCAAAACCATCATTGGCAATGAGCCTGCCCAGCTCGGCCACCTTTGCCAGGTCGCTCATGGCTGCACCCTCCGCGCCCAGGAACATACGGGGCCGTTTTCACTGTCGCAGATCGACAGCTTGAACCACCCTTCACCGGCCGGGACTTCCGGCTCCCAGCCCAAGCAATGGGCCGCGCCTTGAGTCCAATACGGGTGATCCTGCGAGCCGGACCATTCCATTTCATCCCATGCCACGCTCAGGCCCTGCCCGACAAACCATGCCTCAAAGGCTTCGCGGTCCTCCCCGAACTGGGGCAACTGCGGATGGCTCCAGTAACCCGTCTCTGGGCAGCGAACCACCTCGGTCGATTGAATAAGCTGAACCACCGAAAGGACCCTGATTCCACCAGTTGCTCGGCTGCAATGTTGGTAGTTCATCCGCACCGTGCGCTCCGATCCAGGCTTGGCCGGGTCCATGCTGGCTATGGTAATGGTCTCTGCTTTCATGTCCTAACATTCTCCCTAGTGATGGATGTTCAAACGGCGCTCAAGGCCGCGTGCGGGTTGGCTTGGTGGTCGGTGCCGCTTGCGGCCTGTCCCGGTGATGTCTCGATGGCAAAAAAAGAGAGGCCATGCGTTTCCAGGCAGGCGTGCCAGCGCTGCAGGGCCTCGCGTTTCAGTACCTGGGCATGGGTGTGGATATAGGCGGCGTCGAGGTCGCGCAGCGCGTGGTTCAGCAGCAGCTCGCCAATCAGGTAATCCACGCCGAGGTCGGCCCACATCGTCCTGGCGATCTTGCGCAGGTCGTGCGCACTCCACTCCCCGCCAAACAACGCCACCTTGTCCTGGGCTTGGCGGTCGGCTAGCGGCTGACCATCACCACGCGGGAACAGGTACACACCGCGATAGCCGGCCAGGTGCTGCCAGTGGCGGTAAGCCTTGAGCATGGCCAGCACCGGAGCCGTCAGCGGCAGGCGATGGTCAGCCCGGGTCTTGGTCTGGTCGGCCGGCAGGAACCACTCCCCGCCCTCCACCAGGTCAAAGTCACTCCACTTGGCCAGGGTGGTTTCGTGAATGCGGGTGCCATGGCAAAGCATCAGCAGCACCAACATGGCGGCCTTCACATCGCGCACCCACAGCTCGGTCGCCTTGCTGATGATTTCGGGCAATTGCTGCGGACGAATGGCGCACGGTTTCGGGCGAATCCGCACCTCGGTGAAGTCACTGAACACCACGTCGCCCAGTGGGTTGATGGTCAGCTTTTTGAGCTTCTTGGCACGCTTGAAGGCTTGTTTGAGCAGGGCAAAGGCTTGGCGGGTATAGGCCAGGCTGCGCACCTCCTGCATGGGCCAAATAAGCCGTTCATCCACCGACTCCCCGTCAACGTCCACCAGGTTTAAGGAACTCAGGCGCGGCAGCAGCTGACAGTTGATCAGTGAGCGGATGTTGTCACGGCGGTTCTTGGACAGGCCACGGTCGACGGCCGCGCGCTCATTGAACCAGGTCAGCAGGTCACCCACCCGCACCCAACCCGCCGCACCGATCATGGCCGATGGGTCGGCGGTCAGTTCGGCCAACTTGACCGGCATCAGCTCGATGGCAGCCTTAACGGGCAGGTCGGGCCAGTTGGCGATTTTCTTCGATTGGCTCTTGCCGCCGCCATGACGCACCAGTAGCCAAGAGGCCCGGTTACGGTCACGGCCGAAGCGCAGCATGAGGGGTGGGTAGCGAGGGTCGCGCACCTGGCGCACCTCGGGCAGGCCAGCGAGGCGCTTGATTTCGGCTTCGCTGAATTTGACGTGCTGGGTCTGACTGGGGGTCATCGCCGGGCTCCTTGTGCAGGTGACCCGGCAGGTGTCGGGTCGTTACAGGCGCAGCGCGCCCCTACCCACGCCAATGGGCATCAGAAGGGACGGCACTGCGAACAGGGTCATGCGGGGTGGTCGATCAGTTGTCTGTGGCTTCGGTGCGGTCGATGGCTTCGATGGCGGCCAGAATCAGCGCACCGGCCTTGACCAGTGTTTGCCGGCGGGTAGCCCCCGGCTTGAACGAGGACGGGTGAAACGGCCAATACAGATCCAGGCGCGCCCGTGGCAGGCCAGCGGCATGACCGACATAGCCGACGGCAGCACGCTCCAGCTGATACTTGCTATAGGCCGCGTCATCGTCGGGGGAATGGCCCTCTTCCACGATCTGCCGCACACGCTCTTCAATCACGCAATGGGCCGCCTCGCGGATGAAATCACCCACCGCACCACCCAGCAGGTCAGCAAGCGGCGAAGCCGGCTCAGTGGCGACCAATGCGGTTTCGGGCTCGCTCGGCACGGGACCGGCAGGCGCGGGCAACTCGGTGGTCAGCTCGCTAGCGGGTTCGGGCTCTTGGGTGCCGGTCGATTGCTCACCGCCGGCACCGTCGATGGGGGTGGGTTGATCGCCGATCTTCACCACCGCCGCGCCGGCAGTCTCGCTGACTTGGGCATTGTTCTGGCCGTTGTCTTGCTGATCGTTGCCGGATGGATCGGCGGCCGGGGTTTTGGCGCGCGGGGTCTTGGCAGCCATGGTTTACTCCTGAGGGGTCGTTTTCGGCGAGCGGAACTGCCCGGCCGGGGTGAACAGCGCGGTTTCAAGGTCCGCACCTTTGGCCATGCGCTTGCGCACGGTGGAAGCGGTCACGCTCAGGCCGAAGTGCTCGATCAGCTGGGCGATGGTGCCGTGACTGTCACGCACCGTGTGGCTGTACATGGCTCGGGTGGCTGCACCGGCCTTGTCGCGCACCGCGCGCAGGTGGTCCGGGCAATGGCCTTTTATGGATTCGTAATAGCGGCGCTGGTCGACACTGCGGCCGGGGCCTACCCACTGCACATCCTGCAGGGTGCTAAGGATGCGCATGAAGCGCGCGTAGCGAATGCCGAGCGCCTGGAACACGGCTGTGCGGCTGAGCCCGCGAGCGGCTGAGGCCCGCATATAGCGCTCAACTTCGGCCGTGGTCATTGCTTGATCCCCAGTTTCTCGCTCAGCTTCTTGCGGGCTTCGGCCAAGCGCAGGTAATACCAGCGCAGGCCGCGATTCATGGCCAGCGCCTTGTCCATCGGGTTGACGCCCACCGGGCAGAAGCGGCCCATCTGGCGACGGCGCACCACCTCATTCCAGCCGGCGCACCACTCCAGGCGCAGCACGTCGGCACAGTCCGGGTGAGTCTTGCTCATGCGGTACACGGCATCTTCAATGCGCGACTCCAGGCAGTTGTCCGGCATCTGCGCCGGGCGGCCACCACCACCGCCAAAGGAGAAATCACCTTGCGTGTCGATCAGCAGGGCCAAGGTGCTCACCCCGCCGCCCGGCAGGCTGACGCGGTTGTCGTTGAGCCAGCGCGCCCACAGCTCAAGGGCTTCGTCCAGCGGCCCCCACGCACGACGGGCCATCAGTGCGGCCGCCGGTTGAGCAGTACTTCACACAGCGCCTCTTCGGGGTCGAGGTGTTCGCTCAGCTCGCCAAAGCGGTCAGTCACCAACAGGTCGCCGCGTTGAATGCGCACGACACTGGACAGTGGCCGCGCCAGATGCCAGACAAAGCCGCCGGCCGCGCGTAGCGCCTGCGATTCGGCTTCGCTCAACACGTGCGGATGCAGCAAGCCGGGGTCGCGACGGCGCGGGCGATGCTCCAGGGCGGCGCTCAATGCACGGGCGCGCACGAACTCCGAAGCGGGGCTAAAGTCAGACAAGCTCAGCGGCAGCACTTCGACCAGACCAATGTCCGGGCGCATCAGGAAGGCCGAAATTGCCCGGCGCGCCTCGAAGGTGCCGCCGGCCAGGCCGATCAACAGACGCTGACTAGCCGCGGTCACTGGCCACCCCCAGCGACTGGGCACGAGCCAGCGGCTCGAAAATGCCGTTGTAGTCCACCGCCCCGCTCGACGCCTGGACGATCTTCATGGCCGAGCGAAAGCACGGCGCGCGCTCTTGGCAGTACCAGGAATACACCGTGCGCGGGTTCTCCTGCAGCATCACCGCCACGGCTCGCGCCCCGTCCTTACCCGGGGCCTTGCCCGGATGGGTACCCGGGGCCTTGCTATCAATCCAGGCGTTTAATTCCACGATTCGTGTTCCAATACACTATTTGTGGAATCTTAGGGCGAACTCCCTCCCACTTTCAAGCTCTGATGTGTGTGAATTACACTTTATGTGTACTCTTGCCCGCTGACCCATATAATATTAGGCAAATATTGACACGGCCCCGGATTCACCGGCCGCCTGAGAGAGTGAGCATGCCAGACCTGAAAATCACCGTTGCCCAGCGATTAAAGCAGTGTCGCCATGATCGTAACTGGACCATGAAAACACTGGTCCAGCAGCTGCAAGAACGGTGCGGCGCTGATGTTGGCGAATCGGCCTACTCCAACTGGGAGAACGCCCTGCGCATGCCGCCACCTGAAATGCTGATCAAGCTGGGCGACCTGTTCGGCGTGGCGCCCGCTTGGCTACAGGGCTTTACTTCGCACTCCAGTGCCAATATGAGCATGGCCGATTACATCACGGCAAACAGCCCGCACATCGTGACCAAAACCGGCGAAGTGCCTCTTAAGCAAGCGTCGGCCGCCACTGCTTACAACCTGGATTACCTCAAATCGCGCAACCTGGACCGCAACCGGGTGCTAGCTATCCGTCAACTGGATTCGAGCATGGCCGGACTCATTGAAGAAGGCGATGAAGTGCTGATCGACCAGACCCGCTGCGACATTGACGGCCGCGACCTGTATGCCATAGTCGCGCCAAGCAATGCCGTGTGGATACGCTGGATCAGCCGCGAGCTTGACGGCACCTATAAGCTCTCAGCACAGAATGACGGCCACCCTGAGGTGATTCTGCAGCCGGATGCTTTCGAGCGTATTACCGTGGTCGGCCGCGTAGCACGCATCGCGCATGACCGCTGAGTCGTTTCGCCACACCCAAAGCCCCGTTAAGGGGCTTTTTTGATGGCTCAATATACACTTTATGTGTATTCTGCCACGCATCTCAGGAACGGCAGGACGGATACCTTCCCATGCACGGCAGCATTACCCCAGACCCAGTAGCATCAACCCTTGTCACCTGCTCTCCGCAAGCGATCCAGGCCAACCAACAACGACTGCTGGTGGTGCGCGAGGTCGGCAGTCTCAGCGCCGGCATCACAGCCATTGCTGACCAGTGCTGCAACGAGGGGTACGCACCCATGGAAAGCCTGGAAAACATCCTGCACCTGTCCCGGCAAATGTCGCGCGCCCTTGCCCAGCTGGGTATTGCCCTGTCCGACTGAACCACCTTCGCAAGGATGCACCCGCAATGAACGCTGTCATGGAAGTCACCGGCGAAGACGTGCTGGGCCTGCCTGGCCAAACGCTGACGCTCGAAGAACTGAATACATTGGTTGGCCTGGCCGACGGCATCCCCACGGTGAAGCTGGCCCAGCAATTGGGTTTGGATGAACACACCATTGGCCAGATTGAGCGCGCCATTCAGCGCAAGCTGGGCGCGCGCAATCGCCTGCATATGATCACCCGTGGCTTTACCCTTGGCGTACTGGTACCGCGAGCACTGTGCCTGATGCTATGCGTGATATCGGCCCTTGAGGTTGACCATGACTTGTTTCGTCAGCGCTTCCAGCGCCGCCCGCGCACCAATAACGAAGTGGTCCGCATTGTCCGCATTTCCCCCGGTGCCAGCGCTGGCAACGCCCCTCTGTACGGCTGACGCCGCGCTACAAATCTACATATCTACAATTCGATAATTGTTGAACGCCATCAGGCGCAGCCCTATACTGCGCCCAATCGCTGGAATGTTGATTTCTACATTTGTAGCTATCAACATGGCGCCTTGAATGGAGTTCACCCTATGTCGATCCGCGTTGCTATGGCCGGCCAAAAAGGCGGCGTAAAGAAGTCTGCCACCGCGCGAGCCATTGCCGCCGCGTTTTCCACCGCTGGCATGAATGTACTGATTGCCGACTTTGACCCGCGCCAAATGACCAGCACGAACTGGAACCTGCGCCGCCAGGCACGCTTCCCCGACCTGCCAGCCATTACCGCCAAGCCCTATGCCAGCGTGGCGCAGGTGATGCGTGAAGTGGACGACTATGACGTGGTGATCTTCGACCCGGGCGCCTTCGCCTCGCAGATCATGGTGGAAGCCGCCGGCCATGCCCATTGCGTGATCCTGCCGACCGCCGCCGGACTGGATGACCTAGAACCCACCGTAGACCTTGCCAATGACCTGGCACAGCGCGGCGTAGAGCCCCAGCGCATCGTGTTTGCCCTGCACCCGGCCGGTGACAGTGACAGCGAGCTGGCAGCCGCTCGCGAATACCTCGGCCACACCCCGTATGCGACACTAGACGGCTATATCCCACAGAAAACCATCTACAGCATGGCGCACGACCTTGGCTTGTCGGTGATCGAAGCCCGCAGCCCAGGTCCACGCCAGAAAGCCGAGAAGCTGATTCAGTCGGCCATCAACACCATAAGCGCACTGACAAATTAAGGAACACCCCATGACTGTCGAAATCCCTAAAGCGCTCGCCAAGAAGAGCACCAAAGCATCGGTCAAGGGTACCCCGGCCAACATCAAGCCGTTGGAACCTGCGGCCGCTAAGACCAAAAGCCCGCTTAACGTCCAGCTGGATACCCAGCTGAAAACCGCCATCGCCATCGAAGCGGCGCAACGCGGCATCACCATGACCAAGCTGCTGGGCGAGATGTGGGACGCTTACGAGGAAAAGAAGCACCGCTGATGCAACGCCCAAACAAAAGCCCCGCAGTGCGGGGCTTTTTATTACTCGCGTGACCGTCACGACTCAACCTGAAACGCCATGATGCCCAGCGAGCGGGTGAACTTCTCTAGGGTGTCCAAACTGGCCCAGGTGCGCGGGCTCTCGCGCTTTGAGCGAATCGGTACCCAGTTCAGGCCACGACGCGCTGCCAGCTGCCAGCGCTGGCCGTCCTCGGTGCGCTTCACCAGGAACTCGCGCGCCGCCTGGCTCTCGACCAGCAATGCCAGCTCGCTTTCATAGTACGCAGAACGCGCCAAACCTAACCCCTTCGTGATGAGTGATGCCCGGCCTTGGCCGTGCCGACATGCTGCCCGCGCTTTTGCGAGCCGTCACGCATGATCACCCGATTATCGCCGTTACGCGTCACGCGTACTATCTCGGCTGTTTCATCCACCTTTCGAAAGCCCTGCTGCTCCAGCTGCTTCAGGGTCATACGCTGAATCGGGGTCATTTCAGCAGCTCCATTGGTTCTTGCGCAATTCATCGCAACGCTGCTGCAGGGCTGCTTCCCATTGGGAGCGGGCCGCACGGCAAGCATTTACGGTGATGCCGCCTACCGAATGCGCCCACATCAGCCCGGCGACACCTGCTTGGCAAACACGCATCGCCTCCAGTATTGAGCCGCAGGTAGCCAGTTGATCCGCAGGGCTTGGCTGAACCAGGCCAAGGCCGAAGGCATAGTCACGACTTTCCAGTGCATCCATGTTGGTGCGGATGCTCTCCCACTGCAGCACGCAATAGCGCCCCAGGTTGAGCTTGTAGTAGGTGGTGCGCTGCTCGTCGCAGTTCTGCCGGTCCTCGATCCACAGGTTGATCAGCGGCCGGCCGAGGCCGCCCTTGAACAGGCGCTGCAGCAGCGTGCGGCGCGGGGGTTGGCTGGCCATCATTCGACACACAGCAGCAGGCCGGGGGCCTTGGTCGAGCGCAGCAGGTCGACCAGCCGGCCCTCGTCGTTACCGTCCTCGTCGCGAATGCCTTTGGCCAAGGTGTCGTCATCGACCGGCTGTACGTCGTCCAGCTCGTAGCAGTCCGGCCCGGCAATGGCCTCGGCCAGCTGCAGGGCCTGCTGGGCGCTGATCGCCGCGAAAATTTCCGTGTCGCCCACCCACCAGGCGCGCAAGTGCTGCTCCATGTACATCAGTCGCCACCAAGCTTGGCCATTGACCCGGTACACGCCGGGGCGCCAGGTGGGGTACAGGGTCCATTCCTCTTCCAGCTCGCGCAGCAAGGCCTTGGCCAACTGCGGGCCGATCTTGAAGCGGCGCATCAGCGCACCGGCGCCAATCAAGTGATGCGCGGCGACAAAGCGCTTGGCGGGCGCGCGCAGGTCCATCAGTTGCGCATGGCTCATGCGTGGAATCTCCTTTTGTGAATCATGACGAAAACGGGCACCGCAAGGCGCCCAGCAATGGCCTGGAATCAGCCGACCAGTAATGGCAGCTGTGGCTGCTGTACCGGGCGGCCTTCATTGAGGAACGCACCCCACTGCGCGCCCATGGCGGCGGCGATACCGGGGTAGGTCTTGGAGCGTTCCAGCCAGCGATTGGCCGAGGGGGTGAGCCTGTTCTGCCCGCTGTCTGTCTGGTTGGCCCAGCGCTCGACGGTCTTGCCGTTGCGCTCCACCAGTCGACCCGGAACGCGCCGGGTCGGTACCAGCGGCGGCAGGCCGTTGAGCCAGAGGCCGGTGCTCTTGCTGGCATCGTCGCCGAACTGGTGCGGCTGGATGATCTGGCTGGGTTTGCGGATCGCCTTGCTGATGAACGACGGCGCCGGGTTCTCGATGGCCACCGGGTACGGCAGCTGCAGCAGGCGGCGGAAATTCTCCAGCGCCTCGGCCTGTGCCGCGCGGCGGGCGGCGCCCACCAGCGTGCCGGGCTTGACCTTCTGGTGGTAGGGCCCGTCCTTGAGGGCCCACGCGGCCGACACGGTGAGGTAGGTGCACATCGGGTGCAGCACCGCCAGATCCCAGTCGTAGCCGAGCACGTCCCACACGTCGCACTGGAAGTGGTTGCTGGCCCGGTCGCGGGCCGGCAGCAGGTCGCAGGTCCAGACGTCGTGGCCCTGCTGTTCGAAGGCGCGGCGGGTGAGGGGGCAGGCGGAATAGCCGATGAGGATCTTCAAGGTGGGCGCACATCCGTGATTGCGGGTGGGTGGGTGAACTGCTCTAAACCCACTTTACATGAAAGTGGGCGCCCATTTTATATCAAAGTGGGAATGGCGGGCACAAAAAAAGGCCCCCGGACCATAACGACCTGGGGGCCTCGATTTAACATATCTTCAAATTATGTACATGGCGCGGGCAACTGGCCAGTAGTCCACGCGCGGTCGGCCGCCTGCTTGGCCTCATCCTGCAGCGCCAGGGCCTGCTGAACGCTCAGCAGATGGAAGGCGAGCAGCCCATTAATCCAGCCCGTGAGGTACATCACTTCGCCGTGCCGGTACTGGTCGCTGTCGCTGTCGGCCACGCGCTGCACCATTTCCTGAATCCGCCAGCGCGCCTGGGCGACGGTGTCGGGGCTGTCTTGCTCAATCTGGATCAGGGCCATGCGGCCTCCTTGCTATCAGGGGTGGGGGTTCGGTTACTCGAACTCGCTCGGCTCACCCAGCTGCTGCCCGGCGCTGAACGCCAAGTACCCGGCCAAGGCTTCCGCCGCCTGGCGGCGCGCCTCGATCAAACGCCCGCGTTCTTCCGGCTCAACCCCGGCCGGCGAACTCAGGTAGGCATGCCGCGCTTGGCGATAGGCGTTCAGATACTCCAAAGCGTAAACGTCCAGGGTGACGGTCAGCGGCTCGGTCAGCAGCGCCGGCGGCTCGGTGCGGATGTACTTATGGCGGGTAGCGGTCATGGGCGGGGCTCCTTTGCCATTAAAA